>Ga0326514_10000020_pt1 | contig 103161 bp, 174 predicted proteins | sample 3_2548_0518_D_FD_203653 | JGI IMG/M metagenome (GOLD analysis project Ga0326514, IMG submission 203653) | Bovine rumen microbial communities from UC Davis, California, United States - 3_2548_0518 | ecosystem: Host-associated > Mammals > Digestive system > Stomach > Rumen | place: USA... | reverse complement strand
GGTGTTCTTGAAGTTAATTCAGAATGGCGTGAAGGCGACGGGAAATTTAATGCGGTAGTTCAAGTAAGAATTGATGAAAAGAAAAGACAAAGAAGTGAACTCAGAAAAGCAAAAGAAGAAGGTAGACCTGTTAATGGTGAAAGAGTTGACTTTCGTAAATATAATAGAACCTATTTCGTTAAAACCCATGAGGATGATATGGTTGAGGGTTTAAATGGTGATAGAGTCCAAATTAAACAATTATTCCTTGATTTCATTACTCAAAAAATTGAAGGAGTAATCGATAGAAAAATGGAACCGAAAGAAATACAAAATTTATCAAGAGCATTTTTCCAAAAAATTGATAAGACAATCAAAAGAGGAGATAGAGCACTTGATGCGATGTCTGCTTATGGTCCTGTTTAGATGAAGGGTTTGCTTGGTGAGGTTGCCACTGCTTATGCTTTACAGATTGGTTCTGAAAAAGCAAAAGACGGTATATACACCGAAGTTACTGGTGGAGACAGAGCTGGTGTCGGCGGTCAGTTGAATTATGACGTTGTAGCCAGAATAGCAAATTCAACAGTGGGTTTTTAGGTTAAAAATTATAAACCAAGTAATTCTACAAGATTATATGAAGAAACTGTTCATTTAGGACGTAAAGAAATGTTTAAGTATTTTAAAGAAGATGACGTAAAAAATTATAGATGGCTCTTTGCCAATGGTGTATATTTAACAGAGGTCGGTGATATACCAGACTTAAGAAAGAAAATGGAAATGAGCTTTTTTGGCTCTATTAATAACTTCTTACGTATAAGCGATGCCTCAATTGATAAAGGTCTTGAAAGTGATATATATGTAATTGGTCAATACTATTTTCCAAGCTCTTTCCTGATTGCCGCCGCCATCAATAAGGTAAAACAGCAATTAGAAAAATAGGATGATAGTCAAAGATTATTTTAGTTAAATGGCACTTTTCCAGCTTACCGTTAGAAGGCAAAACCAAAAAATATCGGCACAAAGGAATATGCAGATGGAACTACAAAAGAAATGTTTGAGTATGGTAATGTTGGCATGAAAAAGAAGAATATCATGTATATCAAAAATAGTAGAGTCTTAGATGGTGGAGAAATCTACTTTAGGGGCATTACAATTAATTTTACGATTTAAAGAGGTGAATAGTGAATGGCAGATTACAAAGAAACTTATAGCTTGGACTTAGATGTCTCAAGTTTTGTTAATAAGTATAAAAACGCAATTTCAGAAATGAAGTCTGCGGGTGTATCAAAAGGCGTCACAGATAGATTAAAGAAAGACCTCGATAGTCTTGCTGAGTCTTATAAATATTTACAGCAAGAAGGTAAAGAAGGATTTACAAATGAAAAAGAACTTGCTAACTTTAAAAAGCGAGTTCATGAAGTTCTTGGAGAATTTGGTAGTTTTGAAAGACGTATACACAATATCAATGAAAAGGTAGACGAGTGGAGTAGAAAAACAGTAGAAGCTACTAATAAAGTAAAGAAGGCTTATGAACAAGCCATACCTACTTCAAATATTACCAATGGGCTTGATAGGATTTTAAAGGCAGAAGACAAATAGGCTGAAGCTGAAAAAGTATTAAATGAAGAATTAAAAGAAAGATTAAAATTATATAATGAAGCGATAGCAAAGAGAGAACAGTATCAAGCATCTATGTCTACTTATAGTAATAATGTGGCTTCCGTTAATAATTTAAATACTACAGAAGCAACAGATTTTTAGGGTAGAGATATTTGGAAGCAAGGCCGTAAAGCTCCTTCTCAGGAGAGAATGGACCAGACTACAGCATAGGTAAAGGAAATCCTTTCTGCTGCAAATAGCTATGAAGAGGCTATGTCAAGAATTAAGCAAATGATGAAGGACATGGACCTTACAAAGTATATGAATAAAAATGGTTCGGCATTTTTATCTTACATAGATGGCGTATTGGGTTCAATGAATGAGCTTAATAAAGCTTCAGGCAGACAAGCAGAAGTTGATTAGCAGGTAGCTCGAGCAGAAGCCTCTTTAAGTGAGATAGGTAAAAGAAGTGGTAATACTTGGAAAGTAAACCAAGAAGCCACAAAGGGTCTTGTATCAGCACTTAGAGAATTGATGGCTATTGAAAAGAAGAGTGGCTCTACAATGTCTTCTTCAGCAAGGTCGGCAGAAGACCTCGCGGAATCATCTCGTAAACTTAATACCATTGATGAAAATCTTACAGGTTCGGCTAAAAAAGCAGGTGAAGCACTTAACAGAAATTCAGATTTTCTAAGAGAAAATATGAAGAATGCGAAAGAAGCTTCATCAACATTTGATTAGTTGAAATCAAGACTTCTCATGTTTTTCAGTGTTACTTCTATTATTAATACTTTAAAGAAACAGATTAGAGATACTTATAATGATGTTAAGAAACTTGATAAAGCCTTCGCTTCAATCGCGATGGTTACATCAAACAGCGTTCAAGGAATGTGGTCTTCTTATGGAAGATACGCATCCATGGCGGCAGAACTTGGTCAAAAGACAGAAGACGTCGTTAAGGCATCTGCTTTGTTCTATCAGCAAGGTCTTGATACTAATGAAGCACTTGAATTGACAACCGACACCATGAAACTTGCTACATTGGCAGGTAATGACTTTAGTACAGCTACCGAGGAAATGACATCAGCTATCCGCGGTTTCCGTATGGAAATGGATAATGGTGCTCACGTTACCGACGTTTACTCAGAGCTTGCCGCTCACGCTGCTGCTAACGTTGACGGTATCGCACAGGCTATGGCGAGAACTGCTTCAATCGCTAACTCTGCTGGTATGAGTTTCGAGAATACAGCCGCTTTCCTTACTCAGGTTATTGAAACCACACAGGAATCTGCTGAGAACATCGGTACATCTTTAAAGACAATTATCGCAAGATTTACAGAGTTAAAGACTAACGTGGCGGGCACAGCCGATTCTGAATTTGATGATTTGGATTTTAATAAGGTTGATACTGCATTAAAATCTGTTGGTGTTTCATTGAAGGATACTAATGGACAGTTCCGTGATTTGGACCAAGTATTCCTTGAATTGAGTAAAAAGTGGTCAACACTTGACCGTAATACACAGCGTTATGTCGCTACTATTGCCGCAGGTTCACGTCAGCAATCACGTTTCATCGCTATGATGGATAACTATGACAGAACTGTTGAACTTATAGAAATGGCAGCTAATGCTGAAGGCAAAGCTGATGAGCAGTTTAACAAGTATGCAGATACAATGGAATATAAGCTCAATCAGTTAGGAACTACATGGGAGCAATTCAGAGTTCGTTTAATGGACGCTGATATGTTTAAGAATATAGTTGATGGTGTTAATGAATTAGTTAAGAGAATTAATGCGATAAACTTCTCAAATGCTTTTGACTTCTCAAAGTTTGCTATTGGTATTCCTATTATAATGAACAGAGTGAAGACAATGTCTGTCACTTTCATTAGGTCTTTTTAGGAAACTACTAAATAGATTAAAATATTAGGAACAGCTTTAAGAACTAATATAGGTAATATACGTCCATTTAATATTGCGAAAAAGGAACTTATAAATTATCAAAACGCGCTCACTGAGGCAGTCAAAAAGACGGAAGTCCTTAAAGGCATACCCAATAGTAGTAAGCCTCAAATGATAAAGATTATTTATGATACATATACTACTTCTGGTGGCAGTGTTGATACTTTTCTTGAAAAGCTTAAAGAGCCTATTAAAACTCAATTTAAACTTTCTGACGAAGAAGCTGATTAGAAAATAACAGAAATAAGAAATAAGTTAATACAGATGGTTTAGGGAGAAGGAAAAGATGTTGATAAATTAGCACAAAGTTTTAGAAATCTTAAAAACGATATAGACAGTATTGCTCCAGCTCTTGATAATGTTTTAAAACAACAAGCTAAAATATCCCAAACACAAAAAATTGTTGCTTCCTTCGGACAAATAGGCGCGCAAGTCTTTAATGCTTTAACGACTTCCTTAATGGGATGGATAAACGGTCTTACAACCTTTAAATAGGCATCCAAGAGTTTTGTCGGAATGTCTCTCGTAATGGTAGCTCAATTAGGAATGTAGAAAGCTGTTACCATTGCTTCGTCGGTAGCAACTCAGCTTGCAAGAGTTACAGAAGAATAGCTTACTGAGGCAAAATTAAGAGATGCTGCTGCAACAAAATTAAAGATTGCTGCACAGAATGCAGAAGTTAGTTCAACCCTTGCAGTTGCCGCCGCAGCCACAATTGCTATCGCAGCGGTTGCTGCTCTTGTTGCGATTTTTTATGCCATTTATAGTGCGGCTTAGAAGAGCAGGGAAGCTAAAAAGGCTGAAGCTTCTTCAACCAGCAAGCTTGCTACAGAAAATGAACGACTTAGTGAATCTTATGCTAAGACTAAAGAAAAAGCAGAAAAAGCTAAGTCTGTAATGGAAGATTCTAAAGAAGTTATTGATAGATTAACCGAAGCAGATAAAAACTATTTAAAATAGCGTTATTTAACAGACGAAGAGCTTGAAGAATGGAAAAATGAATAGCAAGAAATTGCTAAACTTGTTCCAGAACTTGTTGAAAGATATGACTCAGAAGGTAATGCTATATTAAAGATGGGTCAAAGCTGGGATGAAGCACTTAAATCTAAGAGAGCATATTATGAAGAATCAAATGCAGAATATAATAAATTAAATCTTGAAGCAAGTGCATTAAAAGTTCAAGAGAGTTAGGCAAGTCTTGCATTAGATGAGTTGTATAAAGCTTATACTGATGATAAGTATATTGATAGATTGATAAAAGCTACTTCAGCCAATAAGGGCGGAAATGATAGATATGGTATTTGGGACAGAAATGGAGATTTCCAAGAATTTACAAATATCACAGGTGTCGCCGCTATTAAGGCTATGCGTGATTCATATTAGGCAGAAGACTATGGTAAATATTTAAGAGAAGCAATTATTTCTGGTGGTCTTGGTAATAAGTTTAGTGTTAATGAAGACTCATCTGGTCTTGATACTCTTGAAAAGATTGATGAAACATTACATAAGGGCGGCACCGATATTGAAGATGCAACCTTAAAACAACTCATTACAGCCCTTGAAAATTATCCAAGAGAACTTGAGAAAAATATAAATGAGAATAAACAATTAATATAGGAACAAAAAGCAGTTTTTGATAAGGGTATAACTTCAAGCGTAACTGGAACTCTTGAAACAACTGATGTATACAGCAAAGCCGAAGACGCTAATGTTAAAAATATTATGGCTCAGTATGTTGCATCTGTAAACAATCTATCTTATGAAGAATTAGAAAAATCATTTAAAGAATTAGACGGAACAAAACAGTGGCTTGATGAAAACGGAGAAGTTAGTGCAAAATATAGAACAGACTATAATCAGGCACTTCAAAAATATATTGAAGAATAGACTGATGAAAAAGCTATAATCCCAGATAATCTCGGAGAAATATTCTCAAAAAATACTCAGGCGGCAATCGAACAATTCTATTATGAATTAGAATCTAAAGGATTGTCAACAGAAGATGCTTATGACTTACTTGTTAATACATATAAAAACATTTTACCAGAAGGAGTATTTGATGTAATAAAAAGTAATTATGAAGACCTTGAGGAATTAAGAGAGTAGAGAAAGAGAGGACTCGCTTCTGCTACTGGATGGAACCCAGATGTAGCAGGCGGCACAGAGACTAAAAAGTAGGTTGTTGATTATTATAGCACTCTTGGAGACGATGCTTAGAAAGCTTTTGTCGATGCCCTTGGTAAAGTTGATGATACATCAACTGCTCAATAGCTTGCTTAGGGACTTACTTCTGCAATGTCAGGTGCAAGCGAAGAAGTAAGAAATTACTTATCTACCTTAAATTGGGCAGAAGATTTCTCACTTCTTACTGAAGATAGTTTTAAGCAAGGAACTCTTACTACTTTAGCAGAAGAATATCATGTTTATGGTGAAGAAGCTCTTAAATACTATGAAGCCATGAAGCAATTCATGTCAGATAGTGGAGTAATTAATCTTGAATATGTAAACACAGCTCAGCTTGCTTCATGGCAAGAGAAGATTGAAGCTATTACTGGTGTTATTTAGAAGAATGATGATATAATTAAGAAATACGCATAGGATAATAGAGAGTATATAAGACTATCATAGGAAGATTATGATAAATTAAATGACGCCAAGAAAGCACTTAAGGATGCAGGTGTGTCTGCTGAACAACTTGATGCGGCACTTGATTTTAAAGGAAATGAATGGGTTCTTAATGGTAAATTATGGAATGATACCATAAAGAAAGCAAGCGTCGAAACTTCCACCTTAGCTCAACAGCAATTAAAGGTTAATGAGGAAAAACTTAAAGACGTTAACTTAACGACTGAAGAGCGTCGTTCAATCGAAGTAGCCAATGAACAGCTTAATAAGATGATTGTAAGTCAGCAGGAGCTTAATAAGCATACTGCGGCAACTGCTGGATACTGGGTAAGTATTACAGATTTAATTGAAAATTATTCAAATCTTTCATCTGCTTTTGGTTCAGCAGGAAAAGCATAGAAGTCTAATGGTTTCGTTGGAACAAAGGAAATTCAAGGTCTTGTTGATGCCTTCCATGCGGTTGGTGATACATCATTTGACGTTTCATAGTTTGTTAATGACCAATTACAGCTTAACATCAATGCTCTTTATGACTATGTAAATTCCATGATTGTTGCTCTTGAACAGTCTGGTAAGTTCAGCGAAGCTGATGAAGAATAGCTTACATTATGGAAGGCAATGAGAAAAGAACTTGTTGCTACCAAGAATGAGGTTAATGCTACTGCCGAGGCACTTCAAGATAAACTCACAGAAGCTACTGACAATTATAACAAACAACTTGAAACAATCAATGAAAAACAAGAAGCTCTCAATGATAGACTAAAAGAATATCAAGATTTGCTTTACGGCACTGAGGATAGAAAATCTGGTCTTGACTTACTTTATAATTATGAAGAAGCTATTAATAGTCTTAATGAGGAAATGGAAAGAACTAAGGATTTACTTGGTGATTCCAAAAACCTTGACGAAGCTTATTCAAATCTTAAAAAATACACAACTGCTACACACGAATATCTTGTAGAAGAAAGAGCAAGACAACAAGTTATTAAGCAAGGTTTAGATAACTATGCTGACATGATTGAACATGGTTCTGCTTCATATTTGGATTAGGAAAGCGGCAGAATGGTCAATGTTAATTTTGGCGATTATGCTCGTTTCGATTCAAGAACTGGTAAGTATATGCTTGACCAAAGACTTCTTGAAGAAAATAGATTTGCTGATAAATATAAAGATTTAATTGAAAAACAAATAAGTGAATATAATACCTACGTTGATAAATATAAGAAGACAGAAGATGAAATTCGTAAGATTGAACAAGAGTTTTAGAAGCAAAGAGAAGAAGCAATTAAGAACTATGCGGCAATGGAAAAGACTTTGGCTGATGCTCTTAAACAGCAGTATCAAGATGAAGTAGACGCATTGAAAGATAAATACGATGCCATGAAAGATGCTGACGATGATTATGTTGACGCTTTAAAAGACGCTATCGAAAAACAAAGAAAGCTAAGAGAACAAGAGAATAGCTTTGAAGATTTAGCAAAGAAAGAAAGAAAGCTTTCATTGATGAGAAGAGACACCTCTGGTGCTAATGAAGTAGAAGTTAGAAATCTTGAAGATGAAATTCAGAAAGATAGAGAATAGCTTCTTGATGATAGCATTGATAATATAATCGATGGCTTAACCGACCTTTATGAATCTCAGCAGGAACTTAGAGACTCAGAGCTTGAACTTAAAGATGCTCTTCTCGAAAATACTCTTTACTGGAACACATAGGCTGAATCACTCGCTGCATCATTTACAAACGCTGATGATTATGCTCAGTATCTTAGCTCAATTTCAAAAGAATATGCTGAATCAACTTTGGCTATGCAATAGGAGAAATTGAATGAATATGGCAATGAGTTCTCATCTGCTTCACAGTATTTAGCTATGACAGCTATGGATGCGGCATCTGAAACTGGCGACTTTGTGGTTGATGTAATGACAGTTTCTGGAGAAGAAATTAGTAATGTTGTTGCTAATACATCAGAAACCTTTACAACAGAAGTTGTTAGAGCTTATAATGAAACAACCGATGCTTTCTTAGAAGACCTTGAAAAAGCATAGGATGCTATTCAGAAAGCAAGAGATGATTTATAGGAAGCTATTAATAAACTTTCTGAATTGGCTACAAAGGCTAATGAGGCCGCCGCTGCCATTAATAATGCTAATGAGACAGTAATAATGTCATCTCCTGAGCCAAGCGAAGAAAATCAGAACATTAGTTCAAGTGTTGTTGATTAGCTTATTAATCAGGGCGCACCAAGTGAGGCTTTGGATGATATTAGTAATAAGTATAGCGGAATGGATGCTTTTGTAAGAATGGTTAGTACCACTCTTGGTGTTAAAGATTTCATTCCTATGGAAGGACTTACTGATGAGCAGATTTCTGCACTTAAAGACGCTGGCTTATATGTAGGTTCAGTAAATGATAATTACAGAGTATATAGACGAAGCACAAAACTTGACAACTGGCTTACAGCAAATGCTCCTTCTTCTACTGTTAAACGTTATCTTGGCGGTGGTCTTGTAGATTATACAGGTCCAGCAATAGTCGATGGAACGCCAGAAAAACCAGAAGCATTCCTTAACGCAGAAGATACACGTAATATTGGCGAAGCTGCGAAAATTCTTTCAGACCTTCCATACTTTAATGGCGGTCGAGAAGAGACAACAACTATTACAGATAATCGTGGAGATATAAATGTTGAGATAAATCTTAACATTGACCACATTTCATCTGATGTTGACGTCGATGCAATGATTGAAAGAGTTAAGGAAGAAGTCGTTGAAGTGGCTCGTCCAACTGGAACAAATGTAATACTCAATCAATAGTTAGGTTAATTTTTAGGGCTTAGATTTTCTAAGCCCTTTCTTTATTAGAGCAAAATCAAGCCATTCTCACATTATTAAAGACAAAGGCTTGACTTTGGGCACATTTCGGTGTATAATAAAAGAAAAGCGAGGTGAAGATTATGCAGCCTATTGATTTCAGAGGCTTTCGTTTTGGAAAAATTCACACAAGTGATATCCATCTCGAAGTCGTAAGTAATTCTGATAGATATGAGCCAAGAATACTTCCTGCGGCGACCGATACTACCGCCGACATACCAGGAAGTGATGGACAATACTACTTTGGTTCTGTTTATAAGAATAGAGAAATAACTTGTAATTTAGCTTTTGATAATGTATCTGAAAATGATTATCGTAAAATCAGAAAGCTACTTGCCATAGATAAATTACAAGATTTAGTTTTTGATGAAGAGCCTTATAAGACTTGGAAAGCAAAAATAAAATCTAAACCAGAATTTAAATCATTATGTTTTACAGATAAGGAAACAGGATAGCGAGTTTATAAAGGCACAGCTAAACTTATCTTTATTTGTTATTATCCATATGCTTTTGGATTTGATAAATATATTGTAAGGGCGGCAGATTATTACATGACTAATCCTCCTGAATGTATTATTCAGGAAGCGTATAGCGATGAGACTTTCGTAAAAAGTAAAAAAGATAAACCTTCAATAAGAGATATTGATAAAGACCTTGATTATCACTATAACGTAAATCCAAGCGATTACGAAGGCGGCACAACTCTGGATAATATCAACAATGTCAATCTTAGAGACAAGTCCCATAGAAATCGTAATGGTAGAGGATGGGAGCCTAATGATAAAACTCCTTGGAAAACAGGCTTTCCCACACATTAGCAAGTTGAACAAGGTGAACTATTCTTTGATACTCCTAATGGAGAAAAATCAATCATTGATGTTAGGGGTTATTGGGATAATGTTCCACAGTGGGAAGACACAGCAAAACTTCTTTACACCCCTACTCTTGATTATGAGCAGGAGCTTATGTATCTTCCTCAGTATTCTAAAACAGATTTTATCAACATGGAGACTGGTTTTAATAGCTCACGTCCTATGATTGGTTCCCGTATGCTTGTATACAATCCTGGCGACCTCCCAGTTGAATGGGAAATTCGTTTTGATGAAAACAAGAGAAGTTTCTGGTCATGTCGCGGCGGCACAAAGTTTAGAATTAGACGCTTTAATGTTGAAAGACTTAAACTTGAAAACGCTGTTGATTGGTGCGGACTAACAACCTATGAAAAGGATGATGATAGACCTTTCAAATATGGTAATCGATATTTTAAGAGAAGAAGTTCTGGATAGGACGAACTTATTAAAGCAATTGAAAGACTTGGTTCAAAAGAAATTCCTCAAATTTATAAGCCCACTGTTAATGATAGGCATGAGTTATATGACCAGGACGAGCTTATTCAATTGATAAAAAGTGGAATACTTCCTGCTGACAAGAATTGGGGCGAACAGGGAAATTATCGTTATTCTGCTACCGAGACCATTGGAGAAATGGCATCAAGCTATGATAGAGTGCAATTCAAGAGAGACAATTCTCATAAGGTTAGTTTTAATCTTCATCTTGATGAAAAGAATTGGGCTGATGTATTATCAACTAACAGTTTAATGTCGCTTGGTAAGGCACATCCACATCATTGTTATTATGTTGAGCCAATTCCTCGTCAAAAGCTTGGCGATTATATTAAAATGTTCTACTGGCAAACAATACAGTGGCGCGGCGACAGGATGGAAAATGGTGAATGGGTTGGAACAGAAAGATATATTGAGCTTGCTAAGGACGTTCTTGAAAAGAGAGAAGACGGCTTCTACTATGTAAAAGACGAACATAATCCTCTTGTTCAGTTCATCAAAATGTTTGCTTCTATTGCTACCAATGGTAGAATTTCTACAAAGTCAAATAATCTTTACAGAGAAATCTATAAAGACCTTGATTTTGAAGAAGGTATTGAATTTGCTAATAGATATGATGAGATGTTCTCTGAATGTATTGACGAAGAAGAAGAGTATGAACTCTATTGGGAAACTCTTAAAGAGCTTCTTCATAAGTATTATCCTATTATGGAAAAGACTTGTAAAGATGTTGGTATTGTTGCTGATGAGAAACACATTAATGAGCAAATTGATAAGTTTACTGATAGCTATATTAACCATCCAGTTGAATACATTGATGAAGATATGAGAGACCTTGATTATGATGCTTTTGTATTCAATGGCTATAAAATGCCGCAATGGATGACTGATGATTATATGGAAATTGACCAAATGGCTTTATCAGGAGTATCTACCGTAAAAGCATATCTTGATGCTATTGGAGAAGGATATGATAAAATCTTTACTGGTAAAAGAATAAAATACACATCAGAAGATAGATAGAAGCTTATTGATGAAGGTATCTATACAAAACTTATTCGCACTCTTGATACCACAATTGGTGTTGGTGGATACTTGAACGACCTTCTTGATGATTATTACTATCTCAATACAGATACCCGTATGCTTTATACAACAGCAAATCCATATGGAATGGAATTTGTTTATAAACCAAATAAGGTTGTTATGAATGAAGCAATAACAAAAGGTAAATGGTTTAAACTGCCTCCTGGCTGGTCTCTCATTTGTGTAGAGCCAGTTGTGGATGAGTCATTGTGGGGCGGCAAGAGATGGGAAGATGGACGCCCTTACGATTGGGGTTATGGTGGAGACTTAAATAGAAATAAGCGTGAAGTTCAATAGCTTTATGACTTTGTATATGGTCTTGCAAGAGATGAGTTCTTTAAAGTCTATTCGCCAGATGATATTGCTGGAAAAATTATTCCTTTTGAAAATCTTGAAGGATATTCAGAAGAACAAGATGACAACAGCGGCACAGAAGACCCAATTGACGAACTGCTAAAATTTAAAGTGTGGTATGAGAAAGAATTAAAACTTCTCAATACACCAACTGCCGCGGGAGCGGATAATTACTTTGGTAAGGGACTATTTAATAAATATAAAAACGATGGAGAATATTAGTTCTTAAAAATCATTCATAGCATATGGACGGTATTAGCTTCATATTACTCATGGACTTCTCTAAAAGGAGTATGGTCAGACCCAGATGCAGTTGAACCTGGTGATGAAATATAGGGTCCACAGCTTGATGATTTTGACGTATCAGGACTTCCACTCCGTTGTATTAATAACGACATTAGCGACTGGTGGTGGTATGCTTGCAACTATTTGTGGGCAAACTTCCCTCCTCTTTACTGGGCAGTAGCTGATATGTTAAATAAATTACAGATTAAATACACACCTTTATATTACTAATGCGAGGTGAGAGAATGGCAATTTAGAAAAGACCTTATGAGCTTTCAGTATGGGTTGAAAAGCTCAATGGTAGTAATTCTAAAATTGAAGAAAAGGGCGTCATCATTGGCGCCCATGATATGTCATATCCAGGCAAGGCAACTAACATTGTCCTTAAAAGGGAGATTAAAGGAACAAATACTCTTACCTTCCAAATGCCTGACGTATACTTTGATTCACTCAAAGGAGAATATGTAAGAAATGAATTTATTGATATGATATTTCCAGAAGCAAAACTTAAACTGTTTTATAAAAACAGATGGTTTGAATTTTTCGTAAAGAAAGTTGATGAAAAGAAATAGCTGAAAAGTTATATGAAAACTTTCACTTGTTCAGATGCTTTTATTGATGAACTTTCAAGAAATGGTTATGGCATTACTTATGATGCAGAATTAAATAACAATGTTGAAGAAATTGGAGTATTCACAGAGGAAACCTTAGAAGATAGTATATGGCAATACTATCCTGAGAATAACTGGGGAGACTTCACAGAGTTCAAAGAAGAAAAGCTCTATCGTATTCCAGTAAGTTGCTTTGGCGGTTCTATTAATGGATATAAGTTAAACTTTGAACTTGAAAATGAACAGCGTAAAGATATAAAAGAAAGAACTGGAACTGATATAATTACTAATCTTTTTACTGACGAAATTCGTCCAGTAGAACTTAGTGATGACTTGGCTCGCGGTTCGTTCTGGGACGAATATGTGGAGAATGATAGTCCAAGAAATACTCTTACAAAAGATTATTGTATTGACATTCCAAACGATGGCTATATTTATGTTCCATATTCATGTCTTAGTTTTTGTTATGGAACTCCATATGAACCTGATTTTTCTGACACTGTTATAAAGTATGACAGGGCGGCAACAGAAATGGCAATTGATATAGATGGTAAACTCATACTTGCGCCGCCGTCCGTAGACCCAAGAGGTATTATTCAATTCTATGCCATTCCTAATACAGCAGAACTTGAACTCGATGAAGATGGGGTTATTCTTAATAAAGAATATACATATTTTATGACACTTACTGAGTGGAATAGAGCGGTTCAGCTTAATAAAGATTGGTGGTATATATTTGAAGATACAAGACTTTGTTAGGCTGAGGTTCTTGGTTCAGCTGACGTAGCTGCACCATCAATAAGTCATACTTTTAAATATTTAAAAGATGGACAGAATTAGATAATCGGAACAGATTATGAATATCGTGGCAATAAATGTGTATTCTATAATGGATATCTCAGTGATGTAAATAACAATACTATTGTAAAAGGAAAGAAATTTTCTATTACTAATAGAACAGAAATAAACATTTCAGAAGATATTGACCAGTATACAACAGTATATAACTGTCATGCTGATGAGTTTGCTGATGAATATAGTAGCGAAGATTGGGATTATAAAAACGAAAATAGAACAGAAACAGGAGAACAATATCGTGTATGCTCTAAGCTTGAAACTCGTCAAATCATTCCACAGCTGGCAAGAAATCTTGTTCAGAATGGTAGTGATATGGACTCTGTTGATGGTTGGTCTCCTATGTCCTATCTTCTTGAAAATTCTATCTTTATAACACCAAGTGTATCACTACGTGGAGTGGCAAAACCAAATGAGGCAGACATAAAAACCTCAGCTATCGTTTATACACCCGCCACAGCAAGGGCGGCGCAAAAGTGTTTGGTTAAAATGAAGGATGGTTCTACACCAAGTTCTTCTAACCCTTCTCAGGCTCAGCTTGATGAAATGTATTTTAGTTTTAATAAAGTTAATTATTACTGGGGTAAGAACCCAGTCATTTCAATGTGTGAGATGAAAGAGCGTATAGAGAATTGGCTTATCAATCCCCTCCGCAATTCTCCTGACGGCACATTTGTTATTTATTCAATTGGTTTAAATTATTATGTTCTTGACGAACATAACAATTTCCAGTTTCTTTTTGAGAAAGGAGATGAGGTTCATCGGGGAGTAATTAGGAAACTTCTTAAAATTGAAGCAACCACTGAATATTATAATGCTCCTATTGACCCAACCACTGGTGAGGTAAAATATTACATTAACAAAGGTAAGTGGGAATATAGATTTGAAAATAATGAAAATCTTATTGTTCTTACAAATGAAGAATAGGAAGAAAAGAAGGGCTTTATCTCAGATAATAATGGCAGAGAAATAGTAAACTTTGGTATTATTGGACAAGAGAAGGTAATTGAAAAAGATAAGATTTATTGCCTTGGTATTTCTTCATGGGCTCTTGGTGATTTTAAAATTAAAATCGGTAAGGGCACGCTTGTATCGGATGGAGAATATACATTAAATGGAGATGTGCTTGAATTTAATGTGGGTATGAATTAGGATATTGATATTATCACTCATACTCAAATGCCTGCTAACTTTGACGACGATAAGAAAAATCTTGAAATAGATACACTTCCTCCTTCAAAATTTATTTTATTTAAATCAAAGAAAAACATTGAAAATCCTTATATTGTTGTTTCATCAGAAAAGTCTATTATTCTTTTTAAACTTTACTTGTTTGAAGCTTACACAAAAGGTGTTGATGCTTTTCCTAATGTAAATAATAGTCTTATATACAGATATAGCGGAAGAGACCTCTTCTGGCCTCCTAAGGCATTGTCAATTAAGGACAATGGAAAATATGAAATAATTACTCAAAGTCTTACTGAATAGGCAATGAAGGGCATGATAATTTTTGAAGATGATATCATGCTTGGCTCAACATATGAATATCAGCACTATTACATTCAAAGATTAAAGGCTACTTCAAAAACTGATGAAGAGCCAATCTATTGTGATACTATGGGCGCGAAGTCATTTATCACTTCTGACCCCAAACTCATTAAAGAGAATGTGCTTCCACTGGATGCGGCGAAGTATACATTAGATGATTGTGAGACTTAGACAAATTATATCGACTTAAACAAATGTAAATACTACGACCAGATGGCTGACCTTAATGAGCTTGATTGTAAATGTGGAAATGGTCATACTTGTTTCTATCAGAAGTTTGGCTATTGTCCATTCAGATTTAAAACTGAAAAACATAATCGTAGAATAAGAACATTAACGGTAAGTAAATCAAACAGATTTAACATTATTCAGGAAACAAGTAAAGTATTTAAAGTATATCCTCAGTTCTTTATTGAGCATAAGAGCAACGGTGCAGTTATTAAAAATGAAAACGACGAATATGTTAAAAAGATTTTCTATATTACTGAAAAGGGCAAGGAAAACAAGGTTGGTTTCAGATATGAAAAGAACCTTAAAGATATTAGCCGCAACATAGAGAGCGATAAAATTGTCACTAAACTTTATGTCCTTGATGTTGATAGCGAAATATCAAGAACTGGTATTTGTTCAATTAAGACCGCAGAAGACAATCCATCAAAAGACAGTTACATTATTGACCTTAGTTATTATATAGAGAAAGGAATGCTTGACAGAGAGGAAGTAGAGCAAGACCTTTATGGTATAACTCCTGTTGATATTCCTGCTGGCAGTAGTTATGACGTAATTCCGTCAGGCTTTTTGAAACAGCTTGGATATTACAACACTGAATACGATAAATTATCAAGCAAGATTATTAATTTACAAGATAGTTCATTTACAGAACTTGAAGCAAATCTGACTGTAAACTATCAAGGTATTATAACTGCTCAGGAACAAATTTTGAAAATTAAAAAGTAGCTTGATAAATATAAAAACATGTATTCAAGCTCATCATAGTATGAAACTCAATAGGTATATCTCAACTATCTTGTAAAACTCTCAGAGCAGCAATCAATCTTAACTCAGCTCATTTATACAACATTCTATACAGATGGAGTATGTGATACAAATGCTTTCGATATAAATAAAGGATACGCAAGCAACGTTCCCGCCGCAGACGCAACGGCAATTGAGTTCTTTAATTGTATCACTGATTTGGAAGAAAGTAAAAAATATTGGATAGACCAGCACTCTTATACAAAAGGTATACTTGGTCAATTTAATAGTGAATACTTACAAATTCAGCAATGGAAGCGTGAGAGAGCAAGTTATCTTAAACTCATTAATCAAATATCATCTGCTTTTTATAAGAAATATGAACCTTATCTTAAAGAAGGAACTTGGTCAGATAGTAATTATTTAACAGATAATGCTTACTACTTTGGTGCGCTTGACGTGGCGGCAGATGGAGCAATTCCAAAAGTTAGCTATACAATCTCTGTTATTGATATTTCTCCACTTAGTGAAGAATATGATGAAGTTTATGATTTCGATTTAGCAGACATAACCTATGTAGAAGATTTAGGTATGTTTGGTATAAACAAGCATACTGGACTTCCAAATAGATTACGCACTCTTGTATCAAATGTAGAAGAAAATCTTGATGACCCATCAAAGAATAAAATTACTGTTTAGAACTACACTACATCTTTCCAAGATATATTCCAGCAAATCACAGCTTCTGTTCAATCACTTACTTACAATGAGAACATTTACAAACGTTCATCAAATTTCACAGCAATGCAAAATATTACTACTTCAAGTTTACAAGGCGCGCTTGATACAAACGACCTTACACTTCTTGATACCCAAGAGAATAATATTCAAGTTGACAATACTGGAACAAGTGGTAGTGATATCAACAACCACGCTAATAAATATCGTCTTGATGGTCAAGGCTTGTTCTTCTCAAATGATGGAGGACAGCATTGGAGTGTTGGTGTTGGACCAAGTGGTATCAATGCTGATTATATTAAAGTTGGAACGCTTGATGCAGGCAAGATAAGAATTGCCGATAGTGCCTATGTTTACTTCTCATGGGATAAGGATGGTATTGTAGCATATAGAGACCCGCAGGCAGTAACCACAGACGCTAAAAATATTAATGACGCTGCGATATTTAATAAATATGGTTTAAGTATCGTATCTGACGGAAATATTAAATTAAGAGCTGGTTATGCATTTAATAATGAAGCTGGCGGCGCAGTTAGTGGAGAAGGAGACTTGGGAGATGAAATAGGTTTTTACCTATATAATAATAATGGCGAACCAATCTTCTCAACAACATCATCTGCATCTGGAACACGTGAAAGTGCCATCATTAAACTCATTGGTGAAATGATGGTAAGTAATACACTTACCGTCCAGAAATCCGCAGGTAGCACTTATAGTCATAAACTAAATGAACTTACACCTGCCAAATTTGTATATGCTCCAAACTTGATAGAAATTCCTTCAAGTTGGCAAACAACAGTTATCGAGACAAATCCCGACACTCATGATACAATTCATTACTTTGATGCTACATCGATATCAATAAACAACGATATGCTTGCAGCTTACTTTATAAGTAATGAGAACCTTACCGAGGTCATGATTGATAGAGGAAATATCACAGAAATCTTTACTAAAACAGCAGTAAGTGAATAGCAGATAACGTCAACATATTGTGATGTAAGCAATACAACAATAAGTCATAAGATAACAAAACGTTATCAATCATCAATTAATTAGCTTGGTGGTAAGACATATTACTATTATGAACTTACTGAAATAAATGGTAATAATCCAAAGAAATATTTCTTCAATGGAGAAGGCGCAGCTTTTAGTCAGCAAACAGACATTACACTATTTAACGGAACAACAGATGCACAAATTACAACGACTGGCGGCACAGTTAATACAATTTATAATTGTTATGACCAAGGCAATACGCTTACTCTTAAAGCTCCATTTGATACATACACGGTAGAGGGTATTACCTATACAGCAATTGAATCTGGTTCAACTTCCGTAACAGAAGATTCTTCTGTTGGACTTTATCTTAACAACCCAAGTCTTAATGGTCAAGATGCTACGGGCTCTGGTGTTGAACGTTTATTCCTTTGCTGTGCTTAGAATGGTGATAATGTAGCTAACTTGTTTGCAGTCACCAAAGACGGCTCAGCTTATTTTGGTGGTAAAATAAATGGAGAAAATAGTGCAATAAATGTATCAGATAAAATTACTATTTCTGACCCGATGATTAGAATTGACAGTGATGGTAGTTTGGCAATTCAGTTTAGTCAGATTAAAGACCCAAATAATGGTAAGAATTTAAACCAGTATATTGCTGACCAGATTAATGATTCAAGCAGTGATATCCGTCGTGCTATTGAAGATAAAATTGGTGAAGTAAATAACAGAATTTCTGCCGCCGTAGGTAGTATTAATGAGTTCCATGACCACAGCCATTGGCTTAACGTTAGAGATGGTTCAGTGACTTTCGCTCCATCAGCGGGCGAGCCACCACATCCAATTCCGTTTAATCAGCTTAGGTTTGTTGTATGCACTGGCGATACGAGCCATTGCGGAACTGTTGGAGTAGGAGATTTATATGGAATAGGAGGAGTATGCTAATGATTTACACTACATCAGAAGTAAAAAAGCTATCATAGCTTTTAGAGAGTATAAAGGATAAGGTATTTGATATAAATACCCAGTATAAATTTCTTAAAATAGCAAAGATAATCAAAGAGGAAGAGGAACTCATACAAGAGCAAGAGTTCCTCTTGCTCAAACGCTATGCCGAAGTAGATGAGAATGGTAAATTTATCACATCAGAGGACGGCGGCGTAAAAATAAAAGACGGCGAAATAGCAGAGTTCGGCATTAAGTTAATGGAACTAAAATATCGTCGAGTTCAATTACCAGACATATACTTTTCACTTGATGAACTTGAACCATTAAATTTATCACTCGGACAACTTGAATTGCTAATCCCACTAATTAAATAAAAAAATAAACCCTTCTCAAATGAGAAGGGTTTTTTATTAAAACTGTATCATAATATTTTGTTTTCTATCATGTGCCGCCCATCGTCCAATAAGGATAGCGTCAGCTTCATCTTGGGTGACATTCATATCATATAACTTTTTAACAATGAGCTAAGCACTTTTCTTTTTATCTGTTCGATTAGTGCCTTTTACTTGGCTATGTGCTCTCCATGTGGCTGGCGGCACAATCTTGAAGATATAGCCATTTTCATAGCAGTAATTCTTCAATACACCTTGTAAATGGGCAAGTTTTTTAAAAGTAAGAACCTGCTCTTCTCCACGCTCTGTCTTTTGCAACTGTATATCTTCAAAAATTACAAGGTCAGGCTTCCACATTTGTATCATGTTGGCAACCCAATTCTTTGTTTTCATAATTTTTTCAGTGCTATGGTTTCCATCAGATGTCCAAGCACCATATTTGATTAATTCCTAATCATCATAAACAGCCCAGCCAGAAGTGCCGCTTGCTTGGTCAAAAGCAAGGATTCTAAATCCTTTACTTTTAGGAGCAGAATCATTCATTCTATAATATCTATTACTTTTACATATTGGGCATTCTCTGTGGCGGCGCCAATAATCAAAAGTAAAATAATTTTCATGACCATTAGGACACTGAAAATCCATTTGAGTTTTTAAGTTAACATACGAGTTGGAAAGTAATTTCCAACCCGCTGCTTCAACTTCTGTTTTTACATCTTCATATTTAAGTTTTGACACTCAAATCAGTCCTGCTTAGTAGTGTCTGTACTTCCAAAACCACCTTCGCCACGTTCGGTAGTTCCCAGCTCTTCCAATGATTTAACTACATTCCATTTAATCATAGGAGTTGGAGCAATAACGAGCTGAGCAATTTTCATATTCTTATCGATAACATAGGGAATATCACCAGTGTTAGTCATGATAATTCCTATTTCGCCGCGATAGTCAGAATCGATTGTGCCAGGAGCATTTGCGATTCTTAACTTAGATTTAAGACTTAGACCTGAGCGAGGTCTTACCTGAATTTCATAGCCAGCGGGAATGGCAACGGCAATACCAGTTTTAACAATTTTTGTTTCCCCTGGTTCAATTTTGGTTTCCTCAACAGCAAAGACATCACAGCCTGCGTCTGTTGGATGTGCATACTCTGGAATAGTAGCATCTTTATTTAACTTTACAATTTTAACGTCAACAGATATTCTATTAGTCTTAATAAGGTCCTCATGGACACTCACGATACTATTAAAAAACAGTTCGAGGTATTCCTTTTTACTATCAGAAAGAGTCGGGTCTTCTTTTATTTCACTAAGAATTTCTCCGTAGAACTCCTTCTCTGCATTTATCTGGTCTACGCTCACATCAGGAACAGAAAGGAGAGATTCTCTTTGTTCCGCTTGGAACTTTTCTGAACGAATCATCTGTTTGAAACTTTCCTTAAACATGGGCCAGATAGCATCGAATTCTGCATCGTCCATTTCAAGAAAAGCCATAAACTGGTCAAGGCTATCCTTATTTGCGGTTCCGCCGAAAAACTGTTCAAACTTTTCATTCTTCATTGTATATACCTCCATTTACATCTTTACATATTTCATCAATAACTTTGAGTTCAAGTGCTTTCTTTACACCAAAATACCAGTCATCCTTAATATGTTCCTTGTAATTTTTCTGATTAATATCGGTTGAAGAGATGACGTGATTTTTAAGCTGTTTAAGCTGATATCTCTTATAGAATTCAGCCTGCTGGCTAACTTTATGAGCATCTCCCTCCATTATAGCAGAACCTTCATGGAAAAGAAAAGTAGCATTTGGATAAGCCATTCTCTTATCTGCCGCAATGGCAATGAAGAAACCGCCGCTATATGCTTTACCTGTAACGATTGTGTATACAGGAGTCTTTGACATTTTTATAGCATCTAAGATAAGTAATGAAGTTGTAAGGCATCCACCAGGGCAATCAATGTAAATCTGAATTGGTATTCTTTCATCAATTGGAGTTTTATTAAATTCGTCTTCTGCATTCCAAAACTGAATACGTTCAAGAAATCTTCTGCCAATCTCTGGCGCTATTTCCTGATTAAGATAGAGCTTTCTTTCAATAAACTGATACTGTGTAAGAATGCTCTAAGGTTCAAACTAATTTTCTGGGTCAGCAAATAAATCAAAGAACTGTGGAGCATTATCTTCATCTTCCTGTTTAAGAGCTTTATATGCTTTTTGAAGCTCTTTCATGAATTCGTCCTCTGGTTTTATCTTACCATTTTCATCATAGATATTAATTGAAATGGGCTGATTACTCATTCTTATTTTCCTCCTTAGCTGCTATCGCTTCCTTTAATTCTTTTATTTTACAGGATAATTCAATGATTCTTGGATTGAGTGTAAAGGTTTCAACTGGAATATTTTTCAGTTCCTCTTCTGCCTTGTTCAATTCAAAGTTTAAATCATTGAGAGTAAAGTTCGTTAAATCCATATTTATCCCTCCTTATATTAATATTATATCATAATATGTGAAATAAGTCAAGGATTCAACATTAATTCTTGATATGATATCTTCTTTGGGTCTTGTTTAAGAAGAAGTCTATTTGGAAAAGTGATATAATCAGATTCATTAAAATCATTGCCCATAAAGTCTTTAAAACTTACCTGACCTGCTCTTGCCCATTTGCATAAGTCTTTTTGAAATTTTGTTGTGCCATTATTAAAGAAAGAAATCTTTTTATCAGTTAATGTCTTTGCGGCTAAAATGATAAGACAAATGTGAGCATCTGTATCTCCTCGATTATCAAAACAATAATTGTCATTTCCTGCAAACATTTCAAGTGCCTCAGCATCTGTTGTCAGCGGCACAAGTATTCTTGACTTTGCTATATTGGGTGCAAGTTCTTTAAATTCTTTTGCCTATTCTATCGAGTAAGTGGAAACTGTATGTAAGAAAGAAATCTTATTATCATAATGCTGAAACAATTCTCTCCAATCATCTTCAAGTAAAAAATTTCTATCATTTACATATGTATATATTGCATCGCCTTTTGTTAAAGAAAAATCTTTTGTTCGCCAATCGATTAAACTATTTTTCTTTACTGAACCATATAATTCTTTATTTCTTATTTTATGTTTCATTAAATCATAAGGGGTAAAAGAAGGAGTATAAGCTTCTGTCTTTTCGCTAAGACCAGTATTGCCATAATAACCAAAGCCGCAGTAAACTGATTTATCTTGGTCAATTACAAGTTTTCTTGGAATGACCAATGATGGATTATCTTTAAAGTAGAAAATTTTGTTAAATCTTCCTGTTTTTTCATAAGCATCCATCATAATTACTTGATGTCCTTCTTCTGTAAATCTTGCATAGGCTTTCATTAGGGACAGGTTTAAAGTAAAACCTGACCCATGATTGAAGTCCATGTCGTATAATCCTATAGTAGCCATTATTCTTCTACCTCCGCACGTTCTGTTGTCGATTTTAAGATAAAGCCTTCATCATCCATTTCTTCTATTTTTTCAAATAATGGGAATGATGTGCTCTTATATTTCTTTGGAACGAAATCGTCTTCGCGACGAATGCCTGTGATAATAAGTTTATTACCTCTTGCGAAAAAGCTCTTTTCAACAATTGTTTTAGTTCCATCTGGATTTCTTCTACTTATCTGTCTGTCCCATTTAGCATACTGATTCTTCCACACTTTGATTGGCACAACCTGCATTGTTGGAGTTAAAATTGTGACTGTGCTCTTATTCTTATCTTTATCAATTACTGTTCCGCAAATTCTTGATATTTCATATAGTCTGATTAGGCCGCCGTCCTGTGTTAAAAATTCAGAAGCAATAGTTGGTTCTTTATCAAGTTTTTCAAAATCAACAATACCATAGGCTTTCTTATTAAGATTTTTAAGTTCGTGTTCATGGCAATATGTTCCAAGAGAATCCATATCCCATTTGTTAATGTCACCTTTAGCATACTTTTCTCTGATTTCTTCAAAAAGTGTGTTATTAAGAGTGTTAAGTATTTCTGTCTGGTTTTCTTTCATCCAGGCTCTTACCTTGTCCATTTCTTTATCATATATCTTATCCCACACTGTTTGTTTAATTAATGCATGATTGTCTACCCCATCGATTACCACATCTATAAGTTTATCTGGGTCATAATTTTCTAAGAAAAATCTCATTGCCACGTGATTAAGAGCATAATAATCGCCCTGTTTGAATTTTCTTATATACTTAGTAAAGTTATAAACCTTACCTTCAAATTCAAGAAATTCTGGAAGTAATCCCTTATTTATCAGCATTGTCATATTTTGCAATGTAATTCTCTTCTTTTTATCAGCTATAAGGTCAAGATAAGAAAACATAGTATGTACTCTATTTTCATAAAGATTATCAAATGCACCAGCCTTAATAAGTGATACCATTTGAGTCTTATTTACTTTTACCTTATTCATAAAATCTTCAAGAGAACTATAAGGTCTATTAGCGATTATTTCATAAACAAGATTTGTGCCTATTTTATCAATACCTTTAAGACCATATATTATTGCTCCTTGTTTAGCATCTGGCTTAAAGATAAGGTCTGATTTATTTATGTCAGGCGGCAAAACAGTAATACCAGCTTTTTTAGATTTTCCAAGAGCGACACTTATTTTGCCATAGTTAACTGACTTATTCTTTTTCTTTGTGACTGGCGGCGTATCATCATTTGTTTCTTCCATATCTATATCAATAATTTCTTCAGCATCAGTATCCATATCTTCTGCATCAAGTAACTCTGCACCGCCAGCATTTGTGATTAAACAAGCGCAGTTCCAATAAATATCAGAATATGTAGTTGCAAGATAAAGCGTCTGAATACCAACAAATGAGTAAGCTAAAGCATGAGGCTTCGCAAATGAATATCCCATCTGAGGACCCATAGTAGTCTTCCATACATACTCACCAAATTTTTTTGTTGGACAAGCATTTACAAATTTTTCGTGAAGTTCTGGAATTTTATCCATTTTCTTCTTTGCAACTATCTTTCTTGTCGCATTTGCTTCAGAAAGACTAAAGTGTGCAATATTTTCATCCATACAAATTTCCATCATGTCTTCTTGTGATGAAGGAACTCCGCAGTTAGGGAGATAGTATGGTTCGAGAATTTTAATTTGTTCTTTTGTCAATCCTGCGTCTTCTGCTTCCATATACCATGCTCTCATATCTTTTTTGAGACGGCAATATCTTTTAAGAGGTCTTTCCTCGCCAGGCTCACCCATAAGTCTCATCAAGGCATTGGCATTGAGCATTTCAGTTGGATTTTGTGGCTTAACTTCTTTAGCAGTTGCAAGACCTACACCAGTGCTAAATTGGAATACATCAAGAACAGTACCATTACTAAGAGCATCCCAAATTTTCTGATTTTTAAGGTCAAGGACATCAGGGTGAAGATATTTATTATATACTTCTCTTAATGAGAGGTCTGGTTCAATTAATCCATCTTTCTGAAGAAGTTGAATTGCAATTGTAAGTTTATCACAAATTTCAGTTACAAGGAAGTCATACTTAACGTCTCCCAGTTCCTCTGCCTCGTGAAGCGAATACTGAGTTGTTAAATCTCCATTAGGACTTCTCATAATTGCGCCTGTTTCAAATGGACTATCATTATAGAGAATAACACCAGATGCGTGCTGTCCTCTCTTATTTACCAAACCATCAATTGATTCAATAATTTCAAGAAGACCAGGATATTTATCCAATTCAGCTTTAAGTGCTTGAATTGGTTGTCTTTCTTTTTCTTCATTACCATAAACAGCATCCTTAATTGACCATAAGAAACCACGCTCTTGTGGAATAAGTGATGAAAGATATTGTGCAGTATCTACATCGATGCCTTCGGGATAAAGTTCTGAACGATAGCCACGACAAGCCGCGGCGATTGCTGAACGAGTTCCTTCTGTACCATAAGTGCAAACCTGAATGACATTTAACTCTCCACGTTCCTTACGAAGGGCGGAAAATACGGCGCCACGTTTTGACGGGGTCAGGTCGATATCAATATCAGGCAGTTCTACACGTTCCTCATTCAAGAATCTCCAGTATTTAAGTCCCCAATGAAGCGGGTCGAGCTGAGTTATTCCAAGAAGATAATTTGAAAGGAAGCATACTGCGGAACCACGTCCAGGTCCAACAATTGACCCCTACTCCCAGAATAAGTTAATCATGTGCTGGAATGTATTGAAATATTCATATAGACAGTTGCCAAGCTTTTCTCCGACAACCTTAATAACTCTTGCTTCTGTTTCGAGAGCGTTAAGATAAGTTGCATTAACAAGATTTTTTGTTTCAAGGGCATTGAAACATTCATTTACCCAATATCTTTCTTGAACATTATCACTTACGAAAAGCTCATAAAGTGTTGGATACATTATTGTAATATCTACTGGAACGTGTTTATCATAATTCTTTACATCAACTCTTGGAATAATTGGCTTGTGAAAAATATCATATGTTCCAATCTTATCATAAATTTCCATAGAGTTTTCACAGAATTTTGCAAAATCTTCTTCAGTAAAGCTCATACTTAAATTCTCGAATGCTTCTTCGTTGTTCATCATATGAGCATATGTATAGAAACCGTCTACCTCACGTTCACCATCTTTAGAGTTAAGATAAGCCTTATGAACTGGACGCTCCTTTTCTGTGAGATAATGTGCGTCTGAACCAATAACTATTTTTCTATGATAGAAATTAGCAATGCTCACAACTCTTTCATTGAACTGTATCTGGTCTTTAGTGTTGGCTGCGGCAATCTCAATATAAAAATCGTCACCGAACAGATTAATATTCCAATTCATAAATTCAGAAATTGCTATCTTCCATTTTGCTATTTCATTTATATCCTGACTTTTTTCAGCCTTAATAAGATTAGCAACAAAATGAGGAAGTTCACCACCAAGACAAGCGGTTGTCGCAATAAGTGAATTAGGATACTTCTGAACAATCTCTGCCAACTCTTTCTTTTCTGTTGGAACTCTATAAAGTCCACGAGAGCTAAAACCATTATACCAAGCGATTGAGCTTAGTTCTCTCAGTGCCCTATGTCCTATTGTATCTTTTGCTATGAGAATATAGTGCCAATATTTTTCAATGTTATTTCTATCATCGACAAGATATATTTCATTGCCGCAGGCACATTTAAAGTCTTCTGGAATTTTACCAGCTTTTTTCAATTCCTTTTCAGCTTTTAACCACTCAACATGACCAGCAACAGTTTCATGGTCTGTTAATGCTATTCCTGCCATACCAAGCTCATGAGCTTTAAGTATCATATCTTTTGGTCTATTGATTGAGTCAATAAGTCTGAAATTTGAAAACATACTATGAGAATGATTGTCAAATCTTCTTAATGTTTTAATATCCATTATTACCTCCATTTCTGCCGCCGAGCCTTTAATGCAGGGACAGTAATTTTAATAATTATTTATATCTTTTCTCTATATATATATTATACCATAAAATATAAAAAAAGTCAAGAATTTCTTCTTGACTTTTGTTCATTACTTATTCTTTTTCTTCATTCTCTCTTTCTGAATTTCTTTATTGCGACGCTCAATATCTTCTTTCATTCTGTCAATTTTCTTTTTGTAATTTTCTTTTTCATCTGTATGAATTTTCATTCTTCATTCTCCTCCTCTTTAACAATGCTGACATTGTTATTGTGAACAATATCAGGATAAATTTTTTGTATTCCCTTTTCCTTATATTCATCTTCATTGGCTAACTCTTCCATCAAATTAATTTTGGTTAGATAATCATATTCCGCTTTCCAATAATTGATGTCATCCTCTTTGATTACAAGCAAAAATGGTGTAAAAAGTGCACCACCGTTTGTAATAACTTCATATAGCTTAGTATAAGCTCTTTCAGACACATATATAGCAAATAGCTGATAAATTTTATCTGTAATTAATGTAGATAAATCGTCTGCGATTTTATCATCTTTAATTGCACATTCAATAACATGGGCAATATCTTGATGCTCTCCACAAAAATCATCAAATACTGCTTCCGTGAGTAATTCTTTGCTTATTTCTTTTCGTTTATAGAGAAAGCGAACAAAATTGCTAAAATGAAATCTATGACCATAATAATCAAAAAAATCTTCACCTACTTCACTCATCCAATATTGAATTGCAGTATATCCAACAACAGGGTCTGAAAAGTCCTCTGGTTCATATACAACGTATCTATTTTTTTCTCCATTCTCACTTAAATGAAACATTATAATGTCACCCCTCTCTTCTTTAATTCTAAGTTAACTGCATTGGAAAAAATTTCATCAATTTTTTTATCCAATTCATCATAATCAATTTGACCAGATAAATAACTGACAAGCACTGTCATTATTTCAATTTTATAATCCATCATTCATCTAATCCCCTCTTTTAAAAGTGTATCCTTTGAACTCTTTTCCGTCCTCAATTCTTTTTGCAATTGTGTGCCTATCTATTTTTAATTCTTTCATTGCTTTTCTTAATGATGGGAAGATATATTCTTTTCCATTTTTGTCAATAGCGATAATAGGAATGCCTTTGCGTTTTAATGAAACATCTCCAGTGAAATTAGTAGGAATCTCTTTATCATTATCATCTACAAAACAAAAAGTATAGCCTTTACAAGAATAGTTTCCTGATTCTCCATGACAAATACGAGAAATATGAGCAACGTTAACGTCTAATTGCCTTGCTGCTTCATTGATACTTTTATAAATTTTCTCTTCTTTTGTTTTTAAGTTTATGGATTTTATTCTCTTGCTGTTTTTCTCGCTTCCAGAATTAGTAGCTCCGCCATAATTCATATTATAGCCGTATCCATCTTGATAATGAGTATTCTTTTCTTTAATCCAATATTCTTCATACTTATCTAAATCCTCATTTAGATATTCTCCTAAAATACTCCATTGGAAGTTTTCTTTTCCATATTTTTTAATTGCAGCGTGAAAAATTACATTTTCACTATCAAGATGTCTTAAATGCTCTCTTTTTCTCTCTTCAAGACTTCGAGTTGTTTGACCCACATATCCTTTATGGTTAATCATATTTTTACAATAATAAATATAACCCATTTATCATCACCTCTATTGATATGTGGGTAAAATCATTAAAAACTATAATAAATTAAACCCAACTCTTGATTAAAGTAACAATTACATAAGAGTCGATTATTTCGCCCTTAGACTTCTTATCCTTTTTAACCATCTTATAGGATTTAAGTTCATATCCTTCAATAGCTTCATCTGCCTTAGCCTTTTCAATAAGAGCTTTTGCTTCCATTTCGTCATTGACTTTCCATTCCTCAGTCTTTTTACAAAGTTCTCCCATTTCTTATACCTCCACTACCTTATGTAATTTAAAGTTATAACAAATCAATTTGGTATTATTATTTTTACACAAATTGAAATTTTGTGCAGTGCCGCGACTCTATCCATCCCAAAAACAAATGCACATTCTATTCTCGAATTGAGAGAGGTAACCGTGCATATTTGCATTACGAATGAAGCCCGCAGATTTTCCATACGTATCCCAGTCTGCTTTAAAAATCTTGATTGGGATATTATTTGCTTTTGCCCAGCGTTCAGCGAGGGTGTCCGCTCCACGGGCACCTCCGCTTACTATTTCAGCTATGTTATGCTTTTCATGGATAAAATTCATTATGTCTGAAAATTCGTCATAATCATAATAGTCACGACTTCCTGCTACAAGTAATTTCATTCTTATTTCACCCTTTATAATTCAAAGATACTGGACCTTTATATCCAAAATCAATCCACTTTTGTTTTACTGGGTCAAAAAACCAAATACCAATTATGTCTTTGATAATAAAACTTGTTTTATCATCGACATCAAGGTGGGCCTCATATTGTCCACCTTTTCCAACTGTCATTTTAACCATATCTTTATCAGAAGTCATAAATTGAACTCTCCTTTAACTCAATTTCATCAACATAAATCTAAGGAACCATTCTGCCGCCCCACTTATTAATGTTTGCTCTGCCAGCACAAGTGATATTAAGAATATCATTATTGAATGCTTTAATTTCGTCAATAACATCTTGCGCCTTAAAAATCATATAAGTCATACCATTAAATACAAATTTTATAGTATCCTTCTTCGAACCTATATATTGTATTTGGTTCTTGGGAATTGTAATATTTTCAACAATAATAATAGGTTCTTTATTCTATTGACCCCAAAGAGAAGTATTACTACCCAAATCCATAACAAGATTGCTTATATCAGAATAATTGCCTGATATGACAAAATCTGCATCGTAATATCCCTCATTGAAATTAACATCCTTTAGCTTTTCATTCGCATAATCATAAAGTTTTGAAACGTTATTACTTTTAAGACTAAAGCCTGCGGCATTCGCATGACCTTCAACAAAGTCCATGTAGTCGCTATCTTTCAAGAAAGATTTGAAATCTTTTAACTCACTTTCTTCTCTTCCACGAATTGAGCCTTTTAAATAACCGTCTGGACTTATTCTACCGAGAAGAGTGGGTTTCTTATATTTTGCCGAAATACCCATAGCAATCAGACCTGTAAGGTTTGTAGATACATTAAGGTCATCAGCATTGAGAATAAGAATCTTATTTTCATCAAGACAATCATTCATAATTTGAATATCCAGTAATTCAATCGCCTTATCCTTTTCCTTATTCTGACGGGCGCGGGCATTTACACAATTTCTTGTGACCTATTCTGCAACAGTTTCAAACTCGCCTTTTGCGCCGCGTTTGGTTGAAGGAATTACTTCTATGCCTTCAATAAAACCACGGAATAGCATTTCCTTATCACTCTATGTGCCAACTCTGATAAGAGCATTAATAAGAGGTGTGACATAAAATGCTACTTTTATCTAATTAACTTCACCAGAAGTATAGTATTTATTACTAAAATCCGTTTCATAAATACCGAACATCGAATAGCACTGTTTCTTAATAATTGACTGGAATAATACATTTGTAATAGAACTTAGTCCAGCTTCACAAATATAGCGATTTTCTGGTGTCTGCATATTCATCATATCACTAATCTCTCCAAGAGCAACCAAGTCGAGATAGTAATCTGCATGGTCGTATCCCTCCATTGCGTCGAAGAACTGTAAAAACTTATAAACAATTCCTACACCGCTTGCCGCCTTATTTGGATAGTCTTCAGAAAGTTGATTATTAATCACAACAGCATTTTCACTATACTTATCTGCTTCATGGTGGTCAAGGACAAGTATGTCATATCCTAATTTAGAAAGAATTGCGTGTTCCAAATAGTCATTAGAAGAACTATCGGGAAGGATGATTAAATCACAAATCTTCTCATGGGTTAATTCATCCATAACAGAACGAAGACCATGTTCTTTACCCTCTGGTATATGATAAGTAAAACTTACATCAGGATACTTGTCTTTTAATAATGTGTTAAAATATTTAATGAACACGGCGGCAGAAGTAAAACCATCGACGTCACAGTCAACATATAGTCTTATTTTACTACCATTTTCTAAGTGCTTTTTATACAGCCTATATCCTTCCTCCATGTGGTCGAGAAGAAGAGGGTCGCATAAATTTTCTCTCGTTGGAGAAAAATACCAATCATTATCTCCCTACGGAGAAATAATACCTCTATCTTTCAAGAGATTTAATGTATAGTCTGACTTAATGTCATAACTTGTTTTTCTTATAAACTTCACTTATAACCATACTCCTTTTGATATTAATTTAGTGGCTACTTCTGGTCCACAGTCAAATGGCGACTGCTTTAATTTAAGTAGATTACTATTATCATAAACAAATCCCATACTTGCGTAGTTCTTATACTTTTCACAAATTCCTTTTAACTTATTATAATAAGCTTCTTGCTCTTTCCAAGTTGCCCCTTCCTTATCAAAGGCTATAAGAACTCTTTCTGCTCCGCACTGTAATAATAAATCAAGTTGATATTTATGAAATGTGCTACCACAGGCGGCGACAACGATATTTCTATCTTGTCCAAACATCGTTCCATATTGCATTGGACTTTTTTCGCCCTCTGCAACAATTGCTGTTTTATATTTTCTTATATTTTCTCTTACAACATTCAATCCATAAAGATTGTAAGTAAGTGGATGGGCATAGGTGACACCTTCCAATTTCACTGGCATATATTTACCAAGTGCAATATCTTCATCATTTAATGCCCTTCCTCTTATACCAATGAGATGACCAGCTACATCATAATGCGGTATTATTATCTTATTTTCTTGAATTGAATAAAGGATATTGTAAGTTTTCATAATTTCTTCACTGATACCATCTTCCAACCATTCAGCAGTTGGATAGAAGGTATAAGCATTTAATAATCCTTTATTAAGAATTGGCAGTTTAACATCCACTTCATGATTTTCTTTTTCATAAATTGAATGATAAGGCTGATAGAAAGTTTCTTTCGTTTTTGCTCCAGCCTTGCCGCCAATTCTTACCACTATGTCTTTAAAGAAATCATACTGAACATTTAATAGCTCATAACGCTTTTTCATCATGTTAATTATATTAAATGTACAGCCGCAATCCGTATAGCAATGAAACGTTTTTGTTCGTGGATAATAATACAATTTCATACTTGCGTCTGAAGCTTCATGATTATGACATATTGTAGGAAAAATAATTGCATTACCAGTTTCTTCAAATCTGTCCGCGCCGAGCTAAGTCATGATTTCAATAATTTGTTCATTTGTTAAACTATTTACCAATTCATTTAAATCACTCATTTAACTCTCTCCTTACAAATTACATAATTCTTCAAAACTCTTATTTTCTACACGTCTCTTCATATCTTCTTTATCATCAAAGGCTGCGGCGGCGTCAAGTATAAGTTCTTCTGGTTTTATATCAGAAACGGCATAATATTCTTCATATATATCATCTGATACTATTCCTTCATTATACAAATCACATAATTCATCAAACTTGCCAAAATTTATAGAATCAAACTGAATTGTCTTGAAGTCTTTAATCGGCTTCATATCAGCAGTGGTCACGAATAAATCTTCACGACGACAGCATCCTAGGTCATTATAGCACCAAATTCTTATCATATTCCATCTACCACGACGATTTTTATAAACGTCAATAACCAGATTTGGAACAAATGAAAATGAACTTTGAAATCCTGCTAATTCTTGTAATTCAACTTTTGTTGGTCTTGACATAATACAAGCAAAGTCGGCAAGGTTTACAATTGCCTTTGAACCTTGAACGTGTCTAAAGTCTCTAAATCCACCCTTTTCATCATCGTCATTACTTACCTGAGTAGAACTCATAATAAATGCATTAAGCTCAACGGCAAGATTTTTTAAAGTTGTAGTAAAAAGTCTTAAACAAACATCTTCACGCAACTTTAAATCACGATATTCATTAAGCATGGCGGGCGAAGAGAATATATAGTCATAGAAAATATTTTCAACACCATATTGAATATTATATCTTCTAAACAGATTTTTAACGGCTGATGCACATGGGTCAGGCATATGAGCAAATAACATATTATCCTCATATTTCTGCATAATGTCAATTGCTTGTTTAATACGAGGCATTTCTTTTTCGCCATATGTGCCATACAAGAATATTTCCTCATTATATCCTGTAAGATATGCAAGTATCATAGTTTTAATTTCATCAGGGTCTTGCTCTGTCATTACATATAGAACCTTTTCACAGCTTCCTGTTGAAATCCATTTATTTTTCTTTCTATCAAAACGAATTGGATAAGCTATATTACAAGCATCTCCAACCATCTAACGAGTTTTACCAACGCCAGAGCCCGCAGAACGAAGATAAAACTTACCCTTTCTTCCTCCACGTGTTACCGTATTCATAATGTCGCCTTGTAATTTACAACCGACCTCTGGCTTTATTTTCAATTCCTCAATTAACTTTTCAATTCCATCTGTCGCTTTTGATTCATCAACAACACTTTTAAGAACAAACTTTGCTTCATAACCATTTATTTCCATTTTAAGCATATTAAGAATGTCTTCAACATCCATTTGCTCAAAACGTTCATTTATCTCCGCATATCTTGGATTGAGAATATCTTCGCAGTAGATATTACTTACATCTCTACCAGATTTTTGCAGGTCTTTTACAAAGTTTAATTTTTTAAATTTCTTGTAATAATAGCCAAAATTTTCTGGTTCACCCACCGTTTCACAATCTTGTAAAAAGGCTTCTCCATTCTCTTTCTCAAGAAGGGCGGCTGCAGAGGCATTGTTTTTTAAATAACAAACAACATCTATACAGCGAATATTATTTGCTCCTTCTCCACTGTTATATAGATTATTAATTGCTGAAAATATAAATTTATCAAGTGAAGTCGGAAAGTCACTTAATTCAAATCTATATTTATCAACATCATTCAGATACTCTGGTCTATTCATCAATCCGCCAAGTATCTGAATGACAGTATGACGGTCTATTTTTATCACTGAACATCACCTACAATCTGTTCAAGGTCAATCATTTTCTTTTTCTTTTTCGCACCGATATAATCACTTGGATTGTATTTGATTTCAATTCTATCCTGTTCGAGTTGTTTTTCAATTGCTTCTTCAACTTCAATTCTTTTCTTTTCTTGAAGCTTATAATATGCTCCAGCCTTGTCGTAGATATAAGGAATAATGCCTATTGTTTTATATTTATCTGATACTGGATGCTTCTCAATTTCATAAAAATATTTTAAAGTCAAAAGCTAAGACTTATAATTCATTCCCATCTTATTAAACTTCTGCATCTGAGTAACATTCCAATCACTTACTGGCTTATCGCCATCTGCTCCAAATAAACGATATATATAAAACCAAAGAGCATCTCTGTCATCATTAACCTTATTTTTCAATTTTAAGTTTTCTTCGTTAAGATGATTCTTAACTGTTGATGGAGAAATTCCCAGTTCTTTTGCAACTTGCGCCATATTCTTATACGACTTATATTTCTCATTAATTTGAGCTATCAAATTATCATCAATCTTTACTCTCTTTTTTGTTACGACTTCTACGGGGGCGCTATTATAAATCGCAAGATACTTATTTACACTCGCAGAACTGATTCCAAGCTGTCTTGCGACCTCTGCTTTACTCTGATACTGCTCATATAAAACGGGAATCTGCTCAATTATTTTTTCATCGATTTTCTTTCCCATTTTAATCACCTTTCTCATTAATTTCTATATATATTATATCACAAACCGTCAAAAAAGTCAAGATTTTATAAAAGGAGGCATTGATTGCCTCCTTTATAATTAAACTTTATCAAGATAATCTGCTGCACCTGCAACGGCGCTTCTTTCTATTTTAATAAGCTGAACTGTTGAAAACATCTTAGCAAAGTAAGGACTTTCATGAAGTTTAAGAAGTAATTTAAGACCATTTCTGTCTTTAAATATTGCACTATCTGCCTGATGTATATCGCCATCAAAAAATATTTTCGTATTTTTACCACAGCGGGCGAGAAGTAATTTTATATGTTCCTCTGTAAGATTTTCAGCTTCACTTACAAGAACAATTGCATCATCAAAATTTCTACCTCTGATATAAGCTACTGGCACAATTTCTAACTTATCTTCCTGCATCCATCTGTTAATCTGGTCAATACCAACAATGTCAACAAGAGGACCAATAGAAGGAAGAATTTTTTCCATTAAATCGCCAGGTAATGCGCCGAGGTCCATTGTATTCTGAGTGTATGAGTTATTAGGAACATAAATAATTCTCTTTATATTATCCTTTTCAAGCTGAGCAATAGCATAGTTATGAGTGAGAAAAGTCTTACCAGTTCCAAAGTTGCCGCCAGCATAGATAATCGGAATATCATTATTTAAAGCATCAATAAGGCAAACCTGTTCAGGATTGCGAGCGCAAATAGGTTTATTATCAGAAGTCCAGTGACTTTCAATCTTTCCAAAAGGAACTGCATGGAATTTTGCTCCATCATACTTAAAAATACTTTCCTTACCATATGATGCGTCCTCATAGGGCGGCGGCACAATGAGATATTCATTTATACTGAAATCATAATCTTCAGTTTCATAATGACCATTTTCAATAAGGTCTGTTAATATTTCGTTATAAGTATCAAGGTCCATATCTCCAACGTTCATATAAACAATGCCGCAATAATCATCTTTCCAGCTATATCCCTCAACATCAACATTATTAACCTGACATCTTACTTTAAAGGAAATATCATTAGTAACAATAGTTGCATTTCTCTTTTTAGCAATTTCAAGAAGAACTCCGTCAGGGTCCTCAGCATAATCACGAGTAAAATCCCACTCAATATTATCCATATTCTTGGCAATATAAACTGCCGCCTTACGAGCCTTCTGTGAAATTTCTGGATTCTTGTTAAGTTTAAGACCATCAATCTCTTTTAAAGTAACCATTGAAATAATCCAATACTCTTTTGGATTTGTTACTATCTGAGGATAGTCTAAAAGGATGTTAGTATCTAATATTTTTACCTTTTCGTTCAATTTTCTCAACCTCTCTTAAAAAAAGAAGGGGAAAGAACCAAGCCTTTCCCCACCATAATTAAAGTATTTCCTTAATATTATTCAGAACAATTTTAAGTTTGTCAATCTGCTCTGGTAAAATTTCGGAAAATTTAGTGGGAGCACCAAATGTTTCTTCAAGGATTTTACTTGCTTCTTCGACCTTTTCGTTCTGAACTACTTTACCCCATACTTCTCTTGCATCTTCCATAAGGTCATCAAATGTTTGAGTAACATATGGGTTAACCTCATCAGATGGGGCATCTCCACCAGAATGTTTTACTTCCTCATCAATAGCATTATAAATAGCATTTACAATATTATCATAGCTGAATTCAACACGTGGAGCTATATACTTAAAACGAGATTTAGCGAAGAATCTGTCATCACCACGGAAGAAGATAAATCTCTTTCTCTCACCATTCTCGTCCTCTATCTCACGAATATAACCAATAATGTCAACCATCTTGTTTATAATATCATAAGGTCTCTGAGGAAGAGCTGGGTTAATCTGCTGATACTCTTCTCCTTTCTCGTCTTTGAGTGTTTTTTCTGTTGAATGTGATATGAAAATAAGACCATAACCTGCATAGGTTAAATCTCTGAAAAAGTTCTGAAACTCTTTCTTAGCCATATCATAGCCTGCGCCCCAAGGGATATCTCCAAGCTTTTCAACACCATTCTGATTACATATATATTTTACGCACAAATCCCAGGCTGCGTCAACAGTATCGATACCGATTGTATCAAACTTTTCCTGAACTTCTGGCTTTTTTATAAGCTGAGAACAAATTGTTCTCCAATCAATCCAAGTCTTAGCAGGCTGAACGAATACATTATTCAAGGCATTAGTTCCCATCTCAAATCCTACAATAAGAATTTTAGGAAACTGCGCCGCAAGTGCAGTTTTACCAACACCAGGCAATCCATAAAACATAGCATACTTACCTTTAAGATTTCTGCTTATAGTCTGCGGCTGAAGATTAAGTAAATCAATAGTTGCCATTAGTCATTCCTCCTTTTTATATAGTAGCAACAATCTTGGTTATTAGAAACCAAGATTGCTGTTAAAAGCTGACTTTGTTGACTGCTGTGACTTACCCTTTGTATTTGCCTTCTGTTTCATCTCTTCTACTCTTGCCTGACGATTACCAAGAGCAGACTTTACGTCATTTGAATCAAATGAAAGTTCCTCTTCAAGACCAGATGGAGAACCACCAAGAACAATAAGCTCCTTACGAGAAATTGTCTTAGTTCTCTTAATAGGCTCACCAAAGCCCTGCTCCTCATACCATACCTTCTGAGTCTGATTGAAGCTAACTGCTCCATTTACATTTACTGTATCGCCATCTTCCCAGTTGTTTTCAATGAAGTTTACTGCATTTTCAGAAGCAGCAATTAACTCGATAACATCAAGTCTACCATTGTATCTTACAACACCAAACTTAATCTTGAGTCTTCCTGTATCTTCGCCGTTTACATCCTGCTCTCTTGTCTTGTTAATAACTACACCAGAAAGCTCAAACTTTGCTCCCTCTTCAAATTCACCACGAGGCTCATTCATAAAGTTAGAACCAATCTGCCATGTGGTTCTTGCTTCGCCGCTATTCGGGTCAATCCAAATGTTTTCCTCAATATGACCTGAATTAATAACAACCTTTGAAGCCATTGACTTATCTTCATCAGGGAGTGCGGCGAGTGAAGTAAACTTATTCTTGAAATCACAAATTGAAGTATAAATCTTACTTACTCCTGAGTTATCAGACTTCATCTTCATTGAGAAAAATCTTACAGGAATTTCGTTCTCGACCATCTTTCCGCCGATTTCCTGGTCCACCTTAATGACCGCCTTTGCTGATACATAATCTCTTCCATCTGCTGTGCTCTTCTCTTCAACGTCAAGCTGACTGAGAATACCAGAGATGTTTACAACGTTTGTGCTTTCATTCTTCATAATATTTAACATACTTAAATCCTCCAAAAAATTAATAATTAAAATTTTTAATTAAAGTAGATTAGGAAATCGGCGGAGTAAAACTCCGCCTTATTCCTGCGATTACTTCGCCATTAATTACTCAGCTGTAGTAATCTCATCAGGATTGAAATCCATACCTTCCTGTGTAAGATAGAATACTGAAACAGGCTTTGACTTACCCTCTGCGTCAGTTCTCTCTTCCTTCTCACGAACTGCGTAGCCCTTGTTTACAAGACCTGTTACTGAGCCAACTACTGCTGCTGTAGTCTCAAAACCAAGTGCATCTGCAACTTCCTTGTGTGTGAACTTAGCACCTACACCGTTACCCTTAAGGAAATCAAGAACCTTTCTGCTGTTTTCAGTCATACCCTTCTTTGTTGTTGCCATTTTAACATCACTCCTTTAATGTGTTTTTAAATTTTATTTATCAAAAATAGCAAGGTTCGCTATTTTTTTACATATTTATTATATCACCAATTGTGATAAAAGTCAATTTTTTGAGTCATATCTTTGAATCAAATTTTTCATTTGCTGAGCCGCTTCACTTTCATAGATTGAGCTTGATATTTTTTTAGAAATATCTGATAACAACTCTTTTGCCTTAGTTATTGATTCAATCTACTGAGTAGCTCTTGTTATACAAAAGCTATAACAAATACCAATGTAAGCAATATCTTTTTCAGTAAGTTCGTCCTTATTTTTAAGCTTTTTAAGAACGTGTTCAAACTTCATAGCTTCTACATACATATCTTGTGCATATTCATAAGCTTTTTTATCATCAAACTTTGACTTATCAACCTAACCATCTTTACCTCTTACTGGGTCAAGAAGATTATAATAAGTATCAAGCACGGCATTTACCGCCGCAATAGTGGAGTCTTTATTTTCAGCAATGATTTCTCTTTTTTCTACAAGAGTCATTCTTTTTCCCTCCCTTGATTTTCTATATTTATTATATCATGGATTGAAGCAAAAGTCAAATTTTTGACTTAAGCTTTTTCCAAATCTACAACCTTAAAGCCATCAGGCAATGAGATTGCTTTGACACCAGTTGCATCTCTGGACAATACCTTCAACTCAGAAGAATTGAATTTTATTGTTCCCTTAACTGATATAATAATTATATCACAGTCTTCTTTCAAAGTCAAGAATTTAACTATATTATCTCCCTCACGAACACCAGATATTTTCTTACCCTTCGTGCCGCGAGTGCATATAGGAAACTCTTCCAGACTTGCTTTCTTAATAAGACCATTAGAAGATACAGTAATAAGTTTATCACCAACAATAATTCTGGAATCAATTACTGTTGCTCCAGTATTGAGCTTAACAGCTTTTACTCCCTTAGTAACTCTACCAATAGCATTTATCTCATCTGTATTTATTATAACACAATTTCCATCAGAAGTCAAAATTCCGACTGGCTGAGAGTTCATAAAGTGAACCGCAATGACCTCATCGCCATCATCAAGACTAATTGCCTTAATAGATTTACCTCTCTTGAGTTCATATTCCTTCGCCGCCGTCTTCTTAATCATACCATTCTTAGTAATGAATATGAAATAATCAACAGCATCGCGGCGAGACCAAGAGGTAATATTAGTAATAGTTTCTCCTTCGCTCAACGCAAAAAGCTGGGATACGGCTATACGTGAATCAATAGGAAGGTCGCTGGTTGCGGCGCTATACATAATACCCTTATTAGAAAATGCAAGAATAGAGCCAAGATTATCGTCAGAAATAGTCTTAAGAATAATCTCATTATCCTTTAACTTAACCTTTGAACCTTTTCCGCCACGCTTAGTAGTCATAAGAGTTGAGGAAGTCTGTGTATATATGTTGCCAAGATTAGTAAAATGTATAAGAAGTTCCTTCTTCTCAATAGGCGCTGCTTTCTCTCCATCGAGTTTATAATCAAGATTAATAACTCTTGTTCTTCTTTCATCACCATATTTGTTGGCGATTTCTCTTAAATCCTTTTCGATTTCTTTATAAAGTGTATCTTTATTTGAAAGTGCAAGAGCATGATAGTCTCTTGACTTTGTAAGTTCCTCTTTCTCATCTACAAAAGACTGAATTTCAAGATTAGCTAAACGTCCAAGCTTAATATCAACAACAGCCTTAGCCTGAGCCTCATTATAACCAAAACGGTCCATAAGCTTAGTTCTTGCTTCTGCGGCATTTGAAGAACCACGAATAAGTGAAACAACTTCATCAACATTCGCCAATGCGAGACAAATTGCATCAACAATAGGAAGTCTTTCATCAATCTTCCTAATCTCAAACTCATGTATGCGAGTTCTTATTTCCTTTTCGTGTTCAAGATGTGCATTAAGTGCTTCTCTCCAACCAAAAACTTTAGGTCTTGTGCCGTGGTCGAGCATGGTCATATTAATAGGGAAATAATTCTGAATGGAAGTATACTTATACAAATTACGAGTTACATTTGCAGGAATAGCTCCCTTTGAAAGCCATACCGAAATATCAACGATTTCCTCAGAAGAATCTTCAAATCTTTCAATACCAGCGCAGGCTGTTGCAGGAGGTTTTATTTTTGCCTTTGGGTCTGGATTAAACAATCCACCAATCTCCTTCTTAATACGATTTGTAGCAACGCCATATGGAACTTCTGTAACCTGAAGTAAGTTCTGCTTTTCGTCAAATTCAACAGTTCCACGAAGAATGATAGATTTTCCACGTCCTACTCTTAATGACTCTTTTACTTCATCACCATTAAGAATAGTGCCACCAGTAGCAAAATCTGGCGCACAATAAATCTCATCGAAATCAATATCAGGATTCCAGAGCAACTTTATCATAGCTTCATTAACTTCTGTTAAATTGAACTGAGGAATGGAACTTGCCATACCAGTAGCAATACCTATTGTTCCATTTACGATATTGTAAAATCCCAGTGATGGGAGAACAGCAGGAAACTGCTCTGTATTATCAAAATTATCAAACCACATATCAATACAATCCTGCTTAATACCGTTCAGCATACCAGTTCCGATAGCACCCAACTTCATTTCTGTATAACGGGGTGCGGCATGGTCAGTAAGACCAGAATAAGTGCCCATATTACCTATTGAAGCTTCAAGAGGATAACGCATACTTATAGGGCTGGCGGCACGACAAAGCAAATCAACCATTGAAGCATCGCCATGAACATAGAAATGCTGCATGGCGGAAGTCATACTTACATGGGTTTTTCTATATGGTTTATCATATGTAATTTTATCAAGAAATTGTGCATACATTGCCATTCTTAATGCAGGCTTAACACAATCACGAACATCAAACATAGCTCGATGCTGAATTGTCATTGCGGCATAAGTGGCAAAACTCTGTTCAATTCTATCTTTTAAATTCATTTTCTTCACTCCTTTTACAATAAAATTATATCACAGCTTTCCAAAAAAGTCAAATTTTTACATCTCACCATATTTACTAAAATCGATGTTGTTAAAAATGAATTCTTTTTTAGGTTGAACATCTGCTCCCATGAGTGCTTCAAGAGCCTCCATAGCTTCTGGAGTATATTCAAAAACTTCATGAGACTCAGGACAGTTGAAGATAGCTTCCCTGAGCTCTTTCTTTTCAAGCAAACCGAGACCTTTTACACGTCTTACTTCGCCACTAAGTTTTCTACCATTTTTATTATAGTCTTCATCTGTGTAGAAGTAAGTATTATTACCCTTCTTATCTGTTACGATAAATAATGGTGCATGATACCAACCTACTCTTCCTTGCTTTATAAACTCAGGACAGATTTTCCAGATAACAACAAGTCCAAGTAAGAAAATATGCATACCGTCAACATCAGGGTCAACGAAGAAGTCAATATGTCCATATCTTAATTTCTTAGGGTTAAGAGGTTTATTGTAATCAAATCCTACGGCAGCCTGAAGTTGTTTAATTTCATCATTATTAAGAAATTTTTCTTCTGTTGCAGTAAGAGCATTAAGCATTTTACCTCTTGCTTCAAATACACCATGGAGGTCCTTATCTCTACCTTTCTTAGCAGAACCACTTGCAGAATCACCCTCGCAGATTAAAAGATGAGAACTTTCACCAAGCTTCTTAGCATCGCTTACCTTATCAAGAATAAGACCTTTCTTAGTTCTCATTTTTTCTATATCCTTTGCGGCTTCCATGATTTGCTTTCTTACCTTATCAGCTTCTTTTTCAGCTTTCTGATAACGCTTCATAAGTTCAATGATTGCTGCACTATCGGGACTGTTGAAGAATTCCTCAAGACCCTCCTTAAAAGCTGCTGATGCAAGCGTTCTTAAATTAGGATTGTTAATCTTGTTTTTTGTCTGATTAGCAAATGATGGATTTGCAACTTTACAGTTAACTGCATATACAAGACCTTTACGAATAAGGTCTGAGTCCAAATCATTAATTCCACTTGCTTTCTTCATCATACTTGTAAGAGTTGTTTTTGCGCCTGTAATAGGTGAGCCGCCAAATGGGCAATACAAACCATTTACGAAAACATAAGATTGCTCACTACCACTACTCCACATGAAAGCAATTTCAAGCTCATCAGTTTCATCAGCCTTACTTACGACAATTGGTGCCTTCATAAGTGGTTCCTTTACCTTTTCTCTGATAAAATCTGCAATACCATTTTTTGAATAGTATTCATTTTTCTTTCCACTTACTGTCTCAACAACAAACTTAATTCCTTTATTAAGATAAGAAATATTCTTAATTTCCTCACAAATTCTATCGTAAGAATAGCCTTCTGTATCATTAACAAATACTTCTTTATCAGGTTTAAAGGTTACAGTTGTGCCAGTAGTATTACCGTCATATGGAGTTTCTTTGTAATCTTTCAAATTACCTTTATCAAAAGCAGCTATGGCGGCAAGACCATCTCTTTCGGATTTTACTATAAAGTATTCTGAACTCATGCAAACAGCAGTACCACCGATACCATTAAGTCCAGAAGCATTCTTATAAGAGTTCTTATTAAATTTTCCGCCAGTGTGGCTTTCAGTGTAGATAGCAACAAGAACATTTTTGCCATTCTTCATACCAAAAGGCACTCCACGACCATAGTCTCTTACGATAATTTCATTAGTTTCTTCATTAAGAAGAATATTAATTTCATTACCATAGCCAGCAATGGCTTCGTCAGTAGAGTTATTTATAATTTCTTTTAAAGCCTGATAAATGCCCTCGGTGTCGTCCGAACCAAGATACATCTAAATACGCGCACGCATGGCTTCACGAGTTTCTAAATGGTCGATATCATCAATACCATAATTGCTAATATTTTCAGCCATTATTAAGCCTCCTTTTTCTTTTGTTGTAATTATTTCATTACTATAATTAATTATATCATAAATAATTAAAAAAGTCAAGATTTTACTCTTGACTTCTTCTCATATATCAGTTCTTTGGATTGTAATAATCGAAACAACTTTGGCAAAAAAGATTGTAGTCATTTCTCTGACAAGATTTACAATTTCCACAACCTGGTGCGCCGCCGTTCTATTCTGCAATTAAACACGTTTTACATATGCAGTGACTACATTTATCTTCAACATTAGGTCTGAAATAGTTTGCTCTTTCAAGGAGTATAGTTCTCTCCTGACCTTTGAAATCTTCTAAAATTTCATTTATATTTCTTATTGCCTTATCTATTCTTATCCAATCCTCATAACCAAAAGGTGTCATTATTCTTCCTCCTTTACATAAAGACCACAATGGCAGGTCTCACCGCATTTCACGTTTTCACGAAAATCTTTACAAGGACATACATAGTCCTGTTCATTTTGTGTTGTGTATTTAAAACTTGGAACGCAAGGGCAGTAGAACTTGCCGAACAATTCCTTGTTTTTACGCAAGGCGGCACGGATTTCTTCAACGAGAACGGGGTCATTTTCATTTACTTTTATTTTCATATCCTTTATCCTCCTGTTCATCGGGAAAGTTTATATCTTCCAATTTCATTGCATACTGATTATTGCTGGCTAATTCCACTCCAAGTAAGTCATCAAAACGATGAGGTTTATCTGGAATGAAACGACCAAACTTAATAATAATATTAGTATTCTCATATGTTTTAAGTGTTTTGAGCATATCCTTTATTTCATCTGGATAATAACCTGTATAAATAATAATATCAGGCATTTCCTTGATATCAAAAGAACAATTCCAAAGAGTCCATAGCATAGAAATTATTTCACATATTTGTTCAAATGAATCAAATGGCTCAAGCCCGCCGAAAACGATAGCTTTTGTAATTGGATTATTATAGAAACGCAAAGCAATATCCGAAGCTTCCATTCCGATTGACGGTGCGGCAGCAAGTTCAGAATTTTGGCAAACATTGCATCCACACTCTTTATCACATTTAAAAGAACAATAAGGCATGGCTATAAACATAGAAGGCTTTTTGTAATTAATAAAGTCTTCATCGATTAAATTCTTTATTTCTATTTCAAACTATTTTGGGTCTCTATAATCATCAAGAATACCATAATCGCTTCTCTTCATTTTATGAAGAGGTGGAGTATTAAACTCCACCTTATCTCTCTCAATCATTCATTGTCTCCTTTCATTTCAATAGTAAATAAACATTTATCTCCATTCGGTTCGAGGGTTATTACATCATTACTCAGTTTAGCCCAATTTCTTAACTTATATTCTTTCTTACGAGGTTTTGTCCAGCTATGAACAGGGGTCATAAAGCCTACAATACGTGTCCATTCTGTCGCAATTGGTTTACCGCAAACTGGACAAGTAGTTCCATAGAAGGCGTGATTATCCTCACAAGACTGAATTTTTGTGTTAAATGCGAAATAGGTAACACCTTGGTCTGCGATATATTCAGTAAGACTTCTGGTTGTTTCATAGTCTTTGAGCGGACCATCGAGATTAACATGAAGAATTGAACCACCATTACAGAAGCCATCAAACATAGCCTGAACTCTTACTCTTTCCTGCAAGGTAGCCTTGATACCAAGCGGCATAAACTGATTACCATAAAGCGGTAAATCATAAATGTCTGCATCAGGATAGAAGAACTGGTCTTTCTGCATAAGTTTGGCTGCTGCATTCTCACCAGGGATTTGCTCTGTGTTAATCTTATAATCATAACCATTTTCAGAAAGGAAGTTGTTAGAAACTTCTCTGATTGTTTCAAAAATTTTCTTTCCAAGGTCTGCGGCTTCCTAAGTGTAGTAGGTATTGCCCAGCTTATCCTGATACGTATATCCAAATTTCTTCATCGTCTCATAAATACCAATAAAACCTACGGTATTATAAAGATGTTCAAAATCAACAAGACCATATGAGAAGTTTGGAAGTAATCCCTTCTCTACGTTTCTCTTAATTATATTACGAACGACGTGGAGTGAACGAACAGCACAAAGGGTTCTTGCTTTAAGTTCTTCAAGATATTCTTCTTTTGAGTTTGTATCAAGAGCAAGTCTTGCCAGATTAATTGTATTAACCTTAACAGAACCAACTTTTAAAGCACTACCAGCAATTGAATTAAAGTAGCCGAGGTCACGAATATCGCTCTTGAGGCGGCAACAGTTAGAAAGACTTGAAACATTGTCGTCAATGAAAAGGTTAGAGTCAAACCACTTCATGTTATGACGAATACCCCATTCAGCGAACTCTTCATCAGCAAACTTACCGTTCTTTCTTACAAAAGACATTGTAGAAATAGGAAAAGTAAACATATTATCATGACGGATTTGTGCCATAGTTTCCATATAAAGTTTCTGGAAATCCATGATTCCTTCAATATGGTCAACCATAAGTTCTCCATCAGGAAACTCTGCGCCACCGAAAAGAGCCATAAGATATTCTCTATCAAATACAGAAGTATTTGTAAATGCCGACTGCTGACCATCTCTTACACAGGGCTGATTTACTGCATAGATGAAACGCTGAATATTCTGCTCTGCATATGCGTCCCACGATGTGATATTCAAATATGCACACTTCTGGTCACGTTTCCAGAAATAATACATATAAGGAATAAGATTTGGCAATCCTACTGCGCCACTCGACCTGTTGCTTGCGAAATTAATAAATTCCTTAACAAAGTCAATAAATGTAGTTAAGTGCTGTGCAGGTTTAGGATTGAAAGCGTCTTTTAAGAAGAACAAGCCTTTTTCAGCCAAAGGTTTTAAGTCATAAGCAAAGCAATAATGCTTAAAAGTCGCTGTATCACCATCATGCATATAAAGTTCGCCCTTCCAATCACGGTCGAGCCATTCATTAGCAGCCTTAAAACCATATGCTTTCTACATTTCATAATAAATTTTCTGATATGATAAAACCTTTCTATGAGGCTTCGGCATTTCAGAAAGAAGAGTGACAATATCCTTTCTTCTTACATTACTATTTGAGTCAATAGAAGCGTCACCAACAACAGGCTCATCAACAAAGTTATCAATAAATTCACCAAGAGAAAGCTGGTCATCGCCAAAACCATTTAAGTATGCAAGCTCTGTGCCATACTCACTCTGGAGTTTGTTCCATCTGGTTTTGAAGTTTTTGTTTTTTCTTCCAATGTTAGTTATCATTTCTGCTCTCACCTACCTTTTTCATCCAGTCAATTGCTCTTGCAAAATCATAGGTTACTGTTCCCCATGCTTCATCAACCTGTAAGATAGGCAATGAATCATTCTGAGTTGCTTCACAAATTCCTTTAATTTCATCCATGTCTGTAATGATATCATACTTAGCATTTAAAGCATCAAGCTTCTTTTTAAGCACATTACATTTTGGACAACCAGTAGAATAAAGTCTTATATTAGCCATATCCTCACTCCTTTTCATTTTATATTTTTATTATACCATATCTTGATTAAAAAGTCAAGATTTAGTAATTATAAAGTAAAAATCAGATGGTTAAACTCTAATGAATTCATGTCATTCGAGGCGAACCACCTGATTTTATAAGAATTATTTACCTTTCATTGCAGGGTTATCTCTGCCGTCTTGCTCAAAATATGTGCCCTCAATATACAGACGGCAGTTCTGTGAACCTGAGCGTTTCTTACCTTCTACTGCACATCTATCCACATACTCATTCCACTTTACATCGCTATGTCCCTTAACTTTAATAAACTCAACTTCACAAAAGTTGGCATTTAAAAGACCAATTGTTTCATCTATTTCTTTTATAATATCAACATTCTCAATTGGTTCATGCTTTCTACCTCTTGTCCAGTTATTAGCCTTCCAAGACTTTATCCAGCTTGAAAAGATATTTACACAATAAGCAGAGTCAGAATACACACTTATCTTTTCGCCACTTACTTTCATGAATATTGTCTTTCTCAAAGCCTTATTAATAGCTTGAAGCTCCATACGGTTGTTTGTCGTCTCTGGAACGCCGCCATAGGCAGACATGATGACTTTCTCATCATCAGTTAACATTATATAAGCGAAGCCGCCAGCTTCTCTTACATACTCACCATCAACTTTTCTTAATGTCGCAGCACCATCTGTGTAGATTTTCATTCACATTTCTCCTTTAAATTTATTTCAATTTTATTATATAATATTTTTTTAAAAAAGTCAACAAAAAGAGGGCGATTGCTCGCCCTCGAATACATTATTTAACTTGCCAAGTCATCATTTCTTCATAAAGCTCATGCGCGAAGGAATTTCCTCCGATGTTGCTATAAGCATTATATAATGAGCATAGGTCTTCCTTTGTCCTCAAATCCAAAACTTTATCATCACAATGTTCAAAATAAATCTCGGTAATAGAGTGTCTAACCTCCGATTTATTTATCTCACGTGTTTCCTCTCGATATGATTCTATCTTTTTATCCATATCTTCAAATCTCTGGGTCATCTCACTCTTGAGTTCATCCATTGAACCTTTAATCTCCTCTCCAAATTTAGTAAATGTTTCAATAGCCGCATCATTCTTTTTCTTCTCTTCATCGAGTGCCTGCTTTAATTGCATATCAGATTCATCAGGTGCTTTCTTCGCCTTGATAATATCAACGATAACTTTACCAACAACTGTGATGATAGAGCCAAGACCTGCGGCAATAGCAGCGATAAGTACTTCATTCACTTTCTTCACCTCCGATTTAATAAATCATTGTGATATTTATTTTTAACCCTATAAACAGGATTGGAAAAAATAGACTCAAAAGTGAGATTATCGTAATCCCAATAAGGTATCCTTATAAGTGGTATCTTTTTTCTTAAACAGTATGCGTTTTTACGTCTATCCCACTCTTGGGTCTGTTTAAAGTCCATAGTAGTTTTTTGAAAGTAAGGAACTCTTTCAAAATGTTGTTTTCCGTCAAACTCAATTAAACACACCAAACCTCTGCCTTTATAAACCGCAAAATCAAATCTTAGTAAATTTCCTTTTAAACTCTTTAAATCGGGAAAACTTACTTCTCGTTTAAAAGATATTCTATGAGAACGTAATAGTTGCTCAACTTTATCTTCGCCTTTTGACATTACATATCTCCGTATCTTTTAGTTGGTTTTGGTGGCCTTGGCGGTTTTGGAGGAAAGTATGGCTTTTCTTGGATAAGTGGAGAATAAGGAACTTCACCATTAGCAACATGGAATGTAGCAATATGATAGAAACCGTGTCCTTCTTCGTCAATCGGAATACCAAAAGGATATTCTCTTTTCATTCTTTCAACGGCTTCCTCAAATGTTTCTTTATTCCATTCATACATATCGCAATTAAGCATAGCTGAGAAATGAGTTGTGTTAATAACATCTTTTCTTGGAGGAGGCGGCGGCATGACCGCATTAATAATCTTCTCTCTCCATTCAATAAGACCAAGCTACATTTCTTCTAATGAATCTTTGTTTAAATCATATTTAACTCCATAGAAAGCTTCTTGACATGAAGTTAATTCATAAAGGTCGCTATCCTTATTATATTTAAGCTGAATAAGGATGTAATGATTAAACTCAAGATAAACGGCATTTACATAGTTAATACCATTAAACTTAGCAAGAAACAGTTTACCCTTCTTATCGGTATTATCGAACACTACTTCTTCTGGCAGATATTTCTCTGCATGAATAAGCGGAAAACCAACAAAGTCTGGAATTGTAATATATTTGTCTGTAAGTTCATAATCAGCCTGCGGCGCACCAAGAATATTCTATACCAAAGTAATGGTTTTGAGATAATCTTTCTTAAAACTACACATCTTGAAATGACGACAAGTAAAACAGCGAGGCTGTACTTGTGTATGCTTTGGTGGTAGTCTATGAGGAATTGGTGCAAGTATCGGTGGTCTTGGACCTTGCGGCGGCACAAGTGGTTTTATTTCTTCTTGTGTTCCAGGAGGACAAGGAACTGGACCAAAAGCAGGTTCGATATGTGGCTTTGGTGGTGGTGGCATTAAGCCAGGCGGTTGCATAACTGGACCCGTTTTTTGCTATGGATACCAGTAGTCATCGAATCTGTCGTGCATTATATATTCACCTCACTGTAAAAAAAATAGGGTAGAACCGAAATTCCACCCTTACTATAAATATGTAATTTTATACAGTGTTTAATCCAATTTTTTACTTAGTGAGCTGATTAAACTCGCAATCGTTGGCTCTCTTATCATCACGCCATTTTTCAATTTTGCCATGACGGAGAGTGTAGTCATCACCGATATGTTCAATTTCCATAGCAGTTAATTCTGCGACCTTACCAATCCACTTTTCAGGATTTGAGATAATTTCTTTTTTAAGTTCATCAGTGATACCACTTATCCAAGCGATATGACGGGTCTTATCTCCATCCTTTACCGAGAATGATACTGCGCTTGCCCAGCCGTAGTAATATGGCTTTGTAATAGGTTCAACTGGAATACCAGCACATAGGCTTGCAAACTGACAAGTATTATACTTCTCACCAGTTTTTGTATTCTCCCAATAAGACCATGTTTCCATTTCCTTACCAGTGTAAAGACGAGTTGCGACCTTATAATCACCATCAATGAAAGCATCGATTGTGTCTTCAAGTTCCTTCTTCATCTTCAAAGTCATCCACGCAGTTCTCTTACCGCAAAGATAATGACAGTCTTCTCTGGTAATAACGATACCTTCACCGCCAGCGGCAATAACCTGTCCATAAAGTTCCCAAAGTTCCTTACCCTTTACATACTCTGCTATTTCAACATGGTCATTGCCTTTGAGGACATCAATCAGTTCGTAGTAAAGATATGTATTAACTCTTTCAGAAATGGGGGTATCAATGAGACTTTTACCATTATAAGCAACCACATCGAATACATAAAAATGAAGATAGCCATTTTTCTTCTGACGTTCAAGACACTTATCCTTCAAACAATTAAGAACGGAGGTTATCTTACGACTACCTTCATTATCAGGAAAATAAATTTCGCCAACAAGAGCAGTGCCGTTAGGAATAGCATTGAGTTCCTCACAAATATGAGGAATCCATTCAGCCTTATCCTGATAGCCGCCGTTAACAGATTCGGTGCGGCTTCTCATATGGAAGTTGCCGTCCATGTCTTTGATAATCATATTCCATGCACCATCCATCTTGCGGCTACCGATATACTTATCAGACATTACAAGTTCCTTAGCCTTAGCCTTTTTATCACCCTTGAAGGCGGCGGTAAAAGCATAATACTTCTGAGGAATCATATTCCAAAAGTCAAATCCATCAATTAAAATTTCCATATACTTCTCCTTTCGTCAAAAGACATACTTGTGATTTAAAATTGTTTAACTGTCTTGCGAAAAAATTAAGATTGTCAACTGAGCCAGCTTCCAGTTTAAGAATTGACAAGGACTACGGCACTTTGAACAATAATTCAAAATCTCCATTTTCATGAATAATAAGATTAATTCCTTCATCATTTAAAAATTGAAGAGACTTACCATTAAGTGTTGCCCATTCATCAAAATTATAAATATTCGCAATTGTTCTCATTTCATCTTTGGTCATCTTTCTTCACTCCTTTCTTATTTATTATATAATATTTTTCTCAAAAAGTCAAATTTTTCTTAATCTAAATCTTCTATAAAAGTCTCAACAAAAATTGTAGCTTCTTGTAGTAATTCATCAAGACCTCTGTTATTATCAATTACAATATCATACTGATAATTCATAACATTATCATCCGCATGATTACCGAGCAGTTCAAACTCTCCACGTTGAACAAGAATTGTAAATGCACCATAGTCATTAACAAATCTTGCGATTTCTTCAGGCTCGCGGCAATCAATGAATAAAAGGTCAGTGCCATTTTCTTTATAAGTTTCAATAAAACTCTTAACCTTTTGGTAAGGAACATCCTTCCAACGAGTAAGAGCATCTTTAAGGTCTGAAAGGAATCGTCTGTCTTCTGGAGCCTTACTTCCATCCCAGCCGAGAAGTTTTGCTACCTCCTTCACATATGTGATAGTAGAAATCACCTTGACCTTCTTATCTCGTGCGGCAGCAACTTTCTATACCATTGTTTCAAATGTGGTCTTACCACTGGCGCCGCGACCATTAACTATTGCTATTTTCATTGTTCTCCTCCTTCTCATGAACAGGACAATAAACATAATACGCTTCCAGTTCATCATCCATCTTTTTTATTTCTGTCGCTATCTCTTCAGTTATAGTATTAAGTTTGTTTGGCAAATAAGCGCTTGGCACGTGTGGAGCAAGACAACCTTTAATAAACTCTTCCTTCTCATCTGGTATTACATATAACACGATTTCACCGACGGCGGCACATTTAAGTATCTCATCATAAGCAGGAAAATCATCTTCTGTTCCTGTAAGGAAGAAGACTATTGGCAATTTATCATTTACATCTATGTCTCTTGGATAGACATTCTTATCAAGCGGATGCTCATAAAATTCATACCAACTTTCCAGTTCCTCGCTATTCTTTCCAATATTTTCTATATATAATGAAGAATCTTTATTAATATAGAAATCTTGTATTGTTCCTATATCATAAGGGGAAATATATTCCAGTGGGTTAAATACTTCAATAAAAATATTAGAGAAATTCTCTGCGGTTGATACATTATAAATAGGATTAAAAGCTGTAATTATCACAGCTTTTTTGTGTTTCTTCGCTTTTCTCCAACCAATTGTTGGAACATCTTTGAAGAAACTTTTTTCTTCTTCGGTCTTCGGCACTCCAAGAATACGAAGGTCGATGTCGCTGTTTATTGCCGAAGCAGCACTTCTTATAATACGATAGGCAATAAAAGAATAAGCATCATTTCTATAATCTACTATAAAAGTATGTTTAAGTTTTAATAGTCTATTATATTTCTGAAGAAACTTTACGACAATTCTGGTAATTATCATATCAGCATTTTTTTCTTTATCTTCTAATAAAGGAATATCCATTTTATAATTATATAAAAATCCTAAATGCTGTTTTAACTGTTGCCAGTCTATTTGCTGTTTTTCTATCACGTATTTCACTCTCCTTTTTTCTTTGATATTTTTATTATATCATGAAAAATTATAAAAGTCAAGCTCTCAATTTAAATGTTGACTTTTTCGGCGGAGAGTGCTATAATATAATAAGAGGTGAAAAATATGGAATGCACATATAAATTAAACAAAAACTTAATGTCAAGAAATGCAACAAGTCTTGTATATTCTCTAAATGAATTAAAGACTTCTGTATTTTTATATAAGGAATATGAGAGAAGAATTAATGGTAGGTCTACAATAGGAGTCCTATCGGCAAGATTCTTACAAGGGGACACAATTAAAATATTAATTGATAATCCTGAGGAAATGAGTAGAGTAAAGGAGATATTTAATGAATATGGAACAGAAGTTCTATAAGGAGGCGATTTTATGGATTACAGAATGTATAAACCCACAGCGGCAATTCCTGCTGGTACTAATGTTATTGACTTAATTAAGCAAGAACTTAGAACGAAAGGAATTATAACCCACACTCCATTCCGTTTTATTGGCTTTGAGGCGACGGCGGGAACATCTTTTAGCTTAAACAATCCTGATAACAAGCTTGAAGTTCCTTCTTGCGGTAGTTTTATCACTCCTTTTAATGGAGAAAGAGGTAGCTACATATATAGCCTTGTTTTTGACGCGCCATTTAGCGGTAATATTTATTATGTTCCTTAATGGAGGTGGATGAAAATGAATATGCAAGGTATGTTTAATCCTTTTAATAATTCCACAGGTGGTGGAGGCGGTGGTGGCGGAGGTTTCACTCCAACCAGCAAGTAGCTTGAAGCTATGAATAGTGGTATTACAGCAAATGACGTGTTACAAATAAGCACAAACGCAACAAATATTACAAATATTCAATTGTCTATTACTGATATAAATTCAGATATAGAAGAATTAAGATAGTTGATTGGAGATATAAATGCTGTATTAGAGGAGGTGTTATAATATGCCAAATACATTAGCAGATAATTTACGTAGATTGAAAGCGACAGTCCCTGCAATTGGTAATGCTATCATCGCTAAGGGCGGCACAGTTAATGCTGGCGATGGATTGGAAGAATTTCCTAATGACATTAATTCCATTCCTACAGCTAATTTAACTACTTTAAATGTTACCGAAAATGGTACATATTATGAATCTACTCCAACAGAAATAACATCTACATCTTTTCCAATAACTCTTAATGATAGTTTAGGAACTAATCTGCTTGACTACCTCATTAGCGGAAATATGTCTCAGACTGGCACACCAACGCCCACAACTCCGATACAGCCGAGTGAGTGTGGTGAGAGGACGGGGAATTTGTTTCCTCTTGATGCTAACAAACTTCACGTAGGCAGAATCGAAAATGATGGTACAATCGACTATGAAGTCGGTACAATTACAATTAGTACAGACAGTGTATCGTATCAAGCAAACACAGCATGGCGAGGTTTTTATACGGATTTTATTCCAGTGACAGAAGCTGTGCGATTGACAGTATCTCCTAATACATCATCATCAATCTCAATAGCTTGTAACTGTTATGATGGAAGTGGGACTTTTCTTGGAGAAGCAACTTCAACATCTACAAGTACAGCAAAAATATTCACATTATTACAAGGAACAGTAAAAGTCAGAATTTCTTTTACATCTTCTAATACATCATATACCATAACCCAACCCATGCTCAACACAGGCTCAACCGCTCTCCCCTACGAACCATATGGAGTTAAAATCCCGATTTTATCCGCCAACACCACAACGCCTGTTTATCTGGGTGAGGTGCAGACAACAAGGAAAGTGAAGAAGTTGGTGCTAACGGGAAAGGAGAATTGGACTAAGAATGACGCAGGTAATCCAGGTAATTATCTATACTATCAAACTGGCTATTTGGCAAACAAGACTTGTGTATGTAGTCATCTTGAAGATATGGGCACGTTATTAGCATCAAAGGTGGGTGTATTCAACGGTGATGATGTTCTTTATCTCAACTTTGGTAGCGCAATAATGAATGCACAGACAAGCGGAAACACAGTTGCAGGTCTGAAAGAATATCTCGCAGCTCAATACGCCGCAGGCACACCAGTAACAGTCTGGTACGTCTTAGCAACTGAGCAAACAGGCATAGTCAACGAACCTCTCAGAAAGATTGGTGATTACGCTGATACTCTCAGCATGGAACAGGCAGGGGTGCAGATACCGACTAATAAGGGTAACACGGTGGTTGATGTGGAAACAACGCCGAAACCGTCAGAAATGTATATTAAGTATGATCAACCCAGTGAATATGCCGGATATAATATGGTAAATGTAAATGTCCAAACTTCCTTCACCCCATCCGACGAAGGCAAAGTTGTTTCCAACGGCGCATTAGTTGCTCAAACTCCTCTAAGCCAAGACATTACCCAAAATGGCACATACGACACAACCTTAAACAACTCAATTACAGTCAATGTTTCTGGCGGCGCAGTAATGCCTGACCGCTATCTCACAGTTGACCTACTTAATGAAAACAACGAACCTAAAAAGATTAGCATCTATGGTGCGCCAGGAGATGTATTCAACTGGTTCTTCACTGGCTCAAGCGGCACAGCAAACTCTTTTGGAAAGGTTGAGGAAATAGTTCTTGATGAAGATTTTGCTTCTATCGGTCAAACTTATACTTTCAGAAATTGTGATAAGTTAACAACCATCAATCTTCCATCACAAATAACAGAAATTCCAGCCTATACTTTCGTAGGATGCTCCTCATTAGTTTCTGGTTTTGACTTAACAAATATTGAGACAATTGGTTCGTATGCTTTCTCTGAGTGTAGTTCTTTGGATATAAATGCAGACTTATCAAAAGTAGCAACTATTCCTACTAACGCTTTTAGCTTCTGTGAAAACTTGACAACAGTAAAAATTACCAATTTGACAACTTCAATTGGCTCAAGAGCTTTTTACGGTTGTAGAAAGATGAACGGAGATATTGATTTGTCTAATGTTACTGATTTAGCAGATGCAAGTTTTCAACATTGTAATTCAATAGATAAGCCACTTGATGTTAGCAAAGTTAAGACCATTTAGGGATATACTTTTGATGGTTGTAAGAAGGTTCCTTCAATAACTTTAAAGAACGATTTTACTTTATAGAGCTCTTCAGCAAAAAGAGCTTTTGCAAATTGTGAATCTTTGACATCTATATAGCAGCCAACCACTTGGCCTTCTAATACAGTTCCAGAAGGCGCATATAGTGGATGTATAAATTTAGAACAATCTTTTGATTTAACAGGAGCAACATCAATTGGCGCAGAAGCCTTTATGGATTGTAAGAAAATGCTTAATCCTACGGTTGGCAAAATTTCAACTTTGGGCACAAGAGCATTTTCTGGCTGTTCATCCATTACAGAATTTAATTTTAATACAGGAAGCACTGTAAAAACAATTTCAGATGAGGCATTTAAAGATTGCACTTCTTTGGCTTCAATAACTTTTGCACAAGATAGTCAAATTACAAGTTTTAACAAATATGCCTTTGCAAATACTAAAATCACTTCCATGACAGCTCCTGCTACTTTAAATGCTATCGGAGAAAGATGTTTTGAAGATTGCGCAGACCTTGTTGAAGTTGATTTATCTGGAACTGTATATAACCCAGGAAACTATCAACTTAATTCATATATTTTCCGCAATTGTGTTAACTTAACTACAGTAAAATTCCCAGCTACACTTGAAGCTCAAATAGGTTCATATAATTTTAGTAATTGTCCAAAACTTTTATCTATTAATTGTCCTAATGGTATTAAAAGATTGGCTCAATAGGCTTTTGCCGAAAGTAGTATAGAAGAAATTCCTCAGCTTACAACAGCAGTCACTACACTTCCAACAGGATGTTTTAAAGACAGTGGCTTAAAAAATGCTGTTATTCCAAACCAAATTGCAACCATTCAAAGCTATTGTTTTGCAGGTTGTACTAAATTAACCTCTGTAACCTTCCATGAAGCGAAAAATATTGCATTGGCCAGCAATATGTTTAGCGGCTGTACTGCATTGGACGAAATTGTTATTCCAAGCAATGTTTCAATTCCAGCAGATACATTCACTTAGGGCGATTATGAAGGTGGTGTAAAGAAAGTTTATATAAAAGGAACTTCCGCATCAAAACTTAATCAATATTCATTCAGAGGAAACACTTCAATCACAGATGTATACTTCCAGTGGTCTCAACCATCAGGTACACAATCTCGTTATGGTTTAAGAGCAGAAGCTACAATCCACTATGACTGGGACCCCAATGCAGTATAATTAACCACTTGACTTTTTAATCTGAACATGATATAATAGAGGTGAAGAATATGGCATGGAACAATTTTTCACCGAGCGTTAATAAAGAAATAACCAACTCTATCTCCGACACTAAACTTACTTATGACTACATTGGCGATGATATCATCAAAGCTGATGTTGTCATGAGTATTTAGGTCGGAGAATAGATTATCCCCATTAACGCTTCGGCAAGTAAATAGATAAAAGTAAAAGCTCCAAATTTACAATCCCATGACGGTAAGTTTATTTGTAGCTATGACAATAAATTTATAGATATATAGGAGGGAGATTAATGGCAGAAAATGGACACTACTGGAAAATAGAAGGAGAGTCTGCTACTGCTGAAAACATAGACACTGTTCTTTCAGATTTGAGCGATATTGTCGAGCAAAATACTGCCGAAGAACACTATGACGTAGTAAAATTCTTCCCAGGCACAGGCGGCGAAAAAGGTCATTTTGGTCTTGGAGAAGGCGGCGGTCAAGCTCCTCCAATCAATGCTCTCGCAAATGAACTTATTGTGGGAGACGGAAATGATTGGGCATCGGGAAATGCTGCAAAAGTAAAAATGTCAAAAAAGACCATTGCTGATTTTGGTAGTAATAGTGCTCAGTTTGAAACTGATTAGGTTAACTGTTTTAGTTTTCAAAGTTCAATGGCTAATGTTGAGCCCACTACTTTTATAATGGATAAGGGCGCTCAGATATTAATGGGCAAAACAGTAGTCCATGACTATGAAGAAGGCGTATGGACAGCACCTACATTCTGGGGCGAGGAAATTCCTTATTCTCGCTTAATTCTTGACGGTGCAGCACAGATTATGATGTAGCCAAAAGATGATATGCAGATGCCGATTATACAGATGGATGGCGGCGCGATTATGAGGTTTAATTATAATAAGGAGCATCCTTATTATGATTGTTTCAGAAAAGGCGTTAGAAATATTGTTGATAACATTCGTCGTTATGAAGACCCGTTCGGACTTATAAAAAATAATGAATATATCTCAAGTGGTATTCCAATATTTTCTATGCATGACAGCCCTACTTTCCAAATGTTAGACAACGCTGTATTTCAAGCAAAAAATGGTGCACAAACTGTTATTCAAGGTAATGCGCGTGTCCACATTTCTGGTGGATAGTGGAGCGATGGTTATCATGCAAGAAGTCATGTTGTTTTTTCAGCAGAATTAATTCGCACTTCTTCATCATCAGATAAGGGTACAATTACTTTTGACATTGATGATACAATGCTTACCAAAGAGCTTTACAATGTTCATTGGCAATATAAAGAACAATCATGGAATAATTATGATTTAATTCGTTCTATGTATGAAAAATATAATGGTTAGCCTGGCATTACAATAACTTATGATAATTTAACAGAACAAGATTTTCTTGTTTCATCTAATTTTAGAGCAGTTTATATAAAAACTTTTTCTGTATCTGAAGTTTCTCAGTAGGCTTCTGTTGAAGATTTTGATAAAATGACTGAGGTAGACATTGGACCAAATACTATTATTAGAACTCAATGTGATACAACAGACTTTAAAAAGTGTGCAGTAATTACCGTAGAGCCAACACAAATTATAGTAGGCGTTGGTGGTCTTGACAAATTGGAACAAAATAATTTTAAAGCAGAGTGTATTGAAGCTCCCGATTATGGCCGCGCACTTGAGCATTTAGGTCACATCGCTTCTTTGGACAACTATGATTTTCCAATAAAAAAGACTCTTTTACATCTTCGTGAAGACATCCCAACCCATGTACAAGATTTAATAGATGGCGTGCCTGACCCATATTTTGAAATTACAGGCGGCTCCGCTCTTAAAATTGACCAAAACTCATTAGTGTTAAGAGGCGCTAGTTTAGGAGGCGGTCTTATTGACCATATGTGTGCTGAAGATAATAGCTATCTTGCAAATAGATTAAGTGCTGATGCACATTCAAAAGTAAGTATTCATAAACTTTTTAATAATGCAGATGCAATAGAAAATATCTCTATTACTGGAAAATATTCAAAGGATATTAATCTTTATGGACAAACAAGTATTAGAATCGGTCCAACAGATAAAAAGGCTAACCAAACACTTTTTGGTCTTGATATGAGCGGCACTCGCACTGATATTGTAGGACACTGGGAAAATTTCCAAGCTATTCTTTCTGGTAATGATTCTTTTATTAACTGGGATGGTAATAACCACTATGAGTCATGGAGTGGCACTTAGATATTTAGAGCAAGCAATCCTACAAGAAAAATTCAATCTGGTATGTATTATCCTGAGTTTACAGGATGGCATAGTCATGATTATGAAACTAAAACAGTTGAAATTTAGAAAGACCTAAGTTCATATACAAATCAACAAATTGCTGATGAATTTGGTAGTTATCTTACTTCTACCAAGCCAGAAAATGTATGGAATAAAGTTTATGACAATCCAGAACTTCTTGTAAATGGAATTACAAAAACATTTATCGGTAATAATTACGTTCAGTCAGTAGATGTTCAAACCAGCACAACTAATATATGGATTAGCGCCGCATCTGTATACGTTTACAGTGATACTGATTATTCAACTTATACCGCTGCAATGACAGACACAACAATTAAAGAACTTTTTGGTAAAGCATTAAATATCAAAGGAACTTGGAGTTTTAATAGAAGCCCTTCTTATACCCACGAATGGGACGATACAGTTGGAAAATATAAGTTAAGATTTTACAATGTTTATATTTCATTAAAAACTGGAATGAGTTTGCTTTACTCATCTACTGGAACAACTACTCCAAATGATTTCGACCTTCCTGCTAATACAACATATAGCGATATGACTGCTGAGCAGAAGGCTTTAATAAATAAAGTAATGAATCTCACAAATAATAAGGTATACCATAATGGTGTATTGACAGCATGGTCTACTGGCGGTAGTTATAACAATGGTAGCTATCTTAAAACCGCTGCAGACACTAACTACTCAGTTGAACTGGTAAGTCCAATCTATGAAGTGACTGCTCAGTCATCAATTCCTTGGCATCAGACTGCTCATATGGGTAAAGATTGGAGAGGTCCAATTCAGACAATAGATAGAGTAGGACAAAATCCAGAACCCTGGGAGAAAGGTCCTATTGTTCAAGCATATGGTCCTGTTAATTTCACTATGAGAGAAAAATGGATTGCCGATGCTGACCATACAAAAACATTTGACCTTACTTCTTCCACAACATATGACGTATCAAATCAGGCGCAAGCAATAGCAGATTTCCAAGCAAATGCTACTGACTATGCCGCATTTGAAGCATATCTCGCACAAGAAGATTACACTCTTTGGGATATCCTCTCAATTGCCACAGCAGACGGCGGCTATACAATCACCTTCTCAATTTGTGAAGCAGGTTGGAAACCACATATTGACAGTTATCCAGACAATCCAGTTGTTGAAATTACTGATGGTTCTGAACTTCGTCTCTATGGCGGCGTAAAGATTAAAGGTGAAACAAAGTATGACAAGACCGTATTTACCTTCAGTGGCTCACAGTCTGAGGGAGAGGTTTCATTTACTATTGCAGAACTCAGAGCACTTAAAAACTTAATACAAGGAACATAATGTCATATTTGAGATAATTATTTAATAGGAGGAAAAGGAGTATGAATTACGATTATAAAAATTTATCAACATTCGGTTCAGACGGCGGCGATATTGAATTTAATTATAATAAAGTTCAGAAGGACGGCATCCCTGAAAAATGGGAGCCGTTCAAAACCGCAGAAGAACCAGTGTTAATTCACAATAGCTACCTCAATAAAATGAGAGGAATGAGCTATGGCTATTTCGCAAATCGTGGAGAAATTGTTTCTGAAAAAGGAAAAGAGTCAAGAGAAGAAATGTATAAACTTGGACTTAACTGGGTTTGTTTAACAGTAGTTAACTATCAAGAAACATATCACTCAACAAAAATTTATGCTGACCATTTAAGAACTCCTTCTGACCATGACATTGAAGAGTTCGTTCGTGATGCTCACAGCCGCGGCATAGCAGTTTGTTTAAAACCAATGGTTCATTCAGAAGATAATGTATGGAGAGCGCATATAGGCTTCCCTGACCTTAACATGGATGACCTTAATGCATACTGGCAGCCTTGGTTTGAAAGCTATAAAAACTTCATTCTCCACTATGCTGAACTTGCTCAGCGACTTGGTATTGAAATGTTATGTATCGGTTGTGAAATGCTTGGAACAGAACACAGAGTTTATGACTGGAAATACATCATTCAAGAGATTAAACGTGTCTATCGCGGCGCATTAGTGTATAATACAAATCACGACCATGAAGAAGACCAAGAATGGTTTAATGAATTAGATTTTCTTGGCACTTCTGCTTACTACCCAGTAGGCATAAATGGGACTGACTATAAATCTATGGTTGCAGAATGGAAGAAAGTTCGTGAGCGTCTTGACGCAATTGCTGAAAAGAATGGCAAACGCTTCATCTTCATGGAGATAGGATGTCGTTCCGTAAGAGATGCTTCTAAACATCCTTGGGACTTTACCGAAAACCTTCCTTATAATGAAGGCGAACAGTTAACCTTCTATAAATCTTGTATGGATGTTTTCTATGATGACCCTCATTTTGCAGGCGTATTCTGGTGGGATTGGCCTACTACACTTCCAAAAACTATAAATAAAGACTTCTACATCTATGAAAAAGAGACAGAGAAATATTTGAAGAACTTTTACAAGTTAAATTCTTAAAGACTAACATAGTAAAAATTACATTAATAGAGAGGAAACGAATGATTTTCTCTCTATTTTTTTTAGGAGGAATTACTATGACTAACGAAACTAAATATGAACTTTTAAAAGCTCATTATTATGGTCGTTCTTCTAAAGAAATTGCTAAAATTTTAAGGATTTCAGTAGAAGAAGTAGAAGATATTATTAAAGAAAATCCAGACTTCTTAAAGGATTTGGAGGCGAGAGACTATGGAGAAGCTTAAAGGTATTGACGTAAGCGTTTGGAATGGTTCTATTGATTGGTCTCAGGCAAAGAAAGAAATCGACTTTGCTATCCTTCGTGCTGGATATGGACGTGAAGTATCACAAAAAGACCAGAAATTTGAAGCAAATTATAGTGGTTGCAAGGCGAATAAAATCCCAATGGGCGTGTATTGGTATAATTACGCAAAGACCCCAGCAGATGCCAAGAAAGAAGCCGCAGCTTGTATTAAAGTTTTAAAGAACAGAACATTTGACTATCCTGTATGGTATGATGTTGAAGAGTCTTCTGTTCTTTCAACTGGAAAGAATAATGTTTCAGAACTCACCAAAGTATTCTGTGAAGCACTTAAAGAAGCAGGTTATAAGGTTGGTATTTATTCTTCTTACTCAGGACTGAAAAACTCATTTACTGATGAGGTAAAAAATACTTACGATGTATGGGTTGCTCATGTAGGCAATGGTGGCACACCATTAAATTCAACAAGCTATCCTGACCACAAAGAAATGTGGCAATATTCTTGGAAGGGTAAGATTGCAGGCATCAGAGGAGACGTTGACATGGACTATTGCTATAAAGACTACACTACCAAAGAAGAAAAAGTAGAAGAAAAGCCCGTTGAAGTAAAACCCGAAATCAAGCCTGCCGCTTCTAAGAACATTGACATTACTTACATTTCATGTATCGGCACTTGGCTTGGTGAAATTAAGAACTGTAATGACATTGATGACAATGGCTATTCAGGTTTAAAAGGTTTCCCAATTTCAGGTCTTGCTGTAAAAGCGTCAGAGGGCACGGTTCGTTATCGTGTTCATTTAAAGAATGGCAAATGGTGTGGTTGGATTACCAAGTATGACCTATCAGATTGGAATTACGGCATTGCTGGATTTTTTGGTAGAGTGATTGATGGTATACAAGTTGAACTTCTTGACTGTCCAGGCTATCAAGTTGTTTACAGAGTTGCCCCAGTTGGTAGAGATTACTATCCTTGGGTTAAGGGTCTTGAAGACTATGCAGGTCTTTTCGGTAATCCAATAGACAGAATTCAAATGAAAATTGAAAAGGTATAATTCATTATGCCGCCATTCATAAAGCGGATGGCGGCCATTTTACTATGGGAGGTGAAAACATGGCATCAGATTACACTGAAATGAACGAAGTAATAAAGGAATTAATTAATGGTGAGGAAGGAACTACCATTGATAATTTCAGCGGTGTGTCATTAAAGAAGTTCGCAGAACACCAAGACGTATTCTGGGATGGCTTAACTAAGTTCCTCCAAAGTGAAAATGAACAAGGAAGACTTCAACACTATGGCATAAGAGATTTAGACTTTTTAAGTGATGGCAATCCTGCTGCAAGTGTATAGAGTGTAGCAGAGTTTATTAATAACAATGCAGACCTTGTGGATACATTCTTAGATAGTTTATTTGTTCTCAATCCAGAGAATAGACAGACACATTGGAATGAAAGTTTTAATCAGCTTATACAACTTTATTACAACTGTATCAATAGCACATAGCCTATCGACTCTACTGAATTTACCATTAGTGATATTTTAAATGCTAATGCTGGAAATAGTTTCAATAATGGCGAATGGGTAGTTCCGTGGAAAAATATTGACTCAGATAATTACAGCGAAGTTCGTAAAAATGATAAAATAGTAAGAGTTTTGAACAATAAAGAACATCTTCAATTTACTCATTTATTTAACAAATATCTTCGTCTTCTTATGCCAGAATATGAAAGAGAGGTTGAAGCAGAAGATTTAAACCGCAATTTCTGGGTCATTGGTCAAGTTCTTGCGGCAATACTTGCATACTTATTCAATCCTGATAATCCTATCAGAAGACTTATGGATGAAATGCTTGATGAGATAGCTTAGCTTTGGGAGAATATGCTTTACCTTTGGACAGCTTTTGCTTTACTTTCTCAGTATACAGTATATATGGATATACAGCCGATAGTTATTCCATTAAACGTCGAAGTCTTAAAACCCTATCTTAAATACGATGGCTTCTATAAGAACTCAGTTATACTTCCTACAACTTATGAAGATTATGTGGCTCATCTTGAAGCCTGTTGGAATAATCTTAAATATTTGAAAAATATTTACAATAAATCAACTCTTTTTATTATACCAGTGATAAGAAATGGCTCATATCAAAGCAACTATCACAATGGGGAATACTTCCCAGGCATGATAATTTATAACCGTAGGTATCGCGGCGGATTGGTAAATATTACTGATAACAATGTTTCTACAATAGAGAATGTTGAAACAGAAGAAGTAGAATTTATTCCTTTCATGACAGGTTCTATTTAGACTCCACATCCTCTTTATACACAGATAAATGATACAGGCTTTACTGTTTCCGATGCAACCTATTCAAACTATACTCTTACTGGTGTTTGTGATAAAAGTCCTACATATTATTTTACAGACAACTATCAGGAAAATACAAATGACGTTGCTGATGGAAACTATATCGCCGCCGTCCGCACTGTGTTTAAAAATCTTTCAACCAATGGTGCGGCAGACTTTTTCAATGGAAATAAGGTAGAGAATATGTCAATTGACTTTGTATGTGAAGATGCCGTCAAGAAATTGATAACATCGACTGGCGGCGAACTAATGAGGGGAACTTTTATACTTACCAATGCGAATAACAACCCTTGTCTTATTTGCTCTCCAACAAAAACGGACATAACAAATTCCATTACTGAAAGAAAACAAAAGGCAGTAAAGGGCTGGTATCGTGGAGAAGTGGCTTCGTGGTATCATATAAATGAGATTAATTTTAATGTTCGAGTAGAACTTACTTGGGAAGATATTCCAGCTGGATACTGGGAAGGAAAAACCACAAGAGTAGTTCTTAGCGGAAAAGATGATTTAGGCTTTGAAGTTGAACATAAATATTCTGTTAGCTTTACTCAGCCTCAATCAGATGGAGTATAGACAGAAGCTGTTCCAGTATTGGCTTATGGTCCTACTGGAAGATTAGCAAATTATACCGCAGAAATTGAAGGTTTTGCTAATAGCGGATGGGTTGTTAGCGGCGGCGAAGAGGTTATTAATTTTGATTCATTAATTAAGACTTTTAGATATACAATTAAGTGTGTTGAAAGTATTTCTTATATTTACAATGGCAATGAAATTCTCTATTATACAGGAACAAGCCCAACGCCTGGTGAAATTCCTACTCAATATCAAGGAACACAATTGACAACACTTAGTCCTTTGGTATTTAATGGAAATGATAAAATTGAAGAAATTATAATACCAGACGGTATTACTACTATATATTAAGAGGTGATAACAATGGCAGGAATAGGTACATAGGCTGACCCATATATTATTACGACCTATTCGGAGCTTGTTGAAAAAGCCGCAGAATCGGGAGTTTATATCAAGGTTGGCAATGATATCAACATCACGGACGAATATCCTGACGGGAATATGCCGAATTTGCAAATGAACGGCTGTAACATCGACGGCGACGGAAAAACAATATCAAACTGGTACAATTTCAACACGGATCATTATTCCGTCTCAGGTGACGGAACTATCAAAAATGCCCGAATATCCAATATTTATACAAACTATCATTTCTGTGCAAATGGCAATAACAGTTCAAAGTATATTTTTGAGAATTGCAGGATAAGCGGAATCATAGTCGGTGACAAAGTTTTTGCAAATCTGTATTATGTCAATAAAGTGATGAAGGGATGCAGTGTGAATCTGCTTCTGAAAAGCGGTGCAGGTTTTTTATATGTACAGCAGGCATACGGAAGATGGGCGGATATTGACAATTGCTATGTGAAGATTAAGAGCGATGGAGGAAGGAGCAATATATTTGGTAGTGACTACGGCGGCATTACAACTATGGGAAGTGATTCTTACTATGAAATTGATGCTTCAAACTTTTTCAATGGAAGCACATTTTCTACAACTTTTTCAAATTGCGTTTTTGATATTACAGCAAATTCAACATTTACATTCAATATCGACAGTTCATCCGCTTCACCGTCCATCATAAACACAACAAAAGCTCCTAACTGCACGCCACAGAACAAACTGCTCGGTGTTAGTGATGAGAATTGGCTCAATACTGAATATCTGGCTTCTATTGGTTTCAATGCGGGGTGATGAGTTATGGCGAATTTGCTTTATAAGCAGTATCAAAAAGGCTGTTATAATGGCGCCACTGGCGATGCAATAACTGGTTATTCATATGGAAATGACGATGGTACAGCTTCGTATTATGCTGACCTTGAACCGAATACGACGTACACAATTAAAAGAATTGATGAGTCTACGAGATTTAGGATAGCAACGTATGAATACGATGTAAAAACGAACACTTCGACAAGTGCGTCAGTAATTCAGCAATGGATTCTTGATAATTCAGATGCTCTGACATTCACAACAAGAGAAAACGATATCCATCTTGTTGTTTACTATACAAACAACAATGAATACAATACTCGTGTAATGCTGAATGAAGGCGATACCGTCCAGCCATATGAAGCCCCCACACGAAACCTTCCAAACGCATGGTATGTAAGAGACGGCAGACTTGTTCGTGATAGTCTCCCAGAACCGCTGACAGGAAAGTATATTTCAGAGCCATATCCGCCATTTATATGGTATGTGAATAATAACAAGCTCACAACATCAAATATGCCGTCTGTTGTTCCACAAGGAGCTTTCTGTAATTGTACCTCACTCGCCAAAGCAACAATTTCTCCAACGGTAAAATATATTGGAGAATACGCTTTCTACAACACGGCTTTAAAACAGGTTAGAATAGCATCGGATTGTGTTTACTATCCAACATCTTTCCCACCAAATTGTGAGATAAAATTTTATAATCAGGAGGAATGATAAATGAGCAACGAAATGAATAAACAAGAATTCCTCTCATTGGCAATAAATGAACTTGCTACAAATCCAGGTCTTAGAGAGCAACTCTACAAAGAGTTGCTTCTCGGACTTCATGAAACTGGATTACAAGACCATGAAATAATAACTTCTTCAGACGAAGAGTCTTCTTCAACAAGCGATTTGGTTAAACAAATATTTAACACCATTGACTGGTCCATGCTTGCAGATTAGACTTATGGTGAAGATACATTCTTTAATCATTCTTCTGATGGCTTATATAGCTCTCTTTATCATGCTCTTCAATAGGCTTATTCAACTAAGAATGACTACAAGCGCTTTGATATTGATGAAGAACACTGGACAAACCATTATTGGAATGACTCAGTTTCTCGTTTGATGTAGATTTTATATCAGCATATAGACCCAGATGGTATCAAGGTTTATGAAAATTCTGGTTTGTTAATTGAATTAATTGATGACGATGGAAAAATTGATGTAGACCATCTTCGTGGTAGCATCGCGCCAGACGGCAGCACAACAAGACTTGCTGAATTACGAGTTATTGATATAATCAAAGCTGACGCTGGCAATTCATTTGCTCCAATGACCGACCTCTATTGGTATGGTTATTTCTATGAGTCTGCTATAATTACCTATGGAGATTAGAGAGTAGTTCTTACCAACACTCTTTTCATAGAAGACGCAGAGAAAATAATCGCCGCCATAGAAAATGGCGATGAGGTCATGCCAAGTGAACTTAATAAACTTTTTACTTCAACATCAGCAGGCGGCTATCTATATTCTGGTGAGGTAAGTGAACACCAACCTCCAACTTCTATGGTATCTGCTACAATTACAGGAGAGAAAAAGAAATTTAAAATCTGTAAGGAGCCTTGGGTTATCCCTTGGTATAACATAGACGCAAATACTTATAGAAAAGTTCGTGGAGAAGACCTTAAAGTTAGTGCAATGACTGACCCTAAGAAGTTAGGATTTACACAGCTCCGCGGCGCAGGAACAAAAGATAAATGGATAAGACTTCTTATGCCGCAATATAAAAGAAGAGTGGAAGTTGAAGATTTAAATCGCAACTTTTGGGTAATTGGTTAGGTTCTTACTGGAATAAGCGCTTACTTATTTGATGAAAATGGACCACTTATGAAAATGCTCAAAGGACTTATAAAAGAAATAGGTCAGCTTTGGGAGAATATGATTTTTCTTTGGACAGCTTTGGCTTTGCTTTCTCAAAAGAAATATTACAATGAAACTCATTCAGAAGTAATTCTTATGTCTCTTGACACACTTTGTCCTTATTTAAGATACGATAACTTTGATAAAGTAAATGCGGATGCAATTAATTCACAAATCTCTGCCAGCTTGTCATATCTGGTTCAGTCATATCAAGAGTATAATCTTGCGGTTTTACCTTGCGTAAGAATAAATAACTATGAACATAATTATTACGGTGAGATGTGGTATCCTGGCATATTCATTTACAATAGAAATGCCGCAACCCCTTCATGGCAATTAATTCCTTTCTATTCATCTTCACCAAATCCATATTTCGGAAGACAAGGATTTTACTTTAAACTTATAGATTTTTCAGATTGTATTTATGGTATTCATGAAAATGAAGATACATATAGCTATGTTATTCCTCTTTCAAATACAGATGAAATTCAGCCCGATGAGGAAGTAAGATACTATGGCTTAGTAAGAGACTACATTTCCTTCTCTGCAACAATTACAGATACAATAGAAAAAATAGATGTTAGTATTAATCTTTATGATATAGCAAAAAGAATTATTGCGCAGTCAGAAGATGAAGAAGCTCCTCTATTCAGTTATGAAGGACATTTTAATCAAGGCGCAATGGTTGTTGACGATTGCGTATTAAATAAGATAACAATTCCTCCATCTGAGCCTGGCAGTCTTAAAATTAAGAAGGGTTATTATCAAGGTGAACTTCTTAGCACTTGTAAAGATGTTGATAGAATATTCTATGACATTCTTGTTATTCCTACGGCAACATTACATCCAACGGAAGACACCTATCAAGATATTGTTAATCACTACAAAGACCCAGTCTATGAAATAATGAGACAGGAAGATAGTGACGTTCTTGAAGATGTAATATCAAATTATTGTGAATTTAATCTTAATGGAGAAAACGCTTTCTGGACAGAAGAAAGAGAAGACAGTTTTGGAGATGCTTTCTTCCATCACATTGAAGCTGGTTTAGAAATCAATGAAACAAGAGATACAGCAACTAAAAATCTTGTTGACACTGACCCATACTATAATGACATTACCGACTGGAAAACAGAAAATAATAATTACTACCGTATGTCTGAGTCAAAAAATCTTAACACAACAATTCTCTTTGTAGAAGGAGGACGTGATACAGATTATGGCTCAAGAGCAGATGTAGATGCATTAACAAAAACATATCTTCCTCATGGAGGCGGCGGCTTAAAGATGCCTTATGTTCAAAGCACAAGCGTTAATTGGGCAGCGACAGGAGCAAAAATCTCACTTCCTCTTAAAACAGGAAGGACAACATCATTTTATAATAACCATACTTCTATTGCCAGTGGCGGTCCTATGTTTGCTACATTAATTGACTACGTTCCAAAAATAGGAGGCTTATGTCAAAGAATGTCAGACATTTCATAGTTAATTCCTACTGAAGAACTCCCGACTACGCTTATTGATGATGTTTATGTTAATACATCAGTTGCAGGCGGCAGCGGCGAACAATGGCTTGTATCTATTTAGGAAGGTCAAAAGAACCTTACTAATGATAATTGGCTTGTTTCTAAGGTATCTTTTGGAACAGCGGTATGGATTAGGGTTTATAATGAATCCAATGGCGCTATTACTTCTTTAACTAATCTTGAAAAATACTGTTCAGAAGCACATTCTGTTGATATAAATGCTTTCAATATGCAAATCGCAAGAACAGTAGCAAAAAATGCATATGATGCCGCAGCGTCGGCAGATAGAACAGTTGGTAATATTGCTGCTGAAATTTCTACTTTCTTTACTAATAATAATATCAAAGATGCCGAAGGTAATAATTATACAACTGATTGGTTCTATGACCAAGCAATACTTCATGGACGTTGGGACGATTGGTATGTTCATCAATGTAAGCTTTATGATGACCAAACATTTTCAAGTTAGTGGATAACTCATTTAGATGATTTGTTCGATAGGCTTCCTGATGAACCACAACTATTTAGTAGTTATGGACTTGAAGACCCACAAGGCGTTGTCTACACAAATAGAAGATTTATTTTTACACGACTTACTATGGATGTGTCAGTATATGTATTTGGTCCAGATGGAACTTATTCACGTAGAGTATATGGAAGAGGTTCAGATGGCCGCTACACAATTGTAAGAGATGAAGAAACTACTGGCGGCACCGTTGATAATTTACGTTAGGGTTATGTTGTAATTTCTAACAACCGTTACAACTTTAACTATGAAAAATACAAATCAAAAGGTCATTTACTTGCCGTGGACGGCGGTGGATATTACACACCATCTGATGATGATGACTATTTTGATGACTACAATGTCAACTGGCAAGACATTGGAACGACCCAACCATGGGATATTCCTACTTAATGAGGTGAGAAAATGGATACTTCACAATGGATTAAAAAACTTAAAACCGTTACCGAAATGTAGGTTCTTATTAAAGACTTGGGTCTTACACCACAAACTCAGAAGGAATTTTGGAAGAATTTGCTTGCTCTTCTTAAAGGGCAAGCAAGCCCTATTTCATTGGCAAGTGGAGAGGAAGGACTTTTTAAATTCATTACCGACAATGCCGATTTAGCAGATGTTCAAATTCCGCCCGATGAATTAGTAAGCTACCTATATGAAGATATTAAAGCTCTTGCAAATTCACAAGAAGATAGCTATTGGAATGAGTCTGTTCAAAAACTTATCGAATTCTTCCTTGAAAGATTTAATTTTGAAGCTACTACCGTAGTTCTTCCCATCAATGGAGAAGGCAAAAGTATTACTGTTCAGACTTTAAAGGATGCAAACGCAGGAGCAAATTTCCCTGAGTATAATAGTAATTATCCAAATCAGTATGTTATCCCTTGGTGGAACGCTGATGGAAAAAGCTATGAAGAGGAAAGAGGTCATGACCAATTAACAGATACAATTGAAAGACCAAATAAATTACAATTCACACGCAATGGTGAAGAAGCGCGAGGCGACGTAAACGAATGGATAAGACTTCTCATGCCGCAGTATGGCAGGAGAGTAGAGATTGAAGACCTTGATAGAAACTTTTGGGTTATCAGTCAAGTAATTGCTGCAATCAGTAATTATCTTTTCGGCGACGATTGTCCTATTCCAAAAACCCTTGAAGGTATGACCAGAGAAATAAGTGAACTTTGGGAAAATGTTCTTTACTTATGGCTTGGCATTGCGGCGACCTCACAAGAACAAAATAACGACGTTCAAGTTATTGTTATGCCACTGCCTCCAAGAGCAGAAGACCATGGAAGAAAATTTGATATGCTTGATGAGTCAGAACTTTATAACTATGAAACTACCGAAGAAGGACTTGCAATAACAATTCCAAATGAAGCTGATTTCTTAGCAGATATTTATAAAAGAATAGGTTATCTTAGTGAGCTTTACAATAAAAACCTTTGTGTCATTCCTTACATCAGACTTGACAATTACAAACATAATCATTATGCCGCAGAATGGTATCCATACATTTGCACATATCATAGAGCAAAAGGTTGGAACGCATAGAGAATAAAAGAAAGAGTAGGGGATAAGATATACGAACTGGTAATTTCTCCAAAGTATGAAATTGATAATAGATTTAGTCCTAACATTTATGCTTCAAAGCAAGACCCAAATGGTAGACTTCTTTATAAATTCCCATTCTCAGAACTTAGTTCAACAAATAGTGATGGACGTTTAATGCTTTATGCGGCATTAAGAACAGTTCCAGAGATAGAATATTCTCTTGAACCTGACAAGCTTATAGTTAATCAGCTTAAAATTAGAGTTTATGATGCTTCAAACGATATAGTAAAAGGAAATTCTCGTGAAATAGGTATATATACTTATAATAACGAAGGAACAGTAAGCTATGCTTCATACACACCAACTAACAGCGCGGCACCAGAGGATAATTCGCTTCTTCATTATAAGAGATTTGAAGTTGGTAAACCTGGTTATTATCTTGGTGAAATTCCAAGTTGGAAAGGTAAGACAGCAAGAATCGTAGAAAATGACGACATCTTCAACAGAGAGGCTTATGTTATTAAAATTGGTAGTTATATGCCAAGTGGCACAAATGAATATAAACAAGCAATCGCAGACAATGCGGCAACGGCATTAATGTCAGATGGCAAGCATACTCTTATGAGAGGTAATATTTCAACTACGCTTCCAAGTGCGCCAGCCTCAAAACAAGTAAATTGCTTCTGGGAGAATCCTTGGAAATCATACGCTCCTGAGAGAGATTTAGTTGGAGTGGGAAATGAAGGCTTAGACAATCCTTCTTGCTTTGATGAACCAATTATTTCTGTTAATACAGAAGATGTAAATGAAAAGTATTTAAAAACAAAAGGCTTGGAAGCTGTTAAACAGTTCTTGCAGAAAAGCGATTTGCTTGACTCCCCTTGCTATGTTATGACAGCTATTGGCTTAACCCCTTGGGAAAACAAAGCAAGAACAATCTATTGGGATATCGGTGGACTATGCCACTTATATCATTTCATTCCAAGTGTTAATACATTGGAAAAGAAGCCAACCGATAATTCTTATTAGACAGCTTATGAGGAAATAGGTATACTTGATACCAGTGAATAGAATGGTTTCATGCCTGATGAACATGGCAATCCTCCTTCTCCTTTGATTTACATTGAAGAAGACTATGAAAAACTTTGCGAATATCATTCAGAGATTGCGGCGTGTCGGCCATATATTGAAAATAAAACAATAACTGGATGGGAATCACCCGCTGTTTATGGAAATATAGACATGGATAATAGACAGATATTAATTGATGAAGAAGGCTATATTGAAACTGTCTATGCAGCTTGGTCTACTTATGTATATCCTGGTGTAATAAGAGTTGTAGTATGTTATAGTATGCTACAATAGACTGCGCCGCCGTCAACTGAACCAATAAAACTCACTCCACAACAGGCGCAAGATTATGTAGGTAGTATTGTAGACAGAGTAATGGGAGAACTTGCTTTAAGTCATCTTCCTACTTATGACCAGCAGGCTGAAATAAGAAGACGTGTTTTAGAATATGATTCTTATGATAAAGCATTAATTGCAGAGGTAAGCTGTTGCGAGACAGAAGAATGGGATGCTTCATAGAAAGCGGCACGTTTAAGTGAAGCATTACATTTCGTTGGTAAGTATGGTTCTATTCAATTACTTGGCGCAGACCTTCAAGAACTTTGTGATAAATATGAAGTTTCTTTTGAAGATTTTGTGGCAATAAATAATCCTACTGATTTCGCCGCCATATCAAGAGGTGGTAAGATAGTATCTTGCAACACTATATTCCGTTTAGATACATTCTTTGAAACTTATGGTATGTGTTCACAAAACGTATACACTACTGAGATTGGTAGATGGAGACAGTTCCAGCTTGTATCCAATACTGATGAGAAATGCGATTGCATTATAGTAAATGAGGGCGACCCAGAGGACGACGGAAAGATTTATTATGATGTTCAATTTGCCACTGAGTTCAACGGCGAAGTTAACTATTACGATAACAGAACCGCATAGCTTTGGGGCAAAGAAACATTTGACCCTGATGTTCAGGTAGGAACTGCTACGGTAAAGATAGACAATCAAGGCTATTCACAGTCAACAGAAGAGACTGGTTTTATAGCGAAGCCAAAAGAGGGAGATATAAAGACAAGAACAAATCTTGCTACAAGTCCAGTGAATACTGGCTTTGCCAAATCTCCCGTTGACTTCTTTACACCATTAGGAAATATGGTAAGGCAACCATTTAGTATTTTTAATGGAGCATTACCTGTCACACAACAAGGATGGACATTTTAAGGAGGGATTTTAAATGAGTACAAGATTAAGTGAACATTTTGATTTGGTTGAGTTTGTCTGCCCATGTTGCAGACAAGCCAACCCTGCACCAGAGCTTGTGGAAAAACTTGAAAAGCTTCACGACCTCATGGGCGCAAAGGCAATTATCATTACATCAGGATACAGATGTCCTGACCACAGTGTCGCAGTTGGCGGTTATAGAAACGATGCTCATACTCGCAACATTGCGGTAGACATTAAAGTTCAGAAACCAAACGGCGGCTGGTATAGTGGATTAGACATAGCTGAGGCGGCGGAAAGAATAGGCTTCTCAGGCATTGGAGTAATTGATGGAACTGCCTGCCATGTAGATATCAGAAACGATGATAATTACAGCAATAACCATTGGTTTGGTAATGAGCAGACTGGCGATAACTACATCAAGACATTCCAGAGAGGAACTGAGTTCCCATCAAGAACAAAACAGCAGCCAACACCAGAGAAGAAGACTATTCAAATCCTCATTAATGGTGAAATTGTCTGGGAAAAGGAAATATAAGGATAAGGGGTGAGCAATCACCCCTTTCATTTTCTTGACTTTTTTGAAAAAATGTGCTATACTATAAATAGTTCAAATAAAAGGAGGAGCTTTAATGGAGTTCAATATAAGACAAAAAAAGCTTATTAATGCTACTGATAAGAACATATTGTGTTTAGCTTGCGCCGCTGCTGGTAAAACACGAACATTAGTAGGTAGAATAGAAAAACTATTAAATGATGGAGTAAATCCTTCACGTATAGTTGCTTTTACATTTACAAATTAGGCAGCAGAAGAAATGCGTAAGAGATTGGGCGAGAGAGCAAAAGATATGTTCATTGGCACCATTCATTCTTATGCTAATAAAATATGCACTATTGGTGGAATTAAAACATCTGATGATATTGCGGCAGAACGATTTGATAAAATTATTGAAAAGGCTATTAAGGTAGACTGGGGACTTTATCCGCAGGTAGATTACTTATTTGTAGATGAGTTCCAGGACACAGACCCTATTCAGTATTCATTTATTACTCGCATTCCTGCTCAGAACCGTTTCTATGTTGGTGATGAACGTCAGTTTATCTATTCATTTAGAGGAGCTACTGACAGATTTATAAGAGAGCTGGCAACCGATGATAATTTTAAAAAGTATGAGCTGGTAGAAAATTATCGTAATCCTCCAAACATTTTAAGATTTGCTGATAGCTTCCTTAATTCAATGCCAAAAATTTCGCCTTCCGCAATAGCTGTGCAAACAAAAGCTGGCTTCCTTGACGATGAATGCACATTCAAGGACGCGGCAGAAGAAATGACTTGGACAAATGACTGGACTGGTTGGACGGTTTTGTGTAGAGCAAATTCGGAAGTTGAGGCGGCACAAAATTATTTGGACAAGATTGAGGTTCCAAGTGTCATTGTAAAACGTGGAGACCTCGACCTTGAAGAAATGGGAGATTTGCTTGGTCGTAATCAGGTTAAGATAATGACAATCCATTCTGCAAAAGGTCTTGAATTTGACCACGTAGTTGTTGTTGGAGCAAAACGTTTTAATGAGGAAGAGAGACGTATTTGTTATGTCGCCGCCACCAGAGCAATGAAATCTCTTTACTGGTGTCCAACAATTCGCACTTACAAAGGCAAATCAAAAAGTAATAAAACTCAGGCAGGAAATTTATTTTCAAAGACAAGTAATAAATCAATTCAATTCTAAGGAGAGCCTATGAAACTTACTCTTATTTATGATGATGATAATACACAAGTTGCTATGGCGAAGCCGCTTGTAGATGCATTTAATAGAATGCTGGAATTTCGATATAATCTTGGCGCAATTGATTATGAAGAATTTATTCACAGCAGCCTTGATATTTTAAAATGGGAAATTGAATTAAAGGGAAAAAGAGTTATTACTTCTTCACGAGTGTCAATTGTAAGCCGCAGTAAAGTAATAGAAACTCCATCAGCATATGATGATATGATTGATGCAATTCTCATACTTGGCGAATGCTTCGACATGACAGAGGGAACAGTTTCCAAAGAATGGAAGAAGGACATGAAGGAATTAATCAAACTTTATTATCAGCTTCAATATCAAAAGACCTGTATCTTACACATCTATGATGAGACAACTAATGGTATCTCAGGTTTTATTGCTCTTGATAATGAAACGGATATTATAATTTTCCCTTTCTTTCTTAATGAAGATGGAAAAACTTAGAGAATAGCCTAAGATTTTCTACATATATATCGTGTTCTTTTGAACACCAATTTACAGTAATCTTTTTAAAATGTCAATTGACTATTAAAAGGAGGAAATAAAAATGAAGAAATTTACAAAGATTATTTGCGGTGTTGCTATCGCTATGACTATGATTGCTATGGCTACTGGTTGTAAGAAGGTTGAGGATGGTGTATCTATTTCTGATATAACAACAACTGTTTCAACAACAGAAATAACAACAGATACAACTGAAACTACAACTGAGACTACAACCAAAGCCACAACTGAAACTACTACTTCTGATGAAACAACAACAGAAGAGACTACCACTACAACAGTGGAGGAAACAGAAGTCGCAGAAACATCTGTGCAGGAGTGTGCCTAACTCGGACAGCGAGTATGAAGCACAACCAGACCCGACACCAGAAACGGTGGCGGTGCAGCCTGTGAGGACGACTACAACTACAACAGCAGAAACTACCGAGCAGACAACTACCACTCAGATTGAAAAGACTTCAAGCTATTCAGTAGAAAAATTTTTAATTAACAGTGGAATGAAAGGAACTTATTACACGGCTGGGGGCTGTGGTCATTCAGTTCCATGCAAGGGCGGCTCTGACAGAACATTAATTGATTGTAATTATGGTAATGGAGAAGTCAAGGGTTCTATTGCTTGTAGATATGTTTGGTCAAATTATGGCTATAATTATAATGGAAAACGTACAATGGTTTATCTTGAAGTTAATGAACGTCCAGATATGAACGGATATTATTACGTTGATGACTGTTGTGGAAGTTATTCAGTAGTCGATTTTTACTACGACTACAGTTCTAATTGCCCATTCCAGTATTAGGGTGTTTTAACAGTAGATAATATATATATTATAAGCTACTGATTTCAAGATAAAAGATTACTGTAAACAAAAAGGGAGGCATTTGCCTTCCTTTTTTATTATCTAAAACTTGACTTTTTAAATATTTTTTGCTATAATAAATATAGAATAATTAAGGAGGGCAAGAGAATGAAAACAATTATACAAGGCAATGCCGACTTAGCAAAAGACTATAAGTATTTTGAATGTAAGAGATGTGGCTGGGCTGGCAAGGCGGCGAGAGATGAATATGAATATCATAGCGATTAGCGTGAAGGAGATTGGGCAAGAGTAAAATGTCCAGTTTGTTTTGGCTTAGTTTATGATGTTAAGGATGCACATAGGCTATCACAATTACGAAGTCTTGAACAGACAAATGCTAAGGGATATCTTTAATAGGAGGAATATATAATGATTAATTTGGATAAGATTCAAAAGAAGGCAGAAAGTGGAGAGTATGAAGTGGGTATTTTACTTTTAATTTTTCTGTTTGTGCTTGCTCTTGTTGTAGGATGTTTCTTCTTAAAATGGGCGATTGAGTTATATCTCTGGAAAACAGTTATAATGGCAATATTTACTTCTGCTCCTGCTCTCAGTTTTTGGCAGGTAGCTGGAATTGATATTCTTATCGGTTGTCTTTTTGGCACCAGAGTTTACAACAATAACACAAGAGGTAAGAAGGAATGAAAACATACATTATCGCAGATTTAAAATTGTTCAATGACAAGCAGAGGGATAGTCTTGGCTATTCCTCTTTCTCTGCAATGAATGACACAATAATTAAAGCATGGAATAGTGTTGTTAAACCAGAAGATAAAGTCATTGTCATGGGAGACAGCGGCGATGGAACGCTTGAACAGATGAAGTCTGTCATATCCAAACTTAATGGATAGCTTACAGCAACTTCAAAACATTTGAATGAAAAATTTACGAAAGAAGAATGGATAGAAATTGGCTTCACCCATTTTTGGGGCGTATCAATGTTCAATACTCTTCCTGATGGTAGGGAAATTTTATATGTGATAAAACCAATTCTTGAACCAAAAGTATATGAATCAGAGTATGCTCTCTTAATTACTGATAGTGAAAATCCTTTTGAAGGAATGATAAATGGAATTATGCTATCGGCGGACGCGGCGAAATGGGGTTATTCTCCATTAGACACTTCTGAGTTGCTTAACATATACGAAAACATGAAAGCTTTTGAAAGTATGAGCGAAACTGAACATCGCTCAGACGTTAAAGAGATGGGAGAAGAATAAACATGAGTAAACTTGAAATAGCTAAGAAAATTATAAAGGAAAATTTTTCTTTTTATAACTGTGGACTATTTAACACCCGCAATTTAGTAGGAGACCCAATGGGCACGATTTACGATGAAGATGGGCTTACTATCGACGTTTGCGATTATTACTCTTACTTTGAAGTTTTTGGCTTAACAGATGAAGAGTTTAAAGAACTTGAAAAATTTTATGAATATCTTGAACAGGAGGAGGAATAATGAAAGTAACACTTGTAGGATATACACCAAGACCACTTTATGTTTGCGCCGAAGCAGCAGCGGTCTGTTATAATAGTGAACCTGACCTTAAAATTGTAAAAGGCTGTATTCGTTCAGGACATTAGTCCGTTCTTGAACATTGTTCTTTCACTTTTAAAGTCGAAGGAATTTCTCGCAGTTGTTCACATCAGATTGTGCGTCATCGTATTGCGTCTTATTCACAGCAAAGTCAGCGTTATGTAGCCTATGACTCTGTTGATTGGGTTGTAAATGGATTGGAACATGATGCCGTAGAACCAACATTACTTGCTTGTGCAGATGCTATGACGGCTTATAAATCCATGATTGACGATGGAGTGAAAGCTGAAAATGCCAGAGCAGTATTGCCAAATGCTACTCCAACAACTATATATATCACTATGAACCTAAGAGCCCTCATGCATTTCTGTAATGAACGTATGTGTTCAAGAGCACAGACGGAAATTCGTAATGTTGCTATCGGCATGAAAAATGAAATCATGTGTGCAGAAAATATCAGCGTTGAAGAAAAAGAAATTCTTGACACGGTTCTTGTTCCTAAATGCGCCGCAGGTCCTATCAAAGCTTGTCCCGAAATCAAAGGATGCGGCAGATATAAACCACTTAAAGAATTTACTTGGCGACCAAAGGCAAAATGGGAAGCTTTCAGTGGGGCAGAGAATGGATATTCTTGTTCAAATTGTGGCTTTGATGGCGGAATTTCTACCTTTAAGTATTGCCCGATGTGTGGTAGTGAGATGGAGTAAGACATATGAATATAGCAGTAGTAATAATTGGAATAATATTTCTTCTATTAATTCTTATTTATGCCGCCCCTCGTATTAATAAACAGGTGGATAAGCCTGAATATTCTCAGGCTTTCTTTGAACAAAAGAAACTCCTTTGTAAGAGGATGAACGAGGAATAGCAAAAACTTGTAGAATAGAATAAAAAAGAAATTGAGTTTAATTTAAAAGAATATCTTGCTCAATGTGAAGCAAAGCGGCAGTCTGCCTATAATGAACTTGAGCGTATAAAGAAAACGGTCAGTGAGTCTGAGGAATACTACGCTCAGCGAATGAATGAATTGGAATAGAAGACCTTTGATTTAGTTGACCAAGAATCAAAGAAGTAGGCTCTTGAATTAGAAGGCGTTGTTTAGTTTTATCAAACTCGTAGACAGGAAATCACTGATGAGTTTGAAGAATTTCAAGAAAAAACTAATGCCCGCCGTGAAGAGCTTAATGACATTCTCAGAAAAGAAGAGGCTAAACAGCAGGAAATAATTGAGGGGTACAAGCGAGCCGAACAAATTAAACAAGATAAGAACTTTTATCGCATTGTTCTCAATGAAGATGCTCAAGATGATGTTAAGAAACTTCGCAAGATAGCAGGGGATTTACATGACCCGACTATCATTTATAAACTTATATACAAAACATATTACGAAAAACCTTTTACAGAAATGGTCGGCAGAGTAGTATCGAACGATGCTTCTTCTTGCGGTATTTATAAAATAACAAACATTGAAAATGGACGATGCTATATTGGACAAACTCGACAAGCTTTCAAAGAGCGTTGGAGAACGCACTTGAAACGTGGTGTTCGTGCAGAAGCTGGAACCTCCAATAAACTTTATCAAGCTATGTGGGATGATGGAGCAGAAAACTTTACCTTTGAGGTTTTAGCTCAATGTCCTGCCGCCGAACTCAATGCGAAAGAAAAAGAGTATATTGCTTTGTATCATGCTGATACGTGGGGATATAACGGTAATAGCGGAATAGGAGTGTAATTATGATTAAAATAGAGGAAGGAATCATATCTACTTTCAGAGGAATACCAGAATTTAATTTTCCTTTTGCTAAATAGAGAGGGTCTATTTTTGATTTAGATTTAACATAGGCTGAAAAATATGCTTTGGAAAAATATGGACAAGACATTATCATCTATTCCCAATATGATATTGAATTTAATAGAATAAAAATCATTTTCTTAAAAGAAAAAGAATTGTTATTCAGATGTTATGCCATTACAAATCTATTAACCGCAGACCAACTTATTTACATTATCGATTATTGGCAAGAGTCTGCAACTCCAAAGAAAGAGTTGCTCATTAAGTCATCAGGAGATTTACTTGCCATTCCACATTGTCCATGCTGTGGCGGCACAATAAATTTAAAAACATTAGTTTGTGATTATTGTAATCAACAATTCTATATTAAGGAGGGAACAAAATGAGCTATTGCAAAGTTTTTATATCTCAGCCAATGAGAGGAAAGACGCAGGAAGAAATTCTGGAACGTCGTAATCGTATCATCGAATTGATTAAGGAAACTATTGATGAACCATATATACTTGATTCATTTTTAACAGGAGCAAAAGATGTTGACCCTTTGGTTTGTCTGGGTCATGCTATTACAATTCTTTCAAAAGCAGATATTGTTGTTTTTGATGTGGACTGGCATGAGTCTCGCGGCTGCAGGATTGAACACTTAATCTCAGAAGAATATGATAAGAAGTTCTACTATATAAAAGAAGAAAATGATACTCTTCAGCTTATTGAGATAAAGTAAGAATAAAGCACTCTCTTTAATAGGGGGTGCTTTATTTTATTATATAGGAATAATATTCTACAAACCCCTATGAAATTTGGGAAATACTTTTTTAGATTGCGGCGCTGCCACCTCCACTTTATTATGGAGAAGAGTAGTTTCTCTTTTCATTGGGCGGCTTAAGGTCCAATCTATTTTTTACAAACGAGGTGAATTAAATGAGTACTTACAAAATGTCAGGTCCAGGCGGATTAGACTGTGCAATTCCACGTCCAGAAAAGTCACGTCCAGAGCCACCAGTTCCTCCATGTCCTCCTTTCCCTGATTGGAGAGTATATCCATTCTACCCACCATACCCAGACATGGACGCTGAGCCAGTGCCAACTCCACCTATTCCAGGTAGATATCACCCTGTGCCTCCGCCTCCTCCACCACATCCATTCCCACCAGTTCCTCCACATCCTCCATGTCCTCCTTATCCACCACCAAAGCCTGAGAAGATTGATGAATGCTCAAAGAAGCTTGCTAAACTTACTCAGAAGACTAAGGTGCTTGTTCAGATGATTAAGGACTTTGAGGATAAGAACCGTCCAGTAATTATTACTATCGGTCCTAATAGCTATTCATTTGGCACTGAAAATATCACAAACTTCAGTGGTGATGCAGCTAAGGGTATGTATGCAAACATTGTATGCGGCAATCCTATTGAGGACTTCCAGTCAGATGAGATTGAGATTGATGATACAAATACTCGCGTATTTGTTAAGAATCCAGTTGACCTTCTTCAGACAGAACTTGCAAGAGTTCGTAAGGAAATCACTCTTGTTGCAGCTGCTATTAATGGAGAAATCAGTGGCGAGAATGATGCTAATCAGCTCGATTCAAATGTAATCGGTGTTGACGACAATCACTAATTTCATATTTACTAACAAAGGGAGGTCGTAATGACCTCCTTTTTTTGTTTAAAACTTGACTTTTTTAATATTTTTTGATATAATAATATTGTAATAAAGATAAAGAATATAGGAGGACAATTATATGAGAAATAAGTTAATACTCACTGGACAGAGAGACTGTCTTGAATTTTGCAATAAGGCTAATAAGTATGGTGCAGAAATCTCACTTATGACAAGCGACGGAAAGTATAAGGTAAACGCAAAGTCTATCATGGGCTGTATGCTTGCGTCTGCTGAATGGGGCGATGATATCTGGGTCGTATCAGATGCTGACCTTTACACAGCTTTCGAGTCTTGGATTGATGAAAGTGCTGATGATGGCAACTTTATTCATAATTGATTATGTCAATAGTCATATTATTTTGCATAGCTTTTTCTACTTTTTGTAGAAATTTAGCATATTTCCACAGAGAAAACAAATAACAGGAGGAAAAGAAAAATGGGAAACGATAGAGAATTATATCCGAAGTCAAAATTCAGAATGTGTATTACTACAATGAAAAAGGTGGACACAGATGATGGGCATTCCACTTATGTTCCATCCAATTCAAAATGGGTGAAATATAGTGGAAAGAAATTCAGAGAAGATTTTATTGAGTCAAGGGATGGCGGCGAACAGCTTTCTATTGAAGTAGTTAATGCGAAGCCTGAGAAGTTCAGATTAAATCAGATTTATATGCTCAGAAATCGTGAAGTTGTTTGGGTTTGGACTTCTGAAGATTGATAAGAAGGGGTAAAAATTTTTTGGATTTTTACCCCTTTACTTTTAAAAAAATTTGTGATATAATCGCGGGCGTATGCGATATTTAAATAGTATATAAAAATAATATTTTTTTAATTCAAAAAAATTGATTTTCTCTATTATTTTTGATATAATGTTTACAGTTTAGAAAAAAACCTTCAAGGAGTGATGATATGAAAATCGCAATTGATATTGATAATGTAATTGTCAACACAACTCAGCGTGTGCTTGACTATATAAATGAACGTATAGGAACTAATTTACAAATTGATGATATCAAGACTTACTGGATAGAAAATGCTCTTCATGAACAGTGGCGATGGATAGTTCCCCATGCTTTCGATGATAAGGAAATGTGGAAGGGAATAGAATTAATTGAAGGAGCAATTAAAACAATTGAAGCTCTTTATAAAGAGGGGCATGAAATCTATTTCGCTACGGCTACTACTGCTGAGAACTTTCGTAAAAAGGTAAAGTATCTTACCAGAGTTATGCCATTCTTTCCAGAAGATTACGTTCGTAAACATTCAATAAGCATAAAGGTGAAGCAGCTACTTAATGTGGATGTGCTTATTGATGATTGCACTGATAATTTCACGGGAGAAAGGCTTTATGCCGCCATCTGTCTTTCTTATGCATGGAATGAAGATTTTCTTGACAAGGCGGCACGAGTTGGAGACTTTCGTGTTTCATCATGGGGAGCTATCTATTATGCTATTAAGTTAATAGCAAAAGAAAAAGAAAATTAAAACAACAATCAATGTAAGAAAAGATATATAAATAATTTTTGAATTATTAAATTTGACTTTTTCAATTTTTTATAGTATAATAATTATAGAATTTGAAAAGCGTGAAAGGAGTTTCTTATGGATAAGTATTTTACATACGAAGGATATGAATTTATCGAGGGCGGCAGTGAGGACTTTTATGATAATTTTAAACAGGCGGCACAAGAGATAGTTGCTAATAACACAATAGGTCTTGAACCCATGCAGAAACAGCAAGCAGAGAATGACGTTCTCGATTCTATTATAAATGCCGTTTTTGATTACATCTATCTTGCTCTTGAAGAAAATGCGGGTAAACCTCTTAATGAATGGAAAGTTGACCCACAGTATATTAAGACTTTAATGGCATCAGTTGATTTTCTTGACCAAGTAGATGAAGCTTATACCAAGGATTATGATGTTGAAGAGCGTTATGAAAATGTAATATATGTTTTTCAAAACCCAAAGACTAATAATCTTTTTGGATATGAATGTGATTTTTGGCTCTATGGATATAGAGAAATGGATATGCGTATGTGGTATCCAGTAGAGAAGAAGAAAGTTGAAATGACAATCTTTGTAAGAAAAAATATATAAATAAATTTTGATTTTATTAAATTTGACTTTCTCCAAATTTTGTGATATAATAAATATACAATCAGAGAAAGAGAGGAATTAAAATGATAAAGAAGTATGTTGATATTGAGAGATTAAAGGACAAGTATGCTACTGCTTTTACAAAGGGTGAGCATATTACGATTACCGAAAAGGTAGATGGTGCCAATGCCTCCATCTACTGCAACAGTGATAAGACTGTGTCTTGTTGTTCAAGACGTCAGGACCTTACTCTTGAGAATAACCTTCAGGGTTTCTATGAGTATGTTCAGACTCTTGACCCTACTATAATTTACGATGCTATCGGCACAAAGTATATCATCTTTGGCGAGTGGCTTGTTAAGCATTCGATTGCTTATCCACAGGAGAAGTATAAGAAGTTCTACATTTTTGATGTATGGAATACTGAGACTGAGCAGTATATGCCTTGGTCATTCACAAAGCAGGTAGCCGAGTTTCTTGGCATTTCTACTGTTCCACTGTTTTATGATGGTCCTTTCATCTCTTGGGACCATGTATCATCTTTTGTTGGTAAGACAGAGATGGGCGGTGAGCCAACAGGAGAGGGTGTAGTTGTTAAGTCTCAGGACAGACTGGATAATAAGTTCAGTGGAACTCCAGCTTATGTTAAGATTGTTGCAAAGGAATTTTCAGAGGTTCACCAGTCTAAGTCTCATGAGGTAGACCCTGAGAAGCTCGCTGCAAGACAGGCTGCACAGGACATTGCACTGACAATCGTCACTAAGAGAAGAGTAGAGAAGTGCCTCCAGAAGTTCGTCGAGGACGGTATTATTCCAGAGAATTGGGACGAGAAGAACCTTGGCGCAATCGCTAAGATTCTTCCAAAGGCTGTATACGAGGACTGTGTAAAGGAGGAGCAGGAGACTGTGCTTTCAATTGAGGGCTTCGGTAAGATTTGCGGTTCACTCACTATGAAGTTTGCGAGAGAGTTGGTGAAGTAATTGGGTGTCAATTTCAATTTCGTTGATTGCTGTAAAACAGTTAATTATAAAGAAAACGATTTTGTTACCACAGGCAGCGGCAGAACAATACCATTAAGACAGTGGAAACTTGAAAATGCCACTAAGAGAGGATGGGGCTGGGTTCCAGACCCAGATTCATATGACTTAAATTATAATAATAACAATATACAGGAGGAAAAAACTATGGCTAATTTTATGAAGAATATGTTTGGTTCTATCGAAAGAGGTCTTTGCAGACTTTCTGCTGATGGCAGTATTGCTGTAAAGGTAGGCGGTTCTTATAAGACCTATAATGCAAAGGATAATGCTCTTATCAATTGCGATAATTTCGTATTTGATGTTGGCGATGAGGCTTTCTTCGTTGTTCCTACGAATGAAGCAAAGGTCGGCGATATTATCCTTGTCGAGGATGGTGGCGGTAGAAGAGTGCCTAAGTATGTAATTAAGGCTGACGGCAATATGCTCACTGTTGTAAACTACATCAATGGTGCAGTAGAGACTATCCTTCCTGAGCGTTATATGTTCATGGGCAATACCTACATGTATGGCAAAATCGTATCTATGTTTGGCGATGTTTCTGCTCTTATAGGTGGTGACGGTGCTAACAATGTCATGAAGTATATGATGATGAGCCAGATGTGTAAGGGTATGAGTGGCAGCGATGGCGACATGAACCCTATGCTTATGATGATGATGATGAACGGCGGCGGAATGAGTAATATTTTCAACTCTATGTTTGGAAATATTACTGCTCCTACTGTTGAAAAGTCTGTTGACAAGGAGGACTAATTATGGGTTGTGGAAGTTGGACAACTGACGATTTTAAAAACTATTCAATGTCAAGGGGTCTTAGCACCACAGATGATGGTGTAAGACTTTGTAAGGCAATGTCCACATCACAGGTTTATACTCAGAAGTCAATGGCTTCTGAGCTTAATCCTTTTAATGTAATGAGAGAATGTAGAGACACTGAAGAGCATCCTGAGACAGTTCCTGTTATACTCGCTCTTGACGTGACGGGTTCTATGGGTAAGACTGCGGTAGAGGTATCTGCGGAAATCAATACTATTATGACAGAAATCTATAAAACAACCAAAGACGTTCAGTTTATGATAATGGGCATTGGCGATTTCGCCTACGATGATGCGCCGCTTCAGGTATCTCAGTTTGAATCTGACATCAGAATAGCTGAACAGCTTGATAAGGTTTATTTTGAATTTGGCGGCGGCGCCAATCCATATGAGTCATATACGGCGGCATGGGCTTTTGGTATTTCTCAGTGCGACCTTGACTGTTGGAAGCGTGGTAAGAAGGGTATAATTATCACAATGGGCGATGAACAGCTCAACCCTTACATTCCCGCAGAAGCATATAGAGTGAAGACAAATCATAATGAGCTTGATTTGAATACTGCTGATTTATATGAAAAGGCTTCAAAAAAGTATGATATTTATCATATCAATGTTGACCACAGGGATTATCATAAGCCTCGTATGACTGAGTGGAATAATCAGCTCGGAGCAGACCATGTTATTACTGCAACAGTAAAAGAGGTTCCGCAGGTTATTTCTGGTATTATTAGTTCACGCACTGGCGATAGAACGACAGTTTCAGCTGAAGAAGGACCAGAGGTTTCTTCTATCGAATTCACACAGGGTATTTCTTGGTAAATAGGAGGAAAATACATGACTAAAATTGACATTGTAATAGGAGCTAACTGGGGAGATGAGGGCAAAGGTTTAACTACCAATGCTCTTGCAACTCATGATTCTCTTGTTGTTTTATCTTCAAACTCTTGTCAGAGAGGTCATACGGTAGTTCACAATGGCAAACGTCATGTGTTCCGCCATTTTGGTAGTGGTACTCTTAAAGGTGCCACCACTTATCTGAGCGAGAAGTTTATAATCAACCCTACTCTATTTAGACAGGAGTTAATGGAACTTTGGAAGATGGGAGTATATCCAAAGATTTATTACCATCCAAATTGTCTTGTAGCAACTCCTTATGATATGTTGTCAAATCAGATTATCGAAACAGCTCGCGGCGAAAAACGTCATGGTTCTTGCGGCTGCGGAGTGTGGGAAACTATTGTTCGTAAGAAATATTTCCAAGAAATTGTCAAATGTAATTACTCTGATTTGACACTTAAATTTCCAGAAAATTTCATAAACTCTACTTTGACTGATATTATTACTTATTACATGGATAATAGACTGCCTACTTTTGATGTAATGAAAGAGTTTATACAGGGAAAGTATACCAGACAGAATGTAGAAAATGATGTTTTCTTCTTTTTAAAGAACGCACAGCCTATTCTTCCATGCAGCGAAAAGAAATTTCTTCATTCATTTAAGCATATCATATTTGAAAATAGCCAGGGACTACTTCTTGACCCATCATATAATTATGATATAGACCATACTACTCCCGCTAACGTTGATGCAAAATTTCCTTCTCTTATTATCAGAAGAAATTTCGAGCCTGATGAAATAGATGTTAATGCATACTACATTACTCGTTCATACTTTACACGGCATGGAGTGGGTAAGATGGGTAAATCTGGCGAATGTCTGAAAGAATCTATTAATCCTTTTATGGAGGATTTCACAAACCATCCTAACCCTTGGCAGGGTGTTCTGCGTTATGGTATAATAGAGATGGAAGATGCTTTCTTCATGTATTCTCGTATTATGGCAGATTATAACCTGCATCTCGCTTCGATTAACTGCAAGATAAATCTTGTTATCACACATACTAACGAGTATATCAGTGAGCCTCTTATAGATGTTTTTAAAAATAAAAATGACATATCTATTTTTACTTCTAATAACGAGCGAACATTTACACCTTATAAGAAATAATTAATCTAAAAAATTTGACTTTTCTACTTTTTTATGATATACTATTTATAGAAAAACGAAAGGAGATATAATTTATGGAAACTATTCTTTATATGATGGTCGGCATACCCGCCTCTGGAAAATCTTACATTGCTAAAACTCTTAATGTGCCTGTTGTTTCTTCAGACGCTATTCGTGCAGAGCTGTATGGCTCCGAGGATGACCAGTCTCATAACAATGAGGTATTTAATGAGGTGCATAAGCGTATCCGTAATTATCTCCTTGAGGGAAAGTCATGTGTATATGATGCAACAAATCTTAGTCGTAAAAGACGAGTTGGTTTCTTAAAGGAAATCCCTGCTGATGTTAAGAAGGTTGCTATTGTTGCCGCAACTGAGTTGGAAATAATTCTTGCTCAGAACGCCGCACGTGAGCGCCATGTTCCCGAAGAGGTCATCATGCGTATGTATAAGACTATGGCACTTCCTCGTCGTGATGAAGGTTGGGACCAGATAGTGTTTCAGGCACATCCTAAGAACTCCAAAACTCTTGGAGATTACCTTTACGCCGCCGTCGGCATAGACCATGATAACCCTCATCATAGTGCTGATATCTTTCATCATATGTTAGAGGCATCTATCTATGCTTCAAGTCATGCGGAAGACCTCGACAAAGAGTCTGCTTGTATCGCACGTAATGCGGCATTGTTTCATGATATTGGCAAGCCTGTTGTAAAAAGTCGGATGAAGATGAATGGCGAAATGGATGATAAGTCTCATTATTACAATCATGCTGAAATCGGCGCATACATGATGGCTTGCACTGCAAATCAGTTTCGCTCAGAAAAGCAGCTGAACAGATTGAAGTCTATGATTATCCTTACTCAGTGGCATATGTCATTTTATGAGTATGGGGATAGTTGTCTTGAAAAGTTTGAAGCATTGTATGGCGGCGAAATGACAAAGATATTCAAGCTGGTTCATGAAGCAGACGCTAACGCTCACTGAAAGGAGTAAAAATGTTAAGAGTAATAACCATTATTTCTACTGGTATTCTTTTAATAGTATGGAATATTTATGACAGTTTCTCAGCATATGAACGAAATAACATAAATAGTTGTGTTGTTCATGCTTTTGGAGCGGGAATGTATTTCGGCATTTTACTTGTTTTTCTTATGAAAATTTTTATCTTTTAAAAATTTGACTTTTTAGAAAAAATGTGATATATTATATACATAATCAAAAGTGATAAAGAAATTTATCACTTAAATGTGGGATTAGTTTAGCGGTAAAAATATGCGGCTTCCACCCGCAGGTCGAGGGTTCAACTCCCTTATCCCACACCAATTAAAGACGCACACAGCAATCCATTTTATAAAATGAAAAATGTTTTATTTGGGTTAAAACGCTATTTTAAATTTATATTTGCGTCTTGTATTTATTTATTTATTTATGTACCTACCACGCCTCTACCAGAACGAAAGTGAAGGTGGTCGACAACCTGTCCGAGTAGTCAGGCAAGCGTACCACGGTAGGTCTGTCCTAAAAAGACATTCCAGCCCTATGGCAGAAACAATTTAGGCGCCAAGGAATATAAATTGCAAATGCGGTATGGCGGCGGAGTTTGGATACACTTCGTACACAAAAGGTCCGATTCATGCTCCAATATCCCAACTGGCAGAGGAAGTCGGCTCAAACCCGATACAGTGTGGGTTCGAATCCCACTTGGAGCACCATTATGCCACGCACAGCAATCCATAACCATATCTCCATTGAATGTTGTTATTTGATATATAACTCGTGGCGTGTAGATTCTTACAGCAATAATAAAAATGAATCTTGTTTTAATTTTAAGGAGGAAAACATATGAGTTTTGTAAATGGATTTTCATCAAATTCAAACATGGCAAGAACTGAGAATGGCGCAAGAGTTCATTCTACAACTGGTTCATCTATGTTAAACCTGTTCGCAAGAGTAGGTGGACTTCGTAATGCATCAGAGAACGAAATCGTTCGTCTTTATCGTGATGCTCGTAATGAAGACTCTCATCTTGCAGATAATCTTATTCTTTATGTCCGCAACATCCGTGATGGCGGTATTGGTGAGAGACGTATTGCTAAGATTCTTTACAGAGAGCTTGCCGCACTTGACCCTCAGAAGGTTATAAGAAACTTTGATACAATCGTATCAGCAGGTCGTTGGGATGACTTGTTCATCTTTATCGGCACACGAATTGAAGGAGCAGTTCTTGACTATATTAAGGAGCAGTTCAGCAAGGATATCGTCGACATGGCTTCAAAGAAGAACATTTCTCTTTTGGCTAAGTGGATGCCTTCATGCAACACTTCCTCAGCAGAAACACGTAAGCTTGCTCGCAAGTTTTATACTTATTTCGGTTTAACTGAGCGTAAGTATCGTAAGACACTTTCTGCTTTAAGAAAGTATCTTGATATTGTTGAAAAGAAGATGTCTGCTCAGGACTTCGGTTCAATTGACTACCAGTCGGTTCCATCTGTAGCGATGACACGTTATCGCTCAGCTTTTGGAAGACAGGACTTTGAAAGATTTAATGCTTATATTAACGCTGTCTCTGGCGGCGTCGCTAAGATTAATTCTTCAGTTTCATATCCATACGAACTTATTATGCCTTATATAAGACAGGCTCGCATTTGGGGACAGGACGTAAGTCTTGACAAGGTTCTTGAAGAGCAGTGGAAGGCACTTCCTAACTACGTCTCAGGAAACCACAATGTCATCGTTCTTGCTGACGTATCTGGTTCTATGACTTCTCCAAATTATTTACCTATGGCTACTTCGGTATCTCTTGGTATTTATTTTGCTGAGCATAACACTGGTGCTTACAAGGACCTGCTTATGACATTCACTAATAAGCCTTCTCTTTACAAGTTGAACCCAAATGTTTCTATTGCTTCAAGAGTTAAGGAAGTTATGCGCTACGAAGGTTCCAACACAAATCTTGACCTTGCTTTCGAGCGTATCTACGATATCGCTTCAAGAGAGCATGACGCACCTGAAGCTCTCATTGTAATTTCAGACGGTGAGATTGATTCATACGCTTCAAGACTTCGCAGAGACGGTTCTTCTTACGAGGATATTGTTGAGAAGTGGCAGCGTAAGTATGCGTCAATTGGTCTTAAGGCTCCAAAGCTTATCATGTGGAACGTTGCTTCACGTGGCGACCACTATGTAGGCAAGGGTGATAATGGAGGAATAGCTTATGTAAGTGGTAGTTCTGCTGCTACTTTCAAGGAGCTTACAACTCTTATTACTTACGACGCAATGACTGCAATGCGTGAAATTCTTTCAAAGCCTCAGTTCCAGTGGAGATAAGACTATGAAAAGATTTGGTATTTGGTGGACATAGGCGTGTGCAAACATGCCTATGCTCCCAGATTATCTGGCAATTATAATTATGAATTTTAGCTGAGTAATCAGCAGATATAAAGGAGTGTTTTTATTATGGGTAATACATATAAGTGTCCTATTTGTGGTAAGATTTGGTATACTATCGCTGATGTTGATAAGTGCTTCAACGATTGTAAGTCAGTAGCTAAGCTGGCTGAACAGAAGAGAGAACTGGAAAAGCAGAGGGCGGCAGAACGTGCAAAGATTGAGAAGTCTCTTAACGAAACTCGTTTTGAAATTAATAAGACCTATGCTCAGCTGAAGGCTCTTGTTAATTCATACAATTCAATCAGTGATGGTTTTTATCTCAAGTATCCTAATGATTACAAGAGAAGTGTCTGCACAACTTCACTGTCATTTTCAGATACCAGCGGCTCAACCAGAACCACTACAAATAAGGCAGACACAAATTTAAACGATATCATTGATAGTTTGCTCAAGTTCTAATCGGAGGGTTTATTTTGGCACAGAAAGACTACCCTACACAGAAGAACTGGGGGCATGATAAAAGAAAAAACAATTATAACTTTGAGATTGACGACGCTTCTCGAAAAGAAAAGGAGCGCCGTAAGAAGGACTCCGACCGTCGTCGTTCAAAGCATAAGCGTGATAATTATTATGACGATGAAGATTAAGGGAGTTGAATAAACTCCCTTATTTTTTTATCCAATAAATTTGACTTTTATAATTTTTTATGTTATAATATATATAGAATTAAGAAAGGAGAATGGTATGCACACTGTAAAGAAAGATGAAGTTTTCTATCTGGTTGACCGTAGAGCAGGCTCTAAGGGAGATAAGGTTGAAGTCAATGAAATCACAGGCTTCGATGCCCTTATTCGTGCCGCCGCCAGAATTGTTAATTATAACCGTCAGAGTGTTATTTGGCATAGGTTTCGTGAGTTCAATCCTTTTGCCGATATTGATTTTTCTGGTGGCGATATCGAATGTGTTTGCGATTGGCATGGAGAGTCTTTTTACAGAGAAAAGAGATATATGTTTCTCAATAAGGACGGCGGCGTAGTCGATGTTCGTCCTTATGAGAAAGAAATCAAAAAGGCTTGGACTGAAAGACAGAACTGGCTCTTTTCTGACCACGCTAAGAATTGGCGCTTCGATGGAAATGCAGAAGATGTTGGTGTGAGACTTAAACGTTATAAATACGCTAAGCCTTATGAAGATTTCCACTTCCGCTGTGGCACAGTTCCTAACACTGGCAGTGTATATCATTCCTATACTTCTAAAGCACACATCTCACAGCTTGCTAAGAATGGTGATTTTCTTCGTCCCAAAGTTAGAGTTTCATCATATAATCTTTGGGATGACCGTTATCGCCACACTGACCGTAGCTGGAAGTCCAGCTATAAGTGCAAGCATCAGTGGGAGAAGCATCTTATACGTCGCGGTGGAAAAGGCGTATATGTTGAGAAGGGAGAAGAAAATGAATATTAATAAAACTTTTTGTTTTACTGATGATGAGATTGATAAAATCAATGACCTGTTTGTATTACATCTTGAGCGTCAGAATGCAGAGGATAACAGTGGTAAGTATAAGGTTCCTAAGCATTGGCTTTCATATCAGGTTGGCATCGCACCAAGAGGCGGATTGTATAAACAGGGCATATGTGCTTGTGGACAGGTATTACCTATAAGAATTAAGGAGGAGCCATGATATCTGATTTTCTTGCGCCATGTCCAAGATGCGGATGTAAAAATAAGAATAAAGTAATGTATTCACAAAAGCCTTACAGAGATAAAACAGACCCTATATGTATAGATAACTATGTAAGAATCGGTAGATTAACTTGTAAAGAGTGCGGATACTTTGTGCAAATTATAAATAACAATATCGGATATTGGGTTGAAGATACTATTTTAAAGTGGAATGTTTTGTATGACATGACAAGGAGGAAGGACAATGATTAAACCCGCAATACTTTATAAAGACGAACTCTATAAAGAAATGGCAAACACTTGGTTTGACCCTGAGTATATGTATTACTACGATACAACCCCAGGTCTGCCAGATATTCCCGATAAGCCAGACAATCAATATCAGTTTGTCTCGGTTGATTCAAAAGGAAAGGTTCTCGGCTTTTTCTCATATTGGGTTTATGAACCTTCAAAGCGCGCCATGAACTTCGGACTTATCTCCTTCGAGAAAAGAAACATCCTTTTCATGAGAGATGCCATCCAAATGTTCAAGGATATGTTTGAGAAGTTTGGTGTTCAAAGTGCTGAGTGGCGATGCTATGCGGATAATAAAGAGGCTTTGAAACTTTATCGCCGCATTATTAAAGACTATGGCGGCGTAGAAGTGGGAACTCTTCGTCGTAATGGAGCGCCACAGAATAGAGAACTTTGTGATACAGTTATTTTTGAAGTTCTTGATACTGACCTTAACTGGTATGAATTTAAGATTTATACCAACAAGGAATATGAAATAATAATGGAAAAGGAATATATAAAAAGTCGACAGGTTAATGCTTCAACTGAATAAGGAGAAATTTAATGGAATATAATTATGATGAATTGGTAGAGAAATGGAGAAATGGAGAAGAACTCTCAGAACAGGAAGAAGATTTTCTTTATAAGAAATGTAAAGAAAGACTTATTGCAGGAGAGACCATTAGTCAGACTGAGTTTTGGATAGCTACAGATATAGTTGACGACACTTGGGACTATGGCGAAACAGTAGAAATCTTATCACATGGTTTCATAACAAGAGAACTTATTTTAACCATTGATGATAAACATTATCTCACCTATGTAGCTTGGCATGATGACTATGGTATTGAAGATGAGGAATTTGTCTTCTATGAAGTTGAAAGGAAACAGGTTCTTACTGAAAAGTGGGTGGAGGTAAAGAAGAATGACGGCGTATGAGAAATTAAAACAATATAATCAGCAGTACCATGAGTTGAATGAAGAGAACATTGAACTCAGAAACAAAATGTTTAAGACTGAGCAGGATATAAATACTCTTATCCAACAGCGCTATGCGCCGCTGGTTGGTAAGGCATTTAGAGGTAGGGACTATATGGTAAAAGGCGACCGTATTGTCCCGCCGCCAGCTCCGTTCTTCGTTTACAGTCTCCCTCCTATCTCATGGAATAGGGATGGAATGAGCTTCAATCCTTACCAGCTTCCTATTTTGAGAATGGGAATGGATAATGAGTATGGCGGCGAAGATTGTCCTGTTTTAATGATTGATACTCTTCATACCGATGTCTTTGAAGCAGAGGACGTATACAAAGAATTTACTGGATATTATGAGGAAATAAGTTTATCAGAATTTCAGGAATATGTCAACAATGAAATCAGCAAATATATTTCTGAGATAAATCAAGACTTCACTCAGTGGAGAAAAGAACATGAAGGAGAATTTTAATAAAGGCAGGGGGTTGATATATGAATAAGAAAACTATTGTTGTAAATCTTTTTGGCGCACCAGGTAGTGGTAAGTCTACTGCCGCAGCATGGCTATTTGCTCAGCTTAAAATGAAGAATGTAAACTGTGAGCTGATTACCGAATATGCAAAGGATAAAACATGGGAAGGAAATCATGTTGCATTGGACTGTCAGGAATACATTCTTGGTAAGCAGTCTTTCCGTATGAAGCGTTGCCGCGATAAGGTTGATATCATCATCACAGATAGTCCTCTTCCATTGGGCGTATTCTACAATACTAATCCAGTTCTTGATGAGAGCTATGAAAAACTTGTTCTCAACATATTTAATGAATATGATAATATAAACTACTGTCTATTAAGAGATAAGCCCTACAATCCTATTGGACGTAATCAGACATAGGAAGAGTCTGATGAAATAGGTGATAAAATTCAGATGTTCCTTGATGACCATAAAATTCCTTATGTTCTTGGATTGGGTAACAATGAGTTCTATGAGTTTATTTATACGGACGTAATGAATAAATTGGCAGGTGAAAAGAATGAGTGATAATGGAATTGTTAAACTCGGTCCTGTCTATAAGGTGATAGCCTTTTGTAAAGACCAGAATGATAGAGAATGTTAGTTGATATTTAACAACGTAGCTAATATGACAATTGACACTGTATGCGAAACTACTGGTGTGCATTTAGATGGCAATTTTTCTGCGGGTCATTATGAAATTTGTATGCCAGATGATGATTGTATGTCATATCAGATTAAGGAATTAAAATCAGAATTGGAAACAGAATCTATCTTTGGAGAAGGGCTAACAATGGAAACGATTTCTTGGTAAAGGAGGAATATATGGGAAGACTATTTTTGACAGGGGATACACATGGCGGTCTCGATATGTCAAAATTAAATAGCCGCCATTTTAAGTGCGATGGTCTTACCAAAGACGACATTCTTGTTATTATGGGAGACGCAGGCTTTGTGTGGTGTGACTCTGCAACTGAAAGATTCTGGCAAAAGTTTTTAGATGATAAGCCTTGGACTACATTTTGCGTCCTTGGGAATCATGAAAATTACGATGCCATTGAGCAGCTTCCTACTACAACTTTCGGCGGTGAAATGTGTTGGAAAGTTAGCAATTCAATTTACTACGCTATGAGCGGCAAGATTTATAATCTTTGTGGTAAGAACTGTCTTGTAGTAAATGGTGCAGACTCTCACGACATATTTGTTGACGGTAAACGTTATCGTACGCCTCACGTTTCTTGGTGGGAACAGGAACAAATCACCGAAGAGGATGTAGAGGTAGCAAAGGCTAATCTTCAGAAATATAATAACACCGTTGATTTTGTATTTACTCATACTGGTGGTGTAGATACTTGTAACTTTCTTGGTTTTAAACCAACCATTTCTGATGAAAGACTACAAAAAATCCTTGATACAGTTATTTATAGTCATGCATATTGCGGTCATTATCACTGCGACAAAATCGTTAATATAAAACAAAGAATTATATATGATGATATTATTATGATTGCTAATGAAGGTGATAATCTATGGTTTTAAATGAAGGAGGAGCTCTTATGAATGATAAGGAATTAAGATTAATGGTAGAAACAAGACCTACTGAAGCCATAGCTTACATTAAACAGCTTCAGGAAGAGATTAAAAAATGGAAGGCCGCATATTTTAATAAAGTTCATAAAATATGAGGTGAGCAAATGGGAGATTGGAGTTTTCTTAAAGAATGGGGGAGAGAAGAATTGGACATTGGAAGTGGAAAAGACTATCCATCAAATGCACTCTCAAACTTTGCTCCACATCCTTTTATAATCGACGGAGTTGAATGCAATTCAATGGAAGGGTTTCTTCAATCCTTGAAGTTCAAAGAGCCCGAAATGCAAAAGGAAGTCTGCAAACTTGTAGGCAAGGCGGCGAAATTTAAGGGTAAGAAAAAGAAGTGGTGGCAGGACCAGACTTTATACTGGCAGGGTGTTTCATACAAGCGTGAAAGTCAAGAATACCAAGACCTGCTTGACCGAGCATACGAAGCACTAAGTAAGAATGAAGGCTTTAAGAAAGCATTGCTTGCTTCGGGAGATGCTGTATTAACTCACTCAATTGGCAAGAGAAAAGAGAGTGAGACTGTATTAACTACAAGAGAGTTTTGTTCCAGATTGACAGCAATTCGCCAGCGATTAAAAGAGGAGCAGAAAAAAGAACTTGAAAACGCTAACGATTTGAATTTTTAAAGATAGAATTTTATTCTATCTTTTTTTTTGACTTTTTTGAAAAAATGTGATATAATATATATAGAAAGTTAAAGAGAAAGGAGTAAGTGAAATGAAAGAAAAGACTTTCTATTTATGGCTTGATGATATGCGCCCTTGTCCTTATAAGAACGATGAAACTACTCAGTGTAAGTTGGCGCACTCAGTTAATAAAGCAATTAAATATCTTTTAACAGCAGAAAAACAGGGTTATGAAAATTTCATTCTTGACCTTGACCATGACCTCGGTGATTTCGCATTTGACGGCGGCGATGGAATTGAATTTGTTAAGTGGCTTGTAGAGACTGGCAGAACTACAAAAAAGTATAAGGTAATGATTCATACAATGAATATTGTCGGTAAGGTAAATATGCTGGCTCTCATAGATAGATACTGGGAGGAATGATATGGCAGAATATAATTGGTGGGATGATAGAACAGTTGAAGAAAATGACAACTACTATTGCCCAGTCATTTGCGGTTGTTGCTTCGATGGCGACTGTGAAACTTGTAAAGACCATCTTGAATTTGTGAAGGAGGTAGAAGAAAAAAATGCCAAAGGATTTAATGCCAAAAAGTCTTGTTGATAATTATACTAATGAAATTGTCCCTATTCGGTTCGTAGATATTATTCCTAAGCCCCTGTTTGAAACAGGTGAACTTCATAGGATAACATTTACCAGAAATGGAAAAAACTATGAGCGATTTAATTACATATCAAGACGCGGCGAAGCAATTATCGCAAAAGATGTGCAGCCTTGCTGTGTTTGTGGAAAGCCTACAAATCGTGTAGATATCTTTTATGAAAGCAGATTTTGTAGTGATATGTGTATTGCTACTTATGAAAAAGATTTATTTGGAAATAAAGGAGAATAATATGGAATATACATTTACTTTTACAGAAGAAGAGAGAGAAGTAATGCTGAAAGCTTTGGGTATATACGACCTTTCCTTAATAAAGGATATTATGAATGGCAGGGATGACTTGGGCTACATTTCTAAGGAAGTTGACATACTTGAAGTTGTCATAAAAAAGATAGCAGGAGAGAAGAATGGCTAAGAAAATAACTGATGAGGATATCGAGCAAATTAATGAACTCTACTGTGAGATAGGAGTAAAGTCTCAGGTCGCAAAAATCTTGGGTCGTTCTGCCGCCACCGTAAGTAAGTATATAATTCCAGGCTACGTTCCTAAGAGTCAGCGTGTTGAAGCACCGCCATTCGATGAGAGTAAGATTACAGGTCCTGCACACTTCAATAGCTGGGATGAATTTTTTCAAAGTTGTATGCTCACTGATGAAGAGTGGGCAGAAATGAGAGAAATTCAGAAGGAAGTTATGATATGATAGGAGAGATAAATAAATGAAATATATACCAATGGAACTTGCTGACGGCGGCAAATGGATAGCAGCATTCGATGATATTGACATCATCAGAGATAATGAAATAATTTATCATGGCTCATTTCAAATTCCTGCCGCCCGTTTACTTGGACTATCCTATCCCGACTATCTTCGTTTCATTCAGTCTCGTGGCGCAATCTTAAAGGGCAAAGAGGGATATTGCTATGGATACTTCAAGGATAAGGCAGCATGCCAGAAAATGTGCGTATTGCTCAATGGAAAATTTGACCAATTGAAAAAGGAGTTAGGATAATATGACAGACAGTGAAAAGCTTAAAGAATTAATTCTTTACATAAAAGATGCTGAATGTTATTGGCGAAGGTTTATCGATGAGGACATAGATAAGAGAGCCAGTATTGCAAAGCTAATGGCAGTGCAGGATATTCTCGGTTTTATGCGTATGAGCCTTAACATTGATGTAGAAAAAATATGGGAGGAGGCAAGGAGATGAATATAACGATAACTAAATTAAAAGACATTCCTTATACCATACTCGAAAAGTATAAGAAGGAAATCAAAATTCCCATTAATGTAGATGCAAACTCAGCTATTTACATAGCACCATCCGCAACAGATACAGATGCTCAAATTCATGAAATGACTAAACTAATAGGTATGACTAAGATTGCCGTAGTCATTCTCGATGTGGATAAACTTTTTGTCAAAGAGGATATAGCCTTCACACCATATTCTTATGCTACTCCGAGAAATATTATTCTCTCAAAGGACGGGCGGCGAATAGTTAAGACTTTTTCTGACTACCTTATTGAAGTTAATCAGTTTACACAGGTCATACACACACCAGAAACTTTAACTTTTTTCATGTGCCATTCTGGACTGATTTACTAAGGAGGGATATAATGATTTTACTTTGGGTTGAAATTGCGTGTATAATAATATCTATTGTTGAAATAATTCACTATAAACACAAGTATAAAGATGCAGATGAAGATGATTTTTCGCCGCCGTTTGGACCGATAACTATTATCACTGCATTAATATTTATACCACTTACTCTTGTGGCTATAGGTAATCATACACCATATTACATATATCATACTCGCATACGATTACAGCAAGACCGTGAGTGTATTGAGTATGAATTAACGCAGTATAATGATATTATGCAACAAGGTATACATGAAGCGAATGAATATAATAAAGAACTGCTTGATACTCAGTATAAATTACATAACCCCGTCTATGGCTATATAATATGCCCAGTATATGATGAGTTTGAACCTATAAAATTACCTGATGCTACTATGCCTAAATAATGGGTGTAGTGGCATTTTTTTGCTTTAAAAATTTTTCATTATAATAAAATTGACTTTTTTGTATTTTTATGATATAATATATATAGAAAAGTTAAGGAGGAAAAAGAAATGAGTTTTCATAAACACATTTTTCCTATCAGAACCATTCTCGAAGACCCCATTAAAATTGTAAAGGGATGGCGCATGGATGGAACTGAAATTGGATTTCATAAAGACGGAAGATATTGGGTAGCGACAGATTTATATTCTGGTTTAAGGATATGTAAAGCAGAAACCCGTAGGGCTTGCGTCGAGTGGATAGAGAACCATCGTTGGGAAATTTCTGATAAAATGCAAGAGCCTTGGTATGCGCAGAAAGTGTGTGAGTTCAGAGACCTTCTCAAAACAGAAATGGCAAAGCTGGAAGCATGGGAGGGAAATTTTGATTGAAAATAATTAAAAATGAAAACGGGAGGAAGAAAATAATGAAAATGAAGAAGTTAATGGGAAGTCTTATCGCAACAGTAATGGCAATGGGAATGGTAAGCGGCGCAAGCGCCAATGCGGAAAGGGTATTGATAACAGAGACTACGACAAGCACTAATGTATCAGAGATGTCAACAGGACCTTCCGTCATATGGAGAGGAAGTCATGAGTATACGATAACCGATGTGTATGCACGCAAAAATGTATACCAGTATACATTCATGGCAGAATCAAATGGACATATACATATTGACCTTTATTGCTTGCAGGGTGGTAGTTGCGATGCAGATGTAATAGGTAAGATTGCATATAACGATTCAATGATTTCATCAATTAATGATGATGGTTCTACATTCAATAGCCATGGATATACTAAAAATGTAGTTTCTTATGATGGAGATAATATAGTTTATACTACAATATATAATAATACAGCTCGTTCTGGCGATTTATATGCAACATATGATTTTTATGTAAAAGAACCTTATCTTGCCACAGAACAGACCCTTTACATTTGGAATGATACATTTATTATTCCTTTTGGTGAGCCAGTGGTTGATTATCAGACTCAGATTACCAACCTTACTGTTGAGAATGAAATGCTTAAATCTGAAAATGACAATCTCATCGTCGAGAACAAGACCTTAAAAGATGAGAATAACCGTTTACTCGCTACTCTGTCTACTCAGGGGAATCGTGCTTACGGAGATATGAACGACGACGGCTATGTCGACGCTCGTGATGCGTCTCTCCTTCTCACTCTCTATGCCCGTCAGTCAGTAGGCGACCCAATCACTATTGACCAGCTCATTGAAGAGCAGAAAGGACAGTAAAATGAAAAACTATGATTATGTTCCGTCTCCTTTTACTCGAATTAAAGAGTTTATTAATGGTAATATTACAGGTATAGTCGTCACAGTTATTGCCACTATCATCCTATTTATTCTTGGAGTGTTGTTCATTCCCGTAAAAGAGACTATGACAGTTAAATCTACTTGGTGGGATTGGCAAATTCCCATCAATAAATTCACCGTAGTAAATCATTCGTCAGACTATTACCCAAGGGGCGAGGGTGCATATGACATTCAATCAGAAATAACCTATCGCACACGAAGAATTGTTGACCAGGCGGCATATACAGATGCTGATGGTACTCGCCATCCTGAGCGTTCTCATACTGAACGCATCCCAAAGACAAGATATCATTACAAGAAGGATGAGTGGGTATTCTCTTATAACATTCCCTGCTCTGGTATGGACAAAAATCCTCATGAGGCTGAATGTGATATACCATATCCATCTGCTTCTCCTGCTCTTGGAGACCTCTCACGTGGTTCGCACGTTGAAACCTATGGGTAATAGGCGAAAAGGTTGACGGTGGTTGCGGCAATTATGACGTATCCAAGTCAGATTGGGAGAGGATTGAGGTCGGCGGCACGATTACCTATAAATATCGCCGCATTAATAAGAACAAAATTTATGATATAAATTTTGAATAAGGGGGATAATATGGACAATTTTAGTGGTGATGGTCATCATATCGCAGATTTATGCGTAGAACTGTTCGGGCATCTTGCGAGAAAACATCCAGAAGTTTTCTCAGACGACCCTAAAACCCAATATGCGCTTCGGGAGTTTTATATCTATGAGCCTGAGGAAGTAGAATATCATAAATGTAAGAATTGGCAAAATAATAAATACTGTCATGAATGTCAGCAGGACGGTAGATACGCTTGCTTTAAAAGGAGTTAATAAGTATGGAAGATAATATTGTAATGGAAGTATGGTTAGTTTCATATTGCGACTGGGGCCAGCATATGATTTTTTCAAGCCTTGATAGTGCCCTGTATTTTGTAGGGCAGGAACTGGAAGATAGTGAGAGAACAGAGGACACAGAGAAAGCCCTTGAAAAACTTCATGAAATGAAGCAGAATCAGCAGAAGTATAGTCAGTATGATACTATTGAAATCCATGATTACTGGATTGAAAAGACTTATGTTTATAGATAAGGAGGGATATAAATGATTTTTACAATTCTTACTATTATAGGAACGGCGATAGGAGTATTTTTAATTCATCATTTTTCTGAAAAAGATAATGAGATAGGATGGGGAATAGGACTTATCTTAGCTATATTAAGTGGAGCAATGTTAGTGGCCTGTATTGCATACTTCTTATGCAACCATGCCTCACGTAATGAGGACTATATAACATATCAGATAAAATATGATAGTCTTGAAAAAAGAATAGAGCTGGTTGAAAAAGGCTACGCTGATAATGTTTTATGGAGCGATATAACAGATTTTAATGTTGAACTTAAAGAAGCTCAGTATTGGAAGAAAAATCCGTGGACTAATATATTGAATAATAATGCATCTTTATATTTTGATGAAATCGAAATACCTGCCAGTCTGGAGGAATTACATGAACAAGAGACAGTGGAAGAAAGCATACAAGAATAAGATTAAAAAGTTGTCCCCAAAAGTGGGAGATGTTGCTATTATTCAATTCGACGTTGACGAATACGACCCTGTTGAAATTGAAGAATTATTCAAGGCAACTCGAAAACTAACTGACCCCATTGGCTGTAAATTGTGGGTAATACCTAATACTATTGATATGAGTTTATCCACTAAAGTTACAATAAAAACTGAAGAAGAATAATATTCGCCGCCGTGCCTAAGTATAATCATTCATAGAGGGTATGGCGGCATTTTTTCATATAAAAATTTCTAAATAAATAAATTTGTTTTTTATAAAAAAATATGCTATAATATATATAGAAAGTTAAAGGAGGAATACTAATGAAATATACGCAAGAAGATAAAGCGCTTGTATATTCATTACTTATAATCAGAAATAAAGCAAGCTGTGTGTATACCCATTGGCGTGCGGTGCAGGAATATTGCAGAGTCAAGTATGCATTGGCTAAGCGTATAGGCGATGGTCCTGTTGTATATCTTGGTCATGAGCTGTTAGAAATTGACCCTCTATACCCTGACAGATGTCGTCATAAAGATAATGTAAGTGGTTTTGGCGAAACAGTTAATGCGATTATCTGTCGTATTGCGCCACCAAAAGAAGCTCTTAAATATATGAAGGAATATGACCCGCTCTCTCATTATTATGATAATTTTAAGGGATGGGGCAATAGTAATTGGACTTCTGTGGATAAGTGTTATGAGCATCCGTGGAAAGAAGTCCGTCATGATACTGAGGTTCTTGAGAAATGGAGGAAGTATAATGGGTGATAGAGAATATAGACCTTGGATTATTGAACAGCTTTTTAGCGGCACATACTACTGGACTTTATTTTGCAGAGATGAAACTGGTAGTTGTAGACATATCCAAATTAGCAGAAGCGCACATAACGGTCTCGCTCTTGAAAGGATGCTCAATAAGCCAGCTTCTGAGTGGGCAGGAACACATTGCGGCTATACGATA
>Ga0326514_10000019_pt1 | contig 110104 bp, 105 predicted proteins | sample 3_2548_0518_D_FD_203653 | JGI IMG/M metagenome (GOLD analysis project Ga0326514, IMG submission 203653) | Bovine rumen microbial communities from UC Davis, California, United States - 3_2548_0518 | ecosystem: Host-associated > Mammals > Digestive system > Stomach > Rumen | place: USA... | reverse complement strand
CTTACTGCTTACTGCTTACTGCTTACTGCTTACTGCTTACTGCTTACTGCTTACTGCTTACTGCTTACTGCTTACTGCTTACTGCTTACTGCTTACTGCTTACTGCTTACTGCTTACTGCTTACTGCTTACTGCCCAAGCAAGTATCCCTGCCTTGCGCTTTACAAGACTTTCATATTCGTTCAAAGGAACATGATGCTTTAATAGCTTCAGAGATACCTGTACTACTTGCTCTAGCTTTTCTGGCTGTCCCATAGCTTCCAAGAGCATCTTGACATCTTGTACTTCAGGGGGAATTTCTGCCCCTTTCCGTGCAATAAGATTCAAGACAGTACCGTTCTCCGTCTCTATGCTGCCCGGACTTTGGAAGGGTTTGTGTCGGGATAGATACCCTTTAAGTTCCTCTTTGCGCTGCGTCAGCTCTTCAAGCTGCTTGCAGATAGCCGCGTATTCGTCAACTGCTTTGCCTATAGAACCTTTCATCAACATGGCTGTTCTCCTTACAAGGTTGAAGTTTCCTTTCTCCTCATGGAGAAAGGCGTAGATGATAACTAAAAACTTTTCCTGACTATATACTACAAATCGCTTGGTTGTCAAGCACTTTATGCCACAGGTTGCAAAGTGTGTCACAAAAGCCTTACGGAATAAAATGCTTGACATTCCTAGCTCTGGCCTAGCCGTGTCTAGCCTACATTCGCCCGTCGCGGTAGGCGATCTCCTCGAAGAAGTCCGTCTTATCATGCTCAAGATAGACCTCGTACCCGCCTACATTCGTGATAGTCAGCTTGAAGTTTTCGGAGATGTACACCTCCAGACAGACCTTTTCATCCAATTCTACCACGTCCGACAGGAGAATTAAATCGCTTTCTGTGCTCAAGTAAAACCCATCTTCACCTTGTATTACTTCAAGGCTTTGATAGTTCTTCTCTAGATACTCTTCAGGTAGCCCTGTTTCTACCTCCTCGCATATAATATGGTTATTAAGGTTTAAGCCATCACTGAAGTCATTAAAGTCTTCAGTAGGGTAGTCCATCCTATCGTGACCTATTTCATGTGTCTTGAACCGTGAAGGTACAGACCACCCAAAGGTCTTACCTTGCATATAGAAGGTGTCAGGTTCTTTCGTGACTCTATCATAGACCTTGTTTAAGGTCTTTATGATTTTAACTCCGAAGTCCAGAGCGTTAATCAGTTCGTTTACGTCTGTGTATTCTTTATCTGTGTGCGGCATATAATACCCACAAGACAGATTCACACAGGGGACGTAGTTTGAGATATGGTCGCAGTCAGACCATACTCCAGCACAAGGCTTATAGCCAAACTCTTTACCTAGTTCAGCTAAGTCAGTTTCTAGGTCCTTCATACAGTAGTCGTTAGAAGCTCCGATTATATCCCCACCACCTTTGCGGTCGAAGATAAGGGCATACGGGATAGTCTTGGTTACGTCTTCTCCTAAACCTCGCATAAAGGCATCTGTCATGCCTCCTACCTCTTCCATAGTACTGAAGAGGAAAGATACGTTCTCTACTCCGAACTGCTTGACTAGATTTAAGACAATCCAGATGCCGTTCTTATCGTCTGCTCCTAGCCCAGTTTGAGTATGTCCTCCCATGCCGTAAATATAGTTCTTAAACTGAACTACGAAGTCACAGCGATCCCTTTGCACTTGGTCTGTATGGGCACATAGTAGCGGCTTATTAGGGCTTATATTATAAATTTCCCCTTGTGCCCCCTCATTGAAAGGAATTTTCAACCGGTTGAGTACAGATTTGACATAACCGAGCAGGTTATGTTCCTTTCCAGAAGGTGAAAGGATGGTGTACATCCTTTTGAGTACACCTAAATCGACTTGCATATTAGGCGACTTGTTTACATCTGTGTACTCTACCTTCTTACGTTCTACGAAATAGCTGTAGTCAATTACGTCTTTGCGCTCCATGTTACCTCTCTTCGGGTTAAATTTTGCTTTTGGCTTAATTTTTATGTCCGTCTTGAACGGATTAAAATTCAGCCGCCTCTGTACGGTACTACTCTTGAATCCTTTTGCCTTGATACCGCGTCTGCTGTTACTCATACTTACCTCCATTGGTTATGATGATAGCAAAGTTGACACATCACTTTATGATCCGCTGTCCTTGTAGAAAGACAGTCTTCTCTTGGAGAAGGATACTCTACATAGACGTAGAGTTCATGGCATACCTTGCAGGGTTCTACCTTCCAAAGGCATTGCTTGCAAATATGAATATCCCGTTTAGTCAAGGATAATTTATCAAAACCCGGTACAATATGCAAGTCTTTTTTTCTGTGTAGCTCTCCGCAAATGTAACAGGCTTTTGCTGACTCGTCTAACAGGATATTCGGTATATGCCTAGCCGCAGCCAGCCTTATGTATGCCAGCTTGTGACCTACTGCTTTCCGCATACCCAGATATATCTTTCCATCCTTCTCTATTAGGTTATAGAAGGTGTCTATGTACGGAGCGCAGAGGAACTTATGCAGAATGTCTCCGGCTGGTATTCTTAATCCAGCGAAGCGCTTCTTATTTCCGAAGCCATCTGTGTATTCTTCCCAGTCCAGTGCTTGTGCCGTTTTATACCAGTACCCATTATCTTTCGCAAACCTTTTCATGGCTGCAAGATAATAACTATCAGCAAAGTATATCCTATCCATTATCTTGATAGGCTTTCTGTAGTAGGTACTTTCGTGCAATAAAGCCCTTGCCCATAACAAATTTTGACTCTTGATATAGGCTATCTTTATCCCCGGAACAGCGTCATAAATCTCAAAGGTCTCCTGCCTTTTATCCGTCATGCAAGAACGGAATGCACTGTGCATAGCATAGATAGTACTAGGCTTATCCGATACCTCTACTTCATACCGGTTGGCATAAGCCAGCCTAATCTCTTCCATCAAAAGGTCACAGAATAGAGCTATCTCTTGCTCCTTTGCTCCTTCTTGTAAAAGAGACTTTACAGCTGCTCCTACCTTTATCTTGATAGACTTTGCCTCTATATCCTCGTCGCTAGGCAATGCCCGCACATGGTCAGCCCAGCTATTTTCCATCAAGATAAATGCTGCTGAATCTGGATTTATCCTGTACCTTCCATCTGCAAGAGTAGCATACCTTTGAAATACTTCTGTCCGCATAAAGTTCTTGGTCAAGGCTCTGAACTGTCCTTCCTTATCCAGATGTAGATAGGTAAAGGATATGTCTGAAGAATAGTAGTACACCTTCTTCGTGAAATGCGGACTGCAAAGAGATAGTTCCTTTATCTTAAGACTAGGGAACTTGTCTGCGTTATCGTCCAGCGCTTTCTTTATCATAGCCAAAGCACCGAAAGAGATGCAGGTTACTTCTTTGTTGTAGTCCCATTCGTTTATGCTGATAAATGTCTCTTTCATAATACCTCCACAGGTTTGTTAAGGAGGCTTAAGATAACTTAAGCCTCCAAGGTTATTTGTACTCTATTTGCATCGAGGAGCTTATTTGCTCACTCCTTTGCTTACTCTTATACCTCGTCGTCGTATCCGTCCGGCTCCCTGTTGTAATCAGCGAAGCATTCCTCACAGTAGGGATGGTTATACACCCACTCAATCTGTCCTACTGGAATCATCTCCCCGCATTTCGCACAACGGAAACCAGAGGAGCAAATCCAAGACACCCGACCTCCGGTAGTCTGCATGATGATATGCCCTTCTGCTATGTCTTCATCGACCTCCAGACTCAAGAGTTTTCCATGTACAGAGGAAACCAGCTTGTACGGATTCTCCATATCACAGTACGCAAAGGTATCAATGTATGGAACCTCCTTATACAAACACGCTTCTATCCTACAGGGGACACTCAAGGTTCTCAAGAATACCTCTTCCCCATTGGGTTTAATGAAATTTCTTACATGGAGAGCCTGCCTTGCCTTTCTGGTGTATCCATTTTTAATGGCCCAGTTCTGCATGACTGCAAGCACATCATCATCGGCATAGTAGATTCTATCCATGATTTTGTACTTCTCTCCAGTCCTCTCGTCTGTTACATTGTCCCACAGTAAGGCCCTAGCCACGAGCAGTCCATGTTCAACGATATAAGCGATCTTGCAGCTTTCTATATCATTGTAAATCTTGAAACGATGGCTGGGAATGTCCTCATACGCCATACAAGACTCCAGAGAACTAGACGTATCCGTCTTGTACACAGAAGCTACATCTTCAGAGACTTGTACCATGCTCACGTCCTTATATGACATAAGACGCAGCTCTGAAGCTATCTTTCCGGCGATAACAGAAATTTCATCGTCGTTGAAGTACTCCCCGAAGAAGAGCTTGACAATTTTTGCAGGTTTAATATACGTCCCCTTCTCTTCTCTAAAAGAAGGGCTGATATTACAACCTTCCGCAAAGACTGCCAAGGCCCAGTGCAGGCCACGATACTTACACTGACTCTCGACCCACTTCTTGACACTACTTCCAGAATAGTGCATCTGGTTCATAGACATAGCACTTTCCAGACTGTTCAAAAAGTATTCTGCGATACGCACCTTGCGAATACCGCTGATTTTTAGTGGGTTGGATTCCGCAATGTCCAAAGCAGTGTAGTCGTACTCGTTATAGGATAGCACATCACGAAAACGGGAATCCAGCGTATTAGCAATTCCGGCTTCACTCATCTGCACCTCTTTACGGGCGAAGCCAGCTTTTACCGCCTTGACTATCACCTTCTGAAGGCGATTACTCAAGACAGTGGCCATGTTCTCGTGCCAATTCTCAAGCGTCTGGCCGAGTAAGCGTTCTTTAACCTTGTCATAACTTCCGCACTCGTCCTTAACTCTCATAGGCTGGTAAATGCAAGGATTCTCCACTGTAGCGCTCGTGTCCAACTCGCGCAGGTAGTTAAGGAAAGAAGAAACGACAGAATGAACGAAAGGCAGATGGTACATAGTAACCTCCAAGGTTGAAGTGGGTAAGACACCATATCTTACCATTAGGCGATAATATACTAGACAAAGACCTTGTTTGTCAAGTATTTTTTATAAGGGGCAACGTCAAAAGTAGTCAAAGTATGACGCAACCCCTTTATATTCCTCTTTTTCAGATTTTAGCGGAATCTGAATTTCGTTTCCCTGCAAGCAGGGAAAACCAAGACTCAAACTGTCACGGCTGCGTAGCCGTGTCATACTCTGTGACGGTCACAGAAAAAAGTGTCAAGCTCGCACATTTACCTTGGCTGCACCCGGAGAGTACAGCCAAGGCTATTACCGCTTTTTACTTGCTACTATACATATATAGGTTTTTATTCCATTCTTTGTATCCCTCCTCTTGAGTTAGTTTACAGTGGTCACACATACTTTCACCACAGGCTGCGTACACATCGCTGTGGTATTTCTCGCATACTTCACAGCTGTGTACTTTCTTACTGTCCAACCAGCACCGTTTATGGTACGGAAAACCATGTTCATCAATATAATTATCGTTCCAATTATAGATGGGCTGTCCGCACTCTTTGCATATTACCTGATGCACGGAATCGCCGAATGACATAACTCCATACTTCAAGCGCTTCTGGCACTCTTGGTAGCTCGCCATGCGGGATGAACAATGGCAAGCATCCTTCATCTTGATGCCATTTTCATCTACATAGCATGAGCAGTATATTTTCATTTTCGGTGTATAGTTCCCCTCCTCAAATATATCTCTATAACAGTCAGGGCAGTAGAGCCTATCGCTCTTGTTGCCTTCTCCTTCTCGCAGAGAGTCTTCATCTTTGAAGTATCTCCCGCATTCATCACATCTTGTGGCATAACTGTTAGCACAGTCTTCGCACCAACATTCTTCGTCGTCGTCAATATAGACTACTTCGTTCCTATTGACGTGGTAGAGTTCGCCACAGTTTTCACACCTATAAACTCTATCATCGCTTTCTGCACACCCCTCGCAGATGTATGCTTCATCTCCGTTCTTATCTATGAAGCGTACTGCTTTAGATGCGCGGACTAATTCGTGACAAAGCGCACATTCCTCAAACTCTGTTCTAGCACAGTGACCACAAATCACTATGCTTTCAGAGTCAATATAGTGCGCTTCATCATTAGACACTACATCTCCACAGACATCGCAGACAGAGAAGTTGTCATAGAAGCAGTCGTTGCAATACATTTCACCATCTACTTCATTCACTCCCCCGTCAGGGATCGCCTCATTACAGCAGCAGCATATAGTCCCTTTCCCCGATGTGAAGAATCCCTCACTATCGTATCCAGTGGTACTCTGGGCCGTATGCCACATATCCCACCCACCCCTATCCGGGCTAGTACAAGACCACATCTTCCCCGGTGTATTTTCGCAATAATGGGGAAAGGTGTCAATATAGGGTACATGGTCGTACATTCCCTCCGTTATCACTTCACAGGGAATCCACATCTCTACCAGACGTTCTACCTTACCGTCCGGTGACACATAATTGTCCTCTCCAAGGCGCTGTTCTACTTTGCGCCAATAACCGTGCTTCTTGGCGTACACCTTAAAGGCAGCCAATACTTCGTTATTGGAGAAATAAATACGATCCATTAACTTGATACATCCTACTTCAGGACTATGTACTTCGTCATGGATTAAGGCCCTGCCGATAAGCAGACCTTCCTCGTTCAACAGGTATAGGACGCCAGACTGTTCCCAGCCATCGTCATATATCTGGAAGAAGCGTCCTTTTGTCTCGTCCTTTCTCATACAAGACTGACCGAGACTACCTTCCGATACGTTAGGTGTACCGTACACGGAAGAAATATCGTCATACTCTACCAAGAAGTGATACTTCTTGAGCAGACCTTCTCCGTGCTGGCGAAGTTCATCTGCCACGAAGCCAGCCGCAGCGGAGATAACATCTTTTGATACTTCCGGGAAGGCTGCCTGCAATATCTTTGCAGGTTTCAGGACCTGCTGCGCTTTGACAATGGACTTCTTTGACAACAGAGAGGCCATTGTCTTCATCATACTATACAAGCCATCCCTGTAGAAGTATGACAGCATGGAAGACAAGGAAGTAAGGTACTCTGGGCTATCCGGGTCGAGAGTATCATTTACTTTCTTCACGACCTTACGGGCAAGCCATGACTTGCGCACCCCGCAGGCTTTAGTCCCGTCGAACTCATAGAGGCCCAGCCTACAAAATTCAAAGTCAAAGTTATTGAGACGGTCGTCCATATCAATGCGACTGCCCATCTCGTTCTTGAGGTAGGGGTTACAGCAACCCTTCACGAGGGCATTGTACAGCACCCCTCCGTCCACACTATCGTAGGAGTTCCCGAAGAACTCTCCCTTACAAATCTTCTTAACCATTGCCTCAGCGTCAAGGTGACGCCATGAGGCAGGATTGAGTTGCATCTCGCGGACGTACAACAATGCCGAGAAGTAGGGAAACTCCAGTTCGGTGGTACGAGAGAGACCCTTTCCGATCACCCTGATGAAAGTATCGTCGAGCCGCCCAGATGTATTCATGTGCTGGGGAATGTTTACTCCATAAAATGAGCCAGTAACAGCACAGGAAACAGCAGAAGAAACGTACAACATAGCGACCTCCATGTCGCTTTGGGAATAAGGGAGGTGAACCCTATGTTCATATAGCTTTAGCGTGTTCTCTTTGGTTTTGCGCTTCGCTATCATCCCCCCTATATCCCCTTTTTTGAGAATCGGCTGAAATTTGAATTTCGTTTCCAGCCTCAATCTTCCCTGCAAGCAGGGAAAACTGCCTGCAAGGAAGTGTCAAACTTGCATAACTTTGTGACCGTCACAGAAATGTCATGGAATTTTTTGATTCTTTCTGTGACGGTCACAGAGCATAATGGCCGTGGATTATACTTCCGGGAAGGGAGACTCGTCAGCGTTCAGCCCTTCATAAATGGATGCCCGACAGGCTTCGAGCATCCATACCTCCCCCTTATACCCCTCCTCATCTTCGATTTCCCATATACGGGAATCAATCAGGTCGAGGATGTAATACCATCCCTCTGTAGGCAAAATAACACCCACGGAATCGCTGCTCCCTTTAGAGAGACAGGCGAGGATGTTTTTGATACAAAGGGAACATAACTTAAACTCGTTCCCTGTGTCTTCTAAAATTTCCCCTTCCCGCTCTTCAAGCAGGTCAAGGATAAGAAACCAACACTTGTCGGTCATAAAAGTGCCTTTTAACATAATTAACCTCCATAAACACACAATAGGCCGTAGAAGATTCCAAAGGTCATCACAGCCGCAACTGTAACAATGATGATTCCTACGACGATAGCTGAGGTCAAAGCCTCCCAGTCTATGTTTTTCATTTGCGACCTCCTTGTCGCTTTGGGGACTAGGGGAAACGATCCTATATCATCCCCCCTATATCCCCTTTTTGAGAAAGCCTTGAAATGGGATTTTGGAATCTACAGGCAACCGCCACAGCAGCCCTTACGGACGTTGGCGTTCACCAATTCAGTCAATTCCTGTTCGTACTGCTGCAATTCCGGGTAATTGTACAGGTCGAGGCTCCAATCACCGGTCGTGACTTCTTCCTCCTTCCCTGTCCAGCAAGTGTGACCGCCGGAGCACAGGACGTGCCTCATGGTGTACTCCGTGCCGTCGATTTTGACGACGAGCGTGCCGGAGCACAAGTTGGGGTATTCCCCGTTGTACGAGATAAATTCAACCATAACGTCCTCCATTGACGTTGTGGGGAGAGGGGAAGCGATCCTATAACGTTCCCCCCTTATATCCCCTTTTTAAGGAAACTCTTAAAACCTAAAACTCCCTCCTCTCAAAATAGAGACCGCAGCAAGCACAGCGGCCTTGGACGATCTCTTCTTCTGTTAAACAATGGGAGCAGGTAGGGCAGAACTCCATTTCCTCTTCCGCCTCTGCCTCCATCTCCCGCTTGCAGCGGATATTATCCGCCACAAGTTCGCGCCACCTCTCGGCGCGGATAGAGGCTCTTCTGCCTGCCTCTTCCAATTCGTACCGCTCCTTATTGCACGGGAGTTGAACCTTGAGGAACTTCTGCGGAGGGTAAGGCCCCCAGATCGCGTCCACAACCTCCATATACAACCTACGGACTTTTCCTCTCAAGCCTTCCAGCCGAGCATAGGAATACCTCTCGGCCAGCGCTAGCCTCTGATAGACCCTCTCCCATCGGCAGTACCGGCGAACAAGTGCCTTTACATATCTTGGCTCTTTCTCAACCAAATGCGTCAAGACGGTGAAAGTGAAATAATGATGCTCAAAATGATACTTACACATAGCGACCTCCTTGTCGCTTTGGAGATATAGAAAAGCAAACCCTATGTTTACCCCCCTATATCCCCTTTTTTGAGAATTGGCTGAATTTCAAATTTCGTTTTCAGCCTTCCTGCAAGCAGGGAATTGTCAAACTTGCACAACTCTGTGACCATCACAGAGTTGTTGCGGAATTTTATTAAAGATAAAAAACCAGTGACAAGATGGGAGTCAACACCATCAAGCTAAACAAACAAAAGCCTATGAAATCAGCAATCCAAGCAATCAGCTTCATTTCCCCTCCACAAGAGAAAGTTCTTTATAGAACGCGGCTAGTTCTGTCTCACCGAGTTCCTCAAAGTACAGAGCCAAGTCCCTATACTGTTCCGATATTGAAGGGACTTGTACCGGTCTAAAGATTACCTTCGCTCTCTCCATTTACTTCTCCTCTTTTTTTGAGAATCGGCTGAATTTCAAATTTCGTTTTCAGCTTATTTTCCCTGCGAGCAGGGAAATCTACAAGATTAAATTAGCTTAATCAGGAGCAGAGTACAAAACAAAAGCCTCCGCCCCTTGTTAAGATAATTTACTTGAAGGCTACCAGCGATTGAAGGCTACCAATGCTGCCTTCTCGTACAAGGCTACGGCACACAGTCCGCCGGGCTTTTTTTCTGACTTCTTAAAAGTCTCAATGCGCTGCAAAAGCGTGTTCTGGAAGCAGGAGCACTTTGACGGACACTTATCCGCCAAATCATCGCAATACCCCCGCACTTCCTTATCATCTAGCAACGCCTCCGCGTTGCTAGACGAAGGATCGAGCCGGAATTGCAGAAGTAGTTCCCGGATATGCGGATTACTTTTGCAATCCGCATAAAACATTTCTCCGTAGCCGCATACAACTTTTTCTACAGTCTTTTCCATAGCGACCTCCATGTCGCTTTGGGATATAAGGGAACAAACCCTATGTTTACCCCCTTATATCCTCTTTTTTAGGAATTTCTCAAAATCTAAAAATCGTTTTCCCAGTCCTCCTCATCCTCCTCAAAATCAAAGTACTCTCCGCAGCAGGCGCATTCCTTGCGATCCTGCTCTTCTCTTGTCAGAAAGTGAGAACAGACAGGGCAGAACTGGCTATGTTCATAGTCCTCCTGCTGCAAGAGATTTTCTTTACAACGGACATTATCCGCCACAAGTTCGCGCCATCTTTCGGCGCGGATAGCGGCTCGTTCTCCTGCCCTTTCCAGTTCATACCGCTCCCTAGTACAAGGAAGCTGGACGATAGAAAATCTGGTGGGCTGATATTCGGAATAAAACACGTCCAAGACCTGCATATACAGGATTTGGACACCTTCCCGCAGCCCTTCTATCCTGTTGTAGCTATACCGCTCGGAAGCGGCCAGACGCCGGTAAAGCGTGTCGTATTTGACATACCGGCGAACAAGCCTGCGTGTCCAGCTATCCACTTTGTCCACCTCACAAAGATGGGACAGGTGAGTTTCAGAAAAGAACCGATAGATGTAAGTGTAAACCTGTGCCATGATACCCTCCATAGGTTAAATGGCTTAAAAGGGCGGAATTGCCCAAGGGGTACTTTACCCCCCTATATCCCCTTTTTTGGGGAAAGGTCAAAATTCAAAAATCGTTTTCAGTATCGTCTTCCCTGCAAGCAGGGAAAAATCTTACCATAAAAAGAAGAGAAGCGAACTTATATTTGCCCCCCCTATATCCCCTTTTTTTCAAATTTGTCAAATTTCAAAAATCGTTTTTGACAAGGGTATAAAATGGTCAAAACTTTTAGAGACAAAACAAGTATGGAAAGTGCGAGAAGTGCAGAAACTGCGAGATGGGCGACTCAACCCGAAGGGAGTCAACAGCGAGTAGGCGGGACGACTGAAGAGAGCCGTAGCCTTGAAGGAAGGAAATACTACAAGAAGGGTACTGCAAAAAGCACTGCAAAATAAACTTGGAAAGATGCGGAAACCGCAAGATGGGCGGCTCGACCCGAAGGGAGCCAACTGCGAGTAGGCAGTACGACCGAAGATAGTCGTAGCCTTAATGGAAGGAGGTACTGCGGGGGAACCGGGGCAGAGCATTGCACTCCGCCCCGGAAAAGTCCGGCCTATTTATTATGGCGACGCCGGGGGGACCGGTCTCCCGGCTCCCGCAGGTCGCGGGGTACAATGCCGCGAGCCTGCAAGGAAATAAACCTCCAGAACCTTTGCCTCTTCGGCCAGGTTCCGGCAGTAATGACCTCACCGAAGAAGCGTCTCTCCGCCCGGTCTAATAGGGCGGAAGAATACTCCTGTGCTGCCCTGTCGGCAAAGCCGACAAGGACAGCGGCGGGGGCATGGCCAGTAAGTTCGCGAGCCGCCCGCCAACAGGCGGCTCGCTCTTTCTGCGGGTCGTAAGAATAGGAAAAAGCCGGACCAGAGTAAACGATTCCCATACTATCCTCCTATGGATTTGGGAAAAGGGCAATATCGCCCAAAACGCCGCACACTATTGTACGGCAAGAATCTTTATTTCTTTTGAATACAATATCGATTACAATATAAAATAGAAGCGGTATTGTATTCAAAAGAAATAAAGTAAAGCAAGGGGAATTATCCCGTACTATTCGCGCCTTCTCAAAAGAGTTGAATAGTGGGGAAGGGAATTAGTGTTGGGACTAATTCCCCTTGCTCGTGGGGGGAAGAGATATTACATCATGTCGTAAATCTCTTCCCATTTAGAGACATACTTCTCTTCCTCAAGTACTGCCTCGGCTTCTCCGTAATAAAAATCCGCCTGCTTGCGGAGGTCCGCGGCCGCCTCAAAGAGGCGGGTCGCCTCCTCTTCCAAGTACTCAACCTCCTCACGAAGGAGAGAAGCCACTTCCCAGTGTCTTATCAAGACGGAGGCACGAGCCGCTATTTTGGCAGCGCGAGTCTGCAAAGCGGAGGCAGTCGCTTCCAAGTTCTCTGCCGTGACCTCGCGGCCACGGGCCAGAGACTTGAGGTCTTCCGAGCAGTACCTCTCGGCATTGGAGTAGGCGAGACAGTACTGAAGTCTGTCTGCCTCGCTGTCCAGCCAAGCCACTGGTCGTCCCAGCCAGTCAGTGGCGGGTCTGAACTTAACCGAGTGGTCCAGCCTGACCCTGTGGTCCTTTTTGGCAGCGGTTGCAATACGGGAAGACCGAGCCAAGTAAGTACAAGTGTTTAAGAAAGACGAAGAACGGAGAGAGGACTTGGAAATAGAAATAGCCTTCATGATATCCTCCAAGGATTAAGTGAACTTCGGCGGAATGCCGGTTTTGTCTTCCCTGCAAGCAGGGAAAATCTGCTTGCAGGGAAGTGTCAACCTTACTTTAGTTTATCTTTGTCCCTTTCCAGAACTGGAAAGTTCCGGGATAAGGACAATAGACGAAAAATACAACGTCGCCTAACTCGAACTCTGGAAACTCTGAACTGTAGCGAAGATTTTCAATCTCCCATCCGGCTAATCCGGCATGGGAGAAGAAATCAGACAGAGCTTGTGCTGTTTTGTGAAATAAAATGACACCGCTCGACACCGCTTCCGACACTTCAAAAGGGCTGCAGGGTTCAATTCCCCATCCCGGAAGGTATTCCGGGGAAACAGTCCTTTTCAAAATATACCGCTGCATGATGATCCTCCATGTCGTTTTGGGAAAATGGACAAGATTGTCCAAAGTGCCGCGCATTATTGCAACGGCTAAATAGTTTTCATTTCCCTGCAAGCAGGGAAGTCTTTTCGTAATCTCTTGTCAAGGTATTTTTCCTATAAAGGAAATATCTTAACAAGGAAAGATTTTCATTTCACATGACGAGACCTTTTTGTATTTGTAAATCGCGTCATGTAAAATTTTATTTTCTCCCTGCAAGCAGGGAAAATTCCGTCATAAGGGAAAAGAGTCAAAAATTGGCATAAAATCCGCGATTGTCTTAAAATCTCGCGATTATGCGGATTTTTGAGAATTTTTCTCTTTCCCGTTACAAAGCTACAGCCAAGAAGACAAAGCTGTGCTAAAGAATACTTTGGCTTGCAAGGGAAAACTGGAAAGCACAAAACAAGCTCTCTTAAAATAGCTTTCTATAGTATCTGTTTCAGCTTTCCTTTGCTTTTCCCTGCAAGCAGGGAAAAGCTGAAACAGATACATATTATATAGATGCGTATAAACGTGTATATGTACGTTTATATGTATGCGTATATACACATACGCATATACACGCATACATACGCATACATACGCATACATACGCATACATACGCATATATGCGTATGCACACGCGCACACGGAAAACGAACATAAGAGACAAACTATATGATGCTTGTTTGTCTCTTATGTTCGTTTTCCCTGCAAGCAGGGAAAACGAAAGTGGAAGACAAGCGGAATCGGTTTGATTCCGCTTGTCTTTTGTGGTTCAGTCCTTTAGCAGACCAACAGAAATCAATGCTTGTTTAATCTCTTTTCTGAACTCTAACAAGTCCGACTTGTTAGAGTTGGAAGTGGTTTTCTGAAAGGCAGACAATACCGCTTCAAGAGCGCTCCTGTCACTGTTAATAATACCGGTTTCAAGATACAACGGTTTCGGCGCTTCCGGTTTTGGTGGTGCAGGCTTTGCTGGCTCTTCAGGTTTTGGTGGTGCAGGCTTTGCCGATTCCGATGGTGCAGGCAAAGCCGGAGTTTCTGTAGGTACTTCAGTAAATTCTGCGTCGATGGTATTGGTTTTCGGCTTTGCCGATTCTGGTATGTTTGGCTCATAATTTGAATATCCCTGCAGATATTCAAATGCCTGTTGAAGCCTTGGCTTTTGCTTGCTAATGCGGGCGGCTAATGTTCGCTCCGCTCTAGCTACTCCAATCACAAAAGCTACAGTCGCCCATCCGCCCTGGGCAAAGGTGACGTGACGCTCTGGTGTTAAATCGTCAAAACTCGGACTAGGGCAAGCCCAGCCCCGCCCAGTGAACTTTCCGCGTTTGAACGCGGAATAAATAGAATCTGCTCTTACTTCGTGGGGCCAGATTTTTTCATTTTTCAGGAATACATACATATCCTGAACTGTTCCAAAACGGACGCCTGCGGCACTTTCGATCCTTGCCAGCTGGCTTGCCCGTTGGTCGGCAGCTAAAGCCTTCTTACCATCTTCAGAAAGAGCGTTAATAAGTTTTTCGCGTTCCATAATACCCTCCAATGGGTTGAAAAATGGGCGGAATTGCCCAAAAGAAAGACTGTCTGTTTTGTGCTTTCCAGCTTTTCCTTGTTTTCCCTGCAAGCAGGGAATTTGCTTTTCGTAACCGGCATCTTTGCGCATCTTTGGTTACGAGCAATCCCATGTTGCAGAGGAAAGCCAAGTTTAGCTGGTTTATCTGTCTGTCGCCGGTTTTCCTGTCATTGTTACCGGCATTTTGCTTGTTTGTCCGGCTTGTTTCCCTTTTCCCTGGTGCAGGGATTTGCGTTTCTGCTCGGCGCATCTCTGGCGCATATCATCGAGCGAGCAATCCATATCTGCTACATGGGAAAAGGTACGCAAGCTGGCAAGCTGTCGTGCTATGTATTGAGATTTGTCGTGTGCCATAGCCGCTCGCTGGTAACGATACAGCGTACCGATAAGCGTCAAGAGTAGTACACGGCAAATCTCAAGTTTTCAAGGATCGGGGAGGCGTCTCTTGTTTCGCCTCGTTTTCAGCATGACCAGACCTTAACAAGTTTTCGGTCTGTCGTCAAGCTTTTTTTGTTTTTTTCTGTCGTCCCTCCGTGTTTGTTTTTGGCTTTGCCTCCTTTTATTGCCAGCATCATGCCAACTTGACACTTTTTCCACTTTCAAAACGGAAAAATCTTTCAAAAAGTTCGTAGATGCCCGATTTTCCTAGTATTCCAGCAAGTGATTTTTTTGATTTTAATTTTCACTTTTGATGCTCTGGAGTACCAGATAAAGCCAGACCACTAAAACCGTCAAAAAGTGTCACAAAAATGTGTCCAAAAGTGTCATTTATTGTCAACAAATTACCCCTAAAAAGTGTCCAAAAGTGTCAAAGAGTATTAACTAACTTTACAGAGCTGGTCATCCAGAGGCTGTCTCTATAGGTGGGCATCCAGAGCTGGTCATCCAGAGGCTGTCTCTATAGGTGGGCATCCAGAGCTGGTCATCCAGAGGCTGTCTCTATAGGTGGGCATCCAGAGCTGGTCATCCAGAGGCTGTCTCTATAGGTGGTCATCCTGCCTTTTTACTTAATTGCATCTCTATTACAATTTTCACTGATTTTCCCTTTATTTTACAGGGTTTCTTGCATCTTGTCAAGAGAAAAATAGCAGTAAAAATAGTAATTTTTTCCTGACTCCTTGCAGTTTTCTTGTCAATCTCTGTTGTTTTTGTGTCAAATTGTAACACTTTATTGCAGTTTTATTGCAGTTTTTCATTTCCCTTTGCAGTTATTGGCCTGATTGCTCTACATTCATAGCAATTTTTCCTTGACTTCTCTTATATGATAGCAGTTTTCTGGACCAGATGGGGCCGTTTCCCTGCCGTCGAGGGTGTGTCCTTCGCATCATAGACGAAAAATCGATTCTCGTGAGTACAAAATGCGCTGTACGATGCCCCTTGCTATGACACGATGCCCCTTGCTATGACACGATGCCTCTTGCTATGACACGATGCTCTTTACTCATCATAGACGAAAAATCGATTCTCGTGAGTACAAAGCACGCTGTATGACTCTCTTTGCTTATCTTGACGATATGCTGCGTAATGATTAAAACGCAACTTAAAACTGCGGAAATGATATAAACTCGATAAAAGGAGAATCGAAATGAAGATGACGATAAGACTCGGACATAGAAATACTTCAGTACGGATTCGAGATGACCTCCTCGCACTATGGTATATACTTTGTTTTCCTGATGAGGAGATGACCTACAGCAAGGTACATCGGGAAGTGCGTAAGTTCATATCACGCTGTTTAACTCGATATGAAACACCGCGCAAGAAAAAAGTTGAAAATCGATATATCGAAGGTCAAAGCGAAAGCAAAAAAGATCAAGAAAATCGAAGCGAGAGTTTTAGAGTCAAAGAATGTCAAAATAAGAATCTTCACAATGTATCACATAATGTATCTCTTATCGAAGGTTCTGTTTTAGAATCGAAGACTCGGCTTACTGACTATATTAACTCTTGTATAGTACAAGAAGTTTTAGACCGACCTGAGCGAATTAAATATAAGAAATGTCTTAAGCTGCTCTCCGAGACGATGTTTAATTCTGCTTCTATAGATATTCAAGACATCGCAGAGTATAGCGGAGAAAAGGTCAGAAATCAAAGCTAAAGTAGGTTGCGAAAACATCGATTCGATTATTGTCAAAAAGTGTCATAATAGGTCATAGCATCGATATAAGCTAAGAAATAATATATACATATATGTGTAAAATAGAAAATTTTACCGATATAGTAAAGCACTGCGTTGAGTTATAGGAGGACCGATATGAAGACATTAAAAAAGCCTAAAGTAGCAAAACCTAAAATTTTACTAAGACCTCGAAGAGATCAAAGCGAAGGTTTTGGAGTCAAAGAATGCCAAGAACGTTATAAAGGAGATCGAGAAGATTACAGTGTCGGTTCTAGCGAAGATTCTGCTTTAGAGTCTTCGCTTTGTGCTTATGTATCTGCTTTAGGAGAGAGATGTAAAAGTTATGCTTGTAGAGGAAGTAGTCTTTGTGCGGTACATTCGAGGATGGTAGGAATGACTCGATTGGACACTATAAGAGAGCATTACGCAAGTAAATCGAAAGACGAAGATAGAAGCAAGGAAGATCAATATGAAGGCTTTAGAGTCAAAGAGTGCCATGAACGTCAAGATCGAGGAGAGCAAAGAGACTATAGCATTACCCTTAATGAAAGCAGTCGAGGCATTAGTTCTAAATTCGATGTAGGGAAACATCCTCTCTTGTACATTAAATTAAGCAAGGAAGGGAAGAGTGATGTAGAGATAGCTTCTTTGTTTCAAATTAGCATAAGTACTCTGATGCGATGGGTACATGATTATGAAGAGATGAAAGAAGCGTATGAGATAGGGCAGACAATGTATGAAGCGTTTTTCTTGACTAAAGGGGTGCAGAATCTTGAGAATGACAGATTTAATAATGTCTTGTTTAAGTACTTGACAATGAATAAGTTAGGGTATAGTGATAAAGTAGAAACGAAGAGTACTATGCAAGGGCTACACGGGGTTATGGTTATACCTAATACTCTATCAATACAGGAATGGGAAGCGCAGAGCATAGCGAAGGAAGAGAAAGAAAAGCAGCTCGATCTTCTTGACCAGAAGCGAAGATTAGAGCCTCCGCTATGATTGCTATAAATGTTATGACACTATCTGACGAAGAATACGCTGCGCTCGTTATGACACTCTTTGACAATAATCGAGTCGCGATGCTATGACACTCTTTGACTCTTAATTGATACACCGATCTTCTTAGTTTTGCTTTGGAGGACTATATGAAGCCTAGAGTATTATCTTTATTTTGTGGAGCGGGAGGCTTTGATCTCGGCTTTGTACAGGGAGGGTTTGAGATTGTTTTAGGGATAGATAACAACAAGAAAGCGGTACAGACTTATTCAAGTAATTTTTCGCATCCTGTTTTGTGCAAAGACATAGCAGAGGTAAAAACAGAAGAGCTTCCAGACTGTGATGTCGTTATAGGAGGATTTCCTTGCCAAGGATTTAGCTTGGCTAACTCGTTTAGAAGTTGTGATGACCCTAGAAACTCTCTGTATAAAGAGTACTTGAGAGTAGTACGAGGAAAGAGACCTAAAGTCTTTGTAGCAGAAAATGTAAAAGGTTTATTGAGTATGAAAGCTCCTTCTGGGGAAAGAGTCATAGATGTCATACAGAAAGACTTCTCTGCTATAGGATATTATACTTCCTATATCTCAGTAAACGCTAAAGACTACGATGTGCCACAGAGCAGGAATAGGATTTTCATCTTTGGAGTACAAAAAGAGCTATATGATCGCAGTCAATGCAAGTCTAAGTCTTCTAAGTGCTCTAAGCCTACGCGCTTAAAAATACAAGGTGAGTACAAAACATACAAAAGGCTATTTACAGTCACTGAAGAAATGCTCAAAGATTTTTATCCTGTTTTCGGTCTTGAGCACGCAGCACAGCATGAGCATAGAATAACTCAGAGACAAGCTCTTAAAGACATCCCTTTTGTAGAGTCTGAAGTAAATATTCAATACAAGCCGCATGGAAGATTTATGACTAGGGATAGATGTTCATCTTGGGATGGTGTATCATTTACCATCACAAGCAAAACTCAAAATCTACATCCTAGCAGTACTAAAATGCGATATGTAGAGAAGGATAAATACGTTTTTGTTGACGATCCTCCAGTATATAGGGCTTACACTTGGAGAGAGGCAGCTGCGCTTCAGACTTTCCCTAAAGACTTTGTTTTTTGTGGTGGAAGGACAAATATTTATGAGCAAGTAGGAAACGCTGTTCCAGTGAATCTTGCGTGGTACATAAGCAAAGTCACTCAAAAATTACTAACTAAATTAGGAGAGTAATGAAGACATCACTAAAACGCAATACTAAAGCCTATAGTACTCGCAGCGATTATGACACCTATAGCTCTCATAACGCTTATAGTCCTTTTTGTTTATTTCCTCCTCTTATCTTGAATCCCAGTATTTTGCTAGTTGTGTCATTAAATCAAAACCATCGCTGCGAGAGTAGTCGAGGCGAAGCTCTGGCTTTAATCACAAAATGCAAAGTGTCAAAAAGTGATAAAAGAAACATAACTAAGTTATGAAGCATAATTTTGAATCTTTTTCCTCTACAGACTATAATAAAGAGGCTATTCTTTCACTTAAAGTGCCTAATTTTAGTGAATTTAGGTTCTTATCTGATGCTTTTCTGTCTCAAAGAATACCTCCTGTGTTTATCTCTCAGCATGATAATCAAGAAGTCCTGTACATTCATAAGACATGGACTTATCTTTTAGCTCTATCCTTGTTCAGGACAGAGAATTTGAATGTTCTATGTAGGGAATCTAAGCGTTTTAGGTATCTTAATAACTTATCCTCTCATAAAAGGGAGAAAAGAGCTAAAAAACGCTTTACTGTTTATAAAAAATTAAGGACTATAGTAGAATACAAGACTCCTTTCTCTGTCTTGTACGAAAGAATGGGATCGCAGCGCTTTATAGATGTAGTCTTAAATCGCTGCATAGCCTATAAAGTACTAAAAAGAATGCTTTTTTACTTCAGAAGACTGCCGCAGGGGGAAGAAAAAGCCAAAAGAATCTATGAGTATCTGACTATACAGTACCCAAAAATTCAGCTTTTGTACCCACAGAACAGAAAACCTAGAAAATCTATCAGACTAGCGCCCGTTTGTAATACCTATAGCGGGGTTATGTCCACAGAAAAGTTTCAAAAGCTGAAAGAGAGGCACAGATTTTCAAATTCGAGGTACTTTGAGAGTATTTTTGAAGATGAAAAGGTAGATAAAGCAGCCATTGCTGAGGCTAAAGTACAGCAAGCTAATCTATATTATGAAGAAAGCCCAACAATTAAGACACTGTTTGACACTTCTGAGCTAAAAGAGACTAAAGAAGAGTCAGATTGGCGGAATCTTCTTTTGTTTAGAGAATTTAATCCTGATAGTATAGAGCGTGTAAGCGTTGAGGATAGGCATTAAAATGAATAGAGGAATGCACATAGTATGGAAGCCTAATCCCGGAGGGCAAGAACGGGCTTTAACTTGTCCAGCATTTGAAGCTCTGTTTCATGGGCCTAGAGGGTCTGGGAAGAGCGATGTCCTTCTCATGGATTTTGCTTCTGGTATAGGAAAAGGTTATGGACCAGATTACAGAGGGCTTATATTAAGGGAGCATACGACTGAACTGAAAGATATTATCTCTAAGTCTCTCAAATACTTTCCTAAATTATTTCCCGGAGCTAAATTTAACGGTACTACGAAGGTATGGACTTTCCCAGATGGTGAGTTTTTGTGGTTTAATTACGCAAGGACTCCTGCCGATTATGAAATGTATCACGGTAGTGAAAATTCGTTTATAGGATGGGAAGAATTAACAAATCATCCTACGGATGAAGTCTATTTAATGTTGATGTCTTGTCTTCGTACTTCTAATAAGAATGTACCTCTTAAATATCGCGCTAATTGTAACCCCGGTGGAGTGGGTGCTCAATGGGTAAAAACAAGATTCATTGACACTGTGCCAGAAGGTAGAATATACACTGATGAATTTGGTAAGACTCGCGCTCATGTATTTTTGCCAACTACAGAAAACGCTGCTCTTCTAGAGGCTACTCCAGATTACCAAAATACCTTAAGAGCTATGACCGAAGGTAATGAGAACCTTCGAAAGGCTTGGCTCTATGGCTCTTGGGATATTTTCCTTGGTGGCTTCTTTTCTTCTGTATGGGACCCAAAGATACACGTTCTCAAATCTAAAGAGTTCGGTAATCCTTTTGCCCCTGCCTTTAAGATTCCTTACTCTTGGAGAGTGCAAAGAAGTTTTGACTGGGGTTCTGCTCGTCCTTGGTGTGTTACTTATGGTGCGTTTTGTAATGGGGAGCAGCCTGAAGGACTAGATTTTACTCTTCCTGTAGGCTCTGTTATTGTGATAGATGAGATTTATGGCTGGACCGGAAAGCCTAATGAAGGAGATGGAGCTACTTCCGCTGAAATCGCTCAGCGTACTCTAAAGCGTGATAGAATGTTGGAAAAACTGCACAGTACTTATGATACGTTTACAGAGACTATGAAGAGTATTAAGATTCAACCGGGACCCGCTGATAATTCCATTTGGAATGTACTAGACGGTACTAGCATCGGTAATAGTATGTCTAAATATAATCTGTACTGGCAGAGAAGTATGAAAGGTCCAGGTTCTAGAAAAGCTGGTTTGGCTGCTATTAGAGATATGCTATTGAATGCTAAAAAGAAAGACCCAGAGAAACCGCATCTGTACTTCTTTCAATCTGCTGTGAATCATATTAGGACTATTCCTATTCAGCAGACTTCAAAGTTTGATCCTGAAGACATCGATACTGACTTGGAAGACCATTGTATCGCCAAAGGTGAGTTAGTATTAACTAAAAAAGGGAATATCCCTATAGAACAGGTGAAAATAGGAGATGAAGTTTTAACTAGAGACGGATGGAGGTTTGTTACGGACTGGTGGGTTACTTCTTATAATGCCAAAACTTTATTGATTTCCACTGAGTGTTGCACTATAAGATGTACGCCAAATCATAAAATTTGGACAGAAAATAGAGGTTTTGTTCGCGCAGATTCATTAACTGTTGGAGATAAGTTATTATGGTTGAAAAAGTATTCTTTAATGGGTACACTTATAGAAGATACCCAAACAGTAAGAACGCTAGCGATAGGCACTATTTTAAGCGAAGTACTAAAGAAACTGCCCTGTATTTACATAGGGAAGTATGGAAATTCTATAATGGGGAAATTCCAGAAGGTTGCCATATCCACCATAAAGACGGTAATACGGCTAATAACTCCATTGAAAATTTGGAATGTGTTGACCCGAAAGAACATAGTGCAAGACACCCGTTTTCTGAAGAACGACAACAAAAGCAGAAAGAACATCTTGCTAGAATCAGACTCCTTACAAAAGAATGGCACGCTTCAGAGGAAGGTCATCAATGGCACGTTCAAAACGGTGCAAATTCTTATAAAAATTACGTCCCCGTTGAGAACGTATGTACACAGTGCGGGAAAACATTTCTGGATAAAAAAATTGGGGGTGTCAGCAAGTTCTGCTCAAATAATTGCAAATCCGCATGGAGGAGGGCAAGCGGCATTGACAATGAAACCAGGGTGTGCATTTATTGTGGAGAAGAGTTTATTACCAATAAGTACAGTAAGACGCAACACTGTAGCCGTGCCTGTGCTGTCCGTAACAGACACGGGAAATAGGTGTACTGTGTACGACATAACAGTAGAAGGTTCCCATGAGTTTTTTGTGAACGGTGTATTAGTACATAATTGTACAGATGCACTTAGGTATCTGGTATCAAGGAAAAATTCTGTTATGAAAAGAGGCGGGGTACGGATGTAGTCGTCACTTTTTGACTAAAAACAGAGGAGAACATCATGCCAAAGAAAGTAAATAATTTATATAATAATACCACAGGCTCTGCTAGCGGAGGTGCTACTACTCAACATCCTGACTATATAGTACGTCTGCCTGAGTGGGAAAGAGTCCGTGACTGTATGAAAGGAGAGCAAGCAATTAAAAATGCTGCTGAGAAGTACCTACCTAGACCGGCAGGTATGTCAGGGGAATACGCAGAAGCCTATAATGACTATATAGAAAGAGCGCACTTTCCTCTTGTTACAGCTTATGCTCTTCAGGGTGTACTCGGTATTATTATTACTAAGCTGCCTGAGTTTAATTTTCCTAAAGAGCTTGAATACCTTATAGATAATGCCACAAGAGATGGTCGCGATCTTCGTCAACTCTTTTTGGACGTTATCATTGAGATTATGCAGACCGGTCGTGTCCCTCTTGTCGTTGACTTAGATGATTCGAATCCAGATAGATTCACCATCGTTCAGTATAAAGCCGAAGATTTAATCAACTGGAAATCGGGTACTCTAAACGATGAAAGAACTATTCAGGTAGCCGTTATTCGTCAGAAAAGGTATAAAAATCCAGACAACATTTTTTCACATGAGACTGAAGATTACTACAGGGTTATGCGTCTTGTAGGGGATAAGTACACTGTAGTTACTTATGACTCATCTTCTAAAGAGGTAGAAGATGAGACTGTAGTTCCTGAGTTCTTCGGAAATAACCTAGATAAACTCCCCATTGTTATCGCTGGAAGTATTAGTAATGCTCCAGAAATTCAGCCTATTCCTTTGATTCCTGTGGCTAACTGTGCTATTCAAATTTATAGGAAGCAAGCAGACTTGGCTAACTCTGAATTTCTCTCTTGTAACCCTACTCTTTGTATCTCTGGTGCAGAAGTAGATTCAGCAGGCGATGTCAAAAACGTACCTAATGTTGTTGGTTCCTCTGTTCTTTTTGCTCTCCCTGACTCACAGGCTAGAGTATATTATACTACGACCGATACAGCGGCTTTGAATCATGTAGCGAAACATATTGACACTTTGTATGAAGAAGCGATTCGTCATGGTGTAGCCATTCTTGACGCTCGAAAAGGCGTAGAGGCAGCTGAAGCTCTTCGTATTAGGCAAGCTACTCAGTCTGCTTCTGTGTATTCAATTTACCTTTCTGCTCTTTCTGCTATTCGCAGTTGTCTAGAGATGATGTGCGAATGGGGAGGCTATGATGTAAATGAAGTAGTGATTGACGCTCCTTCCTCTCTGGTACTTGGAACACCTGACGCTAATGTTATGCGAGAGTTGGCTACTGGTGTTGGTAATTCTGTGTACCCGCTCCAACTGGTACACAGGTATTTAGTGTCTTCAGGTCTCCTCGACCAGACCATCTCCTTTGAAGAGTATGTTACTCTCCTTGAAGAAGACCACAATATTAAAAATTATCTCAACAGTATGCCTGTAGTACCTGACCCTTCAGCCGTTCAGGCTACTGTAAATTATGGTTCAGGTGATCCTATTGGTAATCAAGACTTTAAGAATAGGTTCGAAGGTAAATTCCAAGGTCATCAAGGTAATTTTGAATCTAGTGACAGGTATCAGAATTGGGATAAAAACGGTTCACAGAAACGTAGGAGAAAAACAGGAGGTCTAGTAAGTGAACAGACAAGTAAAGTGGTCGCTGGAACTCAGAATAAGAAAAATTAGTAAGCCATAGTCAAACTAGCACGTTAATTTTTATGTGCTAGTTTGTGTACTATTAAACATTGACACAATAAGTGAAATGTTTAAGATGCTCGCGTAATGACATTTGTTGTTTATTAACAATTAACTTAGGGAGTTAATTATGGATTTCTCATTCGTTGAAGATAATGATCTGCGCACAAAGCTAGAGGCTGCTTATGTCCAAGAACAAGAGACCATGAAAGAGAAGGCTGAGTCTCTCTTGAATGAGCGCTTGGAAGAGGCTACTACTGGTCTTAAGAATAAGGTGAATGAACTTCTGTCTGAAAAGAAGAAGTTGCAAGAGAAGTATGGGGACATTAAAGACCCACAGGCTGCTCTTGACGCTTTGAAGTTCTTGCAAGAAGATGAGATGGCTCGCCTTCTAAAAGAAGGTAAGTTTGAGGAAGTACTTGAGCGTCGTACTGCGACTTTGAAGAGTGACTACGAAGCTAAATTGACAGAGATGAACAGTAATTTTGAAGCTGTTCAAGAAAGGGCAAATAGTTATGAAGGGATGTATAAGACTAAAATGGTAGAGGATGCCCTTCGTAATGCTGCTATTAAAGCTAAAGTTCGCCCAGAGGCTTTGACCGATATTATTCTCCGGGGTAATACCATTTTCTCTTTGGGTGATGATAATAAAACGGTAGAAGCTAGAGACTCAAACGGCAAACTCTTGATGAACAGCGACGGCACTACTATTCTTACTCCCGACGCATGGGTAAATGATTTGAAAGTAACTGCTCGTCATTTTTGGCCGGATAATGAGTCGGCTCGTTTTAATCCTAATAATGGCGATATGTCAGATTTGGACGCCGCTATTGCAGCTGCGGCTAATAAAGGCGACTCTGTTAAATACCGCGAGCTTCGAGCTAAGCGTGCAAAACTGATGCACGGATAATTTACAAAGTGTAATCTATATATTCGTAATTCGGTTTTATTATTTACATTGATATATAACGGATTTATACTTGCATCTTCACGATTCTTGACTTTTTTACAAAAGTGCTTATATTATAGGTCAAATTCCGGTGGAATATAGCCCAGTCTGACCTAGAGGGTCTTGAAGTGCAAGTATAACAAGTACAGCTTATAGCTATGTACTGAATTATTAAACCCTTGTAGGAGACATTGTATGGCTACAAATATTTGGCAACACCCCAACATTATTGCACAGGAGGCTTTGGTACATTTGGAAGATGCTCTCGTTATCGCGCCTCTTTGTGCTATCGATAAAACTTCCGATTTTAGCACTCGTTCTAATGGCTGGAAAGTAGGCGATACTGTTTCGTATCGTACCCATGGGGAATATAGAGTTGATGAGTTCAATACCGCTATTACTCCGCAGGCTATTACCACGAGTACTCGTCCTTTGCAGATTGAGAAACACTTTGATGTGTCTGTTGAGCTTACCGCTCGTGAACTCGCTCTGGATTTGGATGATTTCTCCGCTCAAGTTCTGAAACCCGCCGCTTATAAACTGGCAGAGACTTGCGACACTTATCTTGGTGGTAAGATTCTGCAAGCTGCTGGTCTTTATACTTCTACTGATTTGCTCGGTTCCGCTGCTGATATTGCACAGGCTCGTAAAGCAGCTATTATTCAGCAGTTGAATATGGATGGTCGTTATGTGCTGGTTGATCTTGACCTTGAAGCTAAGTTGCTTGGTCAGACTTGGTACAATCAGGCACAGACCCGTGGCACTGAAGGTACTACCACGCTGCGTACCGGTCAGATGGGTACTCTTATGGGTATGCAGTGGTTCTCCAGCATTGCGTTCCCGACCAATCTGACCGGTTTTGCGGCTGGCTCTGGTGCTACTACCACTAATAATGGTACAGACAAGAACGTCATTGGCGATAAGGTTCTTGTCGTGGCTTCGGCTACTGGCTTTAAGGCTGGCGACCGTATTCAGGTGGCTGGTCTTCGTCGTCCGCTTATCGTAGCAGAAGATGGCACTGGTACTGAGATTAAGCTGGTTGATCCGATCACTGAGATTGTACCTGATTCCGCTGCTGTTACCGTTATTGGTTCTGGTAAGACTTTGATTTATCGTGGCGCTATTTTTGATAATAAGTCTATTGCGGTCGCTTTCCCGATGCTCGACTTGCCTGACTCTGAAACTTCAGGTGTTGCGTCTGCTAATGGCATCTCTGTCCGTTGTGTGAAATCTTATGACATCGTTCATAAGGTTACGACTTTTAGTATGGACTTCCTTGTCGGTGCATTTATGCTCGACCCGCGTCATGTGACTTTGCTTGCGGAAGAAAGCTAATCATTGTTTATAATTGGCTTGCCGGGGTCTGGTTCACCCTTCTGAGCTACCTCGGCAGGCCCCTTCGTAAGGAGACGCTTATGAAAATGTTTACACCGCAGGGCGAAGTCGCAGAAGTAGCCCCGAATCAGGTGCAGATTCTTCTGAAAGCTGGATGGACTAGAGAGAAAAAATCACCTTCGCAACCTGTACAGTCTGTCCAATCTGCACAGCCTACAGAACCTGTAGAAAAGCAGGAAGAATCGATGGAAGAAAAGAAGATTCGTAAAATTTTGAGGCCGAAAGAGTAAAATGCCTATTGATGCTACACTAAGCGGACCAGACAGTAACGCTTATGTCACATTAGATGAAGCTAATACCTATTTCAGCACTAGGCTTCATGCCGATAGCTGGACTTCTGCCCCGGATGCAGATAAGGAGGCTGCCATTCTTTCAGCCTCCAGTATCATAGACTGGTATTATGTGTATAAAGGTACAAGGTCAGTAGTTACTCAGAGTATGCAGTGGCCTCGTGCTGGCATTGTAATAGGACAAGACGTGTACGCCAGTGACGCTCTTCCAAAAGAAGTCGTTATGGCTACTTGTGAACTAGCTCTTGTTCTCTTAGAAGAAGACGTACTAGAGGATAATGCTCTAGCTGGTCTCAGAAAGGTACAAGCTGGTCCTCTTATGATTCAAACGGCTGATAATGGAAGACCTCCTTCCAATGGTCAACTTCCTGAAGTTGTATATATGCTCTTGAAGAAGTTTATGGATAATTCTGGTATTAGAGTTATACGGCTTATTCGAGGATGATGTATTCAGTCTTGACACCTTTAGTTCTTAATACTTTTGACTGATATGCTAAAAGGCTATGGCTAATAGAGGAATTAAAAAACTTTTTAGGAATATTCCAGTAACGATATTCAAGGTTTTCAAGGATTTAATCGTTGAAGCCACTTGGCATCCTTTTACACAGAATCTTTTAGATGAGGATACCCAAGACCCTAGAACTTTTAGCATGATTATTATAGAGACTAATCACGAGAATATAGATATTCTTCGTTTTAAGGATATACAGCCAAATGATCGTTTAGGATATGTTAGAGGCGTAGATATAGACTTTGAGATTCAAAATGGGGATCGAATCGAAGTAGAAGATAAAATGTATGAAGTAGCCGAACAAGAAATTCTTGCGGCTGACGCCCTTTATATATTCTTACTTCGGAAGGTAGGCTAATTATGTTGATTGACTTTAGTACTACAGCTGTAGATATAGCTTCTTATGCTAACTTCCTTAAGCAAGGTGTTAATAAGCGACGCACAGCTTTGCCTGATTCCATACAGTGGTGGCTGAGACAAGTACTTTTGCCTTTAACTCGTAGATATACTCCTGTTAGCGATAAAGACGATGCTGGTTATGTTCATGCTTATACACTTTGGCGTGGAGAAATAATAAATAGTGGCACTGGTCAAATTGTTAGCATTACAAATGAAAGACCGTATGCTCATTTTTTAGAGTATGGTAGTAAGCCGGGCTACTGGCCTTGGCCTCGCTCTAGTGCAAGAGGTATAATTAGAAACGGTCTTAGAAGTGATGGGAAGCATAGGACGAGAAGAACAAGCCGTAGAACTACGCTAGTTGAAGACCCTAATATAAACGATTTTCATCAAGAAACCGGAACCAGAGTTTGGGCAGGAGGGTTAAATCCCGGACATAGTATTACTGTAGGCGGTCCGATTGCTAGAGCTATGCAAGAGGCTGGGCGGTATAGCAAGAATGCAGATTTCGGAGATTATAGCGCTGGCGGTAAACACTATATTTCATACTCTCCGTTGATTACTTCTGTTATCAATGATGTGTTTAGTATTATAAGTAAAAATCACACGGCTCCTATTAACGGTGGAGCAGCACCTGCTCTCAGGAACGGTTAATTATGAAAAAACGAGTACAAGCTCTAGATGTTTTAATTAACAGGTTTCGCGAATATAGCGAAGACCTTAACATCGAAACTCTAAAGTTAAATCCTAATACAGAGATTTATGATGCCGATATGCCCGCTTTAATCTTAACTAGCGGGACAGATGTCATATTAAAGGAGAGTACTCATAATGCTAGAGGCATTCCGATGATGCGTTCTTTCACTATAACAGCTGAGCTGATTATAAATAGAAAGAACACCAATATAGACTTGATTAAGTCTGTATGCTTAATGCGTGATATTGTGTTAGATAAGCCCTATCCTTTATTCCTAGATAATGGCAAACCTGATAGGACGACGTACTTCAAAGAATTGGGTATAGATGGGCCTTATTCATTTAGGGTAGCTTATATCGAGGGGATCAAATTGATGATTGGGCTAATTTATGAAGACAACGGTACTTATTAACCCTTACTCAGGAGATAGATTATGGGTGCTGAAAATTATACACTTGGAAAAGGTATTCTGTATTTTGACCGCTACAACCCTGATACTGGAACTTATTCTGGTTGGCGTGACCTGGGTAATGCTCCTTCGTTTAGCTTCACTGTAAACATTGAAAAGCTGGAGCACTTTTCTAGTCGAGGTGGTCTTCGTGTGAAGGACAAAGAAATTATTTCGCAACTTACTCCGTCTTGCAGCTTTACGCTTGATGAGATTACCGCCGAGAATTTCGGTATTCTTGGTCTTGCTAAGGTTGTGGATTTGGCTCAGTCAGCAGGGACTGACGTAGAAGATACCATTACTGTCGATCAGGTCAAGAAGAATGAAAAGCTCTTCTTGTCTAAGCATCATGTTGTTTATGAAACTACGGGCACAAGTCCTAAGCGTCCTAAGGTATATATTGGTGGTAGCACTGGTACACTTTTAACAGAAGGTGTTGACTGGATCATGTCTGTTGAAGATGCTAAGGCAGGTCAAATTACCATTGTGGACACTTCTACCGCTGTAGCTGCTGCTCTTAGTGGCACTGAGGATTTCACTGTTGTATATGACTGCGCAGCTTCTACTATGAAGAAGATTCAGTTGTTCACTGAGACTCAAATACTGGGTAGGCTCCGTTTTGTTAGCGATAATCCGACTGGTACTCAGTGCACTTTTCTCGCTAAGAATGTATCTCTCACTCCATCGGGCGATACGGCGTTCATTGGGGACGACTGGAGTACTTTGAGCTTTAGCGCTGAATGCTTGAAATCCACCGACCCCGCTGACGTGGGTTCTCCGTATATTGATATTACTATGGAATAAGCCTTTTCATAATAAGTTGTTTCTTACACCCGGATGGAGGCATCTCCATCCGGGTTTTTATTGAGCATTGGACTCTTCTCGTAGTTCTTCTAAAGAGAATCTTGCGTCTAATGCGATTACACCCACATCTTTATATCGATGTGGGTGTCCTTCTGCCAGACTATCCATATCGATGAGTTTTCGCCATAGTTCTGGTTTATTTTTGCGTAAGCCTCTTAGACTGTTTAAGCTCTGTAGAGGACAGCACCAACAAGATACACGTTTGCTCCATTCGTAGAGACCACCCCATGTGTATCCTAGCTTTTTACAGTACTGTAAACACATTTCTTCAGTATAGCCGTATTCAATAAGAGGGTATCTTTTATCTGGGTGTTTTTTACGTCTTATTTCATCTGCGGCAATACCTATACAAGAGACACCAGTATGTTGTTTTGCTTCTTTTTCTAGCGCATCCCTTTTATATGCGGTACACCAACGTTGGGTAGGGCTGGGCCATCCCCATCCTTTCTTATTATAGGCATTCTCGTACTCGTAAAAGAAGGCGCGGTGGGTCAAGTCAGGTGGATAAACATGAATAATATGCAGTCCTGTTCTTTCTTGCACCAAATCAATATGCTCTTGCATTTCTGGAAATTCCCAATCTCCCATATCGCAGTATAGTACTGCTTCTATTTGTTCGCCTCGCTCCAGCATAAGATGCAGCATCGCTGTAGAGTCCTTTCCTCCAGAAAACGATATTATGTTGTTCATACTCAGCTCTTTAGTAAACGTTGTGATTATATTGACAGGACGGCTTCACTGCTTATCTTGATATTCAAACATAGCATAGACCTCCGTAGGTTTTGCCCGTAGGGCTTTTCAGTAGGAATCTCCATAGGACTCAGGCCCCAGAAGAAAGACAACTTTTTTCTGGGGCTTTTTATGTCACTTTTCGTCTAATAGATAATACAAAGAAGGAGGCAGTACGAGGGAAATGTGTCCTTTCTTGTTTACTTTCTCTTTCAAGGACTGGATAATCTCCTCTTTAGCAAAAGAGTAAATCTCCAAGTCTTGCTTGAATCTCTGTACTCCTCTCTCGCAGAAATTGGCTGGAAGCAGTACCTTATCTCCTATAAATCCGTGCAGCCACTTTTGCCTGTATGCTTTAACGTGTCCTTTTGTTACCATACTGATTAGACCATCGCACATCTGTACGAAATAAGGAATGCGCACAATCCTATAACCCAGAGCGATGTGCCAGTCCTTCTCCTTTTTGTCGTCTCCGTAAATCTGCTGCGGACTACAGTAGTGATGAAATCCGTGCATCTCTATAATTAAAGAAAGGATGTCACAGCGATAGTCAGGTCTTGCTCCGATTAGGCTCGCTCCGGGTACTGCCCTTTCATACACGAAGTTGTATTCGGGCATCTTTTCTTTGAGAATCTTCCCTAGCTCAGTTTTATTTAAGCCGTAAGGCTTAACTTTTCGCATCATAAGATATTCCTCCTGTTAGCTCAAAGGATCACAAACTATTCTAAAAAAGATATTATACTAAGGCTTTTTGTTTCTGTCAAGAATGTACATTAAAGCGCAAATTTTCATATTAAATCGCGCTTAGTGTATCTCGATGTGATAGTTTGACTCATATTTAAGTGTCAAACTATCACATCATAGTCGCGCTATGCTTTATTTTGCTCCGCTTGACACTTATTTCTTCGTGTTTATCATTTTCACTTGTTTAAGTTATTGTTTTAATTATTCATCTGGAGACAGTTATGAAAGAGAAAACTAGACTAGGCATTGATTTCAGTAAGCTGTATAGGACTACTACGATGGACATCGGAGGGACACTGGTTACGATTCGTCCTCTTACTTATGTACAGTGGGCAGAGCTTTTGTCTAAAGCTGATCTTATTATTGCGAAGTGCAAAGAGCAAGATATTACTCTAGAGAATTATCGCTCTCCAATGAAGACTTTGGCTCTTGCTCGGATTATTGTGACAGATTTTATTAACATTTTGTCTGAAGCCTCAAATATCCACGAAGATGATTTGAAGGCTCTTCCGATTGAGATCATCGTAGATATTATTGGAAACGTGATTGAAGTTAATCTCGCGTCTAAGGCGGATTTGGAAAAAAACTTCAATCGCTTGACCGCAATGCTGACTCAACAAGCCGAATCGGAGTAGAAGACGCTTTTCAGCTGATGATCCATAATGGACATTCGTGGTCAAGCATTCAACAGATGGCTTTAGGAGAGATAGGGTTTTTCCTTAAGGCATCATTAAGACAGGAGGAGAGAAGGTCTTTAGAAAGCTATAGCATTGCATGGTTAGGTAATCACCACAGTGCTAAAGGATATGCTGAGCATATAAAGCTGCTACAGGGTAGGTATAAAAGACTATCTTCACCGAAGAAGGAAGCAGATGATCCAAAAGAAATTTTGGATAACTGGAAGCGATTAGCATTAAGAATGAGTTCTTTAAGGTGAAAGTATGGCAGATAATACTCAGAAAGTATCTATTAAGATAGATGTATCCGGGGAGCATATCAAACAGTTAAAGGCTCTTGCGGAGAATGTTTCTAAAGTTACCACTAAGGTAAAAGAGCTACAGACCGCCATAGATGCTATAAGTGGCGGTACTGGTAAGACCACCTTCTCCAGTTCTCATCTCGTTTCTGCACTCGGCGAAGTAAAAACCGCCATCGCAGCCATTAAAGACACGGGCTTTGACAAAGTGAGCAAAGCCCTTGATTCACTCAATGACCAGAAGTTAAATAATTTCGCTGCTGCTGTAGAGAGGCTTAAAGCTGGTCTTGATCCTTCTTTAATACAGAACACTTCAGCCTTTGCCGACGCTATGAAGCGTATGGGAGAGGCTCAATCTAAATTTAGTGGCGCTGAGACCGCTAGGCAAGTTAATGATTTACTTGGCGGTCTTCAGAAAATGGAGAGTGTAAATACTGCTAACCTCAGAAGTATAAGCGCTGCTCTATCTGAACTTAATCTAGGAGCTAATCTTACTTCTATTGAGGCTATCTCTAGATTAGGTTACGCTCTGCGCTCTATCAAAGACTTTGGAGAAGGTAAGAATCCTCTGAGTAACCTTGCAGACGGTATGCGTAGCCTTATTGGCTTGAAGCAAAGCGATACCTTTCTGTATAGAGTCCGTCAGATTACACTAGCTGCTTCTCTGCTCGCCCATTCAGAGCCTGTTGACTTCTCAAAGTTTACTAAAGCCTTACAAGAATTAGGTCAGTTTGACTATAACTCTGTTGACTGGAAAAATATAAAGCAGATCAACGCCGGGATTAAAGAAGCATTTGAGGACCTCAGGACTGTTAAAGTTCCTAATATAAAAGGTCTCATGCAAGGTCTCGGCATGGTGGACAAGACCTATGAGAACTTAAAGCCTGAAAATCTTCGCCATATAGCTACTACTCTTGTAGAAGAGTTTGGTAAACTTTCACAACTAAAAATGCCTCAGCTAGGTTCTTTGACTAAGAATCTAAGGCTATTGAGTTCTGGTGAGTATGACTTTCAGAGGGTTGCCGACAATGTAAATACTTTCAAAGATTCCTTAAAAGGACTACATGGAGTACAGCTTCCTAACATCGGTAATTTCTTTAGGGGGTTTGAGATACTAGGGAAGACTTCTTTCTCTGGTATGAACACAAAGATTCAGGCTCTTACTGCTAGAGTAGCTGAACTTAAAACCAGCGCGAGTGAAGGAGCATGGGATCAAATAAAGGTTCCTTCCAATCTAAGTTCTTTTGTAAAAGGCATACACGATCTTGGCAGTATGCGTCTGGATGAGCAACACCTCCAGAACATTAACCACAATATCAGAAGTATTCCTAATAAGCTAAGAGAGATCGCAAGCATCAATGTTCCCGATCTTACCAAGTTTGCATCTGGTCTGCTTTCTCTCAGTACTTCAGCGGTCAGTGCGAAAAAGGTATCTAATATAATTAGCTCTTCCTTAACAGCTATCACCGAAAATTTACCTAAGCAAGAGATAAAACTCCCCAATATCGCTGGTCTCACTAAAGGAATTAAGGATTTTCAGGCTTTACAAGATGCGGGCAGCTTAAGCGATGAAAAGATGCTCTCTCTGACCACCAGCATCAAAACTCTTGTAACTCAACTCAAGGGTGCTGATAAAGTCAGTCTTCCTAATATTCAAGGTATAGCCAACGCCATCCATAAACTCAGCACTGCGGTTCCAGAAAACGCGGGTACTACTGCGTCTGTACATATTAGCGCAATAGTAGATGCAGTTAAAAAACTAGATGGAGTTAAGACTCCTGATCTTACTAAAATCTCTAACGCATTTAAGACCCTCAACGAGTCTGTACTCGGTGGTCAGTCTTCTATTGATACCAAACAGACTACTACAAAGATACAAGAGAATATAGATGAGCTGAAAAGGGGTCTTGATAAACTCAGAGACCTCTCTGATTCTTCAAAAGGCAGAATCCCTAATCTGAAGAATATAGCAGACGCCTTCAAAGTTTTGAATGACACTACCCTGAAGACTGAGGAAGTCTTCCGTCATGGCAAGATGGGTATAGGCTCTGAATCCGTATTTCGTCTTCAGAATAATATGGATATTATTAAGCAGGCTATTAAGGACTTGCAGAACCTGAATGTCAATGCCCCTAAGATGCCTGACCTTAAGAGTATTGTCACCGCTTTTAAGGATTTGAACTCTCCGCTTATGAAGCTAGAGGAGTCTTGGAAGTTGGGTAAAGGCGGATTGCAGTCTGAGTCTATTTATCGTTTCCATAATAACATGGAAACTATCAAGAAAGCTATCTCAGATTTGCAGGCTCTGGGTGGAGACAATGTGCCTAAGATTCCTAGCCTTAAGGGAGTGATGGCAGCCTTTAAGGAATTGAACGAGACTGTTCTCAAGGGATACTCTTCTTTGTCTGAAGGAGGTCCAAAGAACGTCCGGCATATTTATGAGAACATAGATGCTATTAAGGCTATCTATACAGCCCTACAATCTGTTGGTACAAAAGAAGCTCCCAAGATTCCCAGTCTTAAGGGGGTTATGGCTGCTTTCAGGGAGCTGAATGATACTTCCTTAAAGGGAAAGGGTACAGATGATTACGGGAATCAGTATTCGAACATACTGACCAACCTTAATCATCTTGTTACGGTTATCACCACGCTCCAGTCTTTAGGCAAAAAGGCAGACGGAGCTATGCCTAGCCTTTCTTCTGTTACTACTTTCTTTAAGACGTTTAATGAGAAGATTAGAAAGGAAGGGTTCTTTGACGGTAAAGGTAATTGGACAGGACAGACTATTACGAGAGTACAGCAGAACGCTGAGTACTTGAAGGATGCTCTTCTTAAATTGTCTGAAGTGGGCAAGGTCAATATTCCTAACCTCTCCAGTGTAACTACTGCTTTTAAGGTATTTAATGAGAGTACTCTCAAAGGGGCATTTACTGATAATTATGGTAATCAGTATTCTAATATGCTCGATAACCTTGCTGCTATTAAGCACGTTATTAAGGAGCTTCAAGCTCTTGGTGGTAAGGATGTCAATAAGATTCCTAATCTCTCCAATATAACCACTGCCTTTAAGACTTTTAATGACACCGCGCTTAAGGGTACTTTTACCGACGACTTCGGTAGTCAGCATTCTAATCTGCTTAATAATCTAGCTACTATTAAGCACATTATTACTGAACTTCAGTCTCTTGGTGGTAAAGATGTCAATAGGATTCCTAATCTTTCTAATATAACTACTGCTTTTAAGACTTTTAACGATACTACTCTTAAGGGTACTTTTACTGATGACTTTGGTAATCAATACTCTAATATGCTTAACAACCTTGCCGCTGTTAAGCATATTATTACGGAACTTCAGTCTCTTGGCGGGAAGGACGCACCTAAGATTCCTAATCTCTCTAATGTAGTTAAGGCTTTTAAGACTTTTAATGAAGATATTCTTAAAGGATACTCTGAAGTAGATAAGAAGGGTAAAGCTAAGACTGTATATAACTTTGATGAGAACATCAAAAAAATTAAAGAAGCCATCGAAGGTTTACAAAAACTTAATAAAGTAACTGATGGTGTTAAACCTCCGAGTATCCCGAATCTTAAGAATGTTACTGATGCCTTTAAGGTCCTAAATGACACTTTTATCAAAGGTAGCACTGTTGATGATTTTGGGAATGTAATAAATCCTAATTGGCTTAATAACCTCGCTACTATTAGGCATATTATTACCGAGCTTCAGGCTCTCGGTGGTAAAGAAATGCCTGGAATCCCTAACCTTAAAAATGTCTCTGATGCTTTTAGAGTATTGAATGAAAGTGTTCTTTTTGGTAGTAGTACTTGGACTAAAAACAAGAAGTCTGGGAAGTTTGTCTCCAATATAGACACTAATATAAGTGAACTTAAAAAGAATATTAAAAAATTACAAGAGCTAAATGCAGAAGGCGCACCCAAGATTCCTAATCTTAAAGGTATAGCAGAGGCTTTTAAGGTTCTTAATGAAAACGTCCTTGCAGGTTCTAATACTTGGACTAAAGAGAAAGGGAAAGGAGAGTTTATTTCCAACATAACTAAAAACATCGATGCAGTCGCAGAGGCAGTAACTAAACTTCAAGCTCTCGGTGGAAAAGAAGTTAATAAGATTCCTAATCTTAAAAACATCACTGATGCCTTTAAGACATTTAACAATGAGTTCTTGAATGTTATTAGAGGCGGAGGAGTGGACGATTACGGCAATGCTATAAATAGAGTTACCCGTATTAAAGAAAACATCAAAGCTCTGTATGATGTTCTTACTGACCCACAGTTTAAGTGGGATAGTATTAAGCTACCTAACGTAAAGAATATTGCTGATGCTTTTAAGACCCTTAATAGCGAAGTCCTTGAGCGTGTTAATATACAAGGAGAAGGGCGTGTAACTAGAGTAGCTCAGAATCTCAGAGCACTGAAAGATGCCTTTGCTACAACTGATTTTAGTACTATAAAAATTCCTAATCTTAAAAATGTCTCTGATGCTTTTAAGACTCTTAACAGTATAGAAAAACTTGAGACAGTCCCTGATGCTCAAGGTACTCCTACAAGAGTAAAACATTATGTTGACGAAATAGCTAGAGCCTTTCAGTCTGCTAATGAAACTCTAAAGGACGTTAAACTCCCTAACATTAAAAATGTAGCTGATGCTTTTAGAATCCTCAACAATATAGAAGTTAAAGATGACAAGAATAATAACTTTGTTCAAAATTTGAATAAAGTATGGGAACAACTGCGTGCATTTAAGAGAGATGCTGAATTACAGGATATTAAATTTCCAAATCTTAAGAATATAGCAGAAGCCTTTAGGATTCTTGATACTATACCTAAGTCTGATAAAGTCATTACTGGCAAGTTTAACGATAACTTTATTGCTATAAAAGATGCACTTGATCAGTTAAAAGATTTCGATAAAGTAAGGCTGCCTAATGTAAAGAATATCGCTGACGCTTTTAGAATCTTTAATGAGAATACTTTGCGGGAGTTTTCTATCATTAGCACTAAGAAAACTGTATTCGCCGTAAATGAAAATGTAAAGGTTATAAAGGATGCGATTACTCAGCTAAAAGAGACAGGAGTAGTTAAACTTCCTAACCTTAAGAATATAGCCGATGCTTTTACTATTCTAAACAAGATTCCTAAAGATACAGATAGTACTAAAGTTGGAGAACGCTTTAAGGCTAATATAGCAGCTATTGCTTCTGCTTTAAGTGAGCATTCTGAGCAACTTTCTAAGGTTAGACTTCCTAATCTTAAAAATCTGGCTGATGCTTATAATTCTCTAAATACTTTTAAGCCGAAAGATTTAGATACTTTAGCCTTTAGAAATAACATAAAAGAGATTAAGGATGCGCTTAAGTCTTTTAACGATCTATATGCGCTAACTAACAAAGGTAAGCCAATAACATTACCTAATTTGGATAGTCTTGCAAAAGGCTTCAAAACTCTTAATGAGATTTCTTTACAGCACGGAAATAGGGAAGGCAGTGTTCATATAAACAATATGCGGAGGAATATAAACGCTATTATCACTGCCCTCCAAGGTTTTGAAGGTAAGAACTTTGATATTCCTAACATAAAGAATTTGGGGGATGGTCTTAAGAGGCTGAATGATATAGCCACTGTAAACCAGCAGCTTCCTCAAAATATGGAGACTCTTAAACGCGGTCTTGAAGTAATTAACGGATTCAGAGCGCCACAGCTCAAGAATTTTGCTGATGGTTTGCACTCTTTAGATTCATTTTCAAAGAAATCTACCGGAGAGTTAATTAGTCCGAATCTGGCGAAAGACCTTAGCGACCTTGCTACTATTCTCAGCAAGTTTACCGGGATTACTTTGCCTTCCAATCTTGCTGGTTTTGCTAAAGGTATAGAAGCAATCAATAAGGTGAACATTGAGCACTTCTCTAAGAAGTTTCTTGATCTCATCAAAACTATGCACACTCTGAATTTGAATGTGCCTCAAACCGCTATAGACGCCTTAACTGCTAAACTGGTTGTTTGTGAACACGCTATCCGTGCAGTAGAAGGAAGGTTAAATAATACGACTTCTGTTTTTGCTCGCTTTGGCAAGAGCGTGCAAGATGTGGACGCTCCTCTTACTAAATTCCAAGAGCGTGTAAAAACGTTTTTACAGTATAGAGTAATTAGTAACGTCTTTAATCAGATTACTAACTGGATACAGTCTATTCCTGAGAATATCAAAGAGTTTGAGAAGGCTATGTATAATGTACAAAGCATCACCGGTGCTACTGACATGACCATAGCTAAGCTGGGAGTGACTGTAAAAGAGATCGCCAGCACCACTAAATTTTCTGCTCAAGAAGTAGCTGACGGTATGACTATGATCGCACAGGCTGGTTTTACCGCAGGGCAAAGTATGCAAATGATGCAGAGTATCTCTGACTTGGCTACTGGTACTTTGACTGATATGCGCACTGTTGTGGATTTGGTTACTTCTGCGATGGTCGTATTTGGGATTGAATCCAATAACTCAGCGAGAGTATCTGACGTGTTTGCTAATGCTGTCAATAAATCCAAGCTCACTATGGATAAGATTAGGACAGCTTTTAACTACATAGGCCCGGTAGCAAGAGATGCTAATATCTCTTTTGAAGAGTCAGCCGTGGCTATGATGCTCCTTGCTAATAGCGGTCAAAAAGCCTCTACTATTGGTACTGGTCTTCGTAACGTCTTAAGTACGATTTTAAGCCCATCTAAAAAGCTAGCGGAAGCAGCAGCAACGGTGGGTGTCTCTTTAACAGACCTCGACCCTCGTGTTAATAGTTTTAGGGACGTTCTTTCTAATCTAGGTGTAGTAGTTCGTGACTCGCAAGTAGCTTTGGATGTCTTTGGTAAACGCGGCGCTACGGCTGTTTTGTCTCTGACTAACGGCATCAAAGACTATGACAGGCTGTATTCTTCTGTCACTAGGGTTGGCTCTGCTGCTGAAATGGCTGCGAAACAGCAAGAAGGTTTGTATGTTCGTTGGAAGAACCTTACTGATAGAGCGCAGTTGTTAGCTGTTACTTTAGGAGAAAATGGCCTAACGGCTATACTTAGTGGTTTTGTTAATGTATTATCTGGTGCTATTAACTTTATAAATTCTTTGAATGAGTCCATACCCGGTAAATTTGCGATTCGCTTAATTGCTTTAGTTGCAGCTGTAGGTTCCCTGACTGTAGCCTTTAAGGCACTATGGGCTATGAGGGCGATAGGCGGAGTTATGTTTAGTCCTTTAACTGCTGCTGTCTCTTATCTTGTTACTTTATTCCCAACTTTTACTAAACGCATAAGTGGTCTAAAGCAGAATTTTAGCGACTTAAAGTACACAACTACCGCTACTGCGAAAGATTTTGAAGCATTGCGTAGGTCTTATGTACAAGCTCCGCAGTTTATAAAGCCTGTAAATACAGGTTTAACTCACACAGCTATGTCCCTTAAGCAAGTAAGTCAAGTTGTTCCCGGTGTTACTAGGCTTGAGATGGCACTCAGAACTTTAGGCAGTGTAGTTGGAACTCTATCTATAGCTCTCCTTCCTCTATTGGCGCTTACTGCTTTTGACCTTCTTACAGTGACAGTTGAGAAACTTGAACACAACCTCCAGAAAGTCAGTGAGCAATTAGATAAAATCAATAATCAGTCAAAAAGTGTCACAGACGCTTTAGATAAAATAACTAAACTACAAGCTGGAACTGAAGAGTACGCAAATGCGATTAAAGAGGTATTTGCGGCTATAAGGGATAACGGTGGAGCGGTATTAGGGGCGGAGACGGAATTTCAAGCATTAGTGGCTGCTATCAACGAAACTAACGACGCTTTTACTGACGGGGGCGCTGCTCTTGATGCTTATAGGCAGAAGTTGAGAGAAATTGCTGTGGTACAAGCTGTCCAAGAGTTGAGTACAGCCGGTAAGCTGTTTAGAAAAAGTACAAAAACTGGAGGTTGGATGGGCGGCCCTCTTACAACTGAAGCTAAGGAAAAATACGCCACTAAAGTAGTGCTCGATGATTTTACTGGAGAATGGGATTATGCTGATTTAACTTATTCTCAGTTAAAGCAGCTATTGAGTGATATTTCTATAGGCGAAGTTTCTGTGTCAAAGATGTATGGGAGTATGGAAGAGTACACTAAGGCTAGAGATCGTTTCGCGACGATTACACAAGGAGCCGAAAAATACATCAACAATATGTTGAGTCTAGGCAAGATTTCTCTACATACGCCTATAGAACAGGTTATGAAATTAGCGGAAGCTAATCGTGAGTTAAAGACAGAAGAACTTCAGGCAATAGAAGAACAGTTTAAGTCTTTGCAAGAAGCTAATATGAGTAAGGCGTTTTCTGGTGTATTGGCACACGACTTACAAGAAGCTATAAAGAATGTAAATATAAAAGGAGAAGGAGTAGTATCTATTTTTGATGAATTGGGAGGTGGAGACGATCAGGCTTTTAATACATTGAAAGACAGAATAAGTAAAATATCGGTAAATACTAAAGCGCTTAGAGAACAGATAGAGGAGACCGCTGTTGCTATTGAGAGCGCCACTAAAAATAGTAAATCTGGTAAAGTAACGATAAGCCAAGAGGATAAAAAAGCCGCTGTAGAGGCATTTGCTGGTTTTATTAAGTTAAACCAAGCTCTTATTACTCTGCGAGAAGAATATAATAATAAGCTAAAAGATGCAGAGAGTATAGAGGATGAAAAAGAGAGAAGTAAAAAGATTGCTGAGCTAACCCAGCAGTACCGTATGCTAAATTCAATGCTTGAAAAAGTAAACGAAGAGTTTCTTAAACAGCGTAATACGACTATCGGTATAGCTGCTTTGATGCGCGGAATTGGTGTTGTACAGAGTGCCAATAGGGCAATAGAAAGGGTACGGACTAGAGAAAAAGAGGGCGCTAAAGCAAGTGACTCGGCTTATGAAGCCGCATCGGAAGATGTCAAGAATCGTTACAATGCAAACCGTATAAACTGGAATGAGTACAATGCAGAAATAGATCGACTTGCTAAAGATAATTCAAAGAAAAAAGTGCAGATTGAGATAGGGGCTGAGGCTGATGTGAGCAAACTAAGAGAGGATACGGCAGAGAGACTTAAAGAAGTGGTTAGGTCCGCTATTCCTATCAGTACTCGCATGGAGGAAATCACAAAAGAAGAGAAGGAGAATAAGAAGCGTAGAGATACTATTCTTCAGTCCGAGTTGAATCGCATCCAAATTCAAGAGGACGCCTATAAACAGAGTGAAGGCAGAATAGGTCTTGCTTTCAAAGAGGCACGAGCTAAAGAGCAAGAAGCTCATGTTAGGTATATGGCTGCCAGACTTGCTGACATTTTACGCTACGAGAAGGAGATAAAAGATAGCTATAGGGCAGACAATGAAGAAACTAAGAAAGCCCTAGAAAAGATTCAAGAAATGAAAAAATCGATAGTAGAAGAAGGCTATCGTGCGCAACATGAGCTTGACCAGAAAAACGCCAAGGCTGCTTTCTTTTTAGCTAAGGAGCAAGGAGATGCTATTGCTAATCAAGAAAAAAAGGCCAATGAACAAAGAAAACATCGGCAAGAGAAGGCTTTGCATGAAGTAACTGCTCTTGAGTCAAAAGGTGTCGTCTCTCACGAAAAGGCTGAACTTAAGAAGGCTGAGATTTCTGTTAAATACCATGATGAGATTATAAAATCTCGCAAAGAGCAAATAGCAGCTCTCAAACAGTTAGATGAAGCACAAAACATTCAGCAGATCGTAAGGCTTGAAGAAGAAATAGAAAAGAGTACTTATGACGCTGTGAAAGCTGCACGCCAAGGAATAGAGGCTCAGACTAAAGCTGTATATGAAGCCGAGAAAAAACTTAAAGAGCTGCAAGGGGAATCTTTCAAATTTAATCCACTTGGCGACTTTAATGCGAATCAGCAGGCAGCTATTACAGCTGAGTACGAAAAAGAAGTAGAGAAGAGAAAGAAACTTATTGCGGAAGGTTTTGATTTAGAAAACGATACTGTTTTCTCCTCTACGAGCAAAGTAGCAGAAGAAGTACGAAAGCATTATGATAAGGTTGACTCTATCGCTATTAAGTCTGCTGAGAAAAGAGAAACTCTTGAGCAGACTATGCTTAAGAAAAAAGAAGAGTACGAAAAGAAGAAATTAGATATTATTAAGAAGTACGATGCTAAAGCTCTTGCCCTTGAAGACGAAAGGCAAGATACTATGGATACTATAGAGGCTAAGGGTAACAGCAAAAAGCTCCAAAAAAAGAAAACACAAAGAGCAGAAAAAAGGATTAAGAAGGCCAGTGGAAGTATCGCGGCGGCTGTAGAAGAAGGGGATAAGCAAGAACTTGAAGCCTTGTTTAATCAGTTGCAGTCTGCTACCAGTACTCTAATGGGGTCCGAAAAACCCGGTAAGTATAAGGGAGATATACAAAAAGCCTTTGACCTCAGAAAACAAATTCTTGAAGCTCAGAAGCAGATAGAACTTAAGGAAGAGGAGGAAAAATTCCAGAGAGAGTTAAAACAAGATAAGCGCCGACTAGAAGTTCTTAAGTCTTCAGCAGAACAAGCTCTTCTTGCTGAAAATGGCAGACATGAGTTAGCTATGAGTCATCTTGAGAAAGAGGCTGAGAAGATTCGTGAACAGATTGAACTCGCTAAAGAGTTAATGTCAGTTTATAACGAACAAATATCAAAGGGAGAAGTCTTAAAAGCACAAGAGAAGACTGTTCCTGCTGGTCAAAGAGAAGCAGGTTTGCCTACAAATGAAAATGGCACATGGCAAGGGGCGGTCAATAGCGCTAGACAAGGAGATGATTCTGTTAAAAAGAGTGCACAAGAGGTACTTAAAGAGTACGGTCTCGATAAAGAACAGTATGATGCCATGCTTAAAGAGTTAGAAGCTACATTCAAGGGTACGCAAAAGGCAGGTGAACAAAGTGCAACTAATATCAACTCTGCTTATAAGAATACGATAGAAGAACTTAAGAAGGAATTGACATCCTTTAGTCAAGATATGGAAGATAAACTCAAACAGCTTGGTTCTAAGGACGGTACAGCTAATGCTATTGCAAGTGCGCTACAGACTACATTGAGTGATGCTATTCGTATTCTCAAGAACAGCCTAGATACTATAGAAGTGGACGTAGAGGTAGCCCCGGAAAGAGTAGAAGAAATAGGAAAAGAGGTGACAGAGTTAGTAGCTTCTTTCAATAAGCTCAAGGCTGACGTGACTGTACAGGCAGATACTACAAGGGCTACAGCAGGACTCACTCAGATTATACAGAAGATTAAAGAGATTCCGAATAAAATACGAGTTGATGTGGTAGTACAAGAAACAAATGTGGCTACTGAATCTTCAACACAGCAAAAAGCGGCAGGCGGTCTTATCCTTTCTAAGTATCCGAGGTTACAGTCTAGGTTTATTAACAAGGGGTCAGGCACTAAAGATGACGTACCTGCTCTTCTTATGAAGAATGAGTTTGTGCATAGAGCCGCAGCAGTCAAAAAGTACGGCGTGGACTTTATGTATAAACTCAATAATCTACAAATCCCTGCCAGCATTACCAAGATGTTCGCCAATGGCGGCATCGTTGGCAGCACTGTAGGTTTTGTCCAGAAATATGCCAATGGTGGACTCATTCGTTCTACTAAGCGTAAGCTAGAGGAACTTTTTGCAGGTTCCGATATAAATTTGAACGTGAATAATCTGGATGTTAGTACAAAGCTCGAACAAGCAGCGAATGAGTTTACTTCTCCTATAGGTCTGCAAGCTATCGGAATGATGGCAAAGAATATAGAAGCAGGTATCAGTCATTTTGTCACAGGTGGTACACCACAAAATGCCGCTTTGAATGCTCAGCAAGCTCAAGCGATAGCTGACGAGTACTCTAAATCCATTGCTAGAGCACAGGCGACGGGCAACACAACTATTGCTAGAGCTTTGAGAGATGAAAGGAATCAAATTACTGTTCTCTCTGAAGAGCTTCAGCAAAATCTCGCAGAGCTTCATAGACAGTACACGGAAGAAGTCAGCCGTCTTAATAGCGAGCATAATAGGAGGCTTCAAGAAAAGAGAACTGAATACGATAAGAGTGTACGAGAAGAAAATGCTGAGTACGATGAGAAAGTGTACGCCGATGAGAAAAAGTACACGAAGGAAGACGAAGAGTACGAAACTAGCAAGAAGGAACGCAAAGAGAGCTATGACACTTCCATAAAAGAGATTAAAGATAATCTCGAAGAGGAGCGTTTAAGTTACGAAGCCGATCTACTCTCTAAGCAACAAACTTTGACAGAAAAGGAAGCCGCTCTCCAAGACTTTAGGAATCAGTTACACTCTGATAAATACCCTGTAGGTCTTGCTGGACACGAGAATGCTAGTATTGAAGAACTTATTACAGCCCATGCGGAATACGCAAAGCAGAAGTACGGATCAGATAAGCGTTACATAATTGATCTTGGCGGCTTAGTTAAGACCGCAGATATTCTGTCAGAGAGCGCTGGAGATAAAGTCCAGTCTTACGCTACTCGTCTTGAGAAGATGACCGCTTCTGAAAGAAGTGCGATAGAGGCTCTTGTTTCTACCTACATGAAGGGTTTAGACTCATCTTACTCTGAGTCAGATGTTAATTATCGCGCAGAGAAAGAGTCTGACTATTATAATAGGGCTATAGATGAGTATTTAGAGTCTGTTAAAAAGTCACATGGGCGGACAGCTTATCTAGATACTATAGAGAGGCTCACTGGTGGCTATCAAGAGCTTCCACCTGAGCAGAATGTTCCTTATGTGAATTATCTCTTCCAGCATCTATACTCTGACTATACTATTCCTCTTGAGCAAGCCAGGAATGAATACTTGAAAGCGAAAGATGAGGATAATCCTGATACCAAGGCCACAAAAGAGATTAAAAAACTGACTGAAGAGTTTAATGCTGCTAATCAGAAAGCAGAGGAAGAAAGAAAAGAGGTCTTGATAGAAAGAAAGAAGGCTATAGATGAAAGAGAGACTTCCCATAAAGAAAAACTCGCTGAATTGAAACAAGATTATGATAACTTTGTACAGCAAGAAAACGCAGAGTACGATAAGAGCACTTCTGAGTTGAAAGAGGCTAATCAGGAGAGCATTGCTCAGGCGAATGTTCAGCACTCTGACCGTCTCAGACTTTTGAAGAATAACACTGCGCAAGTTGTCAGCAGCGCAAAAGAGGCGATGGCAGCTTCCATAAACGCAGCTAGAAAGAGTAAAGCTGAAGCCATCGCTACGGCGAGTGTACCGCAGACCCAGAGTACAAGAGAGTTAGATAAACTGTCACTCTCTTCTCTTGAAGAGATTATAAAGAGAATGCGTAGTGTATTTAAGTTTGCTACTGGTGGTTTAGTTCCCTTCACTAGAGGGGCTAAAGCTAACACTGATTCTGTCTTGTCTCTTTTGTCTCCGAATGAGTTTGTTATGTCAGCTAAGGCTGTTCGTACCTTTGGCGTAAACTTTATGCAAAGCCTTAATAACCTCAGAGTACCTGCTTTTGCTACTGGCGGCATGGTAGGAGCGAGTACACCGATACAAGAAAGCGCTATAGACAAAATAATGAACAAGACAGTTTATGCTCTTGATTTAACCTTGAATAATACCCATATTGGTGAATTGACAGGGGAAAAGGATACTATAGATTCCTTTATGTTCGCAATGGATAGAGCACGGATGGGTATGATATGAGTTGGAGAGACGCAGATTTTACAACAAGAAGGCAGATGGCTGGGCATGATGCCTATTATTATAAACTCGTAGCTAATGGAACCTACTCAGAGCTGGGAGGTAATAATAATACAGTGTATTTACCTAAAGAGCTTATATGGCAAGATGAGTTCTCTTGGGACCCAGTAGCTCAAGCCTATGAATATTCCGTAGAGGGTAACTTTCTTATTCAAGAGAGTAAAAAGAAGAAGGGAAGGCATATCACCTTAGTAGGGCATAATGATATGGCTTGGATTGATAGAGGGGATATGAAAATTCTGGTAGCGATGAGAGATATTACTGGTCTAAAAATGACTCTAACCTTTGAAACTAGAAACTCTTCTACTAATACTACAACCACTGCATTTGAATATACGGTCATGTTTAGGCATCAGGATACAGCCCTTGAGTACACTCTTGTTAAGAACTTTGATCAGTATGAAAATGATGCTTTATACATTATAAACGCAATTAGGTTCATGGAAGTTTTACCAAATGAACAGGCTCCGTCAGGAGGTTGATAATGCCAATAAATAGAACTGATATAAAACTCAGACAGTCCGAGCGCCTCGATGATACAGACTATGGCGGAGGGCAAATTACTAATAGAGAAGTAGTGTCAGGGGAATTGAATAATCTCTTTCCTGACATCTCTCGTATGGATAGGACATACGGACGTGTTAGTATGCGTAAAGCCTATATGCAGGTAGAGACGAATGACCGTAGTACTTATTACGGCGCTCATGCTGCGATGACCTTAGACGCTAAAGACCCTAATGTGTCAGTTTGTTTCTTTTCTGACGGTGATTTTTTTAGTCAGAGGAAGGCAGCTCGTTCTAGAATGGAGAGTTATCTGACCAGAGGTCCACAGCTAACAGCCGCACTATGTAATGACCATTTTACCGGTACTTATACTCTCTCAATACACTGCCCTACTGTAGTAGATGCGCCGAGAATTGGGGATGTATTAGTTCTTGTAGCTAATCAAGGTACAGCGGAAGAGTTTCAGCAGTACGTCAGAATAGCAGAGATGAGTGAAGTTATTCAAAACTTAGCTACAGGTGATAACTCTTACTTTAGAAAGAAGATAGTTACACTAACTATTAGCACTCGCCTTGAACACGATTTCATAGGTTCTGATATTTTTCAAGGAGTGTCTGGTTATAACTCTAAATTAGCTACCTGTATCTATACTACAACGGTAGCCGATGCTGCTACTTACTACGGCGTTAAAAAGTTAGCCGATGATGCAGTTGCCGGTTCTTTAATTGTACAAGTAGAAGATATTCAAACTCCTCTTCTCCCCTGTACTACCAGTACTACTAATGTAACAGATGTGACCTTAGATGGAACTACGGTAGAGGCTACTTCCAGTGGAGGAACTACAGCTAATAGTGAAGAGCAGATAACTAAAAGCATAGCCTACAGGGTATCTCCTAATGGACAGTTCCATGTTGGAACTCCTGTACAAAGAAACTCTCTCAATTTAAGAATCGGAGGTATGACTCTTACTGACGATGGAGGAGGAAATATTGTCGGAAGTGGGTCAGCTATTGGTAGTATAGATTATTCTACAGGTATAATCACCTTTGGTAGTAATGTCAGTAGTAACTCTGGCTCCGGTACTATTTCATATATACCGGCAGTAACAGCCACTCAAGCTGCACTATCAGGTAGTATCGCAGTACTGCAAGGTAACAGGGGTTTCAGCTATGTGTACTACTGTAAACCGGAACCAATGCCCGGCACTCTTAAAGTGCATTACCTGTCTGGCGGAAAATGGTATATATTACAGGACGATGGACGTGGTGCATTAAAAGGAGAATCAGAAGAAATAGGGGCTGGTACAGTAAACTTTGCCACCGGTTCAGTTAGTCTCGCTCTTGGAGCTATGCCCGATGTAAATAGCACGATCCTTTTAACGTGGGCTAAAGAATCACGAGTTTATGACATTTCTGGTGGAGAATCTAAAATAGAATATGATCTTGAGTTTACCTTTACCTTACAAGACCAAGGTATTGCACGCAGCACTTTTGTTTGTCATTGGGGAGACGGTGCATTTGGCGTAAAAGATGATGGGCATACTAATATAAAAGTAGCTACAAAGAATAGCAGCGGTTGGTCAGCCACCGGGGATATTGTGGGCACGATTAACTACGCTACTGGTAAAGTATCTTTTAAGCCGGGGACTCAGCAACAAATCCCTTCTTGCCTTGAAAACTTTACCATTATGTATGATTACGGTCCAGTAGAAGAGCATATTTTTACAGAGCCTCCTAGAGCGGCAGGTGGAGTACTAAATTTGCAGTTGCCGCGAGATAAGTACCCTATTCAAAAGAATAGCTTTGAGATAGAATGGCATACTCTTCTTCAACAATATGGAACTGAAACCAGCACCTCAAACATAGCTGTAGGTGATAAGAGGACTGTTCAAATAGGTCCAGTCGATCCCACTCACATTTATGAAGATGAGGAGACTTCTGATCCTAACATTGGACACTTTAAGGGAGAAAGTACTGATTTTTCATTATTGACTACAAGTCAAACTGACACACTAAATGAAGCAATAGCCGCCGGTACTGATCTTGAAGAGGCTGCCCATCCTACCGTTGATAATAATCTCTTGAGTACTGTTAATTACGAAACTGGTATAATAACACTTAAGCCAGACCGCGTTGGATTTTTTCCTGTGCCACAATACGAATGGCGCGAAACTGGAAATAGTTGGACAGAAGATGGTACTCAACAGGTACAAACCTTATATGGTGTAGCAGAAATGCCCGCCAGAATCCTTGTTCAAGAACAGGAGTATAGCTTTTCGCACATGGACTATAAATTAGCTCCTTGTGTGTTTCCTATAAATGGTTGGGTTAAAGTAAAATTTAGGAAAAGAGGGGATAGTACTACTCACAGAGAGTACCAAGAGCCTGCTCCTCGGTCTTTTTGTATTAGGCCGACTTATAATGTTTCCCTTGTTCCCGGCTCTGTGAACCTTAAAGCTGGTGATATTCATTTAGTGGACAATGGGAACGGTAAGTTGTATTATAACATAGATGGCACGAATGGTATAGGACAAGAGTGCGGCATTATAGACTATGCTACAAGAGTAGTAACTATTACTGTAGATAATGTTTTGACTACCAGTGGAAGTACTGCTAATCTCGATATTAGGAAGATTAAAGTTATAAAAGCAGCTGCTTCAAGTGGTATCATGCCAGTGTCCTATGTGGTATTTAGGCTTCCGGGTGCTCCTATTGTTCTTAATTCAGTGAAAATTACCGCTAAAAGTGTTCCCTTTGAGGATGCGTCAGATGGAGAAGATATTGTAGGCAGTAGTAATGAACTTGGTGGAATCTCTGGTATAAGTAATAGTGAGTACGGCGGAGGCATGGAAGGGTCAGTAGATTATAGGACCGGTTTCTGCCAAGTTTATTTCGGTAGATGGGTGAATACTAGCACATTTACTAGTATGAACGCAAGTGAACGTCCGCTGTGGTTTGAAAACGCAGTGCGTTCAGCAGACGGTTCCCAAGTATGGCAACCTTGTTCCATTATAGCTAACACTTTAAGGTATTCCTGTACTGTAGCTTCTTACATTGCGCTTGATAGTGGCATTCTCGGTATAGACACTATTCGTTTACCAATAGACGGTAAAGTTCCTGTATTCAGAAAGGGCGATGTAGTATTGATACATGATACTAAAGAAAGAGCATTAGGAAATTTAGGTACTAGTACAGAGATATTGATGGGGGAAGGAAATTTAGGTGATATAGCAATTTATGACAAGAATGGACGCTTTTTCCCAGAAGTAACAGGTGGAGCTTACTGCCCTACTAACGCTGAGGATAAAAGAAATTATACCGTGGATTTATTAAATGGTAAAATTACTACGTCTAATACTCTGGATTTCAATGTGTATGACCTACCTTCTACCGGTACTACTCCTAGCGGTAATCCAATTTATGTACAGTATGAACCCCCCTTTAGGGCTAGGTATAGAATAGAGGATATGTGCCTGTGTGTAGATACTCAGATTACTGGACATCTTGGACTAAATCAGCCTTTAACGCACAACTACTCGAAGAATACAGCTTTAGTGTCTTCTGTACTTCCGTGTAAGGATTTACAAGCTGCGGCTTATAATGAATTTACTCAGGGTAGCTGGGATGACGTATGGAGTAATGATGCGCGAGGAAGTATCAAGTTAGGTAAATATGACTTTGCTACATACCCTATTCAAGTAGATAATAAAGGAGCGATTAAAGAAAGGTGGCTCATTCGTTTTACCTCTGCTTATAACATTGATATAATTGGTGAGACAATAGGTATGGTAGCTCAAGGGCTACTTTTGTACACTACCGGCTCAGGAGACCCCACAAAAGAAACAAATAATGGCACTGGTAGTACTGCTGGAGGCACAGGTGGTACAAGTACAGGCGGTACAAGTTCTAGTGGTTTAGACGTTGAAAGTTCTCTTATAGGAGCTGCTGCCTCAAGAGTAACCGGTCAAACGCAAAACGGCAATGGCTGGTACACGGCTGGTGGTAAATTTTATTTGCAAGCGATTAGCCGTTTAACAAACAGACCGTATTGGTGTATAGCTTATGATGGATTTAGTACTGGTTGGAAGGCTGGTGACTGTATCCGCTTTAATACAGATGCCGCTGGCGTTCCTTTCTGGTTTGTAAGAACTACGCTTCAACATCCGGCTCAAGAATTTACTGATAAGTATCAATTCTTGATGCGTGGAGATTCTATATAAGGAGGTATTATGCCTTACATTTCAAGAGAGTTCAAAAGCTCAGACGCTAATGCTCCCGTGCTAAATGGATTGACTCCCGGCTCTGTTATCCAAGTATTAAAAGCTGTTCTTGTAAATGGATATGGAGATAAGACAGCCCTTGGATGGGACTTAATGCATGAAGATATAAACAATCACATCTGCGTCTTCAGACCAAAAACTGGGTCTAGAATGTTTCTACAGATAATAGATGATGGAAAAACAAATATACAATTTGCTTTCGCCTATAGCTGGGAAAGTATGTTTGATACTGTAAGTGGTGTACATAAAATGCCTACTTCTAATTCAACCGCCGCAATTCTTAAGACAATGCGGCAGTCAGGTACAGCAGAGAGTGATTGGACTATTATAGGCGATGAAGTGGGCTTCTATTTTTTAATTCAACCTAATATACAAGCGGCAGCTAGTATCCGTTCGAGGAGAACACTTATATATATAGGGGAAGGTATAGTGTTAGGGGACACTTCCTTTGCTACGCCTTATAATTGGCTACAAATGACGATGCAAATGACTTACCTTTATCCTCAGCCTCACTTTATGCGGAATCCAAAAACTCAAACAGCAGGGTACATGACGCAGGATGTGGACTGGTGGTGTTCTGTTACTACTGAAGGTGATAGTACTAAATCAGGAAGACAGACAAACGGAACTATAGCTGGAGTAATAGGATATGAGCCAGTGTACCTGAAGTTTTATGATTATAACACTTATGAAATAAATATACCGGGAATGTTCGCACCTATTTTACCAGTACCTAGTCATCAGTATAGATTAGGAGAAGAGTGGTACGAAGAAATAGATAAAAAGAATAAATTATTCTGTTTCCCTGTAATAGGTCAAAGATTTTCTGAGGCAGATATGGAGTACAGAGCAGCTATTTTAATAGGAGATAGGTTTCGTCATGTATTCTAATAAAATAATAAAACGTGGGATATATACGTCTGACGTAGGGCAGCCTATAAACCTTAAGGCCACTATTTCAGGTACTATAAATGAAGTGTCCAATTCAGATAAGAGTATTTTAGTGTACGATAGAGCTTCTGGACATCTCATTGCTAGCACTATGGTGGATAGAACTACTCGCACTTGGGAGGTTGGTGTTGACCCAAGACAGAGTGACGGTAGTATGTTTATTGTCTGTAGGGATGAAGGTGAAGAATTTAACGGAGACATCTATGATCGCGTATCCCTATGCACCAAAGAGTATGCTGTACCCGCCGGAGCTTTGAATGCTGCATACTGGCCTTCTTATGATTTCATTCATACTGCCATAACTCCGTTAGGTACTCACGATACCTATAACGTAGAACTTCAGGAATTAAAAGGTAACATACAAAAAATAAAAGTAGATACTACTCAAGGTGTTAATGGTAATATAAACTCTGAGATGGAAGTAGTGGAGGCTGTAAAATTTTACGATGCCAATAATAACGAAGTAAATAATACTATTACAAACAACTCTGTACTTGTAAACGGTTGCTCTACTATTGTAGATAAAACGGCGAGAAATTCTCTTCTAAAAAAGTACACTTTGAACATCCTTAATACCGACCATGAAATATGCCTCCCAGAGATTAGAAATGGCCTTTGGTACGATCATTATTCTGGTGGCATAATAAGTTATGTTGGACAAAACTCATTAAATAATAAAACAGTAGCTATTGGTAAATATGGAGAACCTTGTCTCACTTTTGGCGAAAACCCCAATTCAGCTGAATTAGGCTCTGGTGAATCTTATGTAGAATACCCAATAAAATGGACACAAGAATCAGAAATAGTAGTTGCTTCCTTTTTTGTAAATCTCACATACTACGATGGTGATGATTATCCCGGAGTCATAGAGTTCAACGGGACATACTATGACAACAGCAACAAAAAGTGTTATGTATATTTTGGAATGGGTTCTCGATGTAAAGCTACGTCAAGCTATGTACCTTCTTATACTAAATCAATTTGTTCTTTTTATAGAATAAACACGAGTCGTTACACCTATACTCATGTAGATTCAGCTGTACACGATTGGGTTGAGACTCCTTGGCATCATGTGCTTTTTGTCTGGACCGGTTCCTCCATTCAAGTGTACTGGAATGGAGACCAAGTAATAAATCAAAATATATCTATGCCTAATAAAAAGTTGTATAATTTACAGTTCACTTTAGGTCAAGGTAATTTGAGAGGTCATTCTGGCAGAATATCTGGACTTAGAGTGTTTAGTGACTTTATCCCTAATAGTACACAGCTGAATACGTTGATTTTAGAAAAACCTATTATAGATACTGAAGTAACGTCTATCCGTGGCATACAAGATGATGGTCATGTTACATATCTTGGGGGTATTCCTTATAAACCAATTCCAGATTATTTATATGGTTGGCATACTGAAACTGGCCTCAACAATTTCACCAGTACTGTTTATACTTATGACGATGAAAGTAATGAAAACATATTAAGTAAAACACCCGTACTTGGTAAAAACTATGTTTTTTTTACTGGCAATAATACATCTGCCGAGTACAATACTTTTTTGGGCACTAGACCGGATATGGATATGACTCAAACCATGCCGTACAGTACCAGTACAAAGTCTGATGTACTTGTACGATTTAAGGCTATAAAGGCAGGGTGTATCTTGACTATAGGAAACTATAATCTAGGAAATGATAAATTTATAAGTATTCAACTTAACTCTAATCGCTTAACTATATCTTGGCCTCGTGAATCCCAAATAAATAGCTCCACTTCTTTTGATATATACAGTCCATCAGGGGATACATTTTTCAATAAATGGCTTACTCTAGAGCTACTCAGTGAGAATGTACAAGAAGAGATTATAGTGAATGGAGTAGCTCAAAACGTATCCAATCGTAAAAGAGGATATAAGTTATATAGTGACACCACTGTATATGTAGATCAGCTGTGCACGTTAGACGGCAACACTACAGAATACACGTTAGGCCAAATTATTATCGGGGGAAACAGATATAACAGTACAGACCGCTATGGGTTCACAGGAATGGTATCTGATGTAAAAATCTGCGCTTCTGGGTCAAAATGCGGTACTGTGCAGAAGTGGTTTAAGTTCGGATACGAAAGAGACGGTTTAGCTGATCTTAATATTAGAGAAGAATATAATTTAACACTCGGTCCTGGCTATGATAAGCAAAAATTAGTACCTTACTCTTACTACGATGCTAATTATACTCCCAGTTGGTTTGTATTTCAGGTATCTCCCAAAAATGACACCGATAAAGAGGCCCTGTTCAACAATGAAAACGGATGGACAATAACTGGATACTATAATTTATTTGATAAAAAGTGGTTAAAGAATAATAGCATATATAATCCTTTCATGGTACGATTGTACAATTTTTATACTCTGCAATATAGAAGAGCTAATTATCACATTACCGCGAGTTCATCATTGAGTACAAACGCCTACAGCGGTACAGCTACTAAGGATCATAAACTTGCTAGTACTGCGGAGTCTTGGCATAGTGTAGTTCATACGGTAAGGCCAAATCGGGGCTGGATGTTCAATGCTGTGTACAATGTGGATACAACGCCAATTAAAGTATTACCCTACATAAGTAAAACCTCTATAAATGCAGACTCTAACGCTCTTTATCTTGGTTCAGATTTCAGTAACACCTATAAAAACGTTTACAGCCTTGATAAGTTTAAGGTTTATAACACTGGATTCTCTGATGCCATGATACGAAGTGTAAGTCAAAATTATGAAGGGAAGGCGTACAAAAATGATATGCAAGTAGCATTCTATTACCAAAAGAACGCTTATCCTTTATATGCTGGCTTGAATGTGTCCTCCATCAAAATAGACGGAGAAGATAATGGTCAGACTCTAGTCTTTGCTATTACCAATAACGATATTGATTACTATGTATTCAAGAATGCATGGATTAAGATTATGACCAAAGAAGGTAATACTTGGAAGTACTTGAGCAGCTCTGGGTGGACTAACTCTAATAGCAATAAATGGAGCACTATGGCCTTAGCTATGCAAGTACAAACTAACCAGATGAATAAAAGAGTAGTGAACTCACTTACCCCTGCCAATATAGCTTCTTGGTACGATAAGAATATAGGTGTAATAAACTGGGCAGTGGGTATGAAGTGTGATGGCAGTATCTCTCCGTATGTAAGAAACATTCTTGTGAACGGACTGAAAATATGGGTGTCGCCTATAATAAACTTATCTGATTTTAGTAACACTGATTACCATACTTGTGTATATCTGTCTAAACAGCTAAGTGTAGGAGAAGAATCTGGTATTAAGTTATACTCTCATATATCAAATACAGCTGGATGGGTAAAGTTGACAAATTTTGAGGAAGTTCCCGGTATCATAAAAAATAGTGAAAATGCTGGAAATATTCAATTTATGGCAACTTTTGATCCCAGTAAGAGAAACGGAAGAGAACCTTGTATGCTAAATATAAAAGCTGGTGACTTAAAGGCTATATACGCAAAAGATTATCAAGGTTCTTCTAATAATTAACTATAGAGGTGTAGTATGGGATGGATTCCTGTAAATTGGCATGATGTTTTGTTACAAAGAATCGCCAACTCTAATATGCAGGTTGTGTTGGCAGAATTACCTAATTCTTATAAAGAAGCATATTGGCCAAAAGCAGAATGGAGAAAAAATACAGCTTATGGGGTAGGGGACCTTGTTACTGCTCCTCTGCCCGGAGGTTATGGGGAGCAAGTATTACAGACGGTATTCTTCATATATGAGTGCATTACCGCTGGTACATCAGGTAATAATGAACCTACATTTCCTACTCAAGTTGGAAACCAACTTACTGAAGGGGGTGTAACTTGGACTACGCATAGAAATACGGTGCTCGCTTCTGCTGATATGGTTGCAACTGATTTTAATATAGAGGATATAACTACTACTCCTATCGATCAATTTACAAATACTGCTAATAGACCGATAGGTAGAAAATTGATAGTCGGAGAAAAAACGAATAACTTGATTTACCGGAACGGTCAAGCTAACTGGGTGGCTTTGATAAATACCACTGATAGCACAATTACACACATTACACAAGCCACTGTACCTACAATGGGGAACACGAGTGGCTCTGGTAGTTCCGGTGGAGACTCCGGTAGTTCCGGGGGAGGCACAAATAGTACTGTATATACCTTAATTAACGGCAATAAAACCACTATGTACTCGTATGCCATAGAGCATAGGGTTGTCTGGCCTTAATACACAGAGGTTTGTATGACTACGGGCGGCAGAGAAGGTTGTAACATATCATTTATTCTTAATGCTGCATATGAACTCGACCCTTGTAATATACGATTTAATATTCCAAGGGATGCAGATGGTAACGTAGTCGCTAGAAGAAGCAGGATAGTACTAACTTCTGAGCCGTGCAAAATAGGCGGACTCTTCTTTTTGGAGATGACAGATAGTACATTACTTCTGTCATCTACTCCCTGTATAGTAGAACAGATAAAAGTTCCGCCTGTTAAGCCTAAAGACTCTGTTATAGAGTTATACAGTGAAACGGCAGGTAATGCCTACCATGTTGATGTAGATGTAAAACCACAAGATTCTGTTATTCTGATTCAGTGTATAGACAAGGCTCCTATAGACCATGTGCTTGTTCCAAGAGTAGTTATTACTACTTCTGTAATTGTTATTGGTTGCCCAGCGGACTCTTTTCCTTCAGTAAGACTACCAGAAGCTAACGACTTGCCTACTGGAAAAGCTGTACGTTCTACTGATATAAATGGACCGATAATTCCTTGGCGAGTTACAGAGCAGAAGAGAAGTCAATTTACAGAGGTCTCCTATGCTATAAGATGGGATTCTATGCCAGAGGTTGATGTGCATAGAGATATAGTGTACAAACAACAGAAAAATTGTGGTGTAGCTGCGGATGTAGCTTGGGGCGATATGGAATCTATGCACCTGACTACTGACATACCTTGGAAAGATTTGCATAAAAAATACGATTCTACCATCGATATCAGATGGAGAATGTTGGAAAGAAACGACCCAAATAATCCAGAGGCCGGACACTCTTATGACTATTTGAAGGGTATAGTATGGGGTGGTTTCACTGCTATAGAAAACGAGCTTATTATTACTTGGAACGCTCCGTGGCCGAAGGACTTAGAAAAAGAGATACCTTGGAGTACTTTTCCAATAAAAGACAACGAATCGATTATTCCTTGGTATGGTCATTTAGAATGGAACCGTAACCACAACAAAGATGCTGAGTTTGAGATACCTTGGGGACCGATAGATTTAAGCGCCATTTGTTGCGAAAAATACTATCCTCCCCCGCCTTGTTACCCTATCGTATTCAATATTACAGAGCCTATAGTACCTTACGTCTGTCAAGGTATAGTTGTATCTATAGGCCCTATGTACTCAAATTCGCTAACCAGATATTGCCCATACCAACACAATACATCTGGGCATAGAGATTCTATAATTGATCCGTCGGACTTGGACAGACTTCTTCTTAAGCCTAAGGATGAATATGACATGATTAACTTAGTTACTGTACAGATTTGGCCGTTCAATGAAACCGATGTACCTATCCATGTAACATCTATAGATATTAGCACTGACAAGGATAGTTACTTGTGGTCCTTTAACATAACTATCGCAAAAGATGACCTGTCCAGAGAAGTTATCGACCTCTTAAAGCCAAGGGTAGTAAATAGAGCGCTTGCTTATACTACACTTTTGATAAGCATAAATCAGCATTACTGGGTATGTATGGTAGATGGGTACTCCGAGTCTCGATCCTTTGGCAAAAAGACATGGAATATTACCGGACGCTCTCCTTCTATGTGTTTAGGTAGTCCGCAGAATGAGAAATTCTCTCATACCTTTATTGCTGGAAATGATGGTATGGCGGCAGGGGAGACTATTATTGCTAAAATCCTTGACGGTACTATGCTTGGAAGAAGTGACTCAGAGTGGAGAGCTGTCTTTGACCGATATAAACATAAAATACACACTGGCTTTGATACCTCTTTAGCTAGTCATTGGGGATTTAAGAGTGGTAGTTTAACTTGGCAAGATACTACTCAAATAGAGGCTATTAAATCTTTGACTGATAGTATCGGTGCATTTATTATTACAGAACCAAACTCTATAGGGGCAGGTACGGGAACCGAAAACCCTGTGGCTTATCAAAAGCTATACATAAGACCCAGATATAACTGGCCTCCTTGGATGTGGGAGACTACATGGGATGTACATGATACAGAACACTGTAAAATGATTTCTACTGAATTAGCTGTAGAAGTAGGAAGAACTTATGAGCATAAAGCTGACTACAACGCTGTTATGGTTATGGGCACAATGAAAGCCGCAGACCAAAACGCAACAACTTCAGGGGCTGAAAGAGGATTTCCCGTAGTAAACCTATACAAAAAAGACGTGGGTGTAGATTTTAGAGTATATGCTCCTGACATAGTAGATGAGAAATTGCAAACTACTAGAGCTTGCCAAGAGGCGGGGCGTCCAGTACTCTGTGAAACAGGCTTTTGGTTAAAGCATACTCTTAAAATGTACTCTTTACGCTTCCCTAACTCTACCGATAATACTCTACCCCCATTGTGCTGGCCCGGAGATTTAGTGAAAGTACAAGAAGGCCATAGTATAGGAAGAAGTGAAGATGAGTGGTACGGAGATGTAGAGTCAGTACAAATAAGTGTAGTAGTGACTAACAATGCCACTCATGTAACACAGACTCTGGGCTTAAATGAATACATGAGAGTGTGATTATGGAGGGCTGACGTGATTAGAAATCCTTATGTACGATTTTTGAACCTCTTGCCCAGACATTCTAAGTGGATAGGCAAGGTAGCTAGAAGACTGGATGAAGGACACATCTATGTAAACCAATTAGGAAGTAGGGCTGTAAATCTTGTGTGTGAGTGTGACCAAGAAGTACAAACCGGCACTTATGTTTTATTAAATGACCGCACAGTTACTACTGTATTGGCTAATGCCGATAATGTACTGGAGATTGAATTAGTAGCTTAACTGGAGAGTAGCCATGTCTGATAGTCTAATACTTCAAAGAATATCTATTCTTGTCATTAACCAAGATAGAGCCGTTCTTGACAAAATAAAGAGCTTAATTAACTCATTTGGTATAGATAAAGTACACTGTGTAAATACATACGAAGAAGCCGTAGAGATAGCGTGTACAAAAAAAATACGATTTGATCTTGTTGTCTCTACTATGTATTTAGGGGATGACTCTAAATATAACGGAGTAGATATTTGCCGAAGGATAAAAGTAGAAGACCCAAGAACATTGTGCTTGATTGCTTCGGACGAGTATTCAGACGATGAGCTAATAGAGTTACTGAGCTGTAATATAGACGGCATAGTAGATAAGAAAAACATGATAAGGATAATGGCTAAGTGGATAAGCGTACTAACACAGAAGAAGATACTACAAAATCTGATTCATACTGGATACAATGAACCCAGCTTAGAGCAGGTGTAATATGCCTAATATAGGACCACACGAAGTACTGACATCCGTGGATGAGAGGCTGGATCGCCTAGAAGAGCGCCGTAATAGAAATATGGCTGAGAAAATGGATGCTTGGGAGCGCCTCTTTAATGTCATCATTGACACAAAGATCGCCACGGTTTCTGACCTACTGACAAGGCTCCAGCAAGAGAAGAATGAGCAGTACACTGAAAATAAAAATGGTGTCCAGAAAAATAACTCCGACATTCAAGAATTGCGATCTAAACTAAATGAGATGCAAATTAAATATGATAATCTACTAGGAGACTCGAATGTCTTAAAAGGAGTCACAAGAGAGATCGAAAGAGGTATCCAAGGACAAGCGCAAAAGGTTGTGGAGTTCGTAGAATGGAAGACTAAAGTTGATATAGAACGTGCTAATTTGACTCAAAGTATAGACTCATTAAATAAAACAGTAGAAGAAATAAATGAGTGGAAGACTACCTTTTGGTATAAGTATCTTGCCTCTGGTATAGTCATCGTGCTGGCAGCTACGGAGTTTCTACAGAAAGTCTGGGAATGGGTTAAGGCTTCTTTAGCGCAGTAATAGCGCGACGATAGGAGAATGGCTATGAGCAAAAAGATAACTAGCATAATAATAACCAACCAACGACTAAGGAATTTTTTCCGTTCATTCTATAAATACATTCTGACTCTACTGGAGAAGAAAAATGAAGGCAGTAAGTATCAAAAAGATTCGCATAGATAAAAACAAATGCTCAAACTGCAATATGTGTAATATCGTTCTTCCGGGGTTTCTTACCATGTACTGTGGACACCTGTATCTGTCAGAAGAACAGTTTAAGAATAAAAAGATTCAAGAGCGTATCAAGACTATGGTAGGAATCTGTCTTGAGCAGGCTTTCATTATAGAAGATGTACAAGTGATTGAAACTGAGAGGACTGGAGAGAAAACTGGCTAATTACTCAAAGGAGGTAAATATGTTGTACATAGCCAAAGCATGGAACCACAGGATGCCTAATGGGCCTCCTGCTATGATTCCTATGATTCCAGTGGCAGAACAATTAAGTTTCATAGACAGGTTAAAATCGATTCGTGCAAAAATGCCTTATGTTCTTGTCCGTGATTTTATCTATACGGGAAAGAATGGAGTTAGCTTTATGGTTCCTAGAGGCTTCTGTACGGACTTTGGTAGTACACCCAGAATACTCTGGCCCTTTGGACTAGAGCCTACAGGTATCTTGATGACCTGTTCTCTCATCCATGACTTCGGATATAGGCATGACTTTTATTTGACTCCGAAAAAGACGATAATTCTGAAAGGAAAGGGCAGAAAGTTCCACGACAGATTGTTCAAAATGGTCTTTGAGGAAATGACAAAGATTAAAATACTCCCTCTTCTATCCTATATAGGTTTGAGGCTATTTGGATGGTACGCATGGGCTTGTAATAAGAAATACAGAACTGGCAATCTAGCACTCAAAGGGGAGTATTATAAACTGTATAAAGCACAAGGTTTTGGAGGTGCGAAATGAGTAAGTTTGACAAGGCTATCAACTTCATCTTTGAAGTCGAAGGCTATATATCCAATCATAAAGTAGATAAAGGGGGCTATACCAAGTACGGTATCGCTCAAAAGGCACACCCTAACGTAGATGTGAAGAACTTGACTCTAGAAGGAGCCAAAGCGATTTATAAAAAGTCGTACTGGGATGTGTGCAAGTGTGATGAATTTGATGAAGCTGTTGGTCTGTATGTTATGGACTTCGCCGTAAACTCCGGGACACTTACGGCTGCCAAGGCTTTGCAGAAGTGTACTAACTATCTCTTGTCTGGGAAAGGAACGGCTCCTCTCACCGTAGATGGCAAAATTGGACCGAAGTCTATAGAAGGTGTTAAATCGGTGGATCAGAAGGCACTCGTTGCGGCTCTTCATGCCTATCGCAGTACCTTTTTTTTCAATCTGGTCAAGAGAAATTCCTCGCAAAGTACTTTCCTGAAGGGATGGATGAACCGCCTAGCGAAGTTGAATATGTACGTCAATGGGGTTTCTGTTAGGCAGTTTGCTTATTTCGTATAATTAAAAAGAAGTGCCCAGAACGAAGCGCTTCGTTCTGGGCTAAGCGGGAAGAGGATACCCCCTTCCGCACCGTGCCGACAAGCGACACGGGATGAGTCTTTATTATACTCTTCTACTCAAAACAGTCAAGAGAAAAGAACAGCCTAGTATTCAAAGGGAGCATTAACTGCTTCATAGCCGGGTCAGCTCTTGGGTTTGTCCTCAAAGACATTATATGCTCCCATTCTTTCAAAGTTGCATAGACTATAATCTCAGTAGCACAAGAATTAGGTAACACATTTCTTGCTGCTTGCGGAGTGCATCCTTTATCCAGCATATCCATATACACGGATTCAGCCCTTTGCATACTTTCTTCCCATATCTTATACTCTGGGCTATTGCTTGGAAAGAAAGCAGAAGGCGTAATAAACGTGACTTCTCTACCGAACTTTTCATGGCTGTAATTACAATACCGTTGGGATGCTTGAATGAAGGAACAGGGTCTATGCCGTACTAACTCGTGAGATACCGCTCTTGAGCAAATGAACTTAACAGGGACCATAAAATGTTTCTTCTGCTCATTCTCATTCAAGGAACGAAATATGTCATGCGGTTCCAGCACAGAAAAAGAAATCTTATCGTACCAAGTAGCCTCACTAACTCTGACTTCAGGAATCCCGATAGGAAGTCCTTCTTTATCTGCATACTCTTGATAGTAATTACAAAGAGTAAGCCAAATCAGATTAGTAGAACATTTAGCTGGTACATTCATAATACCGCTACAGGCTTCAGCAAAAGCTCTAACCGTACCAGAGAGATACACAGCGGTCTGAAGACTTCCGTTCTTTGTCGTCTCTAGTTTCTCTGTCACGCTCAAGTACTTAAATGACTTCGCGATCAAGATAAACTCCAAAACGGTCTGTTTATATTCTTCTTTCCGTGCATCTTCAAAGTCTAAAAAGCCATTAAACTTAAAGTGTAAGTTACAGAACTCAAACACAGGGTAGTGCCTGTTCTCTAAAAGTTTAAGGCAAAAGGGAGCAGCTGACTCCTTTGTTATCTTGTCTTCTGACTTATAAGCTAAGCGAGCAGCTGATTCGATTTTCTGTAAGGGTGTCATACTCTTACGCCGAAGAATCTGATAGTCCGGGTCTTGTACTCTCATTATTCCTCCTTAAAACTTGTGATTAGCCTTGTACACGCAGATATTGCTGAATGAGAGGAATAACAGACTCTTGCCATTTAATCTGCTGAATGGGAGTGCCATTGGAATGGACTTTACCTGTGTCCAAGTAAACGCCATATTCTTTACCTTTCTCGGTAAGCCTCCACTCAAATTTACCAGCCCTATACTCAAACCTCTCCATAAAATCCATTGCTGCAAGGGCAAGATTTACTGCTTTAGCCGAGACGGCAGGATCAAGGCGTTTGCCGACCTCAGTAGCGATCATAAGAGCCTCATTATCGGGTGATTTTAACTCGATCTCTAACAAGGTCATAGGGGAGATGTTACTGAGCTGGCGAGTAACTTTATCCGCCTTAAGCAAAGCCTGATTCCCTGTAAGACCAAATATTTGCGCCATTTCGTATCCGGTCTTGAGTATATCCTGAGCTGCCTTGAATCTTCGGGCTTCTATTTCCTCTCTGATTGGGGGCTGCGTAGAAGTTTGAGTAACAGACTGAGCCTCATACTTACCCGTCTTGCGAATAGATGGAAGCACCTCGCTCGTTACCCATTTTCTAAATTCCTTGGCCTCCGGCTTACGGCTCTTAAAAATGAGAGCGTAAAGGCCGGACTCGTTGATAGCATTAAAAGTCAAAGGATTTCCAGCCCTTGGATTACCCTCAGAATTACTGAGGGTAATCTTTTCATCGTCATCCAATGGGCGTAGAGCTTCTGTAGTGTTACCGAGTTCCAACACGGCGCACACATCTTTGGCGACAAACCAAGGCTCACCGTTACGGATTACCATGCGGACATTATGGCTGCGGAAATTAAAAGTAGTGACATCGTTCATAGCGTTCTCCTTGATCGAGGTTAAAGGGGTTACGGCTGAAGAATTGGAAAGATGGTCGAACATAACAACACCTCGTACTTTGATTTAGTAAAATTTAGTTGACACTTACGGACGAGCAGCGCAGGTATGACCTGTCCTGCCCGTTATCACGCTAATGCTATACTTACATAGTCATCATCCCTCCTCAGTTACTTTATCCCAGATGTGTACAAGACGTTCTGACTCTTCGTAAGAGAGATCAATTCCTTCTCTAAACTTCTGTATCGTCGTACTTAAAAAGGGCATATCCCTCTTACGCACTCTCTTCTGCCTATTCACAATATCCGCCAGCATCTGGCGGAGGTCTTCTCTGTCGGTATAATCCATAACAACTCCTATGCAAAAATTCACTTGAGTACACGACAAACTCTTTGTGTTTAGCTGCTTTTGTCTTCATCTTTCTATGCAGGTATCTATTCACAACGAGAATAACCACACTCAGCAGAACACTTTTCGCAGCCTTCTATTCTAACGATACTAGCACCACACTGGGGACAAACTTTACCAACCTTGGTGCTTCCGACATATTTACTAAGCACTCTAGAAATAACCGCCATAAAGTCAGAAACGAAATCAGAAGATTTTTTTAACTGACTTATGATATGCTCGGAATATACACCGTGGCGCAGAGAAAGAGAAACAAGACGAGTCAAAGCCTTGTATTCTACATTCATAAAAAGGTCAGTGATGTTATGGTAGTCAATCCAAGAAGAGGCTGTATGAATCCTCAAAGTATAGACTCCTTTAGCCTCTTTAATAATCCTTCCGGCCTGAATACCTTTGCTGATATTAAAATCTTCATTCTTCTTACCAGCGAAGATTTCATACGGGGCATCATTCAACATACCTACCAGCACTAACCACTGCTCTCCACGAATGCTAGTATGATGAATTTCACAAGGAAGCTCTTCAGGACGTTTAGGCGCTCTTTGGTACTGAATAGCTACAGGTCTATCCTCTTGAACAGGCTCAACTGTACCATACAACTTCTGCAACTTCTTTGCGTAGGTAATAGGGTCTTCAAAGATATAAATCCCTTCCCTTGAGCCGTCCCGATAGATAGTGATACTCTTCAAGCCACTCTTATAGGCTTCCATGTAAAGCCTTTGCGTATCCTCTTCTGTAAAGGTAAAAGGTACGTTATACGTCACAGAGATAGAAGCATCTATCCAACGCTGTGCTGCTGCCATCAACTTAATCTTCTGAAAAGGGTCAACAAGATGAGAAGGCTGGATAAGTTTTGTATCCAAATACTTGTCAAGAATCTGAATGACCTTTTTACCTATAGCTCCATCTTGATCTGCTTGAGAGATCGGGGTGTTCTTAATAAGGTCGTAATCCTCCTGTGAACTTTCGCCGGATTTAGAGATACTGTCTAGGAGCATAGTCTTAATAGTGTGCGGAAGAACGAAGAAGTTTTCGTACCCTTGATTATTAGACAAGGCTCTAGTCCTACGCCAATAAGCATAACCCATCAAAGGCTCAATTCCGGTACTGAACATATTCGGAAACGTCATAGAGATAGTACCGGTAGGAGCTACAGACAAAAGAGCAGCATTTCTGAGTCCGTATTTGAAGTACATCTCCTTAAGATTAGGAAAGGCTTCAAATAGATGATCCAAAAACGGAGTAGTCATGCCGTGTAGCTTATTCTGTGCTTTAGCTAATAACCAAGCCTGACAAGGTTTGCGCTTCTGAGCAAGTTCACAAGAGGCTTTGAAGGCTTCGTACTGATACTGCTTAAAGAACGCCTCTGTCATTTTGATAGACTCTTCGCTACCGTAAGCTACACCATTATTGTAAAACCACTTGTGCAAGTTCAAGATGCCTAGACCTATCTCACGAAGCTGTTGCACTGACTCTCTCTGCTTTATAGTAGGAGATTTATGAGGATGGTCCAGTTCAAACTGAACTACATTATCCATGAAGCGAACCATTCTCGGTACTACAGTCTTCATAAAGTTATTAAAGTTCTCTTGGTCTGTTAAAGGATTAGGTACAAACTCCATGTTCAGAGGAGCTAAACAACAGACACCTTGATTAGGAAGAGGCTTCTCGCTGCACTGTCCTGTAAGAATATCGTTGAATACGCCAGTGTGATTCTTAGGCTCATTAAAGCAGTACACCTCAGGCTCTACTACACCGGTATCTTCTACTGCTACAACAGTGCCACCATTGATGACATTACTCTTTCTGACCTCACTCTGATATGGATCAGTCCAATTAAGAAGAACATCACCTGCTTTAAGGTCTTTGCACTGAACTCTGCGGCCATCACTTAATACAAATTCGTGATAGCTAGTACACTTCAATGACTTATCGCCTATATCAAGTTTTACGCGATATATCCGCTGATTGTGTTCCGTTACTTTCGGCTCTACTTCAGACCATTCAAAACCGTTCCAGACATTGACCTTCTTACCTACAAGTTCCCTAATGGGAATATATCCTTTATCCGTAAGTACAGGAGTGTCGCCAGTAGTGCAGGCGTTTGTGCCTACAATATCATGTCCAAGAGATTCTTGGATACCATATCTTTTGCACTTTTCCTTGAACAGCACTCCTGGCTCACCATTCTTCCAAGCCTGTTTGCAAATCTTCTTGAAGAGTTTACTGGCTTTTACTGTCTTCTCTATCACCTCTCCGTCTCCACAGGTAAAAGATAAAGTATAGTCTTTATCTTCTTCTACGCAGCGCATAAATTCATCATTAAGGAGTACGGAGATATTAGCGTTATTGATATTATTGATGTCATCCTTACAAGTGATGAACTCTTCTACATCAGGATGATTAACATCTAATGCAAAGAGCATAGCTGGAAGGCGACCTCTCTGACCTACTTCATTCGCAAGATTATCAAAAGATTTCATCCAGTGTACCGCTCCTTCAGACACCATAGCGCTATTGTTAATCTTTGCTCCTCTGGGGCGTAACTTGCTAAAAGTGACACCTAAACCTTGACGATGCGCTGCCATCTGTGCAGCCCACTTTCTAGTGTTAGCAATACTCTCGATGCTGTCTTCTTGAATCTCAAGGCAGGTGCAGTTAAAAGTAGAGATTTTCCGATCCTTTAAGAGGGAAGCGGATAAGATACTACCGGCTCCCTTCCAGATGCCTTTATACCAGTCTTGCTTACACTGCTTAACGAACTCGTCCTTATCCGGCTGTTCGTTCTCAATAGAGTTGTCGCAAACATTATCGATTACACGCTCAAAGAACTCTTCCACTGGCTGCTCCGGGTATTCTAGATATTTTTTCTTTACGACAGAAATGCACATTTCGTCGTGGTTAAGGTACTCTTCAGGAGATTTTGGTTTATACTCTTCAAGAGGCTTCGGTTCCTTTTCCTGCATCTCACAAAAGTCGGTGAAGTTCTTTGCTTCCATGTTATCCTCTTACGTTAATGGTTTTATCGGCAATATCTTCTATGCCGATGAGGTGGGTGTTTACGATAATCTGCATCTTCAATCTGTGGCTCAAATCATAAAGCATTTTAGAAGCTGCTTCATGCCTATCCACAGAAAGGTTTCTAAAAGGCTCATCAAGGATCATAATCTTCTCTGACTTATCTAAGACTATATAAGCCGCTCTTAAAACAATAGAGATTATATCCAAGACACCGTACCCTTCAGAGTCAAAGAGTGACAACTTTCTGCCATCCTCTTCTAGAGATACATTGCACTGTGTATCCCGGACAGTACTAAACTGTACTCTGAAAATCAGATTTCTATCCGGGAAGACTACCTTGATAGAGTCAGTGACAAGAGCAGTCAAATAGGCACTTAAATACTCTTGGGAAGAGACCGCAGACCTCTTGAATATCCCGGCTATCTTCTTTAGTGAAGACAGAGTACTTTCCAAGGTCTTAATTTCTTCTTGCTTAGCTTTTAACTGCTCTTGTTTTATTCTACGCTCCTCCTTCTTATAATTAAGAAGGCTTCTATATTCAGACGCTAGCATGATTAACCTGCCAAAAGTGTCAAGAGTCAAACGTACCAGCCTGTGCCCTTGCTATAGTATGGCCTACGGTAGTCCTTCTTAAGATGACTAATAGCCAAGTTAATCTTATTACAAAGAGTAGGATAGTACTTGGAAATCAGATAGGCGCTTTGCTCAAGAGCATCTAGGTTCTCTGGTGAAATAGTACCCTGTACTTCTTCACCTTTGTTTACCTTAATATCCTTTAAGGTTTTTTCTGCCTGTTCGTCAAACCATGCTGCGTACAGCTGCACTGTTCTAATGGTCTGAATAAGGTCTATATAGTCTAAAGTATTCATGCGTCCCTCCTAAAGAAGTCTTTATACATCTCCTCGAACCTGTTCAACTTGGCATGATAATCTTCATGCGCTGCCTTGTACTCTGCTTCAGCTTTAGAGAGAGCTTCATCCAACTCCTTCTTGGAATTGATACCCATCTCTTTAAGCTGTTTTTTAACCATGTTGATAGCACCTTGATTTTGGGCTATCTCTTGTTTTCTGGTCTCAATCTGCCGCTTGATGTAGTTAAATCTGTCCAAGTCTGTCATAGCACCTCCTTATTCATGCCACTTTTTGCAACTTCAAGAATCTCCTTCATAATCTCTTTCTCTGTGTCAGAAAGTTTTTCTTCTTCAGCAAGAGCAAGAAGGATATTCTCAAAGCTGGGTTTAAGTTCCTCTCTGGTCAAACGCTCTATAACCTTATCCATATCAGCCAAGATAAATTCTTGCTGTGTATTCTGTGCGTTTTCGTTTCTTACGGCAAAAGAGAACACTTCTTTAACAGGCTTAATAGCTAGAGGAATGGCTTTCACTGCAAGAGTATCAGTGTCTATAAGCCATACACAAGGCTCATAATCCATTTGGTCTTTACCTCTCCGCATAAGGGAGCCGCAATTAACTAAAACTTGACCGTGTTTCTTTTTGACAAAAGGCACATGATAATCCCCAGACACGATGATACGACAGTCTTTTAAGAGCTTCATAATGCTTGAAGACTTCACAGCGTCTTTTAGAAAGAAAGGAGGGTCGTTTTCCGTTATGGTTTTATGAACGAGTACTACGTCAGAGTATAAGGAGCGGGGTACATCTTCGTTAAAAGATACACCGGAAAAGAGGATGTTATCATAAGTTCTGTTATTTTTTGACAGATGTTTTATACAAGACAGTTCCACCAGAGTACTATAAGCACAGGCTTCTGTGATATTTCGGTACTCCATGTCATGTTGACCAGCTACTGAAAAGACAAGAGTACCTTGAAGCACCTCATACACTTTGTTAATCATGTACGGAGTTACACGAAGATTGTCAAAGATGTCTCCGGCTACACAGATAACAGCTTTGTACTTTCTGGCATAGTTTGCCACTTGCTGTATCTTATCCAGACCAGTTTGAAAATAGTCTGGGTCTGTCCTAGAAATCGGAGTACTCTTGGAAAGATGCCAGTCAGCTGTAGCGATAATGTTCATAGCTTCTCCATAGGTTATGAGTCAAAAAGTTACACGAATCTGTTGCGTACTACATGGGTCTGTTACACACAGGGCAAATCTTTATTTTGCTCTGTACTCCAGAGAGCAATTCTTCTTGCTCTTTGAGCTTTACTTTCTTCAAAGAAAGCTCATCGGCGTACTGCCTATAAGTACAGGACAGCTGCTGGAGCCTTTCATTCTGTTTCCTGACGGAGACAAGAGAGTCATAAGCTGTAGAGAGTGCCTTGAAATGCTCCTCTAAACCTGTACAGTCTATACACTTGCTCTTTAAGTCGCTAAAAGTGTCATAAAGAGCTTTAAGTTCATTGTACTTAGCTTTTAGGTCAGACATAGTGTACCATAAAGAGATAAGTTCGTCTAGGGCTTTCTCCAAAAAAGCTGGTGACTCTTTTTGTTGGCTTTTATACCGTCTGTACTCTTCAGCTTTTTCCTTAAGGATGTAAACGTCACTCTTTGACTGTTTTAGACGTTCTTCAGCTTCTTCCAGAGAAGTTAAATCTACATCTGCCTTATGAATGTATTCGAGAGCTTGAATCTCTTTTTCCAAGACAATAGCTTGAGCCTTTAATACTCGTATCTCAGCTTGAGCATTTCGTACTCTTGAGGATATTTCCTGTATAGAGGCGTCTATAATGTTCAGACCGGAAACAGAGTTAAGCTCTTTACTGAGCTGTCCCGGTTTCATGTCAATTAAAAACCAGAAGTCCTTCTGTTTCTGGATGTTATGTGCTTTTATGTTTAATTTTCTAGTTAGAATGTCGGGAGTACTCTTACCTATGTACTCATAGCTAACGCCGTCTATAATGACAGAATTAACGTCAGAAGAACGTAAGCGCTCTATAACGCAGAGTTTGCCATCTACCTTCCCTTGAATCTTAATACTGGTATCATTAGTATCCCAAGTACAGCACGCAGACCAAGGGATACTTTCATCTATTAACTGAAATAAGGAACGCAGAATAGCGGACTTCCCTACGCCAGAAGTTCCCTTAATAGCGGTAAGATACCTTGAAAACTTAAGGGATAGGTTCTTGTGCTTCTGAAAATTTCTTAAATCTAGTGTTTTGATTAGCATCGCTATTATACTGTCTCCTTTGTAGAGCAGCCTCCAGCATTCCTTCAGGGATGAGTTTAATGTACTCCGGTGAAGTTATCGTAACCCACCTGCTATCTTTCCTCTTTATGAGCTTCTTCTTTGGTCCGTATTCAAACGTACCAAAATTCTTTATGCGGATTTCTTTTCTATACCGCATAGCCTCTATCAAAGCGTTAAACAAGAGATTAAGAGCATCTGTAACTTCTTGTTTAGTCAGATGAGAGAAACTATATACGAGGAAAGCCAAGTCGTTTTCAGTAATTCTTTGCAACTTGGAAACTCCGTAAACAGTGTTCTCTTTTAGACCCAGCCTTTTAAGATAAGGCTTTCTTATCTTTCGCTTATAAGCAAGTCCCATACATCCTCCTAAACAAGAAGTTACAGCCTTGAGTTACTCTTCAGGGTGAGCAGAAGTTATGTGCTTTTCTCTCCCTTCTGGACGAACCTCCATAGCTTGAATCTCTTCAAAGGTGTTCGCTTTCGTTTTATCTACGCGAAGCTCTATAAAAACAGGAAGATACAAAGAGTACGCTCTAGTCCTTTTATCCTGAATAAGACTCTCCGCTTCTATAGAAACTACCTTTCCTATATGGGCAGACCAGTCTTCTTGCCTTTGCTTCTCAGTGAAACCTGAACCGCAGTTTACCTTAACTACTCTGTCTTCACTCTCAAGGACAAGAGAACCCATCCAGCCTTTTTGTTTAGTATGCTCAGTGACAGATACAATCCTGAGTTCCACTTCCATGATGGGCTTCATCTTAACCATGTCAGTGCTGGTGTTATTCTTCCATGTAGCTGTTAAATTCTTGATAATAGCTCCTTCTTCACCTTGGGCTATCATCTCTTTGTAGAAGTCGTTAGCTTCTTGCTTGGTCTCTACATACCGAGTAGGTATAAGCTGAAGCACCTCCCGATTACTAACAGCATTAACATAGTTGAGAGCGTCGAGAAATCTACGCCGGTACTCTCTAGAGGATTCTGCTCTCTCATAGTCAGAAAGAGGAATACAGTCCCAAATAGTATAAAAGATATTGTCCAAGTATTCAGCATCTGCTGTGCCACTAATGCAGGAAGAGATGATTCCATTGCCTTTAGTCCTCGACATTATGGTTTTGTTGTGTTCAAATACCCGAAGCTCACCCATCAAAACTACTTCTTCTTTAGAAGCGGCAAAGATATGCTGAACCTTTTTATCGCTATTCACGATAGGAGTACACAGCTTTTCTTTCAGGCGGTCTAATTGATGGATAATGTTACCACGACGGGACTTAAACGTAATCTTCGGTTTACCCTGTACATTGCGAACTATACAGTACGCAAAAAGCCCATTAGCCTTACACTGAATAATAGCTTTAGGCTCAAAAGAGATATTCCCGAAGGCTGACATAGTACTACAACGTTGGTACGGAGTAATCTTAATCAGACCGGGAACTGCTTTATTCAAGGTGGTCGCAGATACCTTACAATTCATGTCCTTATTACAAATCATAAGGACTACGCTAAAGGTATCTTTATCTACACTAGCAAGAGTAGCCAAGTGCATCTTATCTAAAGCAGACACTCCCTTCTGTTTTGAGATTCTCTTCAAAACTAGAAGGATAATGTCTTCAGACAATTCAGAGAAGCCGAAATGCCGGGCTGCGTCTTGCGCTGATATGAGACCTTCACGGAACTTTAACTTGTTAATCTTAAAGTCCGTACTTTCTGAATAAGCGGCAACAAAGCACCTGCGGAAAATGTCATCTTGCAGGTACTCTTTAAGTAAAGCAATCTTGTCGTTAGTCGCTGAAGCGCTCTGCAAAGAGCGTACTTTTTCTGCTACAGATCGCAAAGAATAGTTCATGTCTGTTCCTTGTAGTATTCGGGTTGAAGATTAACTCGTTCAAAGAGCTTAAGGATAAAGGCTGTCATTCTGCCCAGTTTAGGATACTCAGGCATCTTGCCTTTATACCCTGCCTCCTCAAGCGCTTTTTTGAGTTTACCAAATGACGATTTTTTAAGCCTTTGGGTAGTTTTCTTTCTCTCTTTCTGTGCCTCCGCTGGATGGATGATGTTTGTGGTTTTAGCCTCAAGGTAGTCTGCCAAGTTACGGAGAAATGTAACAGGATCGATGAATTTATGCAAGCCATATCTATAGAAAGCGTTTATAAATTTTCCTTCGAGGACATTAGCTTGCCTGTGGATGACACCTCGGATACACCCGGCTCCATTTTCTCCCAGTTTTTGTCCGGCTCTCCTGTGTAAATGATCGACTACCATAATCTCTACGGGGAATTTACAGCGTAAGATGGGACACTTTTCACCTTGAGCCTCGTGCATCTTTTTGCGTAAGGCTCTTAACTCTTTTTGTGTGATACTTTGTGTGTTTTGTGTGCTGTTCATGCTAACCTCAAGACTCTTTTGAACTCAGGAGCATCATTATCCATTTGGCGAAAACCGTACTTCTCTACGATACTTAAGAACCCTTCAAAAGAAAGTCTGTTAGCTTTTATCTTTATTCTAGGGGTTCCTTCGTAAGGAAGAGTTACTAACTTTTTGTTTCTTTCTATAATCTCTTTATTCCTTTCGTCTTGAACAGAAAGGTATTGAGACTTAACTGGGCTGAACTCTCCTCTAATGTATTGAAGAGCTGTCTTTTCACCGAAGCGCTTACTTGATACTTGTCCAGAAGCTGTTATAAAATTGATCCCCGGAACGCTATCAGAAACACAGCCTCCGTAAGTTTTGACGAGCGCCCATTTATCAGGCGTAATACCGTAAGCCTCTTTGAAGTCATCTACGGTAAAGAACCTATGAGTTCTAGGCGACAAGATGATAGTATTGTCACGCAAGACCTGATATAAATCCCTATCTTCTGTAATCACTATCTTATTATTTCTAGGATAGCATTTACAAATAGAAGCCATGACATCATCCGCTTCAAAGCCATCTAGCTCTATAATGTTTCTGTATCCTATAGTGGGAAGAATGTACTCTTTAATAGCGCTAAATTGAGGATAGGCTATGCCATCTAAACGTATCTGCTCTTCAGTCTTATCGCTACGCTTATATTTATAATCTTTATAGACCCGCTTACGATGATTAGTCAAAGAATCACAAGCAAAGACCACATGAGTAGGTCCTATTTTAGAACAGAGATACCTTAACTTATATAGGAAGCCGTGAATAAGAAAGGTATTCTCTTCATCTTTATGGATGCCTTTAGACACAGCAGAGTGCTTCACAAGATGAAGAATAGCGTGCAAGTCTATAATGCAAAGAGTGATATGGTCGTTGCTCATAAGGTTTCCTCATTAAAAAAGGGGGCTTAAAGCCCCCTTTCTAGTTAAGAGACAGGATAATTACCAGTCCTCCTCGTCTTCGTCTTCTTCACTACCGGGCGGAGGGTAGGCCCCTTTGAAGTCTTCAGTCAAAGGATTGAAGTCCTCGCTGTCTTCACTGGGCTTTTTTTTTACTTTATTTCCTCCGGTAGTGTCGGGTTCGGCGTCGGCACTGTCTGCTTCGGTATCTGCTCCAGTATCTGCTTCAGTAGAATCGTCAGATGATTCTGCCTCTGTATCATCTTCATCGCCTTTTTCTTCTTCTGGGGCGGAATCTTCAGCGGCAGTGTCACCATCGTCATCGTCACTCTCAAGATACTGGATTAGAGCTTTACGCAGATCATCTACTTTACGGTAGTCGCTGGCCTTAATAGGAAGCTCATTCTCTTCAATGAGAGCAATAAGGTCTCCTCTAGACATCTGCATAATATCCTCGGCTGTGATACCTTCTTCTTCTTGAGCTTCTGCCTCTTCAGCCTCTTGAGCTTCTGCTTCTTGAGCTTCAGGCTGCTCTTCAGTCTGTTCCTCTTCAGGCGGGATGTTGATGTATTCAGAGATGGCAGAAATCTCTTGAATAACAGACTCACAGAACTCTTTGTTATTCGTCATCACTTCAGAAATAGCCTTAACGATCTGATCGACTTTCTGAGTCAAGATGCTCAAGCCTTCAGCAAAATCCTTGTTTTGCTGAGTAACATTAGTAAGCATCCGAATAACATCCTGAAAATCTACTTCTTCCTGCTGTGCAGGTTGAGCTACAGGAGCCGGTTTAGTAGGCTTGTTGAAAGGTTTCTGGGTATTAGGACGTGTAAGTTTCATGCAAATCTCCTCTTTCTAACTGGGGTTATGTCCTTAATAAGGTCGTTGTAAGCCTGCTGGCAAAGATTGAAGACCTCTTCTTCTTTGCCATTTTCCTCTATATACTGAACCAGTTTAGCTCTGGTAGTATGTTCATCTACGAAGCCTTTAGTGTCTATACTGATAGCAGAACCGCTCCAGACACCAGCTTCACATAGATACTTAATACAAGAAGAAATATCGTCTATGCCGTAACCTTCAAGTACAGTGAACTCGGCTACTCCACGGCGACCAGTGAGTTTATTCTTCGTGATTTTAGCCTGTACTTGAGTTCTGAGTATTTCATTCTTGTACTTAGAATGCTTCTCAGTCTGCTTCACAGAGAGCCAAATCTCATGGGCGGCATAAAACTTCAAAGCATCTCCGCCCGACCTAATCTTTGGATTAAACATAGAAGTAATCCCTATGTTCTGCCTCGTCTGTGAAATTACAACACAAAGAGAGTTAGTCTTGTTTAACCAGTCATTTAGCCTACCTCCATAACCAGACATGAGTTTAGCTTTACCATCACCAAAAGAGCCTTTCTCTTCTTGCCCTTTTTCCCTGCGCTTCATGTTCTCGTCTTGTAGCTTTTCATATTCAATGGTTTTCATACCGTCAAAGCTGTCAAGAACATAAATAACAGGTTTACCAGACTGGAAGAGCTTTTCCAACCGAGACTGCCATTCCTCAAAGTATCTAGACTGTACCACCTCCAAGCGTGTAGCCAGACTACCAAACATTTCGGCGATGTCAAAGAAGCTGGCGTTTTCCGTGTCGTCATAGATTAGAGTATAGTCATTAAATCTATCGTCGTGGGCACATTCAGCAAGAATACTCAGAGCAAGAATACTCTTACCTACATGAGAGTCACCTACGATATTGACCATAGTGCCGAGTTTGAAAGCGCCTTGGCAGTAACCAGAACAGCGAAGATTCAGTACTGTACTAGCAGAAGAAACTAAATCCTTCACTGCATAAGGAGCAGTCTTCTGTATAGGCGTATCTTTCATCTCCATGACATCCTCTACAATCTCTTCTGGGGACTGCCCCTCACTAGGAGGGGCAGCTTTCTTTAGTCTGGGCATATCAGATGCTCTTCTTCTTTATGATGAGGTTTCCGCGAAGGGGCCTCTTCAGAACCTTCTTGGGAGACTCATAAGGAGGCATAGATTCAGCTTGCATAGGGGCCTGCTGTACTTCTTTGCCTTCGTCTTCGTCATACCAATCTACATTCTGAGAGTTTTGAGGACTCGGCACATTAGGAATACTTTGTCCTGCAAAAGGAACATCATCCTCAGTGCCAAACCCCGGTGCTGTCTGTACACGAGAAGAAAAAGCAGTCTCACATTCAAGAGCTTCTTTCAAAGCCTGCTTAATTTCATCGTAAGACGGGTGCATAACCATAGTCTCGTCGAGATGAATCTGACTAGCTCTATCCAAGAGGGACTGAGGAATAGGCTGTTCCCGATCATACAAAGCATGACCCAGATACTCAATGTTGCCCATGCCCTTCTTCTTGATAGTGAAAGAGATATTACTACCTTCAGTAGGATGAGAGTACATCTTGTACCCACCTCCTCTAGGAAGAGTAGCCAAAGGCTGTAGCTTATTCTCCATAAAGAAGTGTGCTACATTCCAAAGCTGAAGACCTTTAGCTTCATCTTCAGGGGTATCATGTACCCACACAAGATAAAAAGTACGGCGCGTAGTTTTGTACTTCTTCCATGCTTCTTCACTACCGGAGCCTTCATTACGAAGGTATTCACAGATAGGACAGCGTTTACCAAAGTTCTGTTTAGGGCAGATAAAATCGAGGGAAGCAGGACCGATACGGCAATGTACATCTACATCGATGACGTACTCAACCTCTCCTTCTCTAGTCGTGACTGTTCCTGTCTTTCGATCAAGAGGCATATCTTTCCCTGCGATCCAAGGAACAAAATCGATCAAGTGGTCTCCGTCTTTGGGGGACCAAAAAGGGATGTCCGAAGGAAAGGTGTTATTGAAGAGATTACTCTTCACGGTGCGGATAAAATCCTTCGTGTCAATTTGACGCTTATGGCGCATCTTCAAACCATCATAAATACTCATGTCCATTTTCTACTCCTGTTAAAGTTAGGCGATCTGCACAAGGCTTACCTCTACTGTTAGATGTCCCATACCTCCCAAATGGGCTAAAGTTGCTCTGTCGGCTCAAGGCTCAAGGCTTAAACTATTCGCTACTCAAATCACTCGTGGCTCAAGGCCCAAGATTCTGCTCAAAGCGTTATGCGGATTCTATTTGCTCAAGGCTCATTTCCGCTTCAGTTGAGAACACTATACTCGGTTTTCACAAAACGAGCAAGAAAAAAGTGACTCAACCTTCGTTTTTTGTGAATTTTCCCAAGCTCGGATCGAGCGCCCCGATTTTCCACAAGTAGCCAAGGTTATCCCCCATGCTCACCTTCTCGTAAATGCCGGGAATGTTACTCACTCTGGTAATCTCCGTAAAACCATCTGTGCTTTTTTGACAGATATATACATCTTTGCAGCGCAAAGAGTCAAGAGCAAAGGTGGAGTGCGTGCACATAAAAACATTTTTCCGGTTACTTACGGCAGAAGAACTATACGCCTCGATGAGCCAAGGGATAAGCTGGTGGTACAAGCTGTTCTCTATGCCTTCTATACACACTAAAGAATACTCGTGTAAACTTTTACATAGAACAGCGTAAGCCATGTACTTCAAAGTTCCGTAGGATAGACTGCCTCTATTATCCACGGAAAGGGCTTCACCATGCTCAAGAGACGTAAAACGCTGATTAAGCACAGGACTGTTTTCTATAGTATCCTCTGTGACCTCTATGCTGTAGTCTTTCAAACCAAGGAGCGTCTTAAAATGAAAAGAAAAGAAAGATTCATTCTCTTTACGCTGAGAAAGACGGTGCATAATAGACACAAGATTACTTCCAGTCGGATCGAGTCTCGGCTGCGGAACCATTTCAGTCTTATTCAGAAGAGCCTCTTTAGTAAACTCAGGAATAAAACTGTCAATAAAGAACGCAGCCATATTAGAAGTGTAATCCGACTGAGCGCTAGGAGTATTAGGAATCTCTACTCTGATACTATCGTTACGGAACAGATTCAGTCGATCTCGTCCAACAGTAAGTAAATATACATACTTATTGCCGACAATATCAGAAAGCAGAAACTCAAAAGTAATAAAGTCGCGTTCTCCTCTTGTACGAACTGCATCAAAACCTCCTCTGATTCCACAGGCATAGTTTACGCCATAAGTATTCATGTCCCGAATGAAAGAAAAGACATCCAGAAAATTAGACTTACCAGTATTAGTCTTGCCTATAAAGCAAGTCATATTGGAAAGACTCTGGGTATCTTGTTTCCTGCTGCGCCCTATAGATACATTCTTTAGGGACTTGAAGTTCTTGACCTTGATTCCTTCGATGTAGAACATTTCAGACCTCCTGTCTTGAGTTTGAACCGTCTCGGTTCTATGTCATAGTTTGCAACTAAAAGTTGCTTAACATCCTGTGTACCGTCTTTGCAAGTACCTTTTGCCATTTCGGTAGCTCTTAAACAGTACACACCGTCTATAACCTTTTGGTTAAAGTTTGAGTATAAATCTCTAGTGACTTTGCAGTCGTTAATAGTCATTAGAAACTTTCCTTTTATGTTCTCAAGGACTGTTTTAAGATTGAGGAAGTCTTCGTGAATAAAATTGTGTGTATAGTAAAGTTCTTTTTTCAAATTCATGTAGTACGGCGGGTCTAAATAGAAGAAAGCTCCAGGAAAATCATGTCGTTGGATGCACTCTTGATAGTCTAAATTTTCTATTCTGACATTCTTTATTCTCTCATATACCATATCTATCTTGTCTTGTAAAGTATAAAGATCAGGACCTTCCCTTTTCATGCGAGAGACGGAAAAACCTGAATGTTGAGTTTTCCCTCCGTAAGCGTTTTGAACTATGTAAAAAAAGCGAACTGCCCTCTGTACGTCAGAGAGAGGCTCAGGGTCTTGTTCCCTATATAGGTAAAACTGATACCTTGAATTAAGCATATACTTAAAAGAATCTTTGAACTCTTGCGGTTTAGTTCTAATTACATTAAAAAGATTCCATATTTCCTTATCTCTATCGTTTACTACCTCTATAGGGGTTTTAGGCTTATTTAAGAGAACTACGCAAGAGCCGCAAAAAGGTTCTATATAGGCTGTATATCTAGGGAATAAGGGCAGTAGTATTTTATACATTCTGTACTTCCCTCCCACTCTCGGTATAAGATGCAATGTCATTTTACCTCCTAAGCCCTGTGGCTCTATGAACCACAGGGCTGATTATTCAGTTGAATTTATTTAGGCGTAGAATAGATGCCTGATATTTTCATCTGAACGAGACTAGATAGGATGCTCTTTCTCTGTAGAAGAGCCTGAAGAATAGAGCCATAGATATTAACTTTGTACTCTATCTGAATGAGTTCATCTTTGGCTTTACAGAGTTTATCGTTGGTCTCTATCCAACTCTTAACTTCAGTCTCTGTAGGCTTACGCCCCCAAATAGAACGCCAGTCTTCTTTAGCTTCAGAGAAAAGCTGAGCCTTAAGAACACGAATGTACTCTTCCAGATGGCTCTTCTTCTGTACATACTGTGCATGATTCTCTGCGTACTGCATATACAGAAAAGGTTGGTTAATAAGCTCATCTTCCAGTCTGTTCTGGTTGATACTAATGTCTTCTTTGTAGCCCATGTTACACTCCTGCACAAGATTTATAGCAAGCCAAGATAAACTGCCCCTTAGCAGATGCTAGATTACAGGTCAAGAAGTTATTCAAGATGTTGGCGTGCATGGGATTACCTGTACTCATAAGGACAGTAGAAAAATAAGCAAGAGCTACTCTACGTCCAGACTCAAAATCAGTATTGGCTTTCATGCTCTGGATAGCACGGGAGACAGCCTTCCACTTTACTTGAGGAGGGTCGTTCTTAATAAGAATCCTACAGATGTCAACCCATTCAGCCTCAGATGTAATCTCTATACCGTCCTCTAGATGTGCCATCATCTCTTCTGCTGAATCCAAGAGATAAATACTTTCAAAGAGTTGCAAGAGCTTACCGGGAGAACCCTGTGAAAGTTCGCATAATCTTTCTACTAGAGCTTTAGGATACTTGGACTTATCTAGTCCTTCCCCTTTAATAACTCTACGCAGAAGATCAAAAAGAGCGCTCTTTTCCAGAGGAGGGATATTTATAATAAACTGCCTCCTCTGAAGAGTATTCTTAATAGCTTGAGGCTCAGTGGTACAGAATACCCAGTAGGTATTAGGAGTAGAGTCTTCAGTAGCTTTCAAAAGAGCCTCCTGTGCCTCTTTCGTAAGCTGGTGGGCTTCATCGATAAAGATCATCTTATTCTGTCCATGCAAAGGAACGTACATAGCAGAAGTAGTAAGATTCCTGATAACGTCAATGCCACGTTCAGATGAGCCGTTTAGCTCAATAAAGGCAGTGTCAGAGCAGTGCAGGGCCTCTTTGAGAATACGGGCAAGAGTAGTCTTGCCACTACCGGCACTCCCTGTGATAAGGTAAGACTTCGGCGGGTTGTCTTTAGAGAGGACTTTCTTCAAAGACTTAAGGGATGTAAAGTCGCCGATAAAATCATCAAAGCTGGTAGGACGGTACTTTGTGATAAGCATCATAATCTCCTGTGAGTAGAATTAGAAACAAATTTTGTCTTAAAGGGAATCCGAGTGCTTTTGCACAAGAGGAAGGATTGGCTCTTTCCACTTAATCTGCTGGATCGGAGTACCGTTAGAATGTACCTTACCCGTATCGAGATAAGAGCCGTAGGCTTTACCTTTCTCGGTAAGACGCCATTCAAACTTACCGGCGCGGTATTCAACCTTCTCTTGCAGCTTCATGTCTGCAAGGAGAAGGTTCACTTGCTTAGCCGAAACAGAAGGATTGAGGCGTTTTCCGATTTCAGTCGCGATCAGCAAAGCCTCATTGTCAGGCGACTTCAATTCGACCTCCAACAAAGCTAGGGGCGAGATATTGTGTAACTTTTTGACTGCTTTATCAGCCTTGAGCAGCGCTTGATTCCCTTCAAATTCACACAGCTTGGCTAACTCGTGCATAGCCTTAAACTCCCTCGCAACAATCTCACCGGGCAGTGGGGGCTGTGCAGGTCCAGATGACACTTTCTGCATCTCGTACTTGCCCGTCTTCCGCAGTGCAGGTAAGACCTCGGAAGTTACCCACTTGCGAAATACTTTAGCTTCGGGCTTACGGCTTTTGAAGATCAGCGCGTAAAGACCGGACTCAGAGACTGCATTCACTTCTCGGCGCTGCCCACCTGATACGCATAGTATGCGGGTCAGCTCGTCATTTTCTAAATCACGCACTGCTGTAGTGTTATCTACGATTCCAAGTACTTCGCAGACATCTTTCGCGACGAACCAAGGCTCACCATCGATAATCGCTGTGCGAATTTGCGTGCTGTTGAATACGAAGCTCTTCTTAATGATTGCGTTTGTCATGTTGTCACCTTTAAGGTTAATTGGATGGGTTTTTATGTGCTAATTTGACACTTAAATATGAGTCAAATTAGCACACTAAATTAAGTGTCAAACTGGCACAGGTGGGTCTCTGGTCACATTGCCTCCTTGTAAGGTTGATCTTGTCAATATCTTACCTCGTACCTATAGTACTTGTCAACATAGTATTCTCCTAAGTGGTTAAATTTTAAGGGCAGCGATGGTTAAGCGCTGTCCTTTTTATTTACCCGGAATATACTTGCCCTAGATTTACGTTGCCTACCATACTCTCCGGGATTTCAAACATCTTGGCAAAGTTCCCGCCTTGTTCTGCCGGTTTAGAAATTTCAAACTCTGCCTTCATGGGAACCTTCATCCATTTATACGTTTCATGCAAAGTACACACGGTTTCGTTAAAAAACTTCGTGTACTTGTCCACTTCGTCCAGCCTTACCGAAGCTACGCAAGAGTCATGTATTTGCGCTACGAGCTTACTGTGCATCTGCTCTTTTTTCAGAAACTTTGAGACAGCGATTAAAACTTTCACAAGGAGTTGGAAAGAAACAGACTGGATAGGGTAGTTAGTGGCTGTCTTCTTATCCATGTATCCTTGAAACTTAAAACCGAAGAAGTTCTCTATGTACCCGTGTTTTAGGTAGAAGTTATAGATGTCCTTCTTCCACTGTGTATATTCAGGAAAGCGCTCGTACCAGAGAATATGTTCACACTTTTCACAATGGTCTATAAAGTTTTCTCTGGAAGTTATGCCCTTGCTGTTAAGATGATCCAGAAGATATACACCATTAGGGAGTAAATAGTTTTCCTTCTGTATATCATTCCAGATATTATCTCCACAGGACTTGTACCAGTCACCATAAAACTGAGCGAATACCCATTTACCCTTAATGGTATTGCGAATCTTCTTCGCAAGAGCGTGCTGCTCTGGAGTAAAGTTAGGGTTATAGTACAGATCAGGGGGAAGCATAAAGATATTAAGCATCTCATCAGCGTGCATATTAGTACTAGGGTCGAGGAGATATTTAATAAAATTTCTATCCCCATGAGTACTTGCTGATACATTTACTTCAGCACCTGAAAAGTCAGCCTCTATGATGACTGAGTTAGGATCAGGAAGAAAGCCTGTTCTCAGTAGCGTCTTGGCTTCCTTGTCCCTTTTAGAAGTATTCTGCATATTAGGGTCAGTAGCCGCTGAACGATAAGAGACTACATGGTTTATAGTAAAGGAACCATGTATGCGTTTATCTCCAGAAGTATAGTAGATGTAATTCGTAAAGAATGAATTATGAATCTTTCTATACTTTTGGAGGTCGTTATACCTGTCTGTAAAGTTAGAACGAATCATACTTAAAGCATTCTTATCAGTGATATAGTTGCCCTTTTGTGAGATTTCTCCAGAATACTCAAGGATGTCATACAAAAGAGTACCTATATCAGCAGAAGTCAGCTTCATGGGTCGCCCTTTAACTTCTTGAAAACGCTGAGCTTCAGGACTACTTAAAAGCTCTTGCTCAATCTCTTGTACCTTTTTGATTACCTCCTCATTAGAGCGTACAAAATAGTCAAGGTCTGAGCGGATGCCATTTATCTGAAGCTCTGACATAACGCCTATGCCTTTCTTGTAGAACTTAAAAGCATTATACTGCTTCCAGTTCTCCGGTCTTGAAAAGAACTTCTTCTGAATAAGCATAAGCCTATAAGAAAAGATACAGTCCAAAGCACAGTAGATAGCTAAGTCTCTAAAAGGAGCGTTCTCTACTGTATTGAACTCTGATACCTTTCTCTCTGATACAAGATACTTATGAATATGCTCATCATAAGAAAGGACACCAAAGTTAATATACGTCTGGAATTTCAAACCGGTGTACATTCTCCGATTATCTATAATGTGAGCGCCTAGCTGTGTATCCCACTCTACACCACGCAATCTTGTACCAAAGATACCGTAAGACCAGACATCCTCATACAAAATATTATGGTTATTCTTCTTAATATCTGGAGAGCCGAGAATAATCTTCCAGAGTCTTTCAATCTCTCTGTATTCTTCTTTGGTCCAGATATTCTTATACTGCAAAGGTACAGCGTATGCTTCAGTAGGAGACACAGCGATACCCACGATGACAGCTTTATGTCCTTTAGAGAAAGGCTTTAAGCCTGTAGTTTCATAGTCAAAGGTAATAGGTATCCTGTTATCAATAATCCTATTAAGAAGAGAAATAACTTCTGGGTAGGAAGTCAAAACAGAAGCATACTGTTCATAATCTATCTTCTGGATGTCTTTATGCTCTTGGCTCTCTACCAGTTTACAAAATGCCTTGATGTCTCTTTGAAACAGAACTACATGAGACTTATCGTTAGGCTGGATAATTTGCTCCTTCGGATGAAAGGTGCAGAAGATGACAGCATTCCATTTAGGGTCTTTAATTGGAATGCCTCTCCATCTATGCGGAGAGTACGATCCTTCAGACCCCGAATAATGCGGATGATAAAAGCCTGTAATAGCCCAGCGTCCCATTAAAAGGATATATTCAGGCTTTAATTTCATCACGATTGAGTGTAGGTAAGGCTGACAAAACTTAATGTACTTGCCAAGATTATCCTTTGCTGCTTCTTTAGGAACACAGCGGTGAGCGCAAGTACACCAGCAATCTTTCTGTAGAGAGATGCCGTGCTTAAGCATTTCATTGTGTACAATACTTCCTACATCGCCACGCAGATATGTACCAAAAGCATCATCAGTAAGGGTAGGATAATCAGAAACAACAAGAATTTTGCGATAGCCTCGTCCTGAGTATTCAATGTTTGGATGTTTTGAATTTTCCCAGTGTTGGCATTTTGTGCATTCACCTTTCAAGTCCTCCGCGTTAGGGGTGTAAACTGCCATCTTGGCTAATTGACCTTCGGTAAAGAAACCCATAGTGCCTCCTCTTGTGATTAAAGGTACAAAAATGCACCAATGTACTACATTAGTACGTTGGTGCAGTGAACATACGCCCGAACATCTGCCTCTTACTTATTCATACGACAAAGAAATGACGTAAGTACCATCCTGTAACTTGCACTCTAGCACACCCTCTGAAACAGTGAACGTGTCGTTATTAACAAAACAGCGCTTCAGTACGGCTGGAGTAGTATAAAAATCCTTCATGTCACCTTCCACTTGTACAGGGAAACGCGCCTGTGACTTACCTTTAACAGAAGTGCCGGTAACGATAAAGTATGACCCTTTATCAGTCTCCTGTAGAGTGACCTTTATCTTCTCTTCTTTGCCAAGAAGAAGGGTCGCTAGCTCAAGAGCAGATTTTGCTTCTGGGCTATTAAAGGTAACAGTACTGCCCTTTTTACCAAAGAACTGCTTGTAATCGGGATAAGTACCGTTAATCTTACGCACGGATATAATACATCCATAGTGCGAATTAAGAAAATGGTAGAACCCTTCAGTGCAGACGTACTTATCAGGATTAGCATTTGCGATGTACTTAACGTTATGTTTAACGATTGCCATCGTATCTAGAGTTTCTGGTACTTCAGCCCAATAAGCACCTGTCATGTCAGAGCCGAAGATGTCATGCTTATTGATATAGACACAAGACATCATGTAAGCTCCTCTACTCTCTGCTGCACATTCCGCTGCCACTGTAATAATGTCAGTGAAATTCTCAGGAAGGTCTTGCCATTTAGCATCTACTAACTGCTGCTGTGGAGAAGTATAACGATCTTCCGCTGCGTCATCTTGCATAACGGCAAGTGTAATCTTTGAGCGCCCCGTCTTTATGCGCATACTGTCTTTCGTAGGTGTTTCAAGAGTAGCTGTTGTGTAAGCACCTTTCAGCTTTTTAACAGCATTATGAAACTCAACGAAAGGAATGAGCGCTGTGATATACGTCTTGTACTTAACGGAAACAGCTACTTCATCGTTAAAAGTACAGAGTTTATCATCTGCAAAATACAAAAGCTCGAAACCCGTGCTTTTAGTAGAAACACCGCCTTTCAAGACATTCAGAAGATCGTCCATCTCGGACAGGTTAAATTCTAACATATTTCCTCCAGTGTTAGGTTGAAAGTAACTAGCCCCATCTAGTGGGGCTAGTAGTCTGCGGCAAATTTGACCACTTAATTCAGCTCTTGTTTAAGCTGTTCGGTCATCTTGAAAACGATAGTTTTTCGTGCCGGGATATTCACAGTCTCCCCGGTCTTGGGGTTGCGTCCTTTACGGGGCGGGCGTTTCTTGATCTTAAAAATACCCAGCCCGCTGACACTCAGCTTACCGTGAGTCTTCAACTCTGAAACCATAAGGTTGACGAAATTCTCGTACATTACGGTTGCATTCCTATTGGTAAAGACCATTCCAGTTTCGGTCTGTACCTTCTCATGCCAAGCACGCACAAATTCTACTTTCGTCATAACTCCTCCAAGAGTTAGATTTTAATGCTCGCCTACCGAGCATCTTTAAGCGCGAATATATCGCAACGAAAACCCTTTGTCAAGAACCACTTTGCAGAACTGCCATTATTTCTGTGGTATTTAGAGAACTCGGCAGGGACTCCAAGACGGAAGGTTCACTGTCCGCCTTGGAGATAGACTCCGTTTTAGGTGGGAATAAATTCCTCGCCGAAGGAGTCCCTGTGGATAAGCCTAGCCCACTAGGTTCCGCTTTCGGTGGGTCTGGCATGAGCTTTTGCCTTGCACTTGAAGAAAAGGCGCTCCATACGAGTCGTCATCTCTTCGATAGCATCCTCATAATATCTATTAAAAGGATGATTTATTTCAGAGTACTCTTGAGGCAATACATACAAGAAACCCTGCATCTTGTGCAAAAAGATATGCGCTACTTCATGCACAGCAGCTTGCCTTATCTCAGTAGGATTCTTCCTAAAATACTCAGGGTTAAAAGAAATATCAGCCTGTAAGTATCTAGGAGTAAAATGTACATACGCTCCATCTTCTGTACATCCTGTGAGAATAGACACATTCCAAGCACTATCTATGCTGAAAAATTCTAGAGCTTCTCCTACACAATAAGTAAAGAGAGCCACCACTTCGTCATAAGCCAAAGGGGTGCGCTTCTTTACTTTAGCCTTAGCAGACTGTACAAGGCTTTGATAATCATCAAACTCATAATCAACTTTAACCTGCGGCATACTGCACCTCTCCAGTGTCTTTGTTAAGTACCTCTACAGTTATATCCTTCATTATCTCCATGTTATCTCTTGCACCGTCAGTATCACATTCTAGTACTTTCAGTACAGCTTGAGCGGAGTTATCCAGATATAACACTTTATCCTTAGCTTTCGCTTCTGCTACCTTTACGATAGCGTTAAGTTCCTCTTTTGAAGCCATAACTTTCTCTGCAAAAGACTCAAGGATACACTTCTTTGTCTCCCTGTACTCACTCTTAGCCAACTCCTCCTCTATCTTGGCAGAAGCTATACTACCGACCGCTTCATTCAAGAGGCGCATAGCTTCTGGACTATCCATAGAGATGCGCATAGGAATCTTTTGCGTAGAATTAGTACAGCTAGCAGAACTAGGAGACCTAAACGTACCCCTTTCCTTTGGGGGACGTAAATACTTGGTCTTTTTAGGGGCTTTACCAAGAGCATTCTCAGTGTACTGCTCAAAAGACATTAGTCTATTCATATCGATTCCTGAATTTAGGAGCTTTGTAGTTATTAGTGCGCTTCTTTACACGAGTACTACCAAAACCTTTGAAGCAGACAGGAGTACGAGTCCAATCAATATGCTCTGCCGCTTCGTCATTCAGCGATGCTCTTGGGCAAGTCTCCCAAAAGATGCAACGGCTGTAATACTTACATTCTTCCATGTTGACCTCTTAATCAGTACCAGTAGAACCAAGTCCACCTTCACCTCGTTCTGTGTCATCAAGACTCGGAACGCGGGTGAAATTTACCGGATAAACGGGGACAATTTCACACTGTGCGATTCTATCCCCGTGCTTAATGACAGTGGAATATGCTCCAATGTTTACAAGAATAGCCTTAACGATACCTCTGTAGTCAGAGTCAATCTTACCCACACCATTAGCAAGAATAAGATGATTATTAGCTGCTGTACCTGAACGGATGTAGAGATTCATCACATACCCTTTAGGGACGGCTACTCTAAAGCCGAGGTTAAGAATGAGCATCTGTTCAGGGGCGATAGAAACAGTGCAATCTTCTAGACGTGGATACTCTTCTTTATTTACACCAAGAGTACCAATAACATCTGCTCGACAGTCAAGACAGGCTGAGCCGTCAGTCTTGTACTGTGGAATAAACATCTCATCATCGGCTTGGATATTAGCCTGAACGAGACGCTTATAGTACTTATAGCCTTTTCTACTGCCTTGACAACCTTGTCTATATATGGGCAAGGTCACAACGGTCTTACTTTCTGTTGTCATGTTATCTCCTATAAAAGATATGTTTACCTATGCGTGCTGTACGCTTAAATGTTTTGGACCATTTAGGTCGTACATAAGAAGCATGATAGTGGGTAGCTCCTCCAGTAGGGTCTGACATAAGATAAGCTGTGCGAGCTACTTTCTTGCACCTTTCAAAAGCAGCTTTCTCCCTAATCGGAATTTTCGCTACTGGAGTCTTCCATGTCACTCCTTGTTGCCTTACCCAAGAAAACTGTCCCGGCTCTAGTACTACAGCCTTAATACTCTTTCCTGTTCTGGCAGCACGATTAAGTGTAACATGAGCCACTGCATACTGTCCTTGCAAAGGCTGGTTCCTAGCTTCAAAGTAGATGTTAAGAGCCAGCCAAAGTAAACCTTCCATTAAATCCATACACACCTCTATGCTTTTTTATACATCTTTAGACTACACCGTCCACTGGTCTCCTCCTCTCCGTAAGCGTGAGTACAAGAAAATCTGAAGATGCAGTCCTTACAGGTACAGATTTCATATAAAGCTCCATAATGAGCGTGAAACCTGCTGTCTATGTCTCTCTCCAGAGCCTTACGTTCCTCATTAACCTTAAAAGAACGTGCAATTACGTCTTTTACAAAGAGAAACGCTGTCAAAATGAATATACTACTCGCCGTGTATTCGTCACGGGCGAAAAGTATTATTCCAACCATTATAAAAGAAACCACAATAGTACAAATGCTGTACATTAAGGCGTCTTCATACAGGTCTGCACTATACTGCCAGCTGAAGACGTGCTTTTTTAAGAAACGCTTTAACAGCTGCTTGCTTCTTTGAACACGGCTTATTTCCTTCATCCTGTCTCCTTTGTATGCTTTTGATGGTCTTAGTATCGACTGCATAATACCTCGGTAAGAGATAGCGAACTTCCATGATAGCCTGCCCTGCTTTGTTTTGCCCCACCTTAAGATTACGGTAGGCTGTTTGTAAATAAGGAGCAGGAGTACCATTATTTCTAATCGAGACCCCTAAGTACGAATCCTTATCTATATAACAGATAGGTCTTTTCCCTGTGCCTATCAACATAGTGCGATAAGGCTCATGTGTAAAGCGATGCCAGTAAGCGTTAATTAAAGAGTCAAAGTCGTGCTTAAATCTAACACCTTTTTTCCGCTGAAAACGTATGAAAGACTCTAACTCTTTAGTAGGCATTTCTCTTATCCGTTCTCGTAACCTCTGGTCTGAACAGATGTCAGCGTAGTACAGATGCCTAACAGTAGGAAAGGCTTCGTAGTCTCCAACCTCTACAAGAGCCGGGTAATCTATATTCATCCACTCATAGACCTTATTGTTAGTAAATAGAGGATCGTGTAGATTACCAAGAATGTTCTTTACTTTACTCTTAAGACTCCCGTTGGTAATAACGGGAAGAATAATGGTATTATAGAACTCTTGTACTTCTTTCGGAAGCTCGTCCTCTATGCCTTGTACCGTAGCCTCCTTTATAACTTTCAAAAAATCATAAAGAAAGTTAGGATTATCCCTGCTGAACTCAATCTTCGGATAAGAAGATGAAAGACTGTTATTCAAAGCAGTCATTATCTTGGCTACGTCTCTTACCGGGATAGGAACATAATCCTCTCGGCTATAAAAGCTACGGTTTTTAACGATGTCTTTCTTTACCTTAAGCCTCTGGAACTGTTTATAGATTCTGTCCTTTGCTTTAGGTGAAAGGTCTCTGTACTTCGTGCTTAGCATAAAATCTCCATAAGTTAAGGTTGTGAGTTGTACTGCTGCATGGTGTTCTGTCCTAATACTGAGACTTATTAGGCCAATACGAGTCAAGGTGCATCTGCCCCGTCTTTAGGTCTTGCAAAACAAAGCAGAAGTCTTCGCTGTTAGTCTGGACACTGCGACCATCTAGCACATTAACGCGATACATACCTGTCGCTTTTTCAGCTGCTGTCTGGTTAATCCCAAGCATTAGATTTACATGACGCCCTTTGCCATAAAAACCACTCTGGTCTGTGCGCTTAAGAGTAGTAGCTTCAGCACCAGCTTTATTAGCTTGTGTCGGAGTAATAACAGCGCACTTAGTTTCAGAGGCTAAACGCTGAAGGAGCTTCCACTTCTCATCCTCTAGCCTATAGTCAGAGAATTGAGAATTTATCAGCATGATGTCTATGTAATCTATAAGAATAGCCTGTGGAATAAAACCAGACTTCTTATATAAAGCGTCAAGATCGTACATCATCAAGTCATACGTCAGAGTATATTTAGGACGTACCACTATGCGGATATACTTAGAGAACATATCAGAGAACTTATTAAGCTCCTGTACCATTCTCCTACCCTGAAGTTCTTTCCTCTTGATTGTGTCTAAATAGGAGCAGGCTTTGAATCTTTCTCTGGTCTCTTCGTCATACCTACATTTAGTACAAGGTTTATGTTCTGGGTTATAAGTCCAATCAGGGCTACCGTAATCACGGACGATTACTTTAGAGACCCTATCTACACATTGTCCTGTCTGATTATTTACACAATCAAAACAAGGGAAAGGGTACTCCACCTCTTCGTCTTCTGGTATCTCATTTCCATCCGCATCTGACAGAGTATTACGTCTATGTCTATCCACTACAGGGTAGAACAGCTTATCCAGACGAACCAGTTCTTCAACATCTGTCATCTCTATAGCGAACTTTACTACCTTACGCTTTTGAAGAACAAGATGTTTCATAAAGTCATTAAGCAAGAATGACTTACCTGTCTTTTGCGGAGCAAGAATACCTACTACATCCCCTTGCTTTATGTTGCCAATAAAGTCACCTAAATCACCCGGCAACTTAAAGAAGTCTTTTTGCTTGGCTTCGTACTTCTCATATAACTCTTTACGCTGCTCCATGTCTCCGGGGTCTATGTATAAAGAGTCATCAAGGTCGAAGGTAACTGTCTGAAACCTATGTACTTCTTGCTCGGCTTCATCTATTCTACCTTCTTCCAGAAGAACGGTAACATTATGTTTATGTATCTCCAGCTCTCTTTTTCTAAAATAGTTAATAGAGCTGCTGACAAGATACTCTATATTTACTGATTCTTTATCGTACTGTTCAGATAAAGACTTCAGTAAAGAGCTAATTAACTTCGCTTCTATATCAGAGAGCTTATGCTTGTTATCCTCAAATATATCTGCGATATGCTGCTCTGGCGCTCTCTTATATTCTTTATAGAAGTGTAAACACCAATCAGCTACCTTACGAAGATAAGTGTTTGAAAAGTATTCAAGGTAAATTTTAGGAGCTACCTCGATACAGAAATCAGTGCTGATTATAAGACCGGTAACGACCCTGCGCTCTTCTGTTGAAGACACGACGACCGCGTGAATGCGGTCGTCGATCTTCATAGCGGTATTAACAGAATCGGCAAGGAGTCCTTTGGACTCACTCATGCCACAGCCCTCCCTTTATTCTGAGGAGTATAGTCAAACTGACCTTTATAGCCTATTCCAGAGTTAGCCAATACAATATAGCGTTCTCTGAAGGCCCACCCGATAAAGCGCTCCATGAAAGCAGGAGAAAACATAAACTCTACACGGAAACCTTCAGCGTTGGCTCTATCTTTTACATACAGCACAAAAGCGTTACCGATAGCGCCAAAGAGAATATGGTCAAAGGCTGGGTTAGTCTTGTAGTTCGTAGAAGCAGTGCAAAGACGATCAGCTAATCTCTCATAGCTTTCATCATCCATGTTCGCGTGCTTAATAACGTGAATCTTCTCAAGCTCGCGCTTTAAGAGAGAAACTATAAAATGCTGTGGAGTCTTTTCCTGCTTTTTGTGTCTTCTGCGTACCGTATCAGAGACTTGGATAATCTCAGTGTCTGCCTTTTGAGGATCAGCTTTAGGCGGTCTGTAGATGACCTTTGCCCTATAAGGCTCGTCTTCTACGGTATTAGTGACCCTTGTGACACTCGTGACACTCTTTGACTCTTTTACCTTGGGCGCATAAGTTGTTCCCTCGGAAGAACGCTCAGGAAAAGTATTATACCCGCGAGAAGGTTTAATCTTCTTCGTGTCTTTGCCAAAGCTCTTCTTCTTTTTCTTCTGCTGCTCTTGATGCCTGAGATAGGCAAGGTAAGTAGCCAAGAGAGGAGACCACGGCTTATTAAAACCGTAATAGAAGAAGTGGCTAATACTCTTATCTACGGTAAGACCGCGCTTTTCGGCATAACGCAGATAAGCCTGAAAGAAGAAAATAATCTCGTCGAAGGTAAACTTACGAGTTTTGATCTTGTCCATCTCTTCATCCTCATAGTCTACGAGGGCGAATAAGTTTGCCTTATCCTTGGAGAGGACAGAGTGAATGTTTTGGAAGGCACGAGTCAAAGATTTCGTACCTGCTTTGTGCCGTTTAGCCCCGGCTTTAACCAAAGCCTCGTAAAGCTGAACGTCTTGGGGAGTAAAAGCAAAGTCTTGGGGAAGAGCCTGACCATCGCTAAAATGTACGTCAAACATTGCGTTCACAACGGCTGATGCCGCCTCCATAATGTCTTTGTTGGAAATCCTGTGCGCCAGATGCACAAGAAGTTCATTGGTTGTTACATCTACCCTTTCTGGCTTAGGGCGGGCTGCTGACGAGGCATTCGGGTCGTCTAAAATCCTCCGTGTTATACTAGGTATGCGTAGAGTATAGTCGGTTTCTGCCCACGATGCAAGATATTTCGCTTTCCGGGATAAAAATTCTCTGTCGGTACGGTATCTTTCGTGGAGATAAGGATTCACTTTAGATTCGCCGAAAGTATTGTAATAATCGTTGAATGATTGTACTGTAAGCACAGTTTTATTCATCAACCGACGCTTAATAAGGCGCTCATATAGAATTTTTACTTTACTTTTGATTGGTATTTTTAGGATATATGGCTTTCCATATAAGACTTTAAGCTCTTTTGCTTTACGATAAACGACACACCTTAATAATTTGCTTATATAAGTAAATGCTATGTACTGATATAACTGCATTGCTTAAGGGCTTAATAACTTATTTTGAAGGAACTACATAGGCATCTATTTTAAGGGCGTAAAAACGATACCCTGTTTGAGCAGGGTATCGTTTCAACCTTCACTCTCAACAATAGGTGCGAACTATGGCTGAATTTGCAAGTAAAGGCGTAGCTGGTACGGGCCTCGGTCTCGGTATTGCCGGTACGGCCCTTGGTCTTCTCAATAATGGTAACGGAAACATTCTCGGTGGTTTGCTTGGCACAGGTTATAATCAGCAACAGGATAAAATCAATGAGCTGATGACTGAAAATACCTACCTGAAAGCTACCAAGTACACGGATGAAGCTGTAACTCCTCTCCGTGTAGAAGTCACAAGGATTCAGGCAGAGAATGTATGTCTGAATAAACAGCTTGACTTGAGAGAGCAAATCATGGAAGGCAAGATTACCAATGTAGCTCAGGCTGCTAATGCTGGTATTTCTCAGTTGCAGTGCGCTATTAACTGCTTGCAGAACACTGTCTCCGGTATTGCTTCTACTTATGTTCCAGCTGCTAAAGTAACTCCGTTGCCTGCTCCTAATCCTTTCCCACCTGCGCCCCCGTATGGACCTTATTGGATTCCTGTGCCGCCTATGCCGCCCGTGCCTCCTCCCGCACCTCCGGCTAGTGGCGCAACTAACGGAACTGTAAACACAGGTGGTACAACTACAGGTAACTAATTATGAATCTACTTCCTATTAGTAAAACCAGTGAAATCGTAGCTGTGTACATTGATCAAGAGCTTGTTCCTAAAGCCTCTGGTTTTCAAACTATAGGTATTCTAATCATAGGTACAGCCCTCGCTAAGAAATTCCCCGATGTGCTGACGCAGTACGGAGAGACCCTGAGAATGCTTGGCCTTATGGTAGGTGAAGAGCCTGATGCCTATATAGATTTAGAATCAGTTTATGTTTTGGCGAAGAATGCTTTTGAACGTACAGGTAAAATATCCGCTGCTGGTATCTTGTTTAGTGCAGATGATATTGATAAACTGTACAACATAGCTAGGAAGTACACTGAAGAAGTTAGCATTGAAAGTAGTACTGAAAACAGCACCACAAAAGCAGCTTAAAGTTAAAATGACAGAGCAGTAAAACACCGCATCGCTATATTACGTTGTTTTATTGCTCTGTCATAGGAGGACATCATGGAAAACAGACACAAACAATGGATGTGTGATGAAATGCAAGATACCACTAGAGCGGTTCTTGAAACGATACACAAGATTATTAAAGACAGCGATGATAAATTGACCAGCACAGAGCTAGAAGACTTGAACTATTGCTGGGACATCATTCGCGATATGTATAAAATTAAACTGACTATTAAAGAGATCGAGGCACATGAAAAACAGGATGAAAAGCATAGCGCCTCGACCTCTAATAACAAAGCAGCGTAAGACTTAAAGCGCGGATTCAAAAGGAGGGCCTGAAGCGACAGCTAAATTTCAGGTCCTTCTCTCTTGACTCAGTGGGCTAGACTGATTAGATATTTCTGTACAAGAGGGAAAATTGACTCTTTCCACTTAATTTGTTGGATTGGAGTGCCGTTAGAGTGTACTTTGCCCGTATCAAGATAAGAGCCATAAGCCTTACCTTTCTCAGTGAGCCTCCACTCGAACTTTCCTGTACGATACTCGACCCTCTCCTGAAAGCCCATCGCGGCTAGGTGAAGATTCACATTCTTTGCCGAAATGGGAGGGTCGAGTTTTTTTCCGATCTCAGTTGCAATCAGCAAAGCCTCATTGTCAGGCGACTTCAATTCAATCTCCAAGAGAGCCATAGGCGAGATATTGTGTAACTTTTTGACTACTTTATCAGCCTTGAGCAGCGCTTGATTCCCTTCAAGTCCAAAAGCCCGTGCTAAATGATGATAAGCGTCAAAATCTCTCACCATAATCTCACTAGGGAGAAGCTGTACAGACCCAGATGACACTTTCTGTGTATTATGCACGCCCTCCTCAAGCTCACGCCACCGCTTAATAACCTTAGCTCGCAGCACCGCGTTATAGCCCGTGACAAGAGTCATGGTAGCGTCAAAATCTAGCTCATAGGCAGGCTGTTCCCTGCCATAAGAGTCCTTGTAAGAGATCAGTCCAAATTTGGACCGATCTATCGCACCCTGCTCAACGAGATTTTCAATATCCCGCATGACGTGTTTATGTTCCTTCCCAGTCAGTTCTGCAATCTCACGGGATGACATCGTTCTGTTGTTGCGTAAATTTGACAGTTCGCTCATGGCATTCTCCTTGATTTGGGTGGTTTGATTTGCTTGACTTGCATTAGCGTGAAAGTTGGACTCTTTCATGGTGTTCTCCTAGTTAATGTGAAAGTTTGACAATTAGGCTAGATGTGCTAATTTGACTCTTTCATAACGACCTCCTTAAAAAAAGAAATCCTTATTTTGTGTGCGGAGAAGAAACGGGGACGGATACCCGCTAGGCATGAAGCCTCACACACAAAATAAGGACAAGTCTATTTTATCCGTCATACGTCTCCGTGTCAAGGGAAGTCTTCTCATTTATCCCGACGCGGGCAGAATAGCTCGTATATCTATGAAGTCAAGAAGTTTTCGTGGTGGGGTAACGAACCGTTACCCCACGGCAATAACCGTCAGGATTACCGACGGTCGTACTTCACTGTTTAGATTAACTCTTTGCTCTGGCGAACTCAATCACCACTGTCGCAATATACCCTGTCCTATCAGAACCGGGCTGCAATGTGATGTTACTTCTACCGACGGCAATGTAAATGTTGTAGTTGGCGCTGGTAGCGGCAAAAGGCAGTGGCAAAGTATTACTATTGTCCGCTTTATTGATGCTACCAAAGATATGAGTTATCTTATAGAAGTTGGTAATCCCATGCGAGACTGTCTTTGACCCAGCGTTAGTCATTGCACCACAATCTACAACCTTACGGAACAGGTCATACGTTACTCCATTTTCAACCCACTCACCAATCAGAATTTCTTCGCCAACAACATATCGTTCTCTTGCCTCTCCTTTAGTAGCATACACTTTATCAGCTTCCTTCTTAAAATTAGTAAGCTGCTGGACATCTACAATTTTCTCATTCATTAGTTACCACCGCTGTTAAAAATAGCAAGAATATCCTCAGTCGTAGCAAACTGAAGGTCAGACTCTTTGATATACCCAGTAAGGTCAACATCCATAGTACCAAGTTTCTCATAACTATAGTTAGGAGATTCGGCAGTACCATGATTAACCCAGACGTATTCATCATACTTATTGCCGCCAGTAGCGCCGGTAGCTTTCAAATAGAACTTACCTTTTACCCCAGTAGCAGGAAGCTCCTCATTAGCAGCAACCACAACAAAGTCAACTCCGGTAATGTCGGCAAGCTCCGCAGCAATCTTACTATCAATGGTATTATCTACATAGCTCTTATCAGTTACTTCAATTCCACCTAGACCAGCCTGCATACCGGTATCATGGTCTCCATAAATTTGAACACCGTTGGCAGTTTTTGTGAACCTCAATCTAGGAAAAGCGGCGCTTTGTTCTGGTCCAGTAAGCTCCATATACGAACCAACTTCATTGAAACTAGTACTCCAACTAAAACTAGTAAGAGCCGGACCAATATCTACAGCTTTTTGATTATCAATGTAAACATCTTGACCATTGATTTTAATTTTATCAATCTTTCCAGCATTATTATCTACATAATTCTTATCCACCAGCAGCTTACTAACACCGCCACCTGATTGTCCTGTACCCAGTCCAACAGATATACCTTGAGAAGGATTTGAATCAAAATGATAAAATGTATTTCCGCTTTCATCAACTAAACTGTATGTACCATCACCAATGTCTGTATATACAGATGGAATGATTACTTTCTTATTTGTAACCGCTTCAGGCGCATTCTTATAATTTATTTGAATTGCCTCAATCTTATTGTCTAAGGCTGTCTCAATATCGGCAATCTTAGCGACATCAGCTTTCTCAGCGTCAGTATAATCATTCGTACTCAGCCCCTTACCTGTCTCTTTTTTGACAAAAAAACTGGGCAATTCCTGATAGAAGCGGTTCAACATCGCGAGTTTAACAATCTTTCCTTCAATGCTCATAATTTAGTCTCCTTGTTATGGATTCTCTGTTGGATTCTCTGTTGGATTCTCTGTTGGATTCTGAATACCGTAGAAAATTTCATCAATGTCAGTTTCGGTAGCGAACTCAAAGTCCGAGAACTTAGTGTACGAAGTAAGGTCAACTTCTCCTCCTACCGAACCGATTTCTTTCCAGCTTTCTTCTAATGTAGGATTATCCTTATCGAGGAGCATATACAACTTTTCATCATCCCGACAAGAAACAAGCATACCTTTATATGCGTTGCCTACAAAGCTCTCTGGGTCAAGCAGTTCCTCTTTAGTGCGTACAAGCTGTCTTGCGTCAAGAGGAAGATTCCTCAAAGTTTCAATGTTTACATCTAAATCAAGCTGCCCCACTCTTCGTGATGCCATAATATCACCTCCTTTGATCCACTATCTACTTTAGGCTGTAGCCCAAGTGATACGAGCGCGAGTAGCAGCCGCGTCTGATTCTGTATTATCAGTCCATCTGGTGTATTCTACATCCTCTCCATTGATATTATGTGTAACTGTAGTCGTACTGTACATACGAGTACTTACCCACTGCTGCGTCAATGGGTTCCAGATAGTGACTTGTGCATTCCAAGAAGTCGGCACTTCAAAATAGACAGGTTCTGTTTCGATCTGTGAAGCAAGCTGAAAGATGTACTCACCGAGATTCTTATCAACAATGACTTCTTCAAGGATTTTCCTGTCATTGACTGTAGCATACAGAGGAGTAGGTCTAGGTGTAGGAGTCACAGGATCATTACCAGAGCCTCCTCCACTATCCCCGCCACTACTGCCACTAGCCTTAATACCGAACTCGTCAATAGCAACAAGGGCAAGCAAAAGCCCTATAGCCTCTCTATGTAAAAGCACAAGACGAGAATAAGCAGAGTCAAGAGTACCTACAGAGACATAGTTTACAGCAATAGAAGTAGTACTGATAACGGTGTCAGCAGTACTCTTAGTAAGCTCTGTCGTCTCTTTAAGCTGCGTCTCTATTTGCCTGATAAGTTCTCGAAGCCCAGCCTTATCACCTTTGAAAAACAAGGCTGAGGCTTCTGCTGAAAGTGTGTATGTTCTGCCGTTGGTGCAGAGGATGTTCACCATCTTCTGCACGGCATTCGAGTCGATAGTCCTGATTTTCATGCTACCTCCCTGTTATCAAAGATCATAAAGACTATTCATCCTCGCACTATAATAAAGCACGATGATGCGTCAAGATAAAGGCAAGCTGAGTTAAGTAGAGTAAGTCTTATATACTATAGTCTTTCCTTTATACCTCAAAGACTTCTTAAGTCTTTGGGGCTGTAAATTAAGCTCTGGCGGTGTAAGAGTATTATTCTGCTCTTCAGTCCCAAAACGAACTATCTCATCTATAGGGCATGAAGGTAAATGACTCCAGTCGTTTCTTTGACCTCTCCCTTCAGATTTGTATATAGGAAGAGGAAGTGCTCTATATCTACCAGTCTTATACTTACGGTAGCCCTCTTTAACCGTTTTTATATTCTGTTTTATTTGCAACCTATCAAGTATCATACCAAGTTGCCGTGCGGTGTACTTATGCAAAATAGGCCACGCCTCTTTGAAGACAGATACTGTAGCGTACTTATACTCTACCTCATCAGAAGAAAAAATATCACGAACTTCATCTTCCCCTTCTAGAGACTTCTCGTATTGAGTATTCACATTATTAACAGCACTTAATTCCTCTTCAGTAAGCCTAAAACCTAATAAATCATCTTTGGCGTACTGCTCCCATACCTGTAACCACACTTGAGTAAAGTCTATAGAGTTAATAAGTGCCTTATTGATACTTTTAAGGCAAATAGTCCAAAACCTTCTATTGCCTGTAGGATCAACAAGAAATACATTTTCATTTACAGTCGCACAAAGATTAGTACGTCTGGCATGAACAGTATCAGTACTATCATAAGGTAATCTGTATGTGTCCTTGGTGCGGTCAACAAAAATCTTGAGAAGATTTCTATCTGTACGACTAAGCGTACCAGACAACTCTCCTAACTCAGATATAAAGTGGCTAACAGTTCTACGAACCAAGTCTTTATCTACCCCAGATATTATACTACCTTGACCAAACCACCGCGCTTGAAGAGCTGCTTTACTAAAAAATGTAGTCTTACCTATACCTTGAGGTCCTTGAAATACAAGTATGCCTGCCGGACTAATAGTACCATCATTTCTTAATAAAGCATGGCCCTGCCAAAACCACTTTAGAATAAGAGTCTTTTGAAGGTTATCTTTAACACCCAAAGCGTCATAGACTTTCTGCAAGTGATCTTGACCATCCCATTGAGACTGATTAAGATACTCTAGTATAGGATTGTACCTATTTTTCAGCGCTAGTTCTCTCAAATAAGAACGAATACCAGCACGAGTGACTTGCTTATAATTATATACAGCCCGCGCTAAGTCAAATAAGAACTCTATTATAGAGTTCACATCTTCAGACGTAAGCACCCTCCCTCTCAACGTACCAGTAGAAAACACCCCCTCTACATCTATATCATGCAAGACTTCATTATACTTCACTTTGACTCCTCGCGTTGTCAGCATATCCTCCAAGTGAAGTAAAGTAAGACAATTACTTTTGACCATAGCGCTCTCATCCCCATCTAAGTATTCAACCTTAATCTTGTTTCCAGAATCTTCCTCTGCACAAGAAACTTTACTCGGCCTACCCGGTCGCTTATAAAAAACCCCGTTGCAGTGCTCTACAGCTTTCCGAATAGTCTCGGTTCTATAGTCCTCTCTTTCCCACTTATCACGATAGCGAGCAGACCTACGAAAAGCTATGTCTATAGCCGCCTCATCCCCTTGCAAATAAAAAGCGAGCATACGGCATAACGTGAGGTCATCAACGCTCTTATTACCTGTACTCAAATTATCATACAAAAGAGAAAACTCAGTGCCCCTCTTCCCCTTCCTAGCCCACTTCAAGTAAGTGTCTATATCAGCAACAGATAATACTGTCTTGGGGGGACAAGATAAATCTCCCTGAGAGTCCTGAGAGTCCTGAGAATCTACCCTTTTATTAGTCTTGACAGAAAGGGAGGGTCGTGCATATAAATGTTTTGCCATATATGTGTCCAAGAAAGTTAAAAACTCAATAGTGCAGTCTTTAACCCTTGTACACTTTCCAACTTCATGCTCTGTATAAGTTATGAATCGACTTGTATATCCCCCCACATAAGCCTCTAAGCCATTGTGGGGGTTTTTCATATAGTATGCCTCTCTCTTTTTTATGAAAAAAAACCTTTCCAGCTGGGCTATATCAACCCTAAACACAATATGGAACCCCTTCCCGGAAGGAGACACTTCCTGATATGTAAACTGAAAAAGCTGCTTCACCTCCTGCGCAATAGTAGGGTCCACATCGGAGTCTATGTCAATACACGCAACTCCACTGGGTAACACGAACCCTATTCCGTTCATTCTAAACTTTTCCATTGAGTTACAAGCTGTTTCATAAGTCCTCCAAGTATGCAAGTCAGCCGTACTCGCCTTACTAGTAGTACCCGGCGTATAAGGCACTTTCCCTGTGCTCAAGAGCTTCCAATTCACCCATATTACTTGTCTCTTAAGGTTTATCATAAATGACCTCCTTCGTCTTTTGATCGATTCTCGAATTTATCATATTTTCCCAGTCCAACAGATACCCCTCCACAACGCCTCTTACAAAGGTCGTAGGAGGCACTTTGAAAAAGTCAGCAGCTTGCAAAACCCTTGCCCATGAAGACTTAGACCACCGAACAGACCGAATGACATCGGCTTTTTCCTCTTCTCTAAACTTTCTCGACATGGAATTTCCTCCTCGATAAATTATGCGTAGGCTTCTTTTCTGTGTAAATAGCAGAAAAGACAGGGAAATCTCTGTGTGTAATAGGCCCTGCCGTTTTCTGTAAAGTAAGATAATAGTAACACATAAAAAGAAGACTGTCAATAAGAAAAATAAGAAAAAAAGACTAGATTTGAGGCTTCGCTTCGGCTCAACCCCATACTGTACGTCCCCTTGGGAGCGTATTTGGTCAGTTTATCTTTTAGACTAGGAAATGTGTACTGTGATGTCTTTTCTTTTTGCCCAACACACAGGCGGTAGCAGGCAGGATGGTACAAAGCGAATCGATCTCGGTCCTTGATCGAAGATCGATCTCGGTCCTTAATCGAGGAGCGAGGGGCGAGGCATACGAAACTTAATACATAAAGCTAACCGTAATAGTCGAGTATGTGTAATGTGAGATTTTCCTTGAAAATAAAAGATTTTCCTATATTATTACATTATTACATTACATATATATATAAATATATATAATATATATTAAAATATATATGAATATAATTAAAAAGTAAGAGAGAGGTTTTGAGCTAATGTTGTGTATAAATGTAAATAACGTAATTTCGAGTTGAGGACCAAGATCGATTCGCTTTGTACCATCCTGCCTGCTACCGCCTGTGTGTTGGGCAAAAAAGCCTCTCGACCTAAGTGATCGAGAGGCTTTTTCTTATAAACCAAGAGTTTAGCTTATTTCCTGCGCTTTAGATAGAAGATGCGTGACCCTTTACTTGACTCTTTTTGACTCTTAGCTTCGACCTTCGTAGCCCCTTCCCCGACCTTCTTTGCTTCGATCTTTGCAGCCTCCTCTTTGCTCTTCTTCTCCTTGATTCTCCGAGCTATCTCTCTTCTGTAGTGTACTTCAGGCCATAATTTCTTTGCTTGCTCCTCTGTTATGTCGCTTAAGAGAAGACTGATATTATGAGCCAAGTGTGTGCGAGGATAATCCGCCTCTTTAATGTACTTCCGAATCGCATTCGCACTTCCTCCTCCATGCTCTAAATTGAGATCGAAGATAATGCTGCGCGTAGGTAAGGCTTCTATGCCCATTTCATAGGCTGTCTTAATATAGGCGTTCAGAGTACCGATGAGGCTTCTGTCGTCCCTTGTGTGCATCCAGAAGTATTCTAGAGTAAAGTCTGAAGCCGAGTCTGAAGTCTTCTCTTCCTCTTTTGAGACTCTCTTTCGCAGCGCTTCTTCCCTTTCTTTCTTCTGCTTATTGATCTTTTGCGCTGCTGCCTTAGCCTCTTCTAGATCGATAAGCAGCTTAATGCGGCGCAATATCGCTTTCGATCCTTTCCCTTTGCCAGAATCTCCATCTTGGTATTCTTTGCCTTCAGGGTCAAGCAGCGTGATTTTTATCATGCCTTCTTCTTCCAAGATGCAAAGGCTTTTATAGACTGTCGTGCGGATAGAGTTCCAAGCCTCGGTGAGCTGATTAAGAGTTATGGTGAGTTCTTTTCCACCGTTAGCCAAGGCTGCCTCATACAGGTAAGAGTACATAAAGGCAGCATTTGTGCGCTTTTTTGACTCTTTTATGCACGATATGAAAGCTGTATATACTCTAAACTTGTCAGGTAAAGTAGAGTACATGACACTCTGTGTGTTTTTTTGCGCATTCTTTGTCATGGTGCTTTCTCCTTAGGATTTAGTTGAGTTAGGTTAGTCTTCCCAAGTCAAGTCTTCGATGCAGGTCACATCGTTCTGGAATATCGTCCGTCGAGTGGACGATATTTCTGTCTTTAGCTCTGTGGTATTTCTATCATACTCTTTGCCAAGGAACAGTTTAACGAAGTATTGCATCCCCTTCATGGTTAAAACAGGAGTGTGGTTTATGTGTGTTCTCTCTTCCTGTCCCTTGGTGTATGTGTTCATTCTAATCCCAAACAGGCCCGCGTTCTGAGCCATCTGGGTAGGCAGATTCCAGCGCTCTCCCTTGGTGCTACACAGATAGCCATTGTCTCGCATCCACTGGAATAGTCTATTTTGTCCTACGTCACAGCCATTCCTCTTCAGGTATTTAGCCAGTGTGCCAATAAGGCAGGTATCAGAAGAGTGCCTTACGTTCAGAGCGAACTGGATGTTGTCTCGGTTGTGAGCTATAGTAAGACCTTGAGTAAGGTTCTTTTCTCGAAGTTCGGTGTTCTCAGCGATGAGCTTCTGATTCTTTTCTATTTCATTTGCGTAGGCACGGAGCGCAGTGGGCAGGTCTTTTGGGATCGCTGGCGTCATCTCGTACCTCTCAGTCTCAAGCTCGCGCCAGCGGCGAATGACCTTCGCCCGAAGCACAGCGTCATAGCCTGTGATGAGGGTCATCGTAGCGTCAAAGTCGAGCAGGTACATAGGCTGTTCACGCCCATACGAGTCTTTATACGAGATCAATCCAAAATTGGATTGATCTATTGCTCCTTGATTTATAAGAGCTTTAATGTCCCGCATGACGTGGAAGTGTAATTTTCCGGTAAGCTCAGCGATTTCGCGGGACGACATAGTTTTGCCGAAGTTGTTTTGATTCATCGGTAAACTTTCCATGATGTTTCTCCTTGGTACTGTTTGTAGGTTTTAGTCAAACTTTCACGCATTACCATGCGTTCATTCCGGCGACGGATTTAGGCATCGGGCACTCAGCACTCGTTGTACTATCGGCGCGATCCTCTTCCATTATGACACCAATCAGCTTCTTGCTCCCACGGTGTTTCCTCTGTACAATGTATTTATTCCTCTCATTAGGAGTAATATCTATGTTCGTGTACAGGTACGGAATGTTCCCGTGCATTAGATTAGGGAGCTTCATCCTGTTAATCGCGTTCCTTACATCATTAGAGGCGTGGTAGCTCTCTCTATGTCCAAGGTCATCGGCTAGCTCTCTTATTCTGATTAGAGCTATACCTTGCTTTCTAGCTTCTTTCAGGTACGCGAGCAAGATGTTATCAAACGTAGTTTTAATCTCCGCTCTGAACATGAAGGTTTGTATCCTTTTCAGATACGGAAGATATACGTCCTCTGGCTTTAAGAGTGGTTTTATCATCATTGGTGTTCTCACCGTTATTCCATCGCCATCGGAATATCCTTCATAGTACCATTCTATGATACCAGCCTCTGTGAACTTGTTTAAGTACCGGAGTACTTCTGCTGGTATAGTAAACAGCCAACTATCATACAGGTTCTTTCTGGTAGTATAAAGGACGCCTTTCTTCCCAGCTAGATCGTATAGATAGGAGTAGAACATAGCCGCAGGTGCATACATTCCTTTACTCTTGAAGTAGTCAAAGAAACAAGTATGCACAACAAAAGAGTTTCTGAGTCCAGTACTCTTTTGTGTTCTTCTGTCGTCCTTCACATAATAAATCCTCTTGTTAGACTGGTTCTTTCTTTTAGCAGGCATGGTGTTTTCCTCATCCGTTAGGGTATAGAGTAGGGTTTTCAGCTTTGGCTTTAGCTATTCTATGTACTTCAGCGAAGTACTTTCTTATAGCTTCAAGCTCTAGATTTAATCTATTCAGGAATCTTTTATGGTTCCTGATTCTTCTATAGTGTTTCCGCAGGGCAGGGTTCTCTACAGGTACTCGTCTTACTCTCATAGTAAGCTCCTTAGGTTTTGGTTAAAAGGGTAAAGTTATTCTTGTCAAGGTAATGTTACTTCTTACTTAGCTCCTTTCTGTAACTTATTCATTTTTTCGGCGGGTCTCTCGCTTTCATGCTCATCTCCTGTGTTATTTTCTGACTCAATTATACCCTAGTAGTCAAACGGTGTCAAGTGCTTTTTACGCCATCTTTCACATAAGTGGATAGCTCCTCAAAGTCTGCCACAGAGTGGAAAGTCCGAGATAGATAATCCGTTCCGCCATCCACAGACACCATCCCGCAAGAGCAGGTCTGGAAGTCGTGCCTATGCTTGGATACGATCACATCCCCGCACAGGGTACAGCGTACCTTGTTCTCCAGAATCTTGTTCACTCGTGTCCTCCGTAGAAGTTATTTACATACACTTTGTAAATCTTTTCCGAAGCAGTGTGCAGCCCTTCATACAGATTCTTTGAGCGCACAGTACAGACTCCGTTCAGTAGCAGTCTATACAAAGCTCTCAATTCTGTCTCTGTGAACTTAACAAGATAGAGCATCTCTTTATCCTTACTTAAAGAGACTTTCTCCTCTTTCTTGATACCTTCGGTTTTAGTGTCTTCGGTTTTAGTGCCTCCAGTCTTGACACTTTTTGCCTCTTTAATCTGAGCGATAATCTTCTCAAGTTCATTAGTGTTCATCCTATTACGAACTTGATCGAGAACCTTCTTAAGTTCCTCTGTGCCTATCTCCTTGCACTTACACTCGGTTTTCTCCTTGGCTTTGGCTGCTGCTTTAGCTTTAGCCTCTTGCTCAATGTCTTGCTCAATGACTTGTCTGATGTCGTCAAGTATGCTACTGAACAAATCACATTCACGAATAATCATAATGTCACCTTTAATCTAATTGGTTAATAATGTACTGTACTTGGTCTTGACGCATCTTGTTGTGCGCCCAGTACTCTTTAGGAGTTGATGCTGTAAACTCTTCTACATAGTTCTCCTTTGCGTGTTGAAGTAATCTTTTGAGATATTCCTTGCATCCAGTGGGTATGAATACACGGTAATACTCGCCTTTGTCATCTACCCATAGCTTAATGTCGCTATCGGTTTTCGTCAAACTAGCACACTTATCATCCTTCACCTGTTTCTTCGGCTGCCCTTTTGGCATTCTCTTCCTCCTTTATAATTTTGTTCAGGTCGTACAGGCACTTAGTAACATACCAGTCTTGGCTTTCATCTTCGTACCAGAATCTGTCATGGTAAAATTCCAGATACTTAAACGCATCCTTCAGTGTTTTAAGTCTATCTGGTTCATCCGCTGTAAAGATATGTACTCTCATTCTTCCTCCATGACACTTTATGACTCTTTTAGTTTATCTTTCTTTAATAAAATCGATACTCTTTCTTGGTAGTGTATCAGGATCATACCCAAAAGGCAAGTTAATTATTTGTACATTAGTGAATGCTGCTAACTTATCGGCTAGAGCCTTCGCTCCCATGTACCCCGGTTGATCGCCATCAAACACGATACAGACATTTTGAATCTGAGTCAGCAGGCTAACTTGTTCTTCTGTAGGCTTTACTCCGAATGTACAGACGGTTTCATCCCCCATTCTCCACTTGTCAAAGATACCTTCTACGACAAAAGCTCTGTGCTTAACTGTCTCTAATCCGTACAGGTATTTCTTTATAAACAGAGTACTATTATCATTAGGGCAGTGCCAATACCGCACTACAGGCTTTTCCTCTACTGAGATAGTCGTATAGGTCAAGAGTTTATAGTTGTGTATTACAGGGACGATTATCCGATTAGGTAGCTGTGCTTTACTTCCGGTGCTGTATAGGTGGTATTTATCCGCTAGTACCTGTGGGTTCATCCTTCTTACCCTTTTCAAGTATTCTTTGTGAATATCTTGAAGACCTAATACCGCACCGCGAGGGAACTCTACCTTAATTTTTTTATTTTCTTCTGGCAAGTCTTCTTTCTTGTAGAGTATTTTTCCTGTGATTCTTTTTGACAGTTCCAACCCAGCGTGAAACGATCCTGTTATGGCAGCTAACAGTTTTAAGATAGTTCCGGTAGTACCACATTTCCAGCAAGAGATGCACTTGCTGTCTATATTTATCCCCATGTGGAATCCAGTGTCGTCGCAGAAGGGGCAGTTTACGCCTATCCATCCTCGTCCTACGTTTTTACCGGATTCTCTATAGGGAATGTTCGCTTCCTCTAGCACCGCTATAGCGTCCATGTACCGGATTTCTATTCTATCTCGTTTCATAGCGAATCTTTGTGTGTTTTTGACTCTATAAGGGGCTGTGTTTAAGACAGCCCCTTATAGGCGTGGGTACTATACTACTCGGCTAATTCGTCAAGATACTGTGAAAGAGCTTCGACTACGGATTCATACCACTTCCAGTACTGAACAGTGCCATCACAATACTTTTTAGTGTCCTCTACATAAGTACCGTAAACTTCCCCTTTCTCAGTAGGTCTCCAGCTGTATCCTTTTATCGGTTTAGGCTCTTTACATTGAAGTCCCATCTCTTCTAAAAGCCGGTTTACTACAATCGGGGTTATAGCCGGTTCAAACCTTCTCCCGATTTCTGTGGGAGTAAGCAAAGCCTGCTTATTCGGTGTCTCTAGTGTGATATCAAGCAGCTTCAATAGGGACACACCTCTGGTTTTCTCTACTGCTCTATTAGCTTTAAGCAAAGCCTGATTCCCTGTGAAACCGCAAAGTTTAGCCACGCTGAGATAAGACTCGAAGGCTATAGCATCTTTTCTGTCTTCAGTAAGAAGCATTGGCTGAGTCTGGGTAATAGGCTGCGCCGTACCTTCTTCGAGTTCGCGCCAGCGGCGGATGACTTTAGCACGAAGCACAGCGTTATAGCCCGTGACCAAGGTCATCGTGGCATCGAAGTCGAGGCGGTATTCCGGGCGTTTTTCACCCTTAGCGTCGGTATATTCAACCGCCTCAAAACTGAGGACGTTAATAGCCCCTTGCTCTATCAGGTTTTTGATGTCGCGCAGCACGTTATCGTGTCGCTTCCCAGTCAGTTCCGCAATCTCACGCGAAGACATCGTTCTATTCATGTCACTTTTAGCAGGAAGATTTTGCATGACTTTCTCCTATGATGTTAAGGTTATTTTGGTTATGAACTCTGTAGTCAAACTTTCACATCGGCGGTCCTCTAGCCATATTCACCTCCTTAACATAATTACTTTGTTAATTTTATTGGGTTTATGATTCCGCCTTGATGCCTGAACAAAATGTCTTGAATTTCCTCGTAGCTATTATCTACATATAGGACGTGCTTGCCTATATGTATTGACACCCCTATCGCACTCGGCTCTATGAACGCCACAGCATCCATATTTACCATAATCCTACTGCCGCTCTGTGTTAGTTCTATATAGTACATAGTCCCTCCTACCCTTGGCTTTTATCCAAGAGATACTTTTTGTAGTATTCAGCCGCTCCTGAAGTAGCAGCGTTTAGCCATTGCTTTCTGAACATTGCATACAGAGCGTTCTTAAAACTTTCTTCGCACTCCTCGATAAGGTCTCTGTGTGCCTCTTGGATAACAAGACCTATATCTTTTGCGTTATAAGAAAGCTCTCCTTTCTCTTCCAGATGCTGAATAGCTTTCTGCCATCTAGCTTCTGTTTTGTACATATCAAAGAGTTCATCCAGCTTAGACACTCCTTCTGCCTTTACTATCTTTTTCACCTTTACCTCCTTGAAGTCATCTGATACCAGTTTAGCGACAGTAATCGGATAGTACCTACCGTGTAGAATTTGCGGCACGTTATAGTTTTTGATAACGACCCCCTCCATTCTACCACCTAGTGCGCTCTCTCTAGATAAGAGACTCTCAAGGAAAGGTACTACACTCATGCCTTCAGGAATCTTTTTATCCCAGAGAAGCTGTACTGTCCCCATTCCTAGCACTTTAGCCCAGTCAGCTAACTCGTTATATCTATGAAACTTATCGTCATTTGACGATAAGTCCGCATTAGAGTCTTTTGCTGCCCATACGCCCATGTCCACCATAGCAAAGAGAGCCACAAATCCAGCGGGTATGGTCTTGTATGTCAAGACGTTATGCCTTGGCTTACTTACGCATTCTCCATAGAAGAACACATCTTTTGGCAGCCTTTCCTGAATGCTCTTAATGTGGGATACAGCCCCAGCAAACATACTCTCTGGCTTGGTAAGGCTCAGCTCTTTATTCTTGCTTCTGACGATTAGCTCACCGTCAACAATACCGAAGCCTATACAAGAGCCGTCCAGTTTTTCGGTAATCTCTACCGCTCCGTTAAACACATCCTTTACTTCAGAGGAACCTACTGTGTAGATTTTAGGGAATCCGTGACTTTTCATACTGCCTCCATAGCGTAAAGTTTCTTGAGTAATACTTCTTCCATTGCGCTGTATCGCGCTACTTCTTCAACGAACAGTTTCCACTCTTCCCTCCCGTTTTCCAAGCAGACCAGCAAACTGTCAAAGCTGTCTATAAGTCTATAGTGAATATACAAAATTGCATTGATTAAAGATTTCCTCTTGCTCATATCCATCCTTGCTCCCTGTATGTTTTATCTCTGTTCTTCCCTTGCCTGTACAGAATAGGAACCAGATCGTCCCTTAAGTCATACACTCTTGCTACCTTTCCCTCCTTGGGTCTTAAAATGCGCCCTATGGTTTGGATTACTCTGCCTTTGAATTTTACCGGGCTTGCCAACATAAGACTGCCAAGTCCCGGCATATCAAAGCCTTCACCTATCAAAGAAATCGTTGCTACTAACACTCTGGTACTCCCTCCTCTTAATCTTCTTACTATGGCGTCTCGTTCAGTGGCATTCACTGAACCATGTAAAAATGCCGCTGAAATGTTCCTTTCCCGAAGCATTTTCAATATCTTCTCTCCCATCGGTACTCTCTCTACAGCTATTAAAAGAGCTTGGTCATTATACTGCAAGTCTCTTTCAGCTAAGCGCACTATACCAGTATTTCTCGCTTCGTTCAAGGATAAAGTGCGTATAAGCTGCGTATAATCTGGGATAGCGGATACGAAATTAGTTCTGATTCTGTGTATCTCTGGTTTTAGGACAGCGCCGGTATCAATCAGTACGTCATCCGGTACGACGTGCAGAAGTGGTCCACAGAAAGCAAAGATAACGTCATCCAAGCCGTCAGACCTGAAGTCGGTAGCTGTAGCCCCATTAGTGTATCTTGCCGTAAACTCCGGGAGAATCTTGGTGAAGGTACTTCCCGCTACTCTATGGCATTCATCCAAGACTACCATACCGAACTTATCCTTCAACTCTTTAATCTTCTTGTGTACAGAGTTGATGATACCTATAGTGATAGGTTTGACATCGTACTTGCCGTCCCCTATTAGCCCTGTAGTCACCCCAAACGCCTTGTAAGCCGCTTCCTGCCATTGATACATTAGTTCCTTGTTGTGGACTATAACGAGCGTCCACTGCCCCCTGTGCGCTATCAGACGCAACATAGTGATAGTCTTACCTGCTCCTGTCCTAGCTCTCAAGACTCCTACAGGGTATCTCTTAAGGTTCTGAAATGCCTCTTCTTGATAAGGGCGCAAGGTAATCTTCCAGTCAAGCGGTTTATCCAAGGGTCTTTTGGTAGTCCTGTCCTCTATGTAGTACTGTAATCTCTTACGCTCTAGAATTTGCTTTGCCTTTGTAATAAAACCTTTAGGCAAGAACATATTCCCTTGAGCATCTCTTCCCCAAAACGTGATAGTCTTTGGCATATTGGGACTGACATATCTACCGTAGCGTACCGCAGCTTCATACGCTTTATTTGGATACGTTAGAGCTTCAGCAAAGTCTCTCTGAATCTCTATCGGCGCTCCTTTAACAATAAGAGAGCCTGTTACGATAAGAGTACAAGGGTTTTTATACATTCCCATAGCTGTGCTGTTCATAGTGCCTCCTGCTGTCATGTAACTCATTGTTATCCTCCTCTTGCTTAAGAGAGACCACCGGAAATACCGGTGGTCGTTTTACTAGAAAGCATCATCGCCATCATCGCCATCATCGCCATCAAAGATATTCACAATCATATCTCTGTTTCCTAGTTCTACGTCGGCGAAGAATAGATGCGCATCTTTTGATACTTCAGACGGGTTAATATACCCATTCTTCTGTGCTAGCCTCTTCTCTACCTGCTGGTCTAGCTCGATGAATAATCCTTCCGGGTTATTGTGTTTATCCGCAAAGACTAAAGAAGCAATAGCGAATAGCCCTATGAAAACACCAAACACGAGTAGAGGAGCGCCTATCCATAAACACACAAGGGAATCCGGGTCGTGTCTTACTATCAGAGTTCCTATACCAAGAGGAACAGCTGCTATAGCGGAAAAAGTAGAGAAAATGAATCCAGTAGAGAGTTCTACGTCGTTCTTTTCTACGTCGTTTTCTGTGGTGCTGGTGTTGGTTTTTATACTGGTGTCTTTTAACATGGCTTAATATGGGGAACGTGTTAATAGTGTAGCCTCTCATAACGCACCTCTTTGTATGCGTTTTATAAAAACCTCCGAGCCTCCCACAGAGGCTCGGACGTCTAATACTGCTTACTGCTTACTGCTTACTGCTTACTGCTTACTGCTTACTGCTTACTGCTTACTGCTTACTGCTTACTGCTTACTGCTTACTGCTTACTGCTTAC
>Ga0326514_10000018_pt1 | contig 112178 bp, 196 predicted proteins | sample 3_2548_0518_D_FD_203653 | JGI IMG/M metagenome (GOLD analysis project Ga0326514, IMG submission 203653) | Bovine rumen microbial communities from UC Davis, California, United States - 3_2548_0518 | ecosystem: Host-associated > Mammals > Digestive system > Stomach > Rumen | place: USA... | reverse complement strand
TAATCGGCAAAAGCGCCAGTGTTCATATCCTGAATTCTGCCGTAGTTTTGAAGCACCTCAAAAGCCTCGATCATGCTTTTTATTTCAGGGTTCAGTTCCATCTCGATTTTTGAAACAGAGACATTGCCGATATTTTTCTTCTGTTCCCTGACTAATACGGAAAGGACCTCCACATTTTTACTGACCTATGTAGTGAGTCCTTTGTTCACATAAAGACGATAACCAACGAGCAGCCCCCTGTTCATTCCTGTAAAATGAGAGACGATTTCTTTCTCGCTTATCGGTACCATGCCAAAGCGGGATTTTTTAGGACGATAATACATGCCCTTTGCCAAATGAACCAGTTCCCCGGCTTTTGTCATCCTCTCTAGGGTCTTATAGTAGCTTTGCTCCGAAACCAGTCTACCTGATTTCTGGTAAAAACGTGCTGCTTCGATGATCACATTCTCAGGCTGCTGCAAAAGAATAGATCTCACTGTTCCAATGTTCTTAGTCATGTGACCACCACCTTTCCGACAGGCCGGGTTAAAAAGTCAAGTATATTTTATTTTTATTTGACTTTATCATAATGTTTGGTAATGTTATCTTCGTCCGAATAATTTTTCTTAAGGGCAAAAAGTATTGTGTCGCCCTATGATGGCTGATAGGGGTTTCCCGCCTTATCCTGTATATTCACTTTGAGTCTGAGGGAGTCGCCTCTCGTCAGCGTGATTGTCGTTCCTCTGATTTTGAGCATCTTGCATCCCCTCCTTCTAAATCAGAATATCTTTATTAATTAGTTTCTCAAAATTTGGCGGTTTTATATTCCGTCGAATCCTACCTAAAATTACAAATGCCTTGTTGCCAGACATATTTTCTCCTTAAGATACTTTACTCTTGCGTAGCTGCGGGATGACAATATTCAGAACATCCACGGCATAGTCAATCTATTCTTTCGTGGTTAAGTCTGAAAGAGTGAAGCGGAGAGTGCAGTCCGCTACGCCGCCACGACCTATAGCGGAAAGAACATGAGACGGTGCGGAGTTTGATGTATTACATGCACTTCCAGAGGAGCATTGAATTCCAAAAGTGTCAAGGGCAGCGACTGCGGTATCTGCATTGATCCCATCAAACCACAGGGAAACATTGTTCGGGTTTCTGCTGATAAAGGGGCCATTCAACCCGCAATCTTGAATTTCATCCAGTACACGATTGATCATACGGTCACGTAGAGCAGTCATTCTGTCGATCTGTTCTGTAAAATTGCATGAAATAATCTTTGTGGCGACTCCCATGCCGTAAATCCCAACCACATTCTCCGTCCCGGCTCTTAGCCCATTCTCCTGGCCGCCCCCATGCATGAAAGGTTCTTGGATAACTCCCCCTTTCGCATAAAGGAAACCTGTCCCCTTGGGAGCGTGAAACTTATGCCCGGATACAGACATATAATTAAGATGCATTGCCTTAACGTCAATCGGGATATGCCCATAAGCTTGAACTGCATCAGTATGGAACGGAACACTCCGCTCCTAGCATACTTTCCCGATTTCCTCTATCGGCTCAATCACCCCAATCTCATTATTTGCCGCCATTACAGATACAAGAAAAGTATTTTCATTAATAGCGTCATCTACTTGATCTGGAGTAATAATCCCTCGTTCGTCTGGTTCGAGATAAGTTACAGTATAACCATGTTCCTCAAGCCATTTGCAAGTATTCAAGATTGCTTTATGCTCAATCATGGTCGTCACGATATGCCCATTGGGGTTGCAGTCCGCCATAGCCTTCAGCACCCAGTTATCTGATTCCGTCCCACAGGAAGTAAAATAGATTTCTTCCGGGGAGCAGTTGATAAATTTTGCAATCTGTTGTCTAGCATAATCGATTTTGTCTCTTGCTCCACGCCCCAGTTCGTAAAGAGAAGAGGGGTTGCCGTATTCTTCCTAGAAACATGATTGAACAGCCTTGGCAACTTCTGGATACACGCGAGTTGTTGCAGCGTTATCTAAATATACGTTCATTTTTCTTAATGTCCTTTCTTCATATAATTTCGGTCGAATGTGGAAGCCCCGCTTTTTCAAGCCTTTGCTCCATATAGGCTGCATTCTACCGAACAGAGTAAATTCCAGCCTGTGCGACAAACATTTTGCCTACTTTCTTTTTAACTGCTTTGAACCCACGGTGCGCCATCTGTTTGATCATATTGTCGCAATTCTCTTCGACCCCAAATACACCACACTGCACCCTGTAGAGAACGGTGCCTGACTTCGTAGAAGCCCCGGATTCTTGTTTTTGCCGCTTGCCAGATAACTTATTCGCGTTTTTGTTAGAATTGATTTTAGAGGCATTTAACGGCTTTACAGGGACGGTGACCGTTTTGTTCACCATCTTATCGTATTGTGTGAGATTGTTTTCTTTGATGACTCTCAAGACTTTTTCTTCATATGACGGATCTGTCGCATACCCATGTGAACGGATAATATGAATTACCTATGCCGGGTCAGTCTTGCCAATAATTTCCCTGTACTTGTAGTTTTTGCCATCCGTGGCCCATGATAGGAACATCTAATAATCTCTGATGCAATTCTAGTAGTCTTTATAGACTCGGAATGTGTCGTTAATGTAGGTAAGTTTTCCGTTATATACTTCGGGGGTTCTCTTTGTGACAGTCTCTCCGTTCCACACGCTATGTTCTTTCCATGTATTGTTGATAAGGGCGGCTTTCATGCCAAGAAGGTTGTTATTCTTAACGAGAATAGTAGAATCCTTGCCAAGCCCAAACCCAGTTTCAAGACAGCATTGTCCAATTGCAATAGATGGAAGGATCTTAGTTTCTGGGTACAGGGCGACAGCTATTTTTGCCACTTTGCTAATGAAATCTTGCTTTGACGCGGGGATTCCTTTAGCTTCAGAAATTTTAGATGGGGCAGTAGAGTTACGATAAAGTTCTTTGCCGGATTCATCGTAAACTGCATATCCATATGGGCAGTTTACTTTTGCGTTTTCAAGGATGGTGTACGCACCAAGCTGAGATTTTGCATTGAGCCAAGAAGAACGAACCCTGTAATAATAAGTTTTGACGTTAGTGACTGCCGCATACGAAGCTACTTTTTTCTTGAAATCGAGCCACGCTTGATAATTATGGACATAGGGGGCTGGACAGATTTTTCTGTTGACATCGTAGTGACGAATAACATGGTCAATATCAATGTCAAGATCTTTCATTAAATATGCGGTGAGTTGAGCGGCCGCATCAACGGTGGCATCCTCGAAGTACCAATCTGTATCGGTTGCAACAAGATTAGAAGTATTTTTCTTTTTTACACACATCTAGATAGCAACAGAGTTTTTGTTAAGGGCAACCCTATAGTATTGCCCCCCGCCGTCTTTCGTCCAAGATGACTGATACCCTCCGCCACTGTGCCACGAATAATAATTTCTGTAGTCGTTACCTTGCCAGATGTCGCCCTTAAATCCAACCCAGAAATCAGCAGATGCTTGGATATCGTTGCTCTTATAGTAATCAGTGTTAGCCTTTGCGTCACCAAGTGCCCCGACATAATGGATCACAATCCATTGAATGTCTTTATTCTATCGTTTAAGCGCCGTATGATTTCTGTTCATTAAATTTTTGTTAATCTTAATCATATCTAATCCTCACACATCATTCTCTCCAGTGTTATCAACTAATTTCCATTCCTGCATCTACACTAAAACTTTCGAGTGCACAAAACTATTGCCACCGCCAGCCTATTCATAAGACTTTATCAGACCCTAAAGAGCTTCTTTCTCCATACTATTAATTTCGCCTTTAGCATGATAATAGCGGTAAGCTTGCCCAATGCGGTCTTTCATCTACGCTCTTGTCTTAGTTCGTTCAGCTTCCCGCATTTCGTCTACCGAATTTTGTAAGCAACCAACAGCCTCATTGATATGATTTATCTGTTCTGACGTTTTATTATGATTTATTTCCTCTTGTTCTTTGACTTCAGACTAACTCTTTTCAATCTTTTCAAACTATAAATTTAATTTTTTAATCTATGCGTCTTGTTGCTATTCATGAATTTGCTGACCAGTTTTAATTCCGAATCTCTGCATAAGATAGTCTATAACTTTTATCAGAAAAATCAAAACAACAAGCAAGAGAATCATGTATAGGATTCCCTCCCTGTGGTTCATGTTTAGAAACGTCTAAAAATCTCCCACTTTAATCACCTCCATTTCTATGCAATGTCAAAATCATAAGCAATCCGACATCGTATAGAATGAAGCTTTTCTATGTCGTGGATGCCTTCAAAATATAAAAATACGGTGCTTAGATTTTGCCCCAAGCACCGCTGATAATTACTTATTTTAGTTATTTGTGAGATTCTTCTGAATCTGAGTGTTGTATGCTTTCGTTTCTTCCGTGTTGGTACTTACAGTAGTCGTACTGATAGTCTGAGTGGAGTTAGCGGAATCAACCATTGCTTCGGAGAGCATATAGATTGCGATGTCCCCGAATGCTCCGATAAGCGCAACGATTTGTGTGATTTCCTGCTCCGGCAGTGTAAAGAAAACGCAGAGAGAAGTTACAAGCGCGGCAAGCATTCCCCAGAATTTACGGCTCCCCAGCTTCCTAATCCAATCCTATTTCTTCATCTTTCTTTATCTCCTTTTTCTTCCATATCTTGTCTGCAACCTATATGAGAGTGGTGAATCCACCCTGGAATCCGAACCATCCATAGAAAGAGGTGATTAGAGTGTCCGGGACCCCGCCCATCATAAAGTAGCAAACAATCATTGTGATAGTGAAAATAGTGACGGATGCGACCATCCAAATCACCATTAGTTTAAGAAATCTTACAGCATTTAATCTCTTAAACAACTTAGGTTTTCGCTTTTTCGTACCCATAATTATTATTCCTAACATTAAAATCTCTTGTGATAGCTATTTGCTACGTCCGTATTGTTAACTTTCGCATAGATCATAGCAGGGTCGGTCAGGGCGGAAGACGGAGTCGCATCCTGCTTTGCCTGTACCATCTGAAAGCCCTGCTCCAGATGGTTATAGACATCGTCAATGTCCGATGCGTTAACCGCTACTCTGCGTTTTATCTCGCTGTCATCGTATACCGTATCCGTAAACTTCGCATCTGCCGGAACGTCACTCTTGATCGTGTGACCACCAAGAGCATCTGTGTTAGCCTTGACGGATGCCTTGGTCGCTAGATCTGCTGTAGCATAATCCTTTAATGTTTTTGCCGTTGCTTGGCTCAATGTCCCCCCGTTGCTCTCACCAACGAGCACGAGGGATTCATCTGTAAGTTCCGTGGTTTCATTAAGCTAGGTAATTTTCTTACCCTTAAATTCTGTCATTATTAACCTCCTTATTATTGAAGCCGCCCTACGTTTGGTAGGGAGACCTGGTTATTATTCCTAGCCATCTTGGAAGAGTGACAGTAGTTCAAAATCATAATGTGTAAGTTCGACATTTTCTGGTAGATTTGAAACCGCCTTGTCTAGGTCAATAGGACGGAAGTCTAACTCAACCATTTCATCCGCAAGTTTTTCAAGTTCTTTATTTACTGTGTTGACTTCTGATTGATACTGGTCATTGAATTCATCTCTAACACGACGGTAAGTCTTGCCGTCCTTCTCATATTCCTACGATCTTTCCGGGTCTTGAAAATATTTCTGCCAGAGTTCCACACCTTTGCGGTCACGATACGTCTCAAAGTCCTCGACCGCTTTGTGAATCTTTTTGAAGTTACGGTACAAAGCGTATCCAGTAAAAGTTCCGAAATAGTCGAACTTGGTCTGTTTGTCGCCCGCCTATTCCTTCAGCGTTGAAATATAATTGTCTATGCTCGCCAGAGCACCAATACTTACTTCTCGTTTCATATAAATCTCCTTTATTATTATGCCGTCCTGTGCCAACAATAAGCTACAATATATGGTGGCATATTGTTATGTGCCGAGCCTGACCCACTTGCCCCAGTATTAGAGGCATTCGTTGTTACAGTGTGTGTATGTGCTCCGTCTGAATTTACTGTAATGGTGTGAGAGTGTTCTCCCGCACTATTAGTACCAAATGTTTGAGCATGAGCATTATTGTATGGGGTCGCACCCCAGTACTTTGCACCAGCCGCATCCTCCGACCCGGAGGCCGACTCCACGAATGTCTGTAATGCGTCCGGCACGACTCCGCTCAATGTGCCGTCACCGTTCAGTGCACCGCTGACCTGCACGAAGTAGACCCTGGTCTTGACGATCTGGTCGCCGATGACTGCCTTGACCTGACACTTGAGCAGACCGCTGACTTCAAGGTCGCCTTTGGTCGGATACCAGTAGAAGTTGTTTCCGTCCACCTCTGTCTGCTCTGCGATGTAGGCCTCCCTGTCGCATGGACGCTTGACCTCGAGAACGGTCGTGCCGGTTCCATACTTGGTCAGGTCGGAAATGTCGATGATGACCCGGGTAGGGAGATTTTCGTCCTCATAGCCGATAGTGGCCTGAAGACCTGTGAGGGTAATGTCTTTGTAGTACATGGGTGCCTCCTAGTGATTGATGGATTCGAGGTTATAGAGGTATAACAGCACTAGCAAAAATGTAGTATCTGGACGAAATCACTTGCCATCTCCAACTTGTATTAATTACCGTAACCCACATTAAACTAGTATTTCCAGAAGCACTATCTTTTCCGGGATACGCAAGCAACGCTGGCAGCCCTATTGCGTTGCCTGTATCGTTTGTACTTTGGGTTGCAATTCCAGAAAATCTTACGTTACCAAGAGATGAGCAATACTCTTTGGGGATATGCCACTGTCTAACGTCTTCAACCTTGGTTCCAGCTATGTTGATATACAATATATTACCAATTTCAACTACTTTCATCCCACTGGGTGCCCCTAATTGAGACGTAATATCTTTTACTGTTAAACCGTTGTTTAGCGTATTGATTGCACTCGTATTCGTTGCAATATTATTCGTGTTCGTGTCGATTTTCTCATTCGCCGCATCGATCTGGTTTTTCAGACTCTGGTTTAACGCATTGATAGCCGTCTGCGCCTGTGCCTCTGCGTAAGTGCTGATATTGTCAGCGGTCAGCGTGACGGCGGAAAAGTCTGCGGAAGCCTTGTACAACTTGCCGTCGTACACGAAAAAGTCTCCGGCAGAGTACGTGCATGGCGCACTGCTGTCTTCCGTTTTGATGACAGCATCAAGCTGAGACTGGATCGCCGTATCATCATAGGCTGTGTTTGGCTTGTTTTCCAGTGCAGTGACTCTCTCGGACAGGGCAGTATCATCATAGACAGTGTCTTTGTCCTCACGGTTTTCCAGTGCGGTCACTCTGGCAGATAAGGCGGTGTCATCGTAGACAGTGTCCTTGTCTGGTTTCTGCTCCAGAGCCTCGACACGCTCCCTCAGTTCCGTGTCATCATACGGCTCGACCTTAACACCCAGTGTCGCATCTGCCTTGATGACATTATCAACCAGTTTCACGACATCACCTCCTCTGAAATCAGGTCGCTCACTCTCAGTAACTGTATCGGCGTTCCGGTGATATTGCCGTCTGTAAACTTTACCCTCAACTGCCACTGCATCATCTTGGCAGGATCGAGGGCAAGCGTCTCAGCTTCCGAAAAATACTTTGTTATCGTTCCGGCTGACGCATCCAGGATAACATCAGCAAGATGGTATATCTTGATCGTCTCGCCCTGCCGGATGGTCAGTTCTATCTCCGATGTCAGAGACAGGCTTACATCTTCGACATGGATGATTAGACTGGGCGTTGTGCCTTGCAGGATTTTTGAGTACATTTCTATTCCTCTTCTTTCTATCTATACGATAAACGAAGGTTTAACGATGAAATTTCTGGGGAAGGTAAACAGTACCACTACTATTACGATAGATAGTAGCAAATACAATATTTTGATAATTGTCATTAAAGCAGCATGGGGAGATTCAAATCCCATGACTTTGGTAGTTCCTACCCTAAATTTAGTTGACGTTGAAGTAGCATATGCTGTATCTGCAAGTTTATGGCATGGACCCGATGGTTCTGTTCATGTACAAAAGGCATTTATCAGCATTAGTCGTACTCTTATAAGATTTTCAGGTAATGTCATAGTCGATACTACGACAATGAAAAACGGTACTGCCAATGTATATGCCATGTGATCACTAGCGTACGAATATTAGCCGATCACATATATCGGGCATACCCAGTTAAGAGAACTGGTGATCTTACAACTGTTGGTGCCTGCCGAAAAGGAGATGCCTTGCAAACTACCTGCTAGTACAATGGCGTGGCTATTTGTTAAGGCTACAACCGCTGAATGGTCCCTTGTAGTTGTAATGATTGCAACGGCAAAACTATTGTATCTATATCCAATGGTGACAGAACTCTTTGCAGGCAGCTGAAAAAACCGCATATACTGTCCGCCGGAATATGCGTCCACCTTAGTATTTGTATCTGTTAAACCTTTTTTTAACGTATTAATCGCTGTCTGGCTATCTGAGATTGCAGAAGCATTTGTTTCAATTGCAGAAGCATTTGTTTCAATCTTTTCATTCGCCGCATCGATCTGGTTTTTCAGACTCTGGTTTAACGCATTGATAGCCGTCTGCGCCTGTGCCTCCGCGGTATCAACATATCTTTTTGTAGTGACATCCATATCATTGGTTGGGGGCTTTCCTACAGTCAATTTTCCCGCAAGCCATTCATTACCGTTCCAGTCAAGAGTTCTTGCGTTAGAATAAGCAATCGTTTTCGAGCCAGTAGGATCTTCTGGGTCAGCCCCAGATAGATTCTCCGCCTATATTTTGCCGATAGTAGGAGTTTCTACCGTTGAAGTATTATTGTCCTCAAGCCCTGAACTATAAGATCTATCACTTTCTTCAGCAACCAACATTAATGTCCATTCGTTCGTTTCTGAATTTACATCCCAAAACTCATCATTATGGACAATATGAGAAGAAGTTCCATTATCATAGATATATGTTTCTCTTTCAACTAATATTTTCCCCTATTGAACTGGTGGTTGCTAAGAAACCCAGTTGGGATTATCCTATTCGTAATCAGCTGGAAGAGCATAAACATGCGCAGCAACAGAATAATCTGTTAATAAATACTATTGATAGTGAGATTTAACTTTGATGGGATCCATTAACCCAGAATCATATATAGGAGAAGAGCCACTCCCTTCTACGTCTTCAGTTGACGTGAGCACAGCCCAGGATCCGTTTGATTCCTGAAAATATTTTCTTGTGTCTGGGTAATAAACAGAACTTCCATTCTGTAAAATACATTCAACACGTTCTATTGCGCATTTTCCAGATTGAGCATCTGGGAGATTTTCTACCCAATCGCCTTTGCTTCGCGCTATGTCATCCGTATAATTCTTAGGGAAATCTTGAATCACAGTGTCATCAGAATTCACGATTAAATATTGATAATCATGGGTGGTCACCTGTAAATTAGATATCTCGCGAACATTTGGGTGGATAGGGCTTCCGTTGCCGACCAATTCAACAAACACGTGGTCATCATTTTCGATATTTGCACAACCAAAAGCATGCTGGAATTTAGATGATGCCCGCACATTATATCCAGAAGCATTAGAAGCTTCCCCATTCGCCTATGTGTGATACCCCTAGGCGTGAGAGTAGTTGCCGTTTGCTGAAGCATCACGACCCTAGCTGTGAGCGTAGTCCCCGTCCGCCCCCGCTAACTTACGGAGAACATATTGTTTATCTTTTATAGAATCAGATGAAATAGATTGGTCTAAGGTGATTTTATTGTTGCTATGATCGACCGAAATAATTCTCGCAATTGCTGACTATCCGTTGATGGTGCGTAATTCCATCCCTACCAACGGGGCAGTCGATAAACCCTTTGTAATAAAATCATTATTATTTACCGTATATGTATATTCTTGGGATTGAGCATCTCCAGTTAGTTTAACAAATACAACATCTGTTCCACCCTCTGAATGAGAGTACATTCCATTTGCATATACCATTAACCCCTAGGCATGCGAAAACATATTATTAGCCTGTGCAAAAGCCCCCTATGCGTGGGAGTAAGCTCCGCTTATCCTGACTCTATAGCCCTATGCATGAGAGTAGCTGCCTTTAATATAGTTCTCTTCACCTTCAGAAAATGAATTTCTTCCAATAACTTTATTATTTTCCCCAGAATTAAAAGAAGCTCTTCCTACAGTCACGCTAGATGAAGCAATTTGTAATTTAGTTGCATGATCTACTAGTTCTCTCCCAGAACAAGATAGAGTTTTTTCATTGTAGTCAATAGTAACTACATACATATAACATCCTTGGCTATTATTTGATAAATATACTACATCATATAAGCAGATATCTTGGAAATTAAGAGAGGGGGAAAATTGTATGCTTGAATCAACACTGTAATCAACTCTATATACTTGGGGTCCCACATTTAATGAAGGAGCATAAGCTATTTTTTGTTTTATTCCTATTATCCCAGCTTCAGGAATCGCCCCCCCTATGTCTCCTTTTTCCCCAGTAGCGAAATTTGTAGAATAATCACCAAATGCAAAGGTATTACGCCCTTCAGAATGGCTTCTATCTCCAAAAGCATATGCTTCGCCCAAAGAGAAGGAGGATTTTCCAAAAGCATTAGCGGACGTTCCTAGTTCGACAGAAGAACCAAATTTTGCAATCTTTTTCCCACCTTGTATTACAGTCATATCTGTGCTCGTAATATGTACAGCGTTGTCTTTGTTATTTGCGTCATGTACACTTATCCCCCCGCCATCGATATCCGTGATATACTCCGTTGCGGTTTTTGCGGCATCGCTAGCCTTCGCATCTAATGATGTCAAGTCTTCGCTTAATTCACTGACATCTCCAATTGTGATAGCGTTCGCCTGAATCTTGCCATTTTTAATCGCAAGTGTCTTTCCGTCTGTGGTCTTAATTTCTATATTATCAGATATCGCACTGATGGCATTCGGAGTAAGGGTGATCTCAGACTTAGAGTTCACGTTGCTGACCATTGCATCGATTTTATCTGCTTCTATTTGGAATTTAGCCATCTGAGTGTCTGTATAATCATAATAATCTTCAGGGGCAGGGCTATAATCTGTAGCCACGTTCCCCCGCTCAAGCTTTATATGACCATCAAGTGTAGACTTTTCCCAAGACAGAGCACAATACGATGCCTTCGACGGCGCTGTGAATGTCTATTTATAGCCAACTGCAGCGTTATAATGCCCAGTTGGTCTACTGAACACAGAGTCAGAAGAGTCGCACCATGCAAACGAGAGAGTACCAGCTGCGTTGGTGCTTACGGTGAACTCATCACCTTCTACACATGCAATCTTCGCACTGAGCCTGAACCCTGGGTCTGAATAGCCATCGTAAGTGTAACCTTCTACAAGGCGATGTCCATCGATAGACGTTGAGATAGCCGCAAGATTTCGCCCGCCGACTTTCATACTATCGATTTTACTGTTTGTACTTGCGACAGAAGCAGTGATATCCTTATCGGTCTGCTGAAGATTGGAAATATCTGTCTGCATCTGAGAGACCGTCGAACCATCCGCCTTCTTATTAATCTCGGTCTTCTGACTCGATACCGTAGTCTGCAGGCCTGAGATATCCGCCTTTGCCTGTGTCAGATCCGAATCCATCTTCGTGATTCTCTAACCGTCTTCCCCAACTACAGTGTTGAATTTATCAGTTGTTACCCTAGCTTCTATTGCTTGTGTATTTTGATCAACTAAGAATTTCAGATTGTTAAATTCCACATCACACATTTTTGCAGAATAGCTTGTCGTTTTATCACTGTAATGATAAACGTACCGATACCATTGGTTTTCCCCGTTAAGCTCGTCAGTTGTTGGGGGAGTATCCCTGAATTCAGAATCAGCCGGGGCATCAGTGCTAGACGTACTAACCGCATATTGTACAGTAATCTGATCTATTGACTTACCAGGCTGTCCATCCTGCCCAAACACACCAATAACAGTAGGGGTTGATTCGCTATGTGATCCATCAGAATAAGTGGTCATTGTGTAGTGCCACAAATATTTTTTATCTTCTGAAACTTTTTGTTTTTCTGGATCTGTGTCCCAACCATCTGTAGAGGTGGTAATTCCACTAGTTTTTGGAGAAGCGAGATAGTAGTCTTGTATCGTTTTTATTCCACGCCCATCATTTCCGTTCTTCCCTTGGCGCGCCACAGAATAGGCATCTTTGCCGTCTGAATAATGTGTCCAAGTCCAGAGGTATTGACCTTCGGGAACGGCTACAGGAGTGGCAGACCATGTCCCAGTAGGATGATCCGTAGCAGAAACTCCCGCTTGATATTTAATAGCCGATACTGTTACGCTTGTTCCATTTTCCCCGCGCACACCAACAATTTGAGGATCTGTTTTTGTGATAGTCCCATCAGTATAAGCAATTTCCTGATACGCCCACAAATAAGGGTTCTCTTTGGTCGGGATAACCTGTGATGCTGTCTCAAGCAAAACATCCGTCCAATAAGTCGGCGGGTTTTTATCATCATTAGAAATCTGATAGTAGTATCTTATATTCTATACTCCAACTCCTGATTTGCCGTCATATATCTCTTTTATTGTATATTCCCCAACTCCAATGATTGTTTTATTTGCCATGTTTTCTCCTTTCCGAATCTTTAATCATGAAAGACTAAAGATTCGGAATCTTAGTCTTTCAATTACTCAACTTCGCATCTAAATGTTGCCTTTGTATCTACATCATCAGCTGAGACCGCTAGGGTCTTTCCTGTTTTATAATCTACGTTTGTCCCGCCATATCCCTTAACAAGATTTCCATCCTTGTCATACTTGTACCACTTATAAACGTGCTGCGGGCTTTGAGTATTCGTATCTATTTCTTTCCCCGCCTGGAACAGTCTAGCTGTAAGGGTAGTCGAGCCGTTACCATTCTTAAATGTGTCCCCCCCAGTAGAAACAATCGTAAGCTGAATGGGATCAGATAAATCAGTAAAAGTTACAGTATCGAAATAACTCTTTCCTTCTCCGTCAGTAATAACACACTTATACACAGCCACATTCGGTACGTCAGACGGCTTGACAGTAAGCTGATGAGTGGTTGCCCCACTAACAGCTGTCCATCCTGTACTTGCAGAAGTATCCTTCTTATACCACTGATATTTCACGTCCGTAGTATCAATGGTAGAACCACGGTAAAGGTCACAAGTCGCTGTAAGGGAAGCAATCGTCCCATTCTTAAACACATTTCCCTCCGGGCAAAGAGCAAGAGCGTCTGCGATGCCAGAACCAGATTCTACCAGAGTAAATGTAATATCCATCTTATGTTTCAGTTTAAGACCCGTAGTGGAATCTAAATAATCCACTACACAGATAAACTTTACAGAATTCACATCTGCAAGGATATTTTTGTTAATCGTAAGGATATGAGACTTCGCTCCACTAAGAGAATATTCTCCACCAGTGGCAATAGGGGTCTTCTCTGCATCTTTATACCAAGTTACCTTTGTTACAGCAGAACTTGTGATAACATTTGCAGTTGTAGAAGTAACATATAATTCCGGGGTAAGGATCAGCGCCCCGCCTTCATCACTCCAATCTGGGGTGTACGATTCATTATCAGGAGAGTAAATCTGTGTATGAGGCAGATTTGCCCCGATATATCCACTAAGGGAAATCGCATCATTAAAATCAGTAATCGTATAATCGCCAGTACAAATAATATTTGCCATTTATTTTTTCCTCCGTTATGATCCTGTTTCGGTTGTCCCATCAGGCAATTCAACCGTACAGAAAAATACACTCCGCCCCCAAACATCATCCGGGGTTAGAGTGATTGTTTTTTTCCCACTAGAGTGGTTAGTATTCCATTTCTCGTCATCTTCAGCATCCTTGGATTTTCGTTTCCAATGAAATGCTGCGGCGTTGATATCATCCGTTACTTCATCGTCCCATGAAAAAACACGGCAAGATAGAGTACAATTGATTTCACCGTTCTTAAATATATTTCCATTATCAGATTCAATTCGAACCTAATACTTTTTTGTGTTGTTTATTTCCGCAAGGTTATCATTGACCCCTTGCTTAAATGAGTTGTATTCAGTGCCAAATTTACCCCCACTGCCATCATAAATCTGGGAGATATCGACTCCGCCGTATTCATTTGCTTGAACGATAGGAACGCTCAACTTTTCAGGAGTAATCAGTTTATCGGAAATCGCATTTAGCTGAATTCCTTTAGGAGTGTCAGGCATACTTCTTGATGTGAACATGGCTGTTCCATCATCGTCTTTAATGATTAATGACGGTTCATCATTCTAGTCAAAACCAAGTTGGACACCATACTTTTCGCCTTGATCGTTTTCCTTGAAGATTTGCAGTGCTTTGCTATTCATAACAAGATTACTATCTTTAGAAACAATCTTCATCTTGTCAGAAAGCTCGATGTCCCCACCTTTAAGGTCTCCTACCGTGATGTTCTGAGAAACCAAATTGCGGATATAAGCATCATTAATAGTAGCTTTCGCCGCACTCGCTGCTTCAGCATCTATATGTTGTGTGAATATATTGTCTGCAAACAGTTTCTATGCCTGTACAGTATCGAGACTAGCCAGTTTTGCCACAATTGTATCAGCGGAGATATCCTTTGCCTGTACATGGTCGGAAATCACAGAATAGAAGTTTCCATAATCAGCATTTAAGTCTTTGATATTAGCATTGATTGCATTTAATACATTTGCCGACAAGTCTTTGATCGAAGCCTGATCCGCATGCAACGTCTTAGTATTAATATAGTTAAGATCAATATAGCCGTCCGCTAGTGTTTGGAACTTATCAGTCAATCCCTTTATTCTGTCGGCAGAAAGTTCAAGGTTGTTTAGTGCGTCAGTTACCATCCCTGCCGCACCGCCATAATTACCCGCAGATATAGCATTTTGGTATGACCCATATTTCCCAGTGCCAAGAAGTTTTAGCAGAAGTGCTTCGTTTACATTTACAGAGGGGTCAGCCTGTCCAGAAACAGAGCCATATTGAATAGAATTTTTCGCAGCCCCGCCAGATGAACCAAGCAATGCCACAAAATCATTGCGTTTAGACCTATATTGAATCATTGTGCTGAATGTCAACCCTATTGTAGTATCAGTTAAGAAAGGGTTCAACGAAACCCCGATAAGTCTAAGCTAAGTTTGGTTGTCATAATCCGGCAAGCCTGTCTGGAAATCATCGTCCTCACGGAATCCAACTCTTAAATAATTACCAAGTTGCAGTTCATCTACCCAATCCCGGAATCCACTGAGTAGGATCAAATTATCCTGTGTTGTCTGAAATTTCCATTGCGGATGTGCAGTTGCATATAAATCCTAATAAGCGAAAGAGAGCAGTTCATTCTATTTATTAACAATATCTTCAGGGGAACTAAGCTTAGTCGTAATCATATCCGCTTGTTGGTAATCGGTATGAATCCTGTAGCGGTCAAGCAGAGTCAGCTATTCGGGCGTAAAATTCCACTTTGAGTTAGAGATATTGGCTTGTTCCGCAATTTCCCCCATCTCTTTGGAGATATTGCTAACCTAAGTTTCTGCGTCGTCATATTCTTTCTAGCGTTTTGCTAATACTGTTTTACACGTAGCGAGAGCTTTTGTTACAATGACATATCTTTGATGCCTTTCAGTGTAGTAAGCATCGGGGGTTTGGAACATAAGACTTCCATCATCATTTTTCATCTGCTTACCATCACGGTCAAGCACTGGCTGTTTTTCCGTGCGGTAGTAGGTTAAAGTCTGTAATTCGTTAGTCCACGTCTGTTGAAGGTTTTTAAGTTCATCAACACCGTAATTATCGCCATATTTCTCAAGATTATAAATATAATCTTCGTCAAAGTGGGTCGGCTCAATCGACTCCTATACGGAAGCTTTATCTACTCTGTATCGCCTATATAATTCACGGTCTATTTGCCCAAGACGTTTGGAATCGTCCCCCTATTTATAATTTACAGTGATATCAGCAAGGTCTTCTCCGTTAGCAATAATTTTCTTGTAATCTAAATCTGTACAAAACGCGTCAAGGGGATTGGACAAAATAATATCTCTAAGCAATATATAGTCTTTGCCATCAGGGGATTTGAGGCATGCTTCCTAATCGAATACAGGCTTGCCATCTGCGTCAAACTCATCGGTTTTGACATAATAACTCTTTAACCCCTAAAACATAGCAAGTTGATTCATTCGTTCGTTTGCCAATTCCTCATTCGTAAATGTGGAATACTGCTTTGGATCAGCTGCATCATTCGGAACTCGACTATAGATCTATTGTGCTTTCGCAACAGCCTTGCGGTACTTGACTGCTTTCTGCATATATTCTTTTCGCAGCGTTTCTCGCCCAGAAACCCATGTATTATATTTATTGATAGTAGACTATTCAAAGTGTTCCGTATTCATAAACCATGAAAGATCTTCAATCTATGAATCTCCACAGTTTGCCTAGCGCGGATTGACTTCACTGCCATCACTTACATTCGCCCCAATTGTATAAACAGTATAGAGCGGTTCATCACTCGTACGGCTTACGCTGTTCTGAATATTATGGAAACTTAAGAAGATATTCGTATCAACCCCAATACTTTCAACTCGATAAGCGTTTACGTTACGTGTCTAAGTATCAAATGTGAAGATACATCGATTTTCCTGTTCTACATCTTGAGTTAAAAAACTATAGATATCTTTATTGTTAGCATCAAATTTGCCGACCTAATTCATCAAGAGTCCGTTTGTCTCTATCCCTCCTGCCTGTAACGCACTTTCCTCTTTTGTAAGGCGGTTCATATCGATTTCCCCAACGTGCCAGTCATGCGCTTCCAGTACAAGGGAGAGAAGGGATAACTCTTTCTGCCGTTTTAATTCTCTTTTTAAGACCTCTTTAACAGTGTAGTCTGGTTGGTCTTTTTCATCTGGGTCATTATGAGACAAATCAATCTTCACAGAATTATCCACTACAAGATAATCCATCATACGGGGATAAGCATTGCACAAATTGTGGAAATCATAATCCGACTTTCCAACACCAATCTGCTTCTCTAGCATAGTTGTGTCGTATCCGTCTGCCTTATATGATTTGACGGCACTTCGAATGACATCATCGTACTTTTTCGAATCGAATTCAATTCTCCACATATTCAGCAATGCAGATTGCCTCTTATGAATATCTTCGTACTTATTTTCCTATTCGGTACCAGGACTCGCTTGATTAGATAACTTGATTAAATCATCAAATGTGCCGTCATCTGGTAATTCCTGTATTAATTCCTATAATCCAGACGTGTCACGCCAGAACCTTACATTATCCCTGGGAAGCCTATAATCTTTATCGCCATCAACATAATAAATATTATCCGTTGCCAGCATCTCTCGTGAGTCTACAGTACCCATATTGACACGAAAATCAGTAAGGTCATACTGCTGTAGCTCAATCTCAAGAGATTCTGCCCGGATATTTATTTTCTATACGTCCCCATCATTACTCACTTCCGGCTATTCATTGATTTTGAACCAACCGTAGCCAGTAAGAAAAAGTTCTGAGTGACGTTCGATTTTGTCATAAAAACTGCTTATTTCGCCATTAACAATTCGGTCAACTGTAAAGCTCAGTACATGACAGTTATTGAGGTTAAGCTGTAAATCTACGGAATCCTATTCGACACCATTCAACCGCCCAATAACTCTCTGTCCAGGTCTCGCCAAATAGATCTCAGTTGGCTATGCATCATCTAGTTTATTATAGGTCAGTTTCATAAAATCCGGCTTTACTTCATAACTTACCATGATTAATATGCACCAACCTTTCTAGGCTCACGGTAAATCATTGTTACGTCCGCCGTACCAGTCACTGTTATTTTATTTTCCCCATTAAATAACCTGGGCCAGTAGATATAAGAATATGATTTAAGCCCTAAATCATTGAATCGAAGGAGTTTTTCAACACCCTCATTTTCGGTATAAATCTTTGCCTTATTGCAATCGATAACATTCATAACCCCGGCATTCAGCTTAACCTTTAACTCCCGTCCATTATCTGTTTCATTCTTAATCCCCACCTCAATCTTTCCAGTATCAGTAGAACCTTCTGGATGGCTCGCCACAATCTTTATGACAGGATAGATAACGGCTTCACGATCAGAATTTACCACATTGATAGTGGATGTCTCGCCCCCATTAAGGGTCTTGGTGATCTAATGAGACCACGCATAAGGAGCATTTGTTGTGAAATTCGCAGTAAGCCCTATTATGCGATTCCCAGAATATTCGGGCTTTACGTCACTAAATAACCCAAAATAGTCATATTTCATCAACTGCCCGACCTATGTGTCATTATAATCATAGATGTGCAGAAGAGTAGGATAATGAGGGGATGTCAGCCACGCTGCGAGGTTATTGACCTAATCCTAGGTAAAATACATGCTTTCAGATTCATTCTATTCGATATTCGTCTCAGCCATTATTTTCTCCCCAGGATTCCCGTCAGTATCTATATAAGAAATGTATTCTACTTTTATAACCGTTATTTTTTGTAATATTAAATACGATTCTCCGCCATTTTCATGAATCTGTTTTTGTGCAACATAATATACCTTCCCTTCTACTGGTTCTGGTTTTTTATCAGACCAAACAAGGTTATTACCAGTATCGCTTGAGTATAGGAGTTTCCTCTATCTAGTTTTTACTGGAGAATTTGGGTCATAGTTGTTCCCTGGAATATCTGGGATTTTCATTGCACATGGGTCCTTCATTATTCCAATATCAAAAACTAGAACATCAGCCCATTGTGTCCCCATGTGATTCGGGGAAGGTCTATGGCGGTTCATATTCCCCTTGAGCACATTTCTTTGGAGATTAAGAGGCATGTCTGTTTGTGTGAAATTGATTAACTCATACTTCGTTGAATCCTCTCCATTATATCTGAAATATTTCAATGTTCTTTCTCCTTCCCCATAGAATATAAATAGAGCGGGAAGCTATGAAACCCCCCGCCCTTAGTTACTTTCTCTAAGGGGTGACCGATTTGATCCCCCCCTTAAGATATTAACGAAAACCAGTCTTTCTAGCTTCTCGTTTTAACTACTTTGTCGTGTACTCATAGCTTTTCTTAAGTATCTACTAGAGTCCCGGCAAAGCGTCCTTATCAACATTGCCATTAACAGTGAGCAAGCTGCCATAAGTAACGTTGATATTATTGTCAATGTGTTGCAGATTATGTGGTTTCATTTCATTGTTTGTCTTGGAAATAAACTTGTCAGGTGAGATCGCTCCCCATTTCCAGAGATTATCGGTCAGGTTTGCTGGAACAACCGCATCGTTTGCTTGAAGTCTGGTAAGAATTGCATTATCAGACTTACGGATAATCATTTCAGATCCCGCACCTTGTTCATCAATCCAACCGACTTGATTACCACGATAATTTTTTGTCCCACGTTTTAACCCAAGGGATTTCATTCTGTCAGCAATTTTCTCCGCTTCCTACCAAGTAATCTTACTAGGATTTGCTACTTCGCGTTGCCCAAGCCGTCCTAACCACGCATAAAGCCCATTACCCCCTGTTTTTCCATATTTAGTAATTAGTAATTTTTTTAGGCTGCCTGCTTCTCTTCTCTACTTCTTAGTGAGTTTTTTACCTTCAGCATGTGGTCTCCCAAGATGATCGATAGCGTATTTCATAGCTTCTTGCTGTAATTTAATCCTCGTCCAACGTAGTTTTTTATTTCCAAGCATTGAATTAATCCTGTTAAGATAATCCAACAATACATCTTGAGTGGTGAGCGGAGCTGGTTTTGGAGCTGGCTTTGGTGCTGGTTTTGGAGCTGGCTTTGGTGCGGGAGCAGGAGCTGGTTTAGATACATTTGCTCTAGCTGCTGCGGCTGCGGCTTGCTGCGCCACTTTCTGTTCTGTTGCCTTTTTGTTTGCTTCACCCGTAGCCTATGCGATAGAAGTATTTTTACCGCTTGAAACATCTTTGACAGTCTGTTGATTCCCTAGGGTTAATGTATTGACATCATTTGTCTTAACTCCAGTAGCCTATGTTGAAGGTTTCGCTTGTGACGTGTTCAATTCTTTCAGCTTGTTAAGAGACTCTTGTGCTTGATCACCAATCTTCTTAATACTTTCCGTGAGTGAATCAAATGCTTTAATCGCATCTTGTGTATTCGTATCGATGTTGATCTTGACACTTGACGTAGTCTTCTGTGGGAACGTAACGAGGTCTTCCCTATCTGAGAATACTTTCACAAGTTCATGGAAATGTTCTGTAAGGGTTCTGATGGTCAACGCTTCCCCATTATCAGAAGCCTTTACCTATACAGGAATCTGAACTCCACTTGCAACCGCATCCATTGCAGAACGCTCGTTCTGGAACTCTGCAATCTGGTTAGCAGTTTCTTCTTCAACCGCGGTATGCGTGTTCAGAATAATATCTTGAATTCCAGCAAATGCAGTACTTGCATTCTGCGACATCTTGTCAAGCATATCATTGACAATCTGTTGCTGAAGTGCAGAACTTCTCTCAATCGCTGTCTCAATATCCTTAAGTGCGGTATTAGCGTTTTCTGCCATACGGTCATAGCCAGCCGACTGCATATCAATCGAATGACCGAACCTTGTGTCTGTCATATCCTTTTGAGCGTCACTCAACTGAGACTGAAGTCGAGCACGTTCTGCTTGTCCGCTCATGGAAGAAATGCCATTAAGAGCATTTATTTGTGCTTGCAAACTAAGAATATCTTTATTCTTTTGGCGAATGGTATTATCCCATTCATAGTAATTTTTCTTTGCCTGAAGAGCTTCTTTTCGTTTGCTAATATTGTCTTGCAGAAGCTCGTTTTCGTTCTACATAAGTTGCGTGTAGATTTTAGCGAGTTGTTCCTGTGCGGATTTTGCGTTCTTAACGTAGTCTTGCAGTGTTTTCTTGTAACTCTTATAGTTCTACTGGTAGACTTCTTCATTGATAAACCCGCTTGCTTTTTGCTCCCCAAGCTTCTTAATTGCCTAACGGAAGTTTGCAATCTGGTCTTCGTCATTTGCCAGTTCTTTCCCGATAAGAGCAAGTTTTGCATAACCATAATCGGAGAGAGCAGTGCCCCACTTGCCAATATACATTTCATTGTCATCAATCAGTCCTGACAGATGCTCAAGATCGCTATTAACCTCTTGCATCTTAGTCTCAAGGTCGTTAAACCCTTTCCATCTAACTCCGAAGATTTCCTTCTTCAGATCCATGATGCTGCCAGTAAGAGAGATAATGTTCTTTTCCGCTTCGCGGATCTTCTGAACTTCGGCTTCATATTTGTCGGAATCGAATGAATCTCCCATATCTTTGATTTCTTGATTCGCTTTATTGATTGTATTCTGGTATTCAGCCATCAAATCGTTCGACTGCTTAATGACTTCAATATAATCTGACTCCTACGGCTATACATCCCACGGGCTTGGGGCAATCTTATTTTTACCAAGCTGTTGTCTCAATTTAATGATTTCTTTTGATTTGTCAATCAGAGAGGTGAGTCTATTAATAGCATAATCAATCGGTTTATAATCAAGTTCAAACTTTGTACGCCTCAAATCCTGGACAGTGCTCAAGAGTTCGACATACTGATTGTTCATAGATTGAAGCTACTTAATCGCTGTTCCCCACGCATCTGAATTAACTGGCATACCAAGATCAGATTGCCTCTGGAATTCTCTAATCTTTGCACTATATTCCGCCATTTCACGGGTCAGAATTCCAAGTTGGTTATTTCCTGCACTAATCTGAGCATCATATTGCCCTTTGATGAAGTTAGAATTATCGGTTACGCCACTAGCATTAGCGTATGTGACAAATCCTGCGGCATTATCACTAATCTGTTTCTGTAAATCGAGCCACGTCTGATAATGTTCAGTAATATTACTAAGTTCTTTTTGCGCAAGGTCATGCAGAGAACCACGAAGTTCCTCCGCCGACTGTACACATTGTTGCGACTTGTCGTACCACTGTTTGTACCCATCGATAATCGTCTTGATCTTCTCGGCTTTATCAGAATCATTGCCATACTCTGCATACAAATCTTCAATAAGCCTTGGGTCACCAGACTTAATACGCTCAATGTATTTGTTCATCTTGGAACGGCTGATCACTCCAGACGCAACAGCTTTATTCGCTACTTTTGTTGCCTGGTTTTGATAGGTCTGCGCCCCGATAGTGTTATCATTAATGAGGTCTCTTGTCCGTGCGATTTCAGTATTAACGTGTTGGTTCTTTGCCGCGGCTGTAGAATTTTGGTAAAGAATTGCATTTTCCGATTTTTGAGCTGCAAGATCAATCTGAGCCTTTACACGGTCAAGCCGGACTTCGACCCAATCAAAGAGATCGCCAAGCCACTACTTGAATTCATCAAAAGCCTTCTTTGTGTTTTTTGCTTTATTTTTGTTTTTGTTTTTGCCTTTATTTTTATTACCAGATTTTTTACTGCTCTTTTTGTTCTTAAATGCTTTTCCTTGGGTGTGGGGGGCTTTTGGATTAAATCTGTTTGACGCACTACTAGTAGCATAAGCTGGGATAGAGCCACTTACAAACTATTCAAAATCTTCATCATCGGCAGTACCATCATTGTATGCCACATGACCATGTTTATCTCCAGATTTAACTTTTCCATATTTCTGAAGTTCTTCGGTCTTTTTGGCATCGAACACAATATCTCCCTTTTTGAGTTTTTCTTTATGTGCCCCACCCGGAATCTTGAACCATCTGCCATTACGAACAATGGATTCCTCGCCAGTTTCATTGACAAGCGCCTAGCCATTCTCGTCCACCGCACCGCCATTAGCATATGCGAGTCCCATACTCCTACCCTTAGAATAGGACGGAATAGTTCCTTCTGCATAGGCTAATCCTAATTGCTTAAGCAAACTGTTAGCTTCACCAGATTTCCCGGATAACTTCGCATACTTAAGCATTTCCCGGATATCTTCGCCAATCTGGCTCGTAGAACCAGTCCAGTGCATCATCTATCCAGTTAATTCAGCTGTATCTCCTATATCGGCAATAAGGCTCTTTTCTCTCTTATCAAGACGATACATCTATTTCGGGTCGCCATTTGCCCTCTTTGCAATATCCTCAAGATAGGAATACACGGCACGTCTGTCTAACAGAACCGCACCCTTCTTAGTCTGTTGGATGGGAGAGAATGCAACTTGCTGCCCATTGGAAAGTTCGCCGCTTGCACCATAAACAGTAGAGTCAGTTCCCTTAAAATCTTGTTTTATGTCATTCCAAGGACGGGAGACAAAGTCTCCAGTCTTTTCATCTCTGATAGGATTCCCTTGCTCGTCACGTTGAAACTCCCAGGATTGTAAAGCACTCTTATTCTTCTTAAGAGTCTTATTATCCCAATGAATCTTTTGACGATTATTCGTATCAATATTTCCATACTGATGTTTATTTGGGTCAACGCCTTTGCTCTTAACATAATCAACGTCTTGTTTTAATCCTTTTTTCCAACTATTGTATTCTTTCGTATTTGCGGATTTCCCAGTAATGACATTAGAAATAACAGAAGCAATTCTTGAGAAAATCCCCTTCTTTTTAGAACCCTTTGCGTATGAACTAATAGTCCCTTTGTCATAAGCCTTTGCTTCTTCTATAGCCTTAGTCTGGTTAGCCGATAGGATAATGTCATTCTTCTTAAGATTCTCAAAGTGCGCCCCGCCTGAAATCTTGTGCCACTTACCGTTTCTTATGATAGATTCATTCCCAAGTTCATTGACAATCGCAACCTGGTCATTTGGAATAGCCCAATCCTGTGTTCCAGTAGCATAAGTATTAAATGCTTTTCCGCCTCTAGCGTTTGCAGTGCCAGTAGCTACCCCGCCAGTTGTGACATCTCCATGTACCCTTACATGGAATTCTCTTGCGGCAAGAGCGTTGCTAATCTCAGTCCCAAGACCTCCAGTAAATGCATGAATCTTGATATATGCCGGATTGTTGGCAATTGATTTTCTAGCCGTCTCAGCGGAATTTAATGCTTGCCCATTATTACCATAAATATGCATAAGTGGCTGCATATTAGAAATGTCTCTGCTAGCTTTCGTGGCTTTTTGTCTAACATCAGCATTATCCCCTTTGATATGCATCATAGGTTTGGATTGGGAAGCCATCTAGCTGACTTCTTTAATCTTTTTCTGCGCTTCATTTGTGTCAACACCAGCTGAGATAGCCCCAGTTAATTCATCCATTTGCCCTGTAGAAATCTCAACAGTCATAGTTGAGCCTTCCCCATTCAGCATTTTCTTAATTGTATCAAGGTCAGCCCCTTCAAGGTTAATGCCTAAATCAACCATCTTGCTAACATCTCCAGATGTTAACATTTGGTTCACCTATTCTATTGTGAGATCCCCACTAGCGATATGAGTCTGAATCTCCTGTACTGCTGAATGGTTAGTCACTTGCTGCATAAATGCGTCATATTCAGCGGTATCGGGTTTGATATGAAGCTGCTACTAAATAATCTTGTCTCTGGAAGATTTATCCATGTTTAAGAGTTCATTTGCACTGATAGAGTTTCCGCTACTATCAGTCAATGTCTTCATCTTTACACGGAATTCATGTTCTTTTTGTACTTCGGAAATTAAACTATCGAGTTCTTTCTTAGCGGGCGTGTCATCAAGCCCAAGCTCCATCATCATTTTCTGATTGGATTGGAGAGAAGCAAGTTTGTTTGTTACTTGTTCATCTGACATTGTACTAAGGTCAAAATCACCCGACCCTTGTACAATTCCCATATCCTTTCGCCAACTCTAATAGTTATTTATGCTTGTGCCAGTTGACCCATTGAATTGTGGGAGATTCTTATTTTCGTACCATTGTTCTCCGCCACTGATAAGCCCCATTTGCTCAAGAATTGGGACAATTTGTTCAGCTTGTTCTTTCGAAAGTTCCCACTTTTTAGCAATAGCGTCAAGAGCCTATTCCGCTTTGCGGTATCCTTCATCATATTTCCCGTCCCTCATCTGAATCTTTTCGAGATCTTCTTTCGGGAATTGATTGATTGTATCGATATATTCCTGAAGCCCTTCACTATCCGACTTAAATGCGCTCTTGCTTTTTTCAAGCCCGGTGTCAAACGCTTTTTGCTTCTCTTCATCCCCGCCAATAAGGGATTCGTTATATCCATGCTCCTAGTCAACATTGGTATTTTTTACTTGCGGGACGACATTAAGCTATTCATAGTCAGGCATAGCGTCTTTAATCGCTTTGTCTAATGCCCCATTCTTAACCTCAAAATTGTCAAGAGTGATTCCAATAGACTGTGCCTGTTCTGTCATCTATTTTTCAATAGTACTAAGGTCATACCCCTTAACACCATTCTGGGCGCGTTGACGCATAGTATCAAGTGTAAGAAGATTCTGTCTAACTGCTTCGATTTGTTTACTTGACACTTTACCCTCGCGGGCTTCGACATTCTACATATTCTGCTGAATAAGATTGATTCTTGTTTCAGCTTCAACAATTTCGCTCTGTTGATCCTTTAAGGCATCAGCGTCAGCCCCTTCAACCTTCATTCGATTGAGACGTTCTTTTTCATCTATGGCTTGTTTGGTAGCTTCTGCCAGTTGAACCATTCCATCCGTAGTAGATTCAACAGTAACATCCAGTGCCCCAAGGTCTTTAGTGCGATCACGCATATAGTTGAATGTTTCAGGAGATAGATTAACATCTTTTGCGGCTTGATCCACATTACTGAAATCAAGAGCATAACCAGTTTGCTCATTATAGGTCCCATAATGTTTAGCCACAAGGTCATCCATGAATGCAAAAACTCCAGAAGTATCTTCTGTAAAATATTTCTCCCAAGTCGCAATATCATCCTAATAGGCTTTTACTGAATCTCGCCCATATGAATCAAGCATAGAAACATAGGAACGGAAATCGTCTGTCCCAGTTTCACCATTATCATATAACTCTTTGACGTTCTTCAACGCCCCCTGGATGTCCTCGTATCTCTTGCCTGGATTCTCACTGGACAGTGCCCGTTGCCATGCTTGATAGCCGGAGAGAGCGTCCTGTTGAGCATCATAATTAGCTTGAAGCTGCGCAAGTTCCTGCTGGTAAGCAGAAATCTTATCCTGCGCCGCCGACACAACTGCATTACGATTTTCTTCTGTGAGGTTAGTGCTTTGCTCTATAATATTGTTCTGTTCTGCAATGTTACTCCGGAGATCCATTGCGCTGAGTTGATACTCTTTTTCAATTAGGTCTGCCGCTGCATCAGCATTCAGTTTCATGCCGTCCGCCGACTGGTAGAAGAGGGTAGAGGCATCCATCCCATTAAGGTCGGAAAACGCCTATTCAAGTTGGTGTATTGTATCTGTGGTCAACCCAGTCTGAGAGTTAACTTCGTCGAGTGCAGAAGAGAGAGCAGAGGAGAGATTCGCCGCTGCTGTAGACACTAATGATATTAAAGTATCAGAATATCCCTGAATCTTGGATTGTACAGAAAAAATATTAGATTCTACATCTGATAGTTTCTATTGATAATCAAGCTTATCTACTTGATTCCCCGCAGTCATTACTAACTTCTCAAGTTCATCTTTCTGATGCTGTAGATTATCTAATTCTTTTTTCCCATTAGAAATTAAATCTTTATATGTTCCTACTGATACTTTTCGCCTTTTTGTTTCGGCTGCAGTAATTTGATTATTAATCTCAGATTCTTCATTCTGTATCTATCGATATGATTGTTGATATTGAGTAAGAGGAATCTCATTCTGAGATTTTTGCCATTCATGAATCTGCTATAAAAGTTGCTGTTCTGCTTGGATTGTATCAGTCTGATTTTTAAGTGCCTCAGTATAGGTTTCGGTTCCTTTTTCTGACGACTACATATCGTTTTCGTATTTTTCTCTTTCAACCTATAAAGAAGAGAGTTGGGCATTAGCGTTATCAATTAACGTTTTATAACTCTATTTAGTAGCGACTCCTGTGTTTTTTATAAGATTATCAACTACCTCTTGCGCCTGTTGTGCGGCACTGTGAAGTTGATTTAATGTGTTGATTTCATCATTCAGCTATGCATCAGATTGGGCTTGTTGGTCTTTTGTAAGGGTTGTATTAGCTTGATTGACATCCGCCATTTTTGAGTCGTACTAGGCCTGTGCATTTTCTTTTTCTTTTTTTGTTTTTGCTTTGCTAATCTTTTGCCCGGCTATCCTAGCTTCATCTCGTGCTTTGTCTCTTAGCTTTTCGTCCTGCTCAATGAGTTTATCATAATCTTCTGGGGACAATACTTGTCCAGATGCTTCTTTATATTCTATTCCAGATGAAGCATAATTTTTGGTTTTTGTAATGTTTTCAGCTTCATGCTGAATTTTTTCAAGCTACTTATCCGCTTCTCTAGAATCAATATCTAATTCGACCTCTGCTTTTCTTGCTTTTACTTTTTCTAACCACTGATCCAGAGTATCTTCAGCCAATGTTGGGTCTGCCGACAACTACAATACTGCCTAGCGTCCTGCTTCGTCAGCGAATAAATCTAGGTTATCTCTTGCAACTTTGCCGATAAACAGTATACGTTCCCCTGGCGTTTGACCTTCAGGAACGTAGTCTTTAGCCATATCGGTAAACAGAGAACTTGCCTGAACGGAGGATATCTACATTCCTCCCATAAATTGGATCATCTGAGCGATATAAGCCGGAACTTTAGAGAACTGCTCTGGAGATAAGTCACCTGTTTGCGCCTAATTAATGATATCTTTAATAAGATACATTATTTTCGCATTTTTGATTCCCTTTAATTTCTATCCCCAATCACCAGTAAATCCAACAAGCTATGCGAATTTTCCTGATAATTCAGCCATGCTATCTGGGGTAAGTTCCCCAAGACTAAATTCTTGAATTGCGTTATTTAAAGTGTTAACAGAACTTGCAGTTTGTGCGATATTATCAGACAATGTTTCTGGTTCAGTTTCTGTCATGCCAAGAAGGCTACTAAATTTGTTTGTACGCTTCTTATTCGCTTCTCGCTTCGCATATTCGTCAAGACTCTTCTTAGCAGCTTGATCACTAGAGGTATCAATATAATTATTTACAGCCCCTCCGTGTTCATCTCTTATAGAAAGAATAGCATCAAGTTGCGTTTGATTTAAGCCTTTAGCGAAATCGGCAGACAATTTGCTCCCCTTGATTTGAGAAAGAACATCTTGTGCCTAATCAGCTTTTTGCTATGCTTTATAGACAAATTCACCCTTATCATTAGTGACAGGTTTTCCATCCTAATCAACAACAACATAACCAAGTTGCACTTCAATGTCTTTACGTAACGTCTCATCTGGGATAAGATATGTCAGAGCACTTTGGATTTTATCTTTGATTTGTTTTGCATTTAACTTTGATGTATCTAAATCAATTAAGTCATTCAACTGTTTAGCAAAATCTTTTTCGTCAATCCCATGACTTTCTGCCTATGCTATAGCAGTATTAAAAGACTTAATAAAACCATCTGATAACCAAGTTGATAAATCTCCAAACTCCGTATAGTCTAAGCTTGAGTAATCAATATTCTTTAAGACATTGTCAAGTAGATTTTGAATTTCCGGGGTATAGGTGTCATAATAGAAAGAAGTCTGGAATAAGGCATCTACATTAAGCCCTACTTTCTTGCTTGCCGCCTGTAGCTGTTTCTTGTATTGAGACAGTTGGGAAGCTTTCTCATTATAATTTTGCTGCGTCAGAATATCCGCCACGCTATTATCTTGCCTGATAGCGTATTGCAATTTCTTTAAGGCTTTTTCACTTGGAGCATTCCCCTACTTGTCATAGAAATAACCAGCTCCTTCTAATGATGAACCATCTGAATATAATCCTTGTTCTTTCGCTATTTGCATAAGTGCTTCTGTATAAGCGTCAGAAGCGTTCCCGCTATCGAATTGAAATGTCCCATTGTCATATATTTTTACATGATTGCCCATATGTGAGCCAACATACGGTTTAATAGCATCTAATTCCTATTGAGCGATCTAGATTTCAGGTTCAATCTACTTCTGTTTACTTTTCATTCCCTCTACAGAAGCGTCTATCTTGTCCTCTATCTATTCTTGTGTCTCAGATTTTTGAACATCTACAAGCCCTTGAATCTTTTTTGTTGCCTCTTCAGCATTATTTCCAAGGTTTACAATTGCATTCCCTTGAGCATCGGTCCCAGTAACAAGTTCTGGGAAAAGTGAAGCAAGCTATCTGTTTGTATCAAGAAACTCCTGATATTGCTCTTGAGTAAGAGATAAATTCTAAATCTTGTTGTTGCTGATTTTGACCCCACCAAGATTCTATTGATATTTCTAAAGAAGATTGTTGGCAGAAGTTTTCTTCTCATTGTATGACTCAATTGATTTCTGAATATCGGAAGCTGCCTAATCTCCGCGTTTCTGAATTTCAGACGGTAAGTTGTAAATAATCCCATTAAGAATAAGGTTAATTCCTGCTGATAAGAGTGCACTAATGCCAAAGTTTAAGACGCCTGACGCAAGCGAACCAAGAATATTAGCTCCAATCCCGCCAAGACCTTTTAACATTCCTTTCGCAACATTAGAATTAGTCTAACCTGATTCAGGAGTAGAAGCCTTTTGCTTATTAAAAATATCAAAAACGCTTACATTATTCGCAGCAAGCTGTTCATTTGCTGCCATTCCTTTGAAACTCTATGAAGTGCTATCAATTGCCACTTTGGCTTTTTTCTGGTTGGATGAAAAATCAAGCAATGCTTGCCCGAATGCAGACAATGTTCTCGTCCCGTCTGACAGTTGATTCCATTGGAATGCCCATCCTTTTCCGCTATTTAGGAAGCTTTTTGTCCCTATAGCAAGAGAAATAGCAGTTCCAAGTCCCCCAACACTTTTTGTGATAGCATTAACGAAATCAAGAATTTTCTATAGAATAGACATGACAAGCTTGACATCTCTAGTCTTCATAAAATTCGCAGAAATTTCCGTAATCTCATTCTTTATTCTATTAGCACGACCTTCAATAGAATCAAGATATTTCTCATTCTCGCTGAGAGCGGACCCCTCTGAGTTATTTGCGGACTCATTATAAGCATTTTCCAATACCTCTGGGTTTTGAAGAATAGAAGCGGCAATATTCGCCTGTTTCTTTCCTGCAATCAATTCAAGAAGTGCTGGAACTCTGTTAGTGCCTTTCTCTTTATCTGTCTTTACAAGATTTTCATATATTTTTGAAATATCTTTCAAGACATCAAAAGTGCTTCTATTATTGCCGTTTTCATCAAGAAGACTAATTCCCTTAAAGTTGTTAGAAGCATCTGCCGTGAGTTTTCTGATTTGAGCATCAAGCTTAGATTTTGTCTGAATGATATAGTCCGATGTATCTTCCCCTGACTACGCAAGTTGATTCTTAGCCTATTCAGTTCCTGCCAGTCTCATTGCAATCGTATTAAGCCCAGTCGCAGTCTTACCTGGGTTTTGAACGGTTGTGTTACCCGCAGTAATCAATGCAAGAGCCTGATCGATGTTATTGCCCTACGTTTTCAATGCCGATGCAGAATTCTGAAGAGCAGTAGCAAGTTCGGAAGTAGAAATACTCTGAGTATTACCAACTTGATTTAGCTTATCTACAATATCTGACTTAGCTATTTCTTTATACGCTTGAGAAGCTGATACCATAGCTTTAGTAGCGTCATCAATATTTTCGAACTCAGATACATTCTACAAAATACTCGTTTCCCTTGCGGATTTCTTAGCTTCCTCAAATGACTCGCCAAGTCTCATCCAATCAGCCGTTGACTGCTGTATCTAAAGGGCAGAGGTGCCGATTTGGTCGCCAATATCAAACGTTTCCTTTTGATACTTTTGAAGAGAAGCGACCGATTCATCTGAGACTTTTCGCATCTAGGTAAGAGCAGAATCAAGGTCTTTGACAGTCGAATAACACTGTTTCAGAACATCTACGATTTGATAAAATGATGAGAAAGAGAAGAGCTGGGCAACAAGGGATTTCATATTGTTTTGAATTTTTGTCCCAACACTAAGGCCCCCAAGCCCACGTTTCATCTGATCAATTTCCTGGGTATTGATATAGGCTTTGTCCTCATCATAAAACTTTCTGTTGTACGTCCCATTCTGCTGCATCTGTCTCATCCTGTTAAGACGAGCATCAATGTTCATGCCATTAGCATATTTCCCAGCAGTGTTGTTGGCTTGCCATTGTTCGACCTATCTGATATAATTTTCAAGTTCTCCGTTATTTACGCGCTTATTCTATGGCCGTTTCTTTTTAAAATCTTTTTCCCGTGCAGATTGTCTTAAATTCTTTCCGCCAATGACAATATTTTGTATATCATCATCGGTGATAGCCTATCCTCTGTCATACTTCTGTTGAAGTTCATCTAGTTTCTAAATAAGAGCATCTGCTTCTGCAATAATCTGTTGGAAACCGCTAACCATTGCTCCAGTATAATTATCGGTATTAATGCTTTCAAATTTTTGTTTTATCGATTTTGCCTAATCCCCAACTGCTTTCATATACGCAGCAGTCTTACTAAGATCAAGAGAACTAGAAAGCTGCTCGTTATTTCTTAATTTAAGATTATCAATATTAAGAACAGCCTGTTCGGATCTTGAAAGATTCTAATTATTCTCTTTTCGTGTAATAGCAAGCTGAAGAGCATTACCAAAATCATTATCAGTCATATCGAGGGCTGAAAAATACGGATTGTATTTAGCATATTCTGACTTTTGTAAAGCACTAAGATACTTACCCCTGGATACCTTCTCATCCAACGTATAATATTTTGGAGCTTCCGCAGATAATATCGCCGCATATGTCTTTGCTTTCTTACCATCATTTTTTTCTTGAGCGTCCTGATCCTAGTTCTTTTCTTTGTTTTTTCTCGGTCTTCCTCTTTTTCTCTTTGGACGACCGTTATCGTCAGGCGGAGTGTTGTCTGACGGAGCATTTTCTGCGTTTGCTTCCTATTTAGAAGCATCTGCGTTTTCTTTGCTTGCTTCAGCTGCGTCCTGCGTAGCATCAGCGTTTTGTTTTTCTGCCTATGCCTTTTGTTTTGCCGCTTCAGCCGCTTGACGCATACTCTATGTTTCAGCGTCAACAGCAGGAGATGTGTTGTTAAGTTTGTTAATGACTATTCCAATTTCTTGTGGAATATTTCCTTCAAACTACTTTAAGGCCTGTTTCTAAGCATTTTTATAGACTTCTTTTGGAATTGCGCGAGGTTTACCTTTCTGGTCTTCGTATGTAAGTTCGAATTGAGCCTGTGCTTCTTCCTGCGCGTGAATAATATCCTCTCTGAACTTGCCAATATCTTCGCTAAAATATCCTAACGACTCTTTGTTCTTATCGATCCTGTCAATATAGTCGTTAAGTTCTTTAACCCGATTGTTAAGAGCAGTGTTTTGCTTCGCAGCCTCTGAGATCTCAGAATTCTTAAGTAAGCGATTAGCATTTGCCTTTTCCTATAAAGTAAGTTGTTTCTTCTGTTTCTTTTTCGTTGGAGTAGGAGCAGAAGGTGTAGGTTCTCCCTATTGAGTATCTTCAGTTTTTTTCTAAACTTTCGGAGTGGTGTCCTATGCTGCTTGCCCAACCCCATTAATAGAATCCCTTAAATTATCTAAGTTTCCAGATGCATTCTAGCTCGGCTGTCGAATTTCCTGCTGTTCTGGGGGATTAAAGACATCCTTCATGCTCCGAAATCTTATTAAATTCATTTGTTTAAATTCAGATGTCCCACCACCAAGAAACTGATTCTGGAATTTCTTTCTTTCCTATTCTGGAAGCGACGTATATTTTGCCTTGACTTGTTCTGAAATCTTATTAAATTCATCTGTGTTACCATGAATTTTATGATACGCAAAAAGTTTCCCATAGGCGTTCGCAGGATTCTCACCCTTATCTATTTTTTGCTGCAATTCTTTCTACAATTCCTATAAGGAAGCTATTTTTGTTATCTTATCTTTTGGCTTTACTTGTTCTTTCTTTTTGGGCGGTTCTTCCTATTTCTATGGAGCGGGAGCAGGAGCATTCCCTTGAGACTTCTGTTCAGAAGTATCAGCACCCTATCCACCATTGTTATTTCCAGTATCTTTAAGTGCATTTGATGCCGACTCCGCTGCAGGAGCAATTCCACTTAGACTATTAATTACAGTGCTGACAACAGAGTCAACTCTAGAAGTAAGTGTCTTCCCTGTAGCCTCGTCTGCACCCTCAACGTGCTTACGACCTAAATATTCTGCCTCTGCTTTAACGCCACTCCTCAGATCAGACTTAAACTTAGAAATCTATTTCTTATCGGTAAGAGGTTTATAAGCTTTTTCAACTTCCTTGTAGATTTCATTGTACCATGCGGTATCATTCATGAAATCTGCATTTGCAAGCATTCGCCCAAGCGTTGTAGCGTTTCCTACCTTCTTCCCAGTATAATTTTTCTTGAACTCCTATACACGAGAAGAATTATCGTAAATCTGTCCATTTGCTTGAGGGGTAAGAATAATAGATTTCGAATTCGGAGTATTATATTCACCAGCCTGTACAGTAACAGGAACAGGGTTATTATTATGAGATGGCTGACCATTCAGTTGGGGTTGCCCACCTTGTGCCCCCTGTCCCGACTGGGCATTTGCCGCACCTTGCACTGATCCTGTCGCCTATTCCGCAGAGTTGCCAAGATTCCCAATAGCGGTATTTAAAGAATTAAGCCCGGATGCTGTCTTCCAGATATTATTCTGTTCATCATACTCCGTAGGAGAGTATTGTGTATGCACTTCCTTATACTTAGGAAGAGCGTTCTTTAAGGCTTGTTCAGGGGTAATTCCATTACTGATCTGCGATAAATATTCGTCATATGTGTCGGTTTCTGCTTGCGCCTGTGCAAGTGATATTGCGGAGCGATACTTGTTTTTCTTAACGATTCCCCAGGATGCCGCCTGTTCAGAATCCAGCATTTTAGCATCTTCTTCAATAAGGGACTGAATCTATTCGTTCTGTTTCAGAAATCTTTGAAAATCCCCATGCCTTAATTGCTTTGTCGTGTCAATTGGCTTCTCCTACTGTTGAGGAGCTGCGGGTTGTGGAGCAGGAGCAGGAGCGGGTGGATTCTCGTTCTAAGGCTGCTGTGGCTACGGAGGAGTGGGGCTTAATCCCTTTTCAATCTATTCCTTCGTTAGCCAACTTTTTGTGGTGGCATCGTACTAAGTCGGTGTAGCTTGCTAGAATCCAGTTTTGAATGCCTATATCGCCTTGTTCAAAGCAGCGGTTGATTCTTCGTTGTCCTATATAGACTGTTTATATGAAGCTTGCGCTGCTTCAATACCTTTACTTTGGGCGACGGTACTAGCTTGTGTAAAAGCCTCTTGCTGTTTCTAACTCCATTCGACATTAATCCCAGCTATACCTTTAGCAATTGAATCCTGGAACTCACTGCTTTTTTGAATAGCCTGAATCAATTGAGTGGCCGATAAATATTTATTTGCATTAGCTTTTGTACCGATTTTTGCTCCGTTTGGAAGAGCGGGTCCCACCAAATCATCGGAAATTGTATAATTCTGAACTGCCCACCATGAGTCATCTGCATCCCCAACCTATGGATGCCTTCTTGAATAAGCTTTTAAGTCATCTTTCGTCCAATATCTTCCACGGGCGTAAAGAAACTCATCATACATATCTTTATCATATCCATGTTTCTAGATATAATCTCTTTTGGCTTTCTCAGCAGCTTCATCTTGCCCAATCCCTGAAATACCAGCTTTTTCAGCCCTTTTTCTCGCAGTATCAGCTGCTTTATCTGCTTTATCTTGCAAAGATCTTTCTGCTTTTTCAAACTCTTCGTCTTGAACTTTTTGTAAATCCTTTCTTTTTGACTAAAGCTATGAATGATATGCCTAAATTGCTTCGTCCGTAGGAACAGCGTATCCATTCTATTTAAGCCAATCCAAATTTTGAAGCTTCCCGTTTACATATCTACCAGGGCGTTCACCTAAATGTTTTTGTCTCCACTCCTATGCTGTTATAGGGGGAAAAGTATCTGGATGTTCTTTTGATAATTCCTCTTCTCTTATTCCGTCGTTATACCATGACTCATATGCTTGAAGCCACTCCAACTCCTACGCACTTTTTTGACGCTGTTCTTCTTTTGTAAGTTTTCTTTCTTTGTTTTTCGGCGGAGTAGCCACTTTTTTTTGTTGCCTCTAAAGATCTTTTTGATTTCTATCCTATTGTCTTTTTAATGAATCACTAAGCTATCTGTCACTCTTTATTTGTGCTTCTGATAAAGTAAGATTGGTAGCAGCGGAATCAAGAATTTTACTGTTTAACGCTAAAAACCTCTATTTTTGTTTTCTGCTTGTTCTTCCCGTGTCTAGATCGACAGGCTCAAGTTCAGGTTTCTATGGAAAATCAGCATCTTTTTTATTCCTTATTTCATTTAATTGTTTTCTAAGTTCTTTTGTATTATCGACCGTAAGTCTTCCTTCGGTCTGTTGCTATTCTCGTAGAGCCTACTGGTTTTCTATAAACTCATCGTCCTAGAAGATATTTCCAGACTTTGTTTTACTTCTATATACCTTATTCGAAGCAATTGTACTAAGAAGCATCCCATTAGCTACCTTGGCTAATTCGGGGGAAACTTCTATCCTTGTAAGCTTTGAAGTATCTGCCCCAGGCATTATCATCACGCCACCCTCAGGCTGATCCACTCCAAATGCGGTATTCCCAGAAGTAATGCTATTAGCAGAACTTATCGCTCCGATATTCAGTTTCCGATAAAAGCTATTGATAGGAAGTTCCCCGTCAACTGGATGTAAAGCGATATTGTTAACTAACGCCGTCATTTGTGCATCGCTTAACTTGAAAGTCTTGATCCATTTGTCAAGTTCGGGCGGGAGATCTTTTGTTTTTAAGCCCCCATTAGCGGATGCGGCTTTCTATACCGCTTTATTGAAAACAGGGGTAAACTATCCTAAAAAACTGTCAGAAATTGAACTTACATCAAGTGTGGGAATCTTTTTAGAATCTAAATCAATAATTGAGATACTGCGATAATCTCCCTATTGGCCACCTTCGTAGGCATAAAGATCATTAGTTGCTAATCGCCCAGTACCAAAAGCACTATCGACAACTTGCCCCGATTTATTATCGCCTATATAAACAGGGTTTGTCATCTTTTTTGTCTTATCTATCAGTTTTTCGAATACTTTGTCATACTAAGTTGTAAGGTCATATACCTTTTCAACTCCATTTTCCATAAACCTAGGATATCTTCTTCTGTCTTTTTTCTCCGGGTCATTAGGAATCGACTTCGCAATTGCAACAATATTTTCACGAGTTAATGTTCCCTATGACCTATCTATATATTTTTGTGTAAGTTCTTCTTTACTGAGCCTTTTCCCAGTAAATGAATCTACATAAGACGGATTGAAACCTCTTTCAATATAGCTGTCAATAAGACCACCCTAGTTATCTTTTCCGTAGAACCATACTCTTTTATCCCCGGGAGTTTTGACTTTATATTTGTCCCTAAGTTTAAAGTTTGCTTCACCTAAAGCCTATATCTAACCAAGCTGCTGATTTATTTGGGCTTTTATTTCATTCTGCGCCTGTTTGTCAGTCTACTTCCCCAACGCCAAAATTTTTTTCTAGGCGTTATCAACCATTTTTGCCAACTCAGTATCAGACGCTTGTATTGCTTGGCGCATTCCTTTTCTGAAATATTCCGAATCTGGCTTCACTTTTGCATTGATTGGTTTTGCAAATCCTTTATTAAAGAAGTCTTTAAGTTGTTCAAGCCCCTATAATTTAACTGTAGTCTGTTGGTTCAATTGACTCGCAGCATTTTGAATTTCCGCCAAAACAGCATTTGCCGCATCGCTAAATGAATTACCTGTCTTGCCCGCATTTATATGTCCATTTTCGTTCGCCATATTAACTCCTTATTCTCGCTACAATTTTTTGCATTTTCGCCAAAAGTTTCATCTACATAGCGTTAACTTCAATTTGATAGTCATTATTAATTTTATCAATATATTCATTGATTACTGGCTATTGATTTTTGTCTATATATGTTGCCGGAGGTTCCGAATGTGGCGGAATAAAAAAATTACCGTCAACCGAAGGAAATCCGTGGTTTCCTTGAACAAAGGCATTATAATAGATTGCTGTTTCATTCCTTATTTTCCAATGTCTTGTATCAGTATAATGGCGTTTGGATGAAAATGGGCCATATTGTATTTCCCATTTATTATTTGTGTTGAATATCTTTACATCGTCTTTTAATGACATAGATGGATCGTATATCCTATCCGTGTAAGCATCATAGAAATTATCAACCGCATTATCAGCAATTCTTTCTAACTATTTCCCAATTAAAGTATTGTATTTTTCATTTAATGACTGAATAATCTTTGATTCTAATCTATCGTGCTATTGAACGATGGCTTTAACATCATTCACGGCTTTAATTAGTTTATCCATCTTTCGTCTTATAGATATTTTTATTACCATTCCAACTCCTCCCTTCCTATAAGAGAAGAGTTACCTTCCCTTATTTATTTATAAGATTATTTTTTATCTGATTTAATAATTCGGGGTTATTATCAATCTCTTTTACAAGCTACTCAAGAAATGCTGCAAATCTATTCTCAACGCCAAGAAGAATAGACTGCGTACTCCGATGATTTTGAATAAAATCATCTCTTACATCTCTGCATACTTCTCGATATTCATCCACATCCAAAGGTTTAACGGAATCAAACAATTCAATTACATTATTTTCTTTAAGTTGATTATATAAATTAAGCCCTTCTTTATAATTAGCATCTATATCAGTATATAACTTAATTAATGAAATAAAATAAAACATCTTGTATGCAACAGTATTAACATTGACTATTCCATTGTTATCATCATAATTTGTTGATTTTACAATAGATCTCGCAGATATTTCCTTCTATTCAAGAGGAATATAATTTCTGACAATATGCCTTCTTAAAAAACTTTGCTTTTCTGCCTCAGATTGAATATTTTTATATTCACTAATAAATTCTTCAAATTTCATAGTCTTTGCTCCTTAACCATTTTTATGTATGCTCTTCCTAATAAATAAGCGTCGGCTTCATTATCATCAATCGGTTCTCTGTCGAATGTTTTACGAAAAATCTATTTTGACCATTCTTTTAATTCCTATCTATGCCGCGGTTTCTGCCCAGACGCAGAATATTTACGCCAAACAGAAGGCCTTAAAGAAACAAATTTAATCCCATGCTCAGTACAGTAACCATAGACCGCCCCAAGAAGCATGGAAAGCATCCGCTGGGTCATAGCATTTCTCGGTACAACAGTATCCTATACCACAATAACATCAGGGCAGAAGAGTTTAATCTTTCCATAGATATCTTTTACCATGTAGTAAACACGCTCATTCATTTTCCCTTCTTCTTTGATAACCCCACTCTGAATATACTTTTCGCCCTCATGTAGGGCATACCCCGTAGCAGTCGTGGAAGTGTCAAGACTTAAAATTCTATTCATACTTCCACCTCCTTAATTAATTCATATGTGATTTCAAGCGGGATCACCGCAAGTTCGATATCTTTTGTGACTTCTTGCCTGTAATAGGAGAGTAGATCCTGCGCCAACGCTCTGTTTCTTGTTTTTGCTGCTTGTGTAATGTCCGGCGTGATAAACCACAGTTGCTTTTTGCGACCCAGGTATCTCGCCTGTCCGTCCTACCCAATGTAAGCAATAACATATCTTCTTAACTGTTTTTCAAGTACCTTTTCCATTCTCATCTACCTCGTATGTTAATTCATGCCGGCACCATAAATCATATAGATTCTTCGTGTCCTACCTATTAAATATAAACACTAATATAGGTTTGCCAGTTTTATAATCTTTTGAAGGATATATATCCAACAGCTATGCGCCATTATTAAGGTACGCAACGCTCTGAAGAATATTCACAATTCTCACAACTTTACTTGGGATATAATACTTCCCAGTAACGTCACTATGTACATAATCATCTTTATTCATGTTAACTCCTGTATCCCGAAAAAGGGGGTTAACCCAGTGAATGTGAGTTAACCCCCTATATTTGTTTCCAATTATTGAATCACATTCACAATTAATGTCTTTTCTTCTTATTATAATGCATCACACGGTTCATCTGATTATTCATTTGAGCCGGAGCCGTTTTGATGTCTTCTTTAGTTTGCTCTTTAACCTCTTCCTGCGGGAAAGAAGCGGGCTGAATATCCTTTACATCAACAACTTCTGCTTTGATTTCAGGATTTTCTGGTTCCGATTGCACTTCAACTTCGGTTTTCTTTCCAAGAACGTCGTTCACCCATTCCTGAATGTGTGGTTCAAATGTATCGAGTTCTGAAAGATCACAAGCGTAAAGGCGTTCACGAGCCTCATCTTTGGAGATGCTTCCAGTACGTGCCTGAGCCGCAGCATTATAGATGTTACGGCAGTTAAGAGAATCGAACCCCATCATCCATGTCGGAAGACCTTTATATTCTGAACAATGCGGGCAATAATCGTAGATTTTCCCACATACCATACATTTTCTCGGATGTTTCATAGTTTACCTCCTCATTTGATGAAGAGGTTTCCCTCTTCTTATTTATATAGAAAGTGAGAGAGTGCCGAAACACTCTCTCAGTAATCTGAATTCTGGAGTTGCACCAAGTCGATTATTGTTTCTGGTGTCTCGGTCATTCAGTAAAATCAACATAATTGTCATTTGGGTCATCGTAATTTATCATGCCAGGTTTTAATATATCGCCATTTTGATAAGTTTCCATAGAAAACGGAATATTAATACCCAATTTGTTTCTGCGATTATTAATATATTCTTCTAACTGTTCGGGTGTATTATTCACTGTCCCGTACAGATTATGGAATGATCCAATTTTAGAAGAGTAGTGGCAATCCTCGCATAATGTAATTCCATTTTTCTCGTCAAATCTCAGCTATGGATTGGAAGAAAAATTATAAATGTGATGAGCGTTCTTGATGATTCCTTTATTCCGTCCGCAACATTGGCAAGTAAACCAATCCTTCTCATAGACTTTTTTACGCCAATCACGATATTGTTTTGTCCCCCGCAAACGAATGTTTTCTGGGGTCTTCCCACCTTGCCAGTTCGGGGATAATTCCCCTAGCATATGCACACCATCTCCACAAGACTTCTGCCTACCGTCTTTAAGAGCCACAGCATATGCAGAAATTTCCCTACCGCACGAGCATTTACAAATCCAATACGTTTGATGATTTGTTTCTGGGAGATTTTTGTTTCTTTCTTCGTCTAACTTGATAACAGTTAATTCTCCAACCATTCTCCAAGACTTACTCCGTTTGCTCTTGCATATTGCCCAGCAATATCGCTACCAATATCTGGAGACCAGTTTCTATCACTAATACCTCCGCGCCAATTGCCATTGTCTTTCCCAATTTTGTGAACTCCATTGCTACAATGGGTCTGTCCCCCTTTAAGTAAACGATAAGCGTCCGTAGAAATTATATTCCCACACGAGCATTTACAAATCCATTTCATCTTGCCACAACTATTCGATGATTTATTATTCGTATCTTCCTTGATAACCGTAAGATCTCCAAATGTTTCCCCCTGTTAAATCAATATAAGTCCTTCCATGCGGATAACACTGTGGGCATGTAATATGCGCGGATCTAGGACTTACGATTACAGCAGGAGACCTCTCAAAACTATCATGTTCTGGATTGTTGCAATGGAAATAAAATTTTTGTTCGGTCATTCTTGCCAACCTCAAACGGAGTGACTGGATTCTTGTTATAGTCCCACATATCAAGTATATCCTGTCTTTCATTCTATTTTGCCCAATCCCCAAGACTCTGTTTATCACGTGCCATAAGTAAACCTCCTTTTTATTTGGATACGTATGAAGGGGAAGGCATTAAAACTCTTCCCCTTCAACTTCACATTACTTATAACACATTAATATAGGATTGTCAAGATTCTATACAATAATTATTCCGCATCCTCTGTATCATCTTCCGCCCAGTAGAACTCGTAGAGTACTTTTTCATCAGAGCAAAGGGAAATTTGTAAATCCCCGGTATAATCTAGTGTGCTCTAAGTTTGAAGTTCAAAGTTAACCTCAGGAGACGGCTGGAAGGACGGCAGTACCAGATATCCAGCTCTCAGAGTATCCGGGGAGCAGGTATCGATAGCCAGAACCTTCAGAACCAGTCTGATGGTAGCCGGGAACTTATCCGCACGGTTACGAAGAACGATAGCAGAATCAGCCTTTGCAGTACGAGAGTACTCGATGATATACTTCTTCTCAACACCGCTCTTTGCCGGAAGGGTAACAGTACCAGCTGCAGTATCAACGGTGCAAGAAGCAGTAACATCGTCACCCATAGTACCATTCTTCAGCAGCTCGTGAACCTTTGCGGAACCCTCAACAATGCCAGTGGTCTTGACGACTTCGCCAGACTTACCAGTGTGAATTCCAACAAACGCATCGTCTTCCTTCAGCTTCTGAATACCTTCACCAGACTGAGAACCGATGACGTTCAGGTTAACCATTGCGTTCGTTGCGGTAAAGGTACCACTCTTACCCTGCCAGAACTTCTTTACAAGGTTGCCCTGTGCGTCTCTAGCCTACTTGGAATCAGCAGAAATCTGAACCTGACCATTCTGAAGCTCGGTCAGGACATACAGAAGCTTGGTATCAGCAACATCAGTAGCAACACCATACTGAATACGATCAACAACAACATTATCCAGTGTAAAAGCCATTGTGTTTTCCTCCTTTATTAAAATAATGTAATATATGAATTAGGACTCATTTTTTAGAGTCTAAATCCCTCATAAAATTAAACTCATCTTTATTAATCTTAGATGTATCAATAAATCCAGAATAACTACCCTTTAACAAAGCAGTGGAAGTTTCATAAACTTGCAATCTCTGAACAGAGTCCATAAACTGGACTATCCCTACCTACTTAAGCTATTCCAGTTTATATTTAAAACCCGGATGATTGATACATGATGAAATCAATGGAAGAAGAGTTGAAGAATTGGTATCATTTTTATGTTTTTTAAGATTTTCCTAATCTTCCCAGATAATTGACTCTTTTGTGGCGCGGCCTCTAGCCTTTTCCACTTTAGGAAAAATATTAAACATAGTTTTAATATACTAAGACATTAATTTATAATCCTTTTCGGACACTTCAATGTCATTATCCTTGTCGTAAAGAGTAACGACTTTCTTTTCAACTGGATTCCCTTCCTAATCTTGCGATTGTTCATTGACCCAATAAGCCTATAGCTTGGAAAAATCTAAATCCCCAAAAAGCAGTTTGGAAGACTAATGATCGATTGTTTTATAAAGCATAAGAAATAATTCGTAATCACTTATTTTATTCCAATCAATATTCGCTTTCCATAAAGCCAATCTATACGTTGTCGGATTACCTATAAAGATATACAACATATTATAAAAATCCTATTCTCCAAGCTATAAAATATCCCCTATTTTTGGCTCATAGACGGTAACTTTGTCATTTACCTTAAAAGGATATCCAAAATACATTTTAAGACGGTCGAATTTTGGCATATCATTCACCAGTATTATTTACAACTCTAGTAACGCCATTTACCGTCTTCGCAAGAGAGTTTGGCATTTTCCCCTCAAAAACTAAAAGTCTTTGAGCATATTTTTTATCCACCGTTGAAGGTTCGTTCCTTACAAGATGTACTTGCGTCCCGAAATAGTTTGTCCAGTTGAAATCTTGAGTGATTCTCGCAGCCAGTAGGTCATGGCGGGGAACACCAGTAGTTTCTTCGATAATGGTTTGCTCGTTAGATATGACAAAGAACATAATCTGGGCATATTTCAATGTCGTATTTACCTGAGGTATTTCTGTAAACCTTGTCTCAAAACATACAAAATTTTCCACCTTACTCTGATCCGGTGGAATCATATAATAAGGAAAGATATTGACCCCGATATAGTCGCTTGCCTATGCTTCAGAATCCTATAATTCCTTATTATTAAGAAGATAGATAAGAATATCATCCTTAATCAATTTCTTCTTAATCTGCTCCTTAAATCTTATATCGTCACTGTCAGGCACATGCTTGAGAGCGAGAAGTTCTTTTTTCTGTTCCTATGTTAACTGCATACTTTATCCCCCCTACTTATAATGCCTGAATCAGAAGTTTTATTGAAGCGGTCTTACCGTTTGAATTGCATTTGACCAAGATAGTCTTGCCAATATATGTGTCGTCACCCATGAATTTTACTCTTACAGAGTTCGAATTATTTGTATCAGAGAAAGACAGGAGAGCAGTAGCATCCTATCCGTCAATCGTATATTCCCATGAATCAGGAACATCACCATTCGGGAACTCAGCCTTAATTGTCTTGTATGACCCGCCGATTTTTATCTAGTTGTTTTTTCCACTAGCAGTTAAAACTCCCTAAATCATTTCTTCCGCTACAGGAATATGGGCATCAATTGCATCCGCCCACATACCAGTAACATTCCCATCTTCGTCACGTTCAATGACATCCGAATGCGGGTTGAACAAATCCTGAGTAAGCATAATTCTTGCGATCCCGTTTGGCATAACACGATTCAATTTTGATACTTTCCAGACACGAGGAACAGCAACATCTGTATGAAGCCACGCATCAATGATAATGCGGTGATTATATGACAAAGTCTCAGTCACATCATTTAGTGGCACACAGAATTTCTGCATGTCATTACCAGTCTATATAATAGTTCCTGCATTCAATCCATTATTGTATGAATTCTGGCTTCTCATCGCTCCAGGCATTTCATACCTTTTATCATGATCAACCCACTGAAAGAGATAATCACATCTGAGAAGTTCAAATGTCGGGAACTGATTCTGGTCATAATTCGCCTTATCGGCGACTAACCATCGGTTATATCTGCCACGTTCATCCATTACATCACAATAAAGCCCGATTGGATAAAGCGTTTTATAACGCTTCCCAAAAACTTCATCATAATATGGAACATCCATGTCATAACCAGGCTGGAGTTGAAGCCAATAAGTCACAGGGTCCTTTTCGTATGATTGAGATCCATGCCGGATGAATTTTATCTTTACTGGAATCTTATTCTCATCTTGAGAAGAATGGAGATCATCCAGTTTATGACGTTCGTCACTCTTATCATGAGAATCGTCATATAGATATGCAATCTGAGAATCAATATCTCTGTCCCATGTCTATTTGATAATCATATCCGCATTTTTCTTCAGCACACGTCCCATAGAATCTCCTGCATTAAACAGGCTTCTGTAATCAGAAAGGGTCATCGGAATCACCCCCTATCTGAATCAATGTATTTATTGTGGATTGCCCCACGATCACGAATCAATTTACGCATAGCAATCTTATATTCAGAAAGCATTTCCTTCATCGTTTGAAGCTGCATTGCCTGAGAATAATATTTGCTATCTGTATTGGAGAATACTTGAAGTGTATTCACAATCGAACTTACTTGTGGCTCAAGCCACTGCACAACCATGCCATACGAAAGTAACTCCTCTACAAAGTCTTGGTCTGAGGCATCATCCAATGGATTTGACATCGTAAACTCTATCTATTCCATACCATCGTCTAAATTGATGCTTGAGAATAAACGTCTGACATATGGGCGGGAGACAGTAGACCTCATCCACCCACCCATCATATCTTTTGCGATGTTTTCATCCATTCCCGCAAGTCTGGGATCTGTAATCTTAAGTAAAAATCTTGAATAGATATTTTCATAATCAGAGGTCATTTATTGCCTCCTTTTTATTACTCACCCTGTGCAAGCAGAGCCATATCAGTGCCAAAAAGTTCGTCAAGAGCGTTAATTTTCTTAACACTGTCGAGTCTTCCATCACTTACAGCCGTGGCAGCGATAGTCTTCATCGATTCAAAAGCTCCTTTTGGGAGTCCTTTAATCGTATCAATCATCTCATTCACAGGCATAGATAGAATCCTATCAAGTTCAGTAATGGTAAAATTATCATCATAGAACTTCTTGACGACTTGGAATTCATTGATAAAATCTTCGTCCTCAATCAAGAACATCGGGCCAAAGACGAACGGAGACTTCACACGGACGGCTGAAACAAGATCACGGTATTCTACCTATGTCTCATCCCCATAATTCGTCCAGGAATAAAGCATCTTCGTCTTTTCACCTTCCATATAGAGCGATCCCTGCGTGATAGACCGACATTTGATTCCATCAGCCTGATCAAACACCTTCTTCTGTACGGGAGCAACAGGCTCTGTTTTCTTCTCAACTTTGTGTGTCTCAGTAACCTTCGGGGTTGGTTTTCTTGTTGGGGTCTTTCTAGCAGTTGTTGACATGATTATTCTCCTTTACAATTACGCAATAGTCCACTGACCAAAGTAACGGCCAAGAACAACACCGATACCGAAGGATCTCTGAACCTCATACTTACCGATATCATCGATACGTCCTGCGGCTTCACCCTTCTCAGTGATTTCGTCAATCTCGGTTTCACCCTGATCAACCATCTTGATAAACTTATCAGACTGGTTAGCCGGAAGAATCCACAGCTTGGTGGAATCAACAAGCTTCTTAGTAACGTCATTAAGAGCAAATCTCTGCGGAATCTCCATCAGAAGAGTTCCCTCATAATCGCCCATACGTCCAGAATGAGAAACATCGCCCTTGAGCTGGTCATCGCGCCAATCAACATCAGACAGAGCATTCAGCTTCTTAAGAGCAGTCTTCGTTCCAACGATAACAGCAGAACCGTTAGCGATAGAAACATTCTCGATGATTTCATCGAACTTATCCTTGGTAGCGGTGCCAAGAGTACCAGTTCCAACGAATCCATCCTGTACAGGAAGCTTTGAAGCAGCAGACAGCATAGCGGCATAAGTCTCGTTCTGAATCTTATACTGGAAAGCAGTGGCAATTGCATTAACAAGCTTTGCAAAATCCTCACGACCAAGCAGATACATATTCAGGTCGATTCCGACAGCAGCACCATACTTACGGGTGCCGATAGTGAATTCCTTATGTCCGCCAAGTCTCTGAAGCATGAAATCATGATGAGAATTTCCAACTTCTGCAATAGACAGGATATTGTCATGCTGTGCGACATTGAACTGGATCTCATCGCCAGCCACGATATTCCGGCGGTCAACAAGGGTATTGAAGAACTCGTTGTTCTGGAAACCAGTTTCGATAACCATATCAACGGTCTCTTCAATAACGTCAAAATACTCACGAGAATGATCACGGATAGCTCTCTTAATATCTCTGTGAGACGGATTCTCTCCAAGCCCGAAGATCTTTCTTGTTACAGCACGAAGCTTTTCCTCGGCTTCAGCCTTGGAAACAATTCTCTTCGACTATGCATCATAAATCTCGTTGCCAAGAGCAAGATCAAACATCAGATTCTTAATTCCGTCATAGTTAGTCTTTGCTTCAGCAAAAACGTCATTTACATGATTAGAAAATGTAAGCAGTCTCATTGTTCTTTACCTCCTTCCTTTTAAGATTAAGCCGTAGCTACAGCAAGCTTCTTACCCTTAATGGTGACAGTCTTGCCAACTTCCGGGGTGCCATCAAAACCTTCAGCGGACTCCTCAACAATATCTCCGATGATAAGAGCATATCCCTTAACAACATCGCCAGCGGCATTGTAGAAGTTCTTCAGGTCTGCAAGGTCAGCTGGGGTAGTGTACGGAAGGATAGGAGAGTTGTACAGATACAGGGTCTCCTTTGCCGGATCAACAGCAGTAACCTCGACATAATAGTTCCCATCAGCCGCCTGTGCACGGATAATTCCCTTAAACGCAGTCGGAGCGGCAGCTTCCTTATAATTGTCAAATCCATTCCAATCACCACGACCAACAAAAGCACCATTATCAGTATCAGTGGTCAGAGTGATGTTGTAAATATGCGGGCTTCCTGCGGACGCAGCAATCTTGGTCGGGAAGCTATACGCATGCTTATCAATATTCATCTTGTAAGCCATTACTCAATTCTCCTTTCTAAAATATTTATTATTTATTATCTGAAAACAGTGAACCGTAACGACCTTCTCCCTGTTTGGCATTGGTCGGAAGCGGCTTACGCATAACATGTCCAGCCTTCTCCTCAGAAGCAAAATTCTTATGAGACTTTGCATAATTCAGCAGAATCTCATCAGCTTTATTCTTAACTTCATCAACAGAAAGGTCGAAATGCTCCTCCTGTTTCTTAAGAGCAGAAAACTCTTCAGTATCTGCAACATTTGAATAATCCTCGGAATTGAGGATCTTCATCTTTTCAGGCTCGGCTTCATACTTGCTGAGTTTCTCAGACTTCTCATTAAGTTCATTCTTTACCGACTCAAGTTCAGCATTAGCGGCCTCAAGGTTCGCAGTAGCCTCATCAAAGCTCTTCTTTGTCTCCTCGAAATTCTTCTTTGCGTCGTTAAGAGCCTGTTCCTCTTCATCGGTTACGTAGATTGCGTGAACCGCAACTCTATCGCCGACGAGAGAGTAGTTGTCATTCTCTACCTCATAATTTTGTCTGTACGCAGTGCCATCCCAATCCTGCATGACAACAATCTTGCTTTCCGGGTATACGCTGCACCAGTACCAGGTATTGTCTGCTTCTGAATATGTATTATTCACAAGCCTTGAAATCGCCCCCTGAATATCACTCAGAGAAAGTTCAAAAGTCTTGCCGTTTACCTGAAAGCTGATTCCACTAACAGGAGTTTCCGGCTTGTTATTATCCTTACCATCCATCAGTCCTTTATCCTCCTTTCCGTTAGTGTTAGGGTCAGTTGGTACTGACTATTTATGATTAAGGGCAAGATCAATTCCCTTATCATCTTTATTAAATTTGATAGAATTATTTTCTACACTGAAGTCTTCAAGCTGAAGAACAGCACCTTCCATTCCTTCCTTGACTTCTTTCCCGTTCTTTGGGTTGACTCCAAGACAGGTCCCACCAAGAACCTAAACATCGTCAATATTCAGCATTTTATTTTTTGCATCATAAGACATTTTATTAATGCAAAGCTATGCGGAAACTTTAGTCTTACCATTCTTGCGTTCAATAATCTAGGCAGTATGGGTGTATTCCCTCGGAATTGCAACTTTCGCAAAAACATATTTGCGATCTGGATGCTCGCCATCTTCCTTTAATTCCGGTGGGTCAGCAGTAAATGCTCCGACTTGACGCTCATCATATACGATATTTCCATCCTAATCTTCATGAAAAGCGTGAGAAGTAAAGTCCTCTACGCCATCAATTTCACAAAAATCTGCAAGAAGTGGCTTATATGCAATAGAAGAAAGGCAGTTTTTTGCCGCCTCCTCTGTTAGATTAGAACCATTTCGGTTTTTTCCCGTATGCATAAGTTTGACATATCCATACAGAGTATGCTCGTCAGATTCTGTATTTTCGAAAACCGCGGGGACATGAACACAAAGCTGAAATCCAGCTTTTTCAGAATCAAATGTAGAAAATTTATTCTAGCTACAAAGAGCCACTAAATCCTAGAGAGTAAGAATCCTCTTCACGGTGACATTCTCCTTCCTGACGGAATCAGAATCTCAAAATATCCGTATAGGAGACATCTTGCATCCCGTCAAAATTTAATTTATTATTGTTAATAAAATACCAATAACCGTCTTCAAATGTAATAAGCTTAAGGTCTTCATTGAGAAGTTCATTAGCAGTATCCGCATTATCTGTTACGATAAAAAGATTCTTTTTCGTCATTTCGCATTATCCCTCTTATCTTTGCTTGCTTCACCGTCATCTGTTATCTATGTGCTAGATGGTCTTCCCCCTGTAATAGAATCTGTGTCAACATCCGCACTCCTTGTATAGGAAGACTGGAGTGGAGTAAATTTAGTGCTGACTTGCAAGCAATTCTCTTCAAGGAAATTCATCGCCATTGTATCTTTCTCGGAATATCCAAACAGGGTATTAATGGCAAGTTTATTTGGAAGCCCGAACTGACTCGACTTGAGAAGAGCATCTCTTAACTTATCTCTCGTATAGATGCTTATCTCAAAGAATTTCACCTTTGCGGGGTTATTCATCTTATACGAAAGCATACGATTCACCCAAGCCTAAGTCTGTGGCAACAGGAGAGAAACGGCAAATTCAGTATCAGACGCAATCGCGGCAGTAAAAGCTGTTGTCCCAGAGATAGAAGCAGCATTAAGAATCTGCGCTCCGCCGGAAGTATTGAATACACTTTCAGTAGCTTTCTATACCTTGTTTGTATCATCCGCCTGGTCTTGATTGAACTCGATAGACTTGAGTTCCCCAGGAACCATCGCAACATCAGCCCACTCAGGAATCTCATTCTGAAGTTTATCGTAATAATCCAAAGCAAGGTCTGGATCAACCGCCCAATCATTAACATCTTTCGACCCTGTGATGGTTTTAAGTTCGAACCAGAGAAGCTTGTAAATCTGCGACTCATCTGCCACCGCCTGAATATCTTTCAGATCCTCAAGATTGATAATCTCATTAAAAAGCCCTGAGAACGGGGGCACTACGGTCTGCCAATCCTATGCCCTTGCTTTCAAGCAAACAGAGTATTCTTCCGGGAAGTCCTGCCACCTATTGTTGGTGGTATCATTCTCATATGTGTTATACATAGATTGGAATGGCTCACCCCAGTATTCGAGAACGTCCTGTCTATTTCTGAAATAGGAGAAGTCGAAAGCGAATGAAAAGTCTCCTGTCCCATAAACGCCAGAAATTTTACAAAAATCCGGGTCCAACGGGAGAATAAAGAAGTCGGTATCATCCCAGTACAGGCAACCATAGAATACATCCTACCTATAACAAGTGAGATATATTTTAAGGAACTCATACTGAAGGTTCATTTGATCTAGATAAGTCAAAGTCGTATAGAACTGTTTTGTGACCTTCTTCGCATCCTGTTTATTTTTTGTGAAATCATATGTAGGAATAACCGACCTTGCTTTTAGGTCAAACATATTGGCATAATAGTTAATGATTCTATAATAACTATGAGAACGGTAGTACAGATATCTCGAAAGATTTCTTAACTGCTTTTCACTGGAACTTATATTTCTCAGATAAGTTCTGAGATCCTCTTTTGAGAATGTATTAATAGTTCTTTCTTTTCTACTTTTCGTAATATCAGTAAGCCGTTTCAAAGCATTTTTCATAGAATCAAAATTCTATTGTTTCTTTGAATAATTCGCATACCATTTGCGAAGTTCCGCAGAAGTAGGCTGTTTCTTAGTAGGTGCAGTTGACACCTTATCACTATTTTGTGGCATTCATGCACCTCCTTAAAATGATTTATAAACTCTTGCTTTCCTTATCGGAAAGTAACTGATAAGTTTGTCGTGTGACTCTTTAGGTCGTAGCTTAAGTTCAAGCTGAGTCGCACACCAATAATTATACGATAATGAACTGTAGCGATCCTTGCGCATTCCAGAACTCTAATAAACTTTAATATTGCCATTCTTTACCTAGTGGTTGAGTTTTATGAGTTCATACTCTGTCATAGTTGTCTGAGCGTAAGGTTTCTTTAACAATGCTTGTTCCGTTGGGGTCAGCTTTGCATATCCTTTAAGCTTATCTTTGAGTGGCTCATCCGCATCATCCTAAGATATAAGAAAGCTAATCCGTCCATTTAATATAGCATTACGGAGCAAAATAGTAATATCATTGTTAAATGAAGCGGTTGCTTTTACACTCCAAATAACCTTGTTAGCCCCCTATACACGACATCTCTCAGCCATATCTGGATCATTAGCACAAGTCATAGCTTGATAGGTTTCCCCAGTCGATGGGTCATATTGATCACGACATAAAAAGTCATAGACACCTAAACCGATACCGTTGGTATCTATAACTAAATCAGTACATTTATATTTATAAAAATATCTCATCACAATTAAGCCAAGCTAGTCAGTTGTTAACCCCTCGAATGTATCAGCATAAACGATATTTGAATGATAACTCGTATTAGTAGATGGTGTAAGATCGTTAATGAATAATGCTGAGGCATCATTTTTTTTAGACTTTGATGATTTCATTAAAGCTACATCAAGAGATAATACCCTTTTCCCTTTTGAATGAGGCTATGGCACTTTTCTATTATCATTATAATATTTCAATGGAAGAAAAGAACTCTTCAATACCCGTCTATTATTGAAATCATCAAAATGAAATAAATTATCTCCAACATCACCTATCCAGGTGCATTCCATCTACATCGACTGCAATAAATCATTCCAATCCGGCTAGCTCATCTCATCCTGCACTTGTTCTTTCATAAGCAAGCCCTCCATAATAGATAACTGATATGGAAGCCCGCAGATAAAATATTTCTTTGTATCATCGAAAAAATTCTTAGTATATCCAATAGCCTTTTCATATGCCCAAGATGACTTAAACCACGCAGAACTCATATAAATTTCCTTATTGCGTTCCTTTAAATGAGTATATTCTGGGTTATTCAAATATCCAGGTTCACGAGGGCTTGTCAGAAACTTTCGAAGAACTGTGTTCAATATCTTCTAATCTATCATGCGAAACTCATCCGCTATAAGAATATTTGCTCTTGCGGAACGAGAGTTCTAAGTGCTTGTGCGAGTTTTAATCCATGAATTTCCTCGAAAATAAATTGATGCGTCATTCTGCCCAATTTTACAAGACTATATTTCATTACATAGGAATGGTGATTTCGGCATAAATTCATCTTGTATCTTTAACAGCAATTCATTCGCTTGTTTCAACGTACCGCTTACTACAATTATCTTTGTCCCCGGATATAAGATACATCTCACGACACAAAACAACGCAGTTATCATCGTTTTCCCCTGGCCGCGCGCCGCCAAGTACATAATAAAGTTGTAGTGCATCATTGCCCAAAGAAGAATCTTTTGAAACAATTTCAACTTAAAAGTTCCATCTGGGAATAATACTTCAGAAACGAATCGATGAGGATTTTCACGATAGTAGCTTGCTCTCCAAGCCACCGTCTACATTATTTTACGCTATTTGGTTTTCTCTATCTATTTAACAGATTTCTTAGCGTCACTCATGACCTATTCTCCACAGGATTGCCAAATATTTTATCAAACAATTCTTCAGAGTCGGTATCCTCATCATATTCCGGCTTCTTAACAGTATATTTTTTCATGAATTTATCATACATAGAAGAAAACGCATTCTTAAGCCCCATCATTTTGGATAGATGTCCTTTAAAGAACACATCAATATATCTCCCAACATGATCAACATCCTTAAAATCATCCTATATTTCAGGGAGAGGTTTCTAAGCTTCCCACTTCTCAATAAGCTGGCTAAACGTCTTTGCTTCCGTAAGAGCATTAGAGTTACTCTGATTAGGTTTAATCTGAAGCGATGTCAACACATCCTGAAGCTGTTTATCAAGATCTTTCGTTTCTTTCCCAGATTTTTGAGCCTTGTCCAGTGCTAATTGGATAAAGCATACCCTCTGGAACAAAATCTACTGTGCTTTACTTTCACAGGCATATCTGGCAGTCCAGTCTTCATATTGAGTCTAAAGGAATTTCAAATCTTGATTAGTATAAGTTGTTCCAAAATGTTCTCTCGCTTTTTCAAGAATATCCTCATTATCAGCGTCGTTCTCAATTTCCTTCTCTTGGGAAATATAATCAGAATCTTTCCACGTTAAACGATGATACTGTGGGAGAGAACGGATAGCGGACACATAATTAATAAACGAAGATTTAGACCCTCGCTTTTCAGTTCCGTCCTCAATAGCCTTTACACAAGAATCATAAAGGTCTTCCAAGAACGGAAGATCCATCATTTTCAATACTTTAGCAACGGATTCCTTCGTTTCGTGTGGTTCATCATCATCCTTCTATCTGTTCTATACCATTTTCATAATACATTTTTTGCAAATAGGGAAATACCCATTCGCAAATCTGCTATCTTGATAGAAGAGAGTAGCACTTCCAAATGTCCCACATTTGACACAATAAGGAAGTTCATAATTCATAATTTTGTTATAAGCCTACCCCAAAGCAGTATATTGTTCTCTTAGGGGCTTGAGGGTAAGCCTTTTCATTTCCTGCTATGGCAGGACTTTTTTCAAAAAAGCCATATAGCTTCCCTCCTTAATCATGGCGCAAGACCCAAAAAAGGGAAAGAACGGGGACGAACCAAGTTCATATCCGTTCAATGTCATCATAATTTATCCTGTAAATTTGCTGTTCGGGTCTTAATGTTAATCAAACTTGACATCATAAAGACAATCCACGCCATCGCTTCCAACGACGGCAACGAATTGCTCTGGACGATTCTTCAATCTGTGATCAACACAATACTGGTCTGTACCCGATAATGACCCAGATTGAATAATCTTTGTATCATAAACCGTTTTTACCCCATTTGTGTGTCTATGCCCACAAAGGATAATATCCGGCTGAATACCTACCATCATAGTAAGCTTTTCTACCATGTTATCAGGATTATCTTTATCTCCATGCACGGCCAATACAAGTCTGTCGTTGACCCAGAACTTGATTATTGAAGAATCGATCTCATTATCTTTCGTTGCAAACTCGATTCCATGATAATTCTGTAATCTCGCAGACAACATAGGAATAGCAAGAATATCAATATTCTCATGTTCAACGCTTTCCTTCTTGTTTGGAGTCATCCGACTGTGATTGCCCGGAACGCAATATACATAAATATGGGGGAATTCTTTATTCAGTTTGATCAGAAACTGAGTAAGATAATCCATGATAGTTAGAAACTGTTCTATAACATCTTTATTCGATTCGATGCGAAGAGTCGGGTGGATATATCCAGAAATAACTTCAGAAATTACTACATGAACGTAAGACACATTATGCCTTTTCCCTATTTCTACAACCTTTGTAAGATAATCACTCAATCTCGCTTCAAGCACATCGTCATCAAAATAATTCCAGTAATTATCGGAATTCATCCCAGTATGGATATCTGTGATAGGGACGAGCATAGCATTAATCCCTTCATCTTTTATTACAGGAATATCTCCTGTATCCATTTCTGGAGTGGTATGCTCTTTAATCATCCTTACCAGCTGATCTATAAAGGATTCATTCCGGGCTTGTTCTCTAAGCAGTCGGCGAAGCTCATTCCTCTCGTCACGAACTCGCACGGTTTCCTTTTCAAGTTCATGTCTCTCGTTTATGAGAGAAGAGGACTCATCATCACTCGTCTGCTTAGAAAATACTTCATCATAAAAAGCTTTCGCTTCTTGATATTTCTTCCGATAAGCTGACTCCGACCAATACTGACCGTCTTCCCGGAGATTACGGTTCATGACATCCGCAAGTTCGACCCACGTCATGTCAATTAATCCGTCATCCTTTGAATGGCAGAGCCGCCAAATGTACTGGAGTTCATTCTAATCGTCTCTCTTATCATATGAATAGCCCAATGGTTTATCCCCCTTATGTCTCATTAAGCGGAATCATTACCTTTACAGTAAAATCCGTGGCGTTCTCAGGGAGAGAATCAATAATCCTGTCAATAATGGGACCGTCTTCATCTTCAAGAACCCCATTATTAAGGTTCACTGTATTAACCGTAATCGTTCTAGTCGGGGTCGATGGTTTCGGCTGTGAGTCTTTAACCTTAAGCATCTTCTTTTCCCTCCTTGTCATCAGTGATGTCATCAAAATTGTCAATAATCTTATCAACAATATGATATTCAGTCAGTTGATTAGGCCGCAGATACCAATCTTTGTTCCTGTTCCTGTTAAAGACCTTTTCATCGATATCTGTTCTCTCAAGAATATACGTTCTCATGTCATTCAGCTGTTTCTTATAATTTGCTTGAAAGTCTTCCATTTCCTGAGCGGTGCCGGAAAATCCTGCACTTCCTTTATGGACAAGCATCTGACAATGCTTAAAGGCATAACGTCTCTGCCCACCAAGAAAAATGATAAACCCAGCCGACATTACAGCTCCAAGACCTACCGTCACGATAGGGATTCTAGAACTAATAAGCATATCCGCAAAATAGAAAGCCTGATCAATATCACCCCCATAAGTATGGATAAGAATATAAATCGGTTTTAATTCTTCCTTCGGAATATCCCTTTCCTCAAAATTCAGTTGCATGATAGCTTTACTGAGTTCAATAAGACTGTAATCTTGATCAATTTCATAATCAATTGTGAATACCCGGTTGCTACGAAGTTTCCAATATGTATACTCCTCAGGAGACGGAATTTCACTCTACTTTGTATTTCCAATAAGAGGAAGTGTAAAAGTTTCAATATCCAAGGTTGATTCCCCCTTTTTTATTTGTATTTAATTACTGCTTATCTGTCTTGGCACGTTCCTTCTTTTCATCCTCAAGGATATCCGTCAGATCCTTCTGGAACTTCTCATTATCCTCGAACACAAAAATAGTACGCTTCTTATCAGGATCATTTTTGTCCGGCTTAATATCGACTATTCTGCACCCGGACTTAAGAAGTCTCCTTGCGATATAACTCTTAAAAATAATTTTTGTTTTTTCTTCCATTGTTTTAATCCTCAAATAATGTCGCAAAAATCTTGCTTGTATCGGAACGAACATCGTCATCGAGATAAATGCATGCGAATTCAGGCTTGCCCTTAAGGGTGTTGCAAGTCCGCACCAATGCATTATTCTCATTATCGCAGATCAAGGACTGTTTATAATCTCCGCTAAAGAAGATCCGCCCATTCTGACCAACTCTCGTTCCAATAAGTTTTATCTGTTTCTCTTTCAAATCTTCGGCTTCATCTACAAGTATGATAGAATTATCATATGTAGTACCTTTCATAAAAAATGGGGTATTGATTTCAATCTCCCCGCGTTGCTTCATGCTTTCGAGTTCGAATTCCCCGCCATCAAGCTGCTGTGCTAGTGGCAGAAAGAAGTCATTCAACTTCGCTTCCTTTTCTCCAGGAAGAAACCCAATTTCTTCGCCTTCTCCGCGGTATTCTCTTACTCCAACGATTTTAGACTGGTATCCTTTTTCTCTAACAGAGTAAAGCCCCATTCTCATCGTAAGATAAGATTTACCCGAACCATAATTTCCAAGCACACCGCATATCGTGATGTTCGGGTTTGCAAGCATATCCAACGCACATCTCTGAAGAGCATTTTTCCCTTTAATAAATTTCGATGATGGGAGGCGAAGTGGAACAAATTCCTCTCCATTATATCGGAGTTCAAACGGCTTTCCACCATCTGTCGGCACTGCAATCAGATATTCATTCATATACCAATCATCAAGATTAATATTCTCGATAGCAGTGTTAATATCATTCGTAGACCCGACAAATTCTTTATAACCTTTATAAATAGACTCCCCACTATTATCAGGATAATATGGATTCAAATCGTATTTGCCATCCGCAATTACTCGGCAACAAAGATCATATGTCACAAACTGGATGGGGCCGTTCGTTTTATTCACACGATCCGCATCTTTACATATCCTCTCGTCCGCACCGAACTCATAATGACTATCATTATTTACGATTTTCCAGTATTTTCCATAATTCAAATTAAGAAGTCTTACCATCTTTCTAGCGGCATACTTCACGTCCTCTGATTTATTTTTCTGGGTCTTTATATTCTAAAGCTCTTCAAGTGTTACAGTAGAAATCCAGAATTCTTCATCGAATATCTTTTCCTGTAACTTCAGTATGGCATTCGTGTCATAGAATTTAATCATTTGTCTGTCCTGCCCGAAGCTGTTCTTCCCTGTATCCGTCAAGATATTTCATTGTCTTATACGACTCGGTTGCCCAATATCTTTTTCTATTCTGGTGGGTTCTCGAAGACATATGAATATCCTTTCCACGACCGCATTTTCTAAGATAAAATGCTTCATCTTTTGTAATATGAACCATCTGAGTACCTCTCTTCAAAAGAAACAGGAAGCGCATATTTCAACACTTCCTGTCACAAGCAAATTAGTTTCAGCCCTTCACAACTTCTTTAATGTGTGGAGTGAAATGAGCCTTCGGTCTGAATGTAGCCGGATACTTGACCTTCTCGCCAGTGAGCGGATTCACGCCATTCCGGGCGGCGGACTCATGGCAATCGACTCTCAGCCCCTTAAGAAGCTTAACCTCGTCATGTCTTGCCATGCAATCCTCGAAGATAGCATCGAGGCTCTGAAGCATATCTCTGATATCCTTCTTGTGAATTCCAGTCTTTGCATTAATTTCATCAACAATTTCTACTCTAGTCATTTTCTGTTCTCCTTTTGTATAAAAATTTGGTTTTGTCTCACGGAGATTCGTTCTCTCCACGATAAACATTATTGAAAATCGCAAAACTCCGCTCCTATAGCGGACTTTCTGAAAAGTTGCCTGTAACAGAGGCGTTTTCAGCATTCACCCTTTACAAAGCAACTTAAGAAAGCTTTTGGATTACTATGATAAAGGATAATAAGGATTTTCCGCCCTATTTTATTAGACTTTACAGTTACATCCCTTGAATCATCATTTATATTGATTCCAAATGCAATCTGTATAAGTCTATGTGTGGTTGCGAGATTAATCTTCATTCCTCTAATCGCATTTGTAAGTTCGTCCGTTTTCTCCACAACTTTTTCGAATCCCTCAGATGTACTGAAAAGTTCTCTGTGATCATAAAGATAATATGCGTATGTCTCTATCATCTTTCGGATTTCACCAACCTTTTTAGAATCGGAATTTCTCCTATTGGCTGGAATTTTCCGCAGAAACTTCTCATTTGGTATATCTTTTGTCTTGGAAGCGCCTTGAATTTTATCAAGCCACGATTCAAGATAATTCATCGGGCAAACAAGGTCTTCATTAATACGATTCGTAACTTTTTGCCGACCAGTTTTGATGTCTTCATATGGAAGTTCTTTCCCATTCTTCGTTACAGGCACATCTCTTGTGTATCGAAAGAAGAGTGGAAAATCACTGCGTTCTTCCTTACCATCAATTACAGTAGTTCTAGCCATACATGGAAGAGACTTGATTCTTGCAATCTCGTCCATAGTATCTACAGAATAGACCCTTTTCACACTATCTATGCTGCACTGCTTGTCGTTACATCAACAGCTATTTATCTGTTGCTTCAATAGGTTTCCCTATAGATCGGACTATATCATCACCTTGAGAATATCTTTTAGGTGTCCTGCACTCGTGTTCGGATATTGATCCCCTTCTCACCGATTAGTCTCTGAACCTTCCACTTACTTCTACAGGATTTAGTGGCTTGGCTTCTGATTAGCATAAGTAAATAACTACAATTTATATTTTTCATATCGGTTTACTAATGGCATCTTCATAGGTTCTTTATTCATAGTCATTTACTCTTAGCTTTCCAGAAATTCACAGGATATTTTATGGGGCATATTTCTATGCGACCGGCCCAGTTAATTAAGCCAATACTGCTAGAATTACTGAAATATCATACAATTGTTTGGTTTGTTCATTGTTTATATTATTCGCAATGTTTGTTAAATAATATGTTACTGCCAACATCGCCAAATTCGATGATTCCCCTATCGCACGTTGGCTCTTGGCAAAGCGATTATCCATAAGTGCATACGAATCTGGAGTATTGTCATATGTCAACCCACTTTCAGGGATAGCATTCACTACCGTTGGGAAATCTCTATATGCAATCTTTGAACCCTTTACCATTTCTTGTTGGTTAGTTGCAAAAACAAAATCGCTGTCAAAATCGCCATATTGTTATGTCCGTGGCTCTTTATCCACGGCAGCTCTCAGTTTCCTAAGAGTATCGGACTATCTCATTACCTTCACCATTATGTGTTAAGGTATTCGGCACTCGTGGGGGTGTTATTGGGTATCTCCTCAACCCCTAGTCTCTAAACCTTCCAGCTACTTTCTGATATTCACTGGCTTGGTAATTGATTGGCTGGCATTGTCAGCTTTCCAATTTTCACCGAATATTTTTAGAAGTGCGTTTCCGCACAACTGGCCCCGATTGTTGAGCCGTTCATCCGAGGCTGAATATCAGTCCCAATACAATTAACAGCAATTATATTTTTACTAAAATCAAAATACTTCTCCATTTCGGGAGAGTAGTGGTTATGAAAATATGCTATATTGTTTGCTGAATTCTGTGGGGATCTAAAAGCACACAAATACTCACCATCTTCAAACTGTTTCGTGTAACACTGTATAGTTCCATCCTCATGTAACAGCGTTTTGTCATTCTCAGGAGCTTCCCCCATGCTGTAAAGCAGTAGAGCATATGGATTTCCACAAAGCGTCAGATTATCGCCTCTAACGAATATCTTCCCTTTGCGAAGATTGTTGACATAATGCCGGATGATATCCGCTTTGTCTCGTTTCCACATAACGCTTCTTGCGAACTCTTTATTCTGTTTGTATAGGTCAGCCAACATCTCATAATGATTGACTGCCGTGGCATTCTCTCGCAGAAACTTCTCGTAAATATCATTGTTGTTTTTCATATCTTCTACATATTTAATGCTTGTAGAAGCTATTTTGCCTACATCTTCATAAGTGGTCGGGAGAGTATTGAGCATCTGGTAACTCATTCTGTTATAGTTCCCTATATAACTAAGTTTGCTTGGGTGGTCTGTCTTTACGATTCCCCATTCTTCCCCATCCGCTCTAACTTTTTCGCACCAGTAGCCATACGCCTCAGTAGGGCTGTTCCCCATAAGAGAGATAAATTTCTTCCACTTAATAGCATTATCTGTCGTTATCATTTTGATATCTTTTAAATAATGCCTGTATCCAAACATATCGGTAATCTGATAAGTTTCATAGTCAATTCCGTGTTTGTCGCAGTAATCATGGAAGAACAGCTGGATATTAGTCTTAAACGCACAAGCCTTGAAAAAATGGTTTCTCAGCAACGCCATTCCATTACAGTATCCGGGCAGAATCGAGGACTCAATAAGTGCCATCCCGTCCCACAGAGTATTCTTTACTTCCGTATCCTCTCTTGACACGTAGCACATCATCTTGCCGTTATCGCCTTTTTTAGGTTTAATCACATCCGCAACTGTTTTATAGAACGAATCATAATCCTTTAAGATTAAAATATCCTGTACAGGAATGTGAACGGTGCCGACTATCGTCGAAGTTGTCAATGGCATATATGCCGACATCTCAACGATTTTAGCCTTTTTCTTCGGCAACTTGATTCCCATACTTAACCAGTTATAGGCTTTATCATAAAGTTCAGAATTGATGAAGATTACAGTCCCAACTTTGGCATGGGAAGCATTTCTCTCCAACATCTTATAGTGAATCTTTTCATCTGAGTCATCCCCAAACCCCTTATAGGTCACATCAATGCCGTTTTCATACATCAAAATTCTAAGGTTTTCTTTCGAAATTTTCTTAAATTTCGACTTATTTTTGATTGTTTTTGCCAATAAATCCTTCATTTTTGTGATTTTTTCATCATTCCCAGATTCTTCGGCACTTTGAAGCATTTTTTTGATATGAGAGTACTCTTCATCGTACGATCTCGTCCCAAACCCGAAATCAATACATATCACGTCCCTGGTAGAAATATCCTTATAATTTTTAAGTCCATTGTTCTTCAGAAACGTAAGAAATAAAGAATTACACAACATCGCCTATTTGTAGTCACAATGATCCCGCACCCCCTGATTGTACATATACAGCGGAGCAGCAGAGTAGTTTCGTATCTTTAGTCCGTATTCACTCATTCATTCACCTTTTCATCCGATACAATAATCTTTGAAATGTCATCAAGGTTGTAAATCCCCATCCACTGGTCGCCTCTACGCACAACAAAATTATTCTTGTTGATTGTGTAGTCAGTGATTCCATCGGCTTTCTCCGACCACTCATCATAAAGGTCATCATTGTAATGATGTAGTGGATAAATTCTGATTCTCATACTGTCACCTCTTTTCCCGATCATAATAGTTTTTAGATCCCACAGTCATGGTAATACCTCCAATAACTATCTTTTTCGATTAATCTCACAAAACCATCCTCGCCCCACAATGCGGACAATAATATTCTTTAAACGAATTCTCAGGAACAGCCCCATCTTTCTCCTGATTCATGATTCTGTCATAATCTCTCCAGGAAATTTGATACCCGCAATTGGAGCATTCATAGGTTTCGTATCTCCCCATATGCTCTTCGCCATCATCACTGCCAACCCATGCCGCATATTTTACAGGTACGGCATTAATTGTTGGAATCTTGTCGATTGCTTTTCTAATCACCATAAAGACAGCATCAGAGATATCATCAACAAAATCGGAATTAGAGGCTATTTCATGTGGAATCTTGTTCGCATCAATGAGTCTCATTTTTTATTCTCCTTATAAGGGGTGGGCAGAGGCATCCAAGCAGTCCGATGCACCTTTATTCCGGGAATAAGATATTCGTCAGAATAAAAAATCCAATATCCTTCGCCATAAACATCTCCGCTGTGCCAACTTGCAATATCTACGAAATTTCCCCTACATCGTTTTCCATTCTTCTCAATATAGTAAGAAATCAGTACGTCATCGGCACAATCTGGAAATCTTTCATCTAACGAAATCCACTGATTAACAATCGGCATCTGATCAATCATTCGTAACACTTCATAAGGATGAATGATGGAATCCGACAAAGCCCCATGATATTCGTCTTCAATTTTCCGATTAAACGAATCAGCATCTATCAGTCTCATTTTTAATCTCCAGTATATCTGTAAGCACTTCTCGAATCATGATAATCGTCCCATGATTCCTTAATCATTTCACCCATAGTATCATTTTGATAGGGCGGGAGAGGCATCCAAGCGACAACATCTTTCACTTTGTCCTCGTCGTCAGTTGCATACCAATGACCATTGTATCGTTGCCCAATATGGTATTTAGGATTAGGAACACCATCAAAATATTCCATCTCAATAAATAAAACTTGGTCACCTTGATCTTCTGGAACTTTCACCGTTACAGGAATCCATCGCGGCAGGTCATCCATTTGGCAGGTCTTGCAGAACAAGTTGTCATCTGACGCATACGGCGCATTCCAACAAAAATGGTTGCACATTTCTGCACGGATTTCGTCAATCGTCATGGTTATCCTCTCTACTGACATGTCAAATCCCCCATATTCCCCCAAACCCAACAGTTATTTGTGGGAATCACCACCCAAGTTTCCACTCCGGGAGTTTCTGCCCACACTTATAACAGAAGTTCGCCACTATAGTTACTGGCGTTCCACAGACAGGACAGCGACCTGTGTATTCCTGTCCTGTAGGCGGGACAAGCCTCCGCACCGCATCCATAGCTTTACTTATCGTGTCTCTTTCCTTTGCATTAGAGGGATCAGTTTCTGCCAACATAATAAGTAAAGCTTTTATGTCATCGTTTGTGTATTCTTCCATAATATGAACCTCTTAATCATAATCCCATTCTGAAACATTCAGCTTTTTCTTCGGAAGCCGATAGAACTCATCCAACCGCTTATCATATACGTAGTATCTCCCACAATCGGGGCAGTGGCAGAGGATTTCCCCAAAGTCCATCTTATTCACCGCTATTCTATGTAGATCCTTGTGCATGCAGAACAGTTTCACCTGGAACATCTCCCTTCCATTTCAAGATTTCTTCATGATTCATCCACCCAGTCATGTCAATGGCGCAAGTCTTCTCCATTTCCTATATAATCATTCTTGCATAGCCACGTATTGCTTCATCCTACTAAACATCTCGCAATACCCGCATAATATCTCCCTGTAGGGCGAAAAACTCATTATCCAGCTTCATTAAATCCTAAAGTTCCATATGCCCCTCCTCAAATATGGCAATCAACGATATCCAAAACCCATTCCGGGTCGGCGGCATCAATAAACCTTTCCCTGTAATGGTCATACCAATCGATCTTCTCATCAGGGGTCTCGCTCGACCACCCGAACCATCCGACCTTCCCAGGGGCATGCCATTCCCCATCCGGCGTAATCACCGCATAAGTTGAAAATTCCGCTTGAATCTTCGCATATTTTTCTCTTGTCCCATATGTATCAATGTAATATTCCGGCTTGTACCAACTTAATGTCTTATCGTTTCCGACAACATATGAATCCCAGAAATCGAGTGCTGCTTTGTACTCATCTTTATCCAGCGGAAAATCAAGATCTTTCATAACCCCGCCATTAACAGATTCGCCCTTTTTATTATAAATAGGGATATACGGCTCTGAAAAACTCCACCAGTCCCACTTTGATTTTAGATTATATGTGGAATAGATATTACCTTTCTCGTCATGTTCATAACCATCCGCCACGCATTCCCAACACTCATCGTCAGACTTTTCACTATACCCATCGTAATTTTTCCGAGCCATGTCAATGGCTTCCTGCCGGGTATATTTCAGATACTTTTCAACCTCGATATTCTCATCATACGGGGCGAGAAGATCCTCGACCTTTTGCTCCGGCCTATGAAAAACAGCTACTCTGTAATGACTCATAACAAACCTCCCTTACATCCAAACCGTAGTGACCTATAAACATGAGGATTCACAACTTCAATCCCATACACATCACATAAATGAATGATTTCGTCATATAGATCTTTCCACGGGTCCCAGTGCATTGGATTAAACAACGCTACACACTTTGACACCGATAGCCACAGACATATATTTGCTAATTGAGACAATTCACCTTCATGAATAGCTTTTCCTTTCATAAATTTCCAATCGTACACATGGAAATGTATTGTCTCTTCTTTATGCTTATTTGATAATTTTTCCATTAACCCCTTACCGCGTAAATTAAAAAAACATTCTGCAACATCATCTGTATAAAACGGCGGGAAGAGCATCAGACAGTTCGTTTCATTCTCCATCAGTGCATTTCCTTTTGCCGGACTTTGACGCAGATGCCGGGACAGTTGTGATAGACTCCTTGTCATAAGTCAATTTCATCATCTCCCCTCTACACACGCAAATAAATTTATCCCATCCTTATGTATCGTATATAAAAGAACAGGCACTCCATCCTGCACGGCCTTTACAGGGGGAAGATAGCAAGTTGCAATCGTTGGATCTTCGTCCGCCCACTTTATATCTCTGAAATCTCCTTCATTATGAGAGACAATCGTCCCATAACCGATATCATCCTCCCACCACCCATACACCTTCCTAGGCCAGTGCTTGAAAAACATCAGTGTACCATCCCTGTTTCTCGCCAAAAACAGATAGTCATCACTGAACGAATCGACCACATCTCTCTCTGTCTGCCTGATAGGAGAGAGCAGCTTAGAAATTTCTTCTTTTGTTTTATATACAACTTCATCTATATTAATTTTCATTTGTGCCTTCTCCCCGTATCCATTCTTTCAGCAGCTCCCGCATCCTGTAAGAAGGAATATATAACCATATTTCCTTCCCGTCTCGTATAGCAGACCGCCACACCCACTGCAGCATCTCTGAAAGAGCAAACCCATCCTCGTCTATTTGAATTCCATTCTGGTTAAAGAAGATCCGGACTGGCGCACTCAAGTATCGGTTCACAAGATATGCTAAACAGTTCCGATCCCGGTAAGCATTAGTGGCGCGACTATTACACTCTAGGAATGCCCCCTTAAATCCTTTATCGGCTATCTTTTCCCTGTACCGAATGTAAGTTGTCCACAACACCTTCTTATCGGGGACCTTTAAACACTCATGCTTGAAAAACGTAATCACGTTTTTTCTTAATGTGTCCTCAGGGTGTTTCCTTTCATACCCGCCCATACTGAGATCAAACATATCAGCCCCAACACTGTTTAATTTAGGCTTGTCACAAATATGTATTAACTTGGAATAATCATACTTCTTATTACTCCGATAAGGAGTAATAACAAAATGGTAATCATCCGTTACATATAAGTTGCGATATGACAAATTGTAATACTTAAAATAGTATGCTTGTACAGAATATTTGAATAAGTATGTTAATATAACGACCTTATCAAACGTCTGAAAGACCTGTACAGGAAAAATCTTAACAAGGGTGCCGTCCCCAACATATGCTATCTGCCCACTATCTATGAGCTGCTTTACTTCGCTGAAGTATCCCCCGGAATCCGGGTAGTCTGACTTGTCAGACCTCCACTTGCACATACGAGTAGATCTGTCAACTCCTACAAGACTATCCATCATCACGTTGATATCTGCCCTGTTAAGCGTCACGCCCTGGACAACATTACTCACTTCATCCATAATGAGAGTATAATGATGTTTGCGAAGCAAACCCATGACCTCGTCATCAAAACGCTCGAAGAGAGCATGGGTCGAAGCTACGTTATCACCGTTAGCAATCAACCGCTTTAGAGAAGCTAACTTACTTCCCCCGTCCTTCGGGTCAGGAGTGCGAAAACTGCGTTTTCGACATTGAGGTATGATTCTATTGTTTATTTCATCCAGAAAAGGAGTAATGTAAATGATCTTACATTCTTCGTGTTCATTCATGTAGTTGATCGCTGCCGTTGTCTTGCCGGACCCCATAGGAAGATCCGCCACCCAGATTTCCACGAACTCGCCCCCTTCCTTCAGTTTCGTTAGTTTTCGTAACTATCTGTATAGTAGCACATTAATATATGCCTGTCAATAGCTATGTTTTGAAAAGTGAGCAAAAATAATTACGAAAATATCCACGAAACTTCGAAAAAATAACGGCGTGGGGGATTGGGGGGTGTTTTACCTCCGATAGGTCCCCAAAACTAGCAATTCGTTCAGGCTCTTCTTACCGACTTTTCTCTTCTATATATTATAAGAGATGGGTGCGAAAACCTCTCTATTTAAGCCAATCTTGAATCCATTTTGTCACCAAAATGGAGAAAAACGGTGACAAAATTCTCTGAAACCCCGCTCCAGGCTTGCTCTAAAAGTTGTCACCACTTTGGTGACAAAAAAGTGACAGCCAAGATACGGAGTGATCCCTCTAAATATATATATTATACTAAGTTGCTGACCGTGCCGTAGCCCCCAGCGAAGGCACAAGGGAAGCAACGCAGGAGATCACAATATATACCTGAATATAGTGGCTGAACTAAAAATCTACCGAATTATCTGTATTTAGTCCCCGTAGTAGAATACCCTTCGGGTATAGCCTGTACAGAAAAAAATGGACGACCCCCTTCGAGACCACCGGGGTCTCTCCGGGGTCTTAATTTTATGTAATACCTAAAATTCCATTCCTATCATTTTTTTGGTACAGGCTAAATCTCTATAGATATTTCTTCGCATCCACATATCTCTGTTTTCTGTGTAGATGAAATTAATTTCTTACTTCATATCTAGCCCCCCACTGCTTTTAGTTCATATATTGGTGAGCAACAGAATGGGGAATTAACTTACTGTCGTTCACATTTACTTCTTTTCTTGTTATAGGTAGAAATTAATATCTTGTCTAATATATGTCTAAAGCAAACTAGTGAACTCCAGTAAGTTAATATAACAGCTACATTTTCAATAGCTACATTTTTCCTGATATAGGCTGAACCTATAACTAAAAAGATTTTTTCGTACAGGCAAAACCTATAACAAACTGAAATACTCTGTTTTAGGTTATATCAAGGATCTAAAAAACTTATCTTATCTTCGTAAAGGAGCAACTGAGGGGAAGGCGAGAGAAGGGGGGAAGGGGGAATGAATAGAATTTACATGGGTGGTGTGTGGAAATAGCACTTAAGCCGGATCACTGCCCTTGAGTCATCATGGGAGTTAGAACTATCCCTATGTAAACCTTTGTATACTTGCATATAATTTTTAGGTATATTAATATAGCATTGTCAACAAAAGTTGATCCTTACAACTTGAACAAGTACCATGAACAAGTTGAGTGAACTGAATAATACAGCCCTAAGAAGAAGAGTTAATGCAACTCGTCCCGACAGTTCAGAAACCTCCCCGAAGTAGTTCAAAATGTCGATTGTAATGACTTAATCATTGTGGTCGATGTACTAGCAAGGGATACTTTTACTAGAGATAAAAAGCAAGGCTTGCTGTAGCAAACTTACCTACACGGTATTTTAAAGGAAGGAAAACAACTATGAATAAGAAAACAGATTTTACACCGAATAACGAAAATGTAGCATTTTTTGAGATTCTGAACAGATACGACAAAATGGTAGTAGCGGGGATTCACCTTACTATACAGAAGAAAGAAGCAACTACAGAGCAGCTTGTAACTATTGCCGACAGACAGAAAAGGTTGAACAAGAACATGCACAAGTTTTTGTGTGAAACTTTCCCGACTTCGGTTTATGAATCTTATACAGACTCCTTTAATGATATGGAAAGTGATATTAAGTATTCAGATTTTAAAGCTTCCATAGGAAAGTTTCTCAAGATGTACGGTGTTAACAATATCGGCTATCAGACATTATCCATCGTAGCAAAATCAGTAGGAATCAACAAAACGAATGGAAAGAAGTATCTTTCAAATGAATTCGTAAGCACGAAAAGCAAGGACACACTTTATAAATTGATTCTTCAAACATTGATGTCTCTAGCGGGCGATAACTGGTTACAGTATCGCCGTAAGAGAAACGGAATGTTTGACATCCGATGACCGATTCCTAAAGGGAAGGGCGGAGAGATCCGCTCTTCTCTTTTTATTTTTTTTTTCGTGCGCGCATATATAACACACGAAAACCCTATGACCGTTACGCGTAAGGGAAAAACCCTAGTGGATGTAGCGTGTGTGGGAAAAACCCAGTGTGAACGTCACATGACGTTCTTTTTTTATGTCGCATGGGCGACAGGAGGACGATTATGAGTAATAACGACCGTGAGTTTTGGGTGTGGATGGCTGAAGCCATCTGCGTGTCCGTGTGCGTGGCTGCTTTTGTAGGTTGTGCTTTTGGTTTGGGGATCATTGATTCCCTTGGTATCGGACTTATGGCATTCCTGTTTCAGTGGGTAGTCGAGGATGTCATGGAATATTTCGGGAAGGGGGTTTTGTCATGAGCTATGTTATCGCACATAGAGAGGGGGGACGATTATGAAGGGTAAAGCAAGTGTAAGCGATGTCTATGATTTTGTAACATTGAAAGGGTTGTCGATTGTGCAGACTTGCCCAGTTCAGAGACGTAACGCCGAGGGGCGTAAATTCAACGGTACAGCATTCTGTCTGAGTGGGGAATTGTCGGGAGAAGACAAAGAAATGATTCATAAAGCGTGGTCGAATGCGTACACGTTCATGACGTTCTGCGAGTATGCTCCTGAGATCACAAAGTCATGGGTGGCGGTGTATGACTACACCCGAAAGTTTATGGAGAGGTGAGAATATGTTCAATTGGAGAGAATCGAGGATGGGCATCGTCCTGTTGAGTGAGTGAAAACCTGGCGGTTATAAGAAAGGAGAATTAATATGAGGAAATTTGATATCCTCCCGAAGGCATTTCGGGACTATGCAATGGAACTTACTGAGATGCAGAGGGAATGGGAGAAGACGCAGAAAAGAACGTATCGCCCATTCTGGCTGATGATTGCTGACAACTTTGAGATGACAGGGTCTCCTGTACATCTGTCTGACCTTACAGGCAAGATGAAGGGAATCCGCGGAATGACCACATCCTGCAAGGGCAACAAATTATGTGAAAAGCGGATGAAGTGCGAGTCACTCATCTGCCATGAGTGCTTTGCGGATAATACTCTTGCCCGCTACTTCTTCGCCATGTTGTGGGCTTTGTGGAACAGCTTCGTGCTGAACTATGCCATTCTTCCTATGGAATGGCTGCCCGACTTCAAGGGGGACAAGGAAGGCAGAATTGAGCCTTTAGGGGATCAGAGAAGTGAGGTACAGAGTTTGAACACTTTGTACACGATTGAGAAGAATCCGGCTACATCGTTTGGGTGGTGGTCGAAGAATCCGTGGTTTATCCGTGACGCACTTCATCTATACGGAGATAAGCCTAGCAACATGTGGATGATTTACAGCGTGGCGAAGAAGAACCTGGTTGTGGATGAGGAAACGCTCCGCAGAGTACAGAGACAGTTTCCATTCGTTGATGCGATCTTCGCTTGCTATGAGAAGTCGTGGCTTAAGGAAAACTGCATGGACATCGACCACTTCATCAACTGTGGGGGTCGGCATTGTCAGACTTGCGAGAACTGCTGTTATCACAAGGTGAGCAGAGTCAAGGTTGTCCGTGAGATCGTAAAATAAAGATTGACAAGAGCAAATTAAGGAATTATAACTGACCTACAAGCGAGTTCGGGGAGAGGGGAAGAATCATGAAGAAACTGAAATTGAACTTCTATGGAGAGGATTTCGAGCTTGGCCTGATAATTGCTAATTACGAATCAGATGGGCGGATTTACTTGGGGCTTATTGATGAGGACGGTGAATCATTCTCAGACTTGACGGTCTGCCTTAACGATCACAGACCTTCATCCTTGCCTGATGAGACATACATTTCCGCTCCGTATGGCGTGGATTTGTTGGAGAAGTACGGAATTGCTTCCAGAACTGGCAAGTTTGGGTATAGTGGGTATGCTCACTACCCACTTATGAAAATCAACTTGAACAAGGCTCGTGAGTACGAAGTGAAGGGAGAGTAAATTATGAAGAATGTTGTAGTACTGGCCGTTTACAAGGATATTGACTATGCCCTTATTGCAAGGGTTGACCCCGAAACAAAGAAAGCGTGGGAGTTCGTGGCTGCTTGGGCACCGGAAGTCGATGACCCGAATGACATTCATTGGGGGCAGGGGCATTACTACAGAGATTTTGAAGATGCGGTGGAGCATATCAATGATGTGCAGAAGTTCGGTTCTGAAGGCAAGTGGACTAGGGCAAATTGGTAAAAGAAGGGAGAATGATCATGGCTGATATCAGAGGATTTATCACAAATCTAGGCAAGTACAACGAAGGTGACTTGGTCGGCGAGTGGATTGAATTCCCGATCGATGAGGATGAGTTGGAAGAGGTGTTTGAGCGTATCGGAATCTCAGACGAACCCGATGAAGATGGAAACATCTATGAGGAGTACTTCTTCACGGATTGGGAGTTGCCCGATGGGATGAATCTTGGAGAGTATGAGAGCATTGACGATGTAAATGAAATGGCTGAACAGATTGATGACTTCGATGATGACATGATGAGGGTGTTCAACGTGGCGATGGATGAAGGGTATGACTTCGACAATGCGGTCTCAATCGTGGAAAACAGAGATTACATAATATGGCATGATTGCGATGACATGGGGGATGTCGCAGAGCAGTATATTGATGAGTGCGGAATACTTGAACAGATTCCTGAATCGTATCGAAATTACTTCGATTATGAGAAGTACGGAAGAGACATGGAACTTGAAGGGGAATTCGTGCAGGACGGCAATGATTATATTCAGATAATGGGGTGATGATATGGTACTGGCAGAATTCTATGCATACGGAATGAATGGTTATGCGTTGGGGCATGACGAAGAGGAAGCAAAGAACTTAGCAATTAAAGAAGTGAAGAAAATTCGTAAGAATATATGGAAAGGCAATGCAGATGATGAGTTGTGGTGGTGTGGGGCGGATTATGCAGACCCATTCAACCCCGATGAAATCAATTACTTTGAGATTGAACCAGGCAAGGCGATTTCATTCTAAAGGAGAGTGTGTGGAATGTTGGAAGATTACATTGTGGCATATGAAAAGGCATTGAAAGAACATGATGCAAAGGCTCAGAAAAAGATTGAACGGGATCTTGCGAAGCTGGGTATGGATAAGATCACTCTGAATTGTTTGGTAAAGGAAAGGATGGTATTGACATGAAGAAATTAAAGGTACTTGTAGCGTGCGAAGAGAGTCAAAGGGTTTGTGAAGCTTTCAGAAAGAGGGGGCATGAAGCATATAGCTGTGACATTCTTGAGCCGTCAGGCGGACATCCAGAATGGGCGATTCAGCAGAACGTGCTTCCTCTGATTGATGGGAACTGTGAGTTCATGACATTGGACGGAGAGAAACACATGATTGGACATTGGGACATTATTGTGGCTCATCCGCCCTGCACTTACCTCACAGTGGCGGCAAACAAGCTGTACAACGTAGAGAGGTACGGAGATAAAGCTGTGAAGAGACTTGCCGATAGAGAAGCCGCAATTAAGTTCTTCAAAAGATTCACAGTTGCGAACTGCGACTACATCGCAATTGAAAATCCGATAGGAGTGATGAGTACGAGGTATCGCAAACCCGACCAGATTATTCAGCCATATATGTTCGGTGACCCAGTAAGGAAAGCAACTTGCCTGTGGCTGAAAGGTCTGCCGGAACTCAAACCGACAAACGTAGTCGAGCCGAATATCATTCCTTGTAAAGGCAAGAAGAAGAACTACACGTTTTCGGGACCCGCATGGAATGTCTACGATGAAAATGGCAAGGCTCTTTCCTACAGGGACCCGAGGGTATCGAGGGCAAGGAGCAAGACTTATCCCGGTATCGCTGAAGCAATGGCAGAACAGTGGGGAGACTTTGTTTCCTCAGAAAGGAGAACTAACAATGAATAATCAGAGAAGAAAAGAGATTCGTAAAGGACTGAAGCTGCTTGAGGAAGCGAAGGACATCTTTGAGGAAACCGGGACAGATGAGAGAGACTCATATGACAATCTGCCGGATAACTTGCAGGACAGTGATAAAGCCTATGCAATGGAAGAAGCCGCCGACACATTGGATGACGCGGTAGATGCTATTGAGGACATGATTGACACAATCGAAAATATCTTGTAAAGGAGCGTATATTATGATAGGATGGAAACTGATGAGAAAGTATAGTAATGGGGTCTACGGACCCCTCTATGTGGGGACCGATGACAGATGGAGAATCGGCGATAAGGTATTTGCAAAGGAAGGGGACAAGGCAGAAGATGGAGTTCATGTAAAGTCAAAGCTTGGGGATCTTGCATATCGTCCGGGACTTCACCTCAACTATGATGCTCCGCACGTTGAACACATCTATTCGATGCACAATGGGGTCAAGTACATGAAAGATGGGTGTGTATGGGTAGAGGTCGAGTACTCAAGCAACATCAACTACCAGAACGAAGCAAGAGAGAACGGATGGCTGAATGGGCGGTGGGCACCCAAGAGGGCACAACTTGATCATGTTCCGACAGATGGATATTATAAATACAAGACATCGTCTAATATGAGAGGGTGGTGGGTCATTTGCGGATGGATGAAACTTATCCGCGAAGTTCCGTGGGATGAGGTAGACAGGCTGTGCAGAGAGAAGGGGCTTGTTCCCCTTCCAGTATACAGAAAGGAAGTGGCATGATGAGAGAATTAGGAAGAACCTTCATACTGGACAGAACATATAAACTTCACGGTGAAGAGTTTAACCGAATCGAGGTGGCGTTGAAGTATTACAAGGGAGAATATTTGGTATCGATTATTCCAGTAAGAAAGAAGGATGGATTCGAATCGCAGATATTTTTCTTAAATGAGACACAAAGATTTTGTATCTCTAAAGGAAAAAGATTCAGCCAGAAAAAGTTCGACAGCCTTGCTGGAAACTGGTCAAAAGAAAAAATGGCAAGAGAAGCATCCAGTTGGTTTTTCGGTTGTTATATTGACATTGATAAAAATAATTATGAGGAGTGGGAGAAATGAATAGAATTAGAGTGAATTGTATGTACCGGGTGCAAAAAAGCGAAGCGAAGATGCTGTATGATGCAGGACTTCCAGTAACACTGTGTCCGAGCAAGATGCGACCACATGACAGATATTACAATATGTCGGCAGATATCGATAACGGTGATGGGGAATCATTTGAGAAGAAACTGATGTACTTCGAAGCATATAATTGTACGCTCACAGAAAATGGATTGGAACGGAGATGTTGTTTACAGAGGGCATAGGTACAAAACAGAGTTTGAAGCCGACGAAACAGCATGGGAAGTACTTGAAACCAGATTTGGTTGGTGCAAGGACGCAACGTATTCAGTATTTAAGATAGGAGAGTAAATTATGGTAAAAGTATTAGTTGCTTGTGAAGAGAGTCAGCGTGTATGTGAAGCTTTTAGAAAGGTTGGGGCGGAAGCATATTCCGCAGACCTTCAGGATTGTTCCGGCGGTCACCCCGAATGGCACATCAAGGGAGACGCTACACATCTCGTTAATGGAAGGTGTGAGTTCATAACTTGTGACGGGAAGAAACATAGGATTGATGGGAAGTGGGATCTGATCGTTGCTCATCCGCCCTGCACTTATTTGAGCAATGCAGGGGCAAGACACCTTTATCCTCACGGAGTTCTCAATGAAGAGAGATATGAGAAAGGGAAGAAAGGCGCGGAGTTCTTCCTTAAAATGTTGAATGCGGATTGCGATCACATCGCAGTAGAAAACCCGACACCTTCGAAAGTATATGGTCTTCCGAAATGTAGCGAAGTCATCCAGCCGTGGGAGTTCGGACATCCTGTACAGAAAAGAACGTGCCTTTGGCTGAAAGGGCTGCCCACACTGACCCCGACCGACATCGTGCCGAAAGAGAATCGGCAGAGTACAAAAGTCGTAGGGAATTGGTTCAACAAAGGAGGGAAGGAACGGCAGAAGAACAGATCAAAGACATTCTACGGAATTGCCAAAGCGATGGCAGAGCAGTGGTCGGTAGCAATATGAAAGGGGAAGGAGATACCCATGAGAAACGCAAATTATAGTCATAATTCGATTGAAAGAAGATATATGTATAAGATATCCAATATGTACGGAGAAGCTGTTAGAGGGGCTTATACGAGCTTTGAGGATGCTGTCCGTGAAGCTGGGAAGCTTGAGAAAAAGAACGGTGGTCTGTATTTCGTGACAATGTCGGGAAGGAGATAAAACAATTTTATATGGAATCGCTGACCCAGACGATGAACTTGAGGAAGCACCATATGATTGTATTGAATATATCGATGGGCCGAACCCACTTGGATATATTGATAGGAATGGTGTGGTTCATGAACCGAGTATTTAAGAGAGGTGGTAATTATGACACAGGAAGGATTAGAGAATCTAAAGATTGGAATCATCGGACAGGCCGCCCAAGACTACATGAGTTGTTTGAGGTGCGGGAAACTTAGGCGAAAAGAGATGGAAGAATTGAAAGAATTCTTTTATTCCGATTGGTTTGAAATGCTGACGGATGTTGATCCAGATTATTTAATCAATAAAATGGAAGAAGAAGTCCGAAATGAGAAAAGGAGAAAAAGGGCATGAAGTGGTATGCAGTACAGACGGCAGATTACATGGAATGGGACGATGGTTCCCCCGATTACAACGAAGCAGTCAGGATGGCAAAAAAGTATATCGAGGACGGAGAAGAGGGGGTTCAGATAGCTGTCATCGAAGAAGATGAGAATGGGCTTGGGATTGTCTGCCTGGAAGAGATTAAGCCGGAGGATTTTTGAATGGAAGTTAAAATGAATAATTATAAGATTACTGTAGTTGGAGTAACTGAGGATGATAATCTTACAATTGAAGGCCAGTACAAGGCGATGAACGAGAGCGATGCACTTGAACAGGCTTTGATGAACTTGAATATGTGGTATTCCGGCTGGCAGTGTATTGATGATAGCGGATCGGAAATCACTATCATCGATGAGTCTCTTCCAGACCATGAAATTACGTTAATCGCAGAAAAATTGAATAAGAAAAGAAAGGAGATATTAAAATGAGTAGTTATATGGAACGTGCGGCAATTGAAGCAATCAGAAAGGCTGAAGAGGAAGACGATTACACAGAATACAACGAGTTGATGGAAAACCCGGACAATTGGGATATGCTCGATTGGATGATGCGTGGCGAGGAATCGATTGAAGAAAGGAACAGATGATTATGGAAATGGAATTCATTATTACGAGAACCGATACAAATGAGAACATCAAGATTTCAAGGGAACAGCTGTGCATGATTCTTGATGCTCTTTCTCAGTACGCAGAGATGTCCCCTGAAAAAAGAAGAATTTCTATCCCTGAAAACAAAGGAATTGGTCGTCTGGATGTATGGGATCTTGAGAACTTGATTCACTGGGGGCTTCAAGGGAAGTGATCAGTACATTCCGATTGATAGAAAGGGGAAAATTAAGATGAATAAAAGAGGACTTCTTGTAAAAGCAATTGCAGATTATTGTATCACTGAGGCCGCCTATAAAACAACGTATGGGAACTGGTGTGTTGATGTCGAAGAGATTAAAGATGTATTTGGACTTGATCCCAGGCTTCACGAAGACATCTGGAAAGAAGTGATTGATGAGGTTGTTGGTTGGAAATACTGTCTTGATTACCCGTACACAGAACTTGATGATAACGGATCATTTGGGGTTTTCGCCGACATGAATGTATCGGCATTCTTTACAGAAGATTATGCCGATACATATTGTGAAGAAAAGGAAGATGCATATGACAATGTAAGGACTAAATGGGAAGAGATGCGTAGCATTATGAATGAACTTGGAATTATGATGCCCAGCCGAATGGCCCGCTAAGAAAGGAGTACATTATGACAAAATTCTATCTTGACCCGATGAACTTTTTCAAGTGGATGCACCAGAACAATGCTGACTTCACAGGAGCTTATGTAGAAGGGGTGCTTCAGGACAACTTCACAGTTGTAACGGACAGAGGAGTGGCTGCTTTTTATGAGCATTATGTAAACCCCAATATGTCTGATTTGATGGTAGTGTTTGGAAGCTTCAAATCCGGCGAAGCAGACAAAGTAAATGCAGAGTTCATTGATTTTATGAACCGCAAGTAAACAATTGACAATCGTATTTAAGAAGTGTATATTAAAAAGGAGAAAAGACATGATGAATCTTTCTGATATGATTATTGAAGCGTTTGAAGATTTCCTTGAAGAGAGAGATATTAGAATCCCGACCTCTGATAGAGAGATGGCGGAAGACAATGCTCTTGAAGACAACGAGGCGAGGATTTATGGAACTGATTACGGCGATTTACAGGGGAGAATTGAAAGTGTTATTAATGAGTTTAATAATTATGAGGACAGTTTCCGTGGATATAACTGGATGATTGATCGGTATGACCCCGCTACAAAAGAAACGGAAGAGAACTTTGCTTGTTACAGTGATACATATCATCCGTTACTGGATGATGATAATTATTGGGCACTGGTTCATAACGAAGCTCCACTTGTCTTTGGTAAAGACGGCAAGATTTATGGAACCCATAAAGACGATGACGAAAAGGAAGAGGGGTGATTATAATGTTATATGATGAGGAAATGCATGATATCCAGGTTTTCTGTAAGAAACATCATATTATTACAGACAAGAATCATAATAGCTATTACTTCAAACTCAATGGTCAGAAGTACAGGGTAAGCAACCACACGATAGATGAAAGTAATAAGAGGGCATTCAATCGATTTAATGGCAGACAGTTTAGAGAAATCTATCATCCTGAAGGGGAGGACCCGAATGTGGTATATATCATAGCTGGGAAAAGAAAGATAAAGAGAATTTATAATGATTTAAGAATGGGTCGCAAGCTTGACAAAAGAGGGAATGCAATCAATATCTGAAGAAGAAAATATGCTTAAAGAAAGGACATTATTATGACAGGAAGAGAAGAACATGATGCAAAATTTGATGAGATGATAAACAATCTTCTCGATGGCAAGCCAGATGTGCTAATCAGATACGCTAATTCATCTTTCAATAGCAAAACGAAAAGCACTAAGTACCGCTATCTGTTTTTTGTATGGCATTATCTAGAATATCTTGAAGAGAACGGATATGATATCAATTCTATTGATACATATAAAGATATTCTTCCGAGTGACATTGATGATTATATTAGTTACTTAAAAGATAACGGAAGCGGAAATGGGTCCGCCCATCAGAAGTTCTATGCGGTAAAAAGTTTTTATACATTTCTCAAGAAGAAAATGAGATGCATCACGGAAAACCCATGTGATGATGCCGACACTCCTCATCCAAATAATAAGAAGGAAGTAGTTTTCATGACTCCAGATGAAGTGCGTCAAGTTGAGAGTGTTATCGCACAGAATTCAAGACGGAATCTTGTTGCTAGAAATTTGGCTATCTTCAGTCTTGGCTGCACTACTGGGCTGAGAGTTGAGTCAATTGTCGAGATAAATGTTGCGGATCTTGACCTTGAGCATGGGTCAATTACGGTAGTCGAAAAAGGAAATAAAGAAAGAACTGTATATCTTGGAAGGAAAACCATAAATTATATAAGAAAATGGCTTGAAGTTCGTGATAAGATGGAAAAAGAGGATACAGACGCATTGTTTTTAACGCCAGTAACAAAGAAGAGGATTACTACGTTTACTGTTACAAATATGCTTAAAGAATCAACTAAGTGTATTGGGAAAAAAATTACCCCACATAAAATGAGAAGCACATGTGGAACAAATCTTTACCAGAAGACAGGAGATATCTATCTTGTGGCTCAAGTGCTTGGACATAACAATATTGCCAGTACTAAGAGATATGCTCAAGTCGATAAAACGAAGCGGACAAATGCAGCAAAGATTATGAACGATCTGTTTTAATAGGAGGAAAAATAAAATGTGGTTTTTTACGGCAATCTGTACAGCTATCGGCATGGGATTCCTTGCTAAAGAAAAGATAATGGATAATGCTTATGATATTAAAAAACAGGAAGACGCATACAACAGTGGGTCAAGAATCTATTACGACGGAAGAGGAATCGCAAGAAACATCAGAACCCAAAATGAAGTGCGTGTACTTAAACCGTGTATGTATCCTGGAAGTGCGAATACAAGGTTACCTGTTTATATCGATTCTAAAACAGGAGAAATCGTTGAAAATTATCTCCAGCGAAAACTTGATGAATTAAATGAAAAATGGGATTGCAAGAACAAGAAATATCATTGGGAATATCGGCAGTGTGCTGGATATAATGATTGGGAGAATGGGGCGATTTTACAAATTGAGGACAGCACTGGGTATCCATACAAAGTATGCAGTAGCGATGGATCGTATACTAAAATATATATAGAAGGATATGTTGGTCCCAAGGTTAGTAATGAACTGGCAAGGAGTTATAATGAAATAACGAGAGAAGAATATAAAGATTTATATGGAATGTTATATTAATTTAGTGCTATAATATCTTAAAGAAAGGAGTTCTTCTATGAAAAAATCGTTAGAAGAGTTAATTAAGCTATTAGAAAAAGAATGTGTTCAAGTAAGCTTAACGAACTCTCAAGAAGTATTCTCTAAACTGAATGAAAAATATAACTTCCCAGTAAAACTTTCAAATGACATCATTAATAATAGAAAATCGTTAGAAGAATTCACTTCTTACGAATTGTTCTGTGTACTTGATGTAATTGATTCTGATAAGGTTCATACATATTTTACAGATATAGAAATTGAAACATTCCGTGCCACGAAATATAAAGTTCCGAAACTGAAATTTCCTATCATATTCGACAATGTGGCGAAGGTGGCGGATGATCAGTACTTAACAGTAATCCCTGTAGAAAAGGCGATGCTATTAAAAAATGCGGGGATAGTCAATTACAATAAGAATGCACAGAGAACGCTCACCAGAGTCATTAAAGGGAACAGAGAAGAATACCGGATCACCCTTAATAAGCGGAGCGTAAAGGATATCACAAACGCTATGTTGAGTGGAACGTATATCCCGGATACTATCACACTTGGGCTACCTCTCGATGCGGAATACAGCTATTCAGATGGGGAGTTCTCTATTAAAAATCTTGGGGCTTCCGGGTGCTTTGATATCTATGACGGATATCACCGATGGGTGGCAATGTCAAAAGCTTATAGAGAAAATCCAAACATAGATCTTGTAATGGAACTCCGGCTTGCTATCTACCCAATAAACAAAGCACAGCAGTTTATTTGGCAGGAAGACCAGAAGACTAAGATGTCAAAGGTTTCTTCCGATACAATGAATCAATATGATTCATCAAATATTATAGTGAATAGGTTGAACGAGGATCCTTTGAGTGATATCCAGGGATTGGTCAGCCGGAATAACGGCATCATCGATTTTGCTGATCTTAGTGGGTTGATTCATTACTTCTATTTTAGAAACAGAATGTCTAAGAATGAAGAGAAATCGAAAGTATTGGGGTTGGTCCCGAAATTACGGAATGGAATTAACGGAATCATCGAAGCGAACCCAGAGTTGATTCAGACAAAGATTCCTTATTCTTCTTTACTGGCGATGATGTTTGTCATTGCTAATGAAGAACAGGAAAGTAGTAAGGAAAACAATACAATTTTTCTTAATGCAATAAATATTCTAAAAGATTTTGATGAGAAGATAGTTAATTCAAGACCGCCCAGAAGAGCGGTAATAAATCAGTTGAATACATTAATATGAGGGGAAGTGAAGACAATGTCAGATTACTATAATGAAGACAGAAAGAGCCAGTTCATCCAATACAGAAAAAATATAGTGACTCTCCCCGGATATTTCTTGGAAAACCTATTTAGGAAGACTCGTCCGCTAGAAGAAAAAGAACAGCGTGACGTATGTGATTGGAGTGTTGCGAATATACAGGATTTTTATTTGTATTGTAATACCCCAACTTATGATAGCTTGGTCGTTATGAATTCTGCACTAAAGATATATACAGATTGGTGTCTGTCAAATACTTTAGTCAAAGATAACCAGAATCATTTTAACGAGATATCTATGGATGATCTGTCTGGATTTCTAAATCCGAATGCCATCCAATCGAAATTTATCCCGAAAGATAAACTATATGCTTTGGTGGATGAACAGAAGAACCCAAGTGACAAGTTTATCATATTAGCCCTCTATGAAGGTTTTATGGGAGAGCAGACGAAAGATCTGATAAATGCAAGGACAAGTGATATCTATAAGGATGGAGATTCTTATTATTTTAAGTTGGAAGGACGTACCATAGCCGCTACAAAAAAGTTGGTTACAGTGGCGTTTGAAGCTGCTGAAGAGACTGTCTATACAGGCATAGGCGGGGCTGGTGCAAGGGAAGCGACACTTATCAACAGTGACCCTGAACGAATAATTAAGCCTTTTGTGAATTCGAAGAACAGCGATATTCAGCATATGCACGTATCTATCCGAAAAAGGGTGAAAAGGGTTTCACATAATGCGGGGCTTTATAAAGGAATCCTGGCGAAAGACATATGGGAGTCCGGGCGCATTGATATGATGAGAAATCTAATGCAAAAATATGGAATCACTAATGTAAGGGAATTTATTATGTCTGAGCATATAAAGGAGGTTGACAATCAGTATGCACCTATAGGATTAGTGAAAAGATATCTGACAAAATACGGAGTATTTTTTTGAGAATTAAAGGGGAGCGATCCTCTGCAAAAGACAAGCCAAAATTATTATTAATAAAATATCAAATGACACTTGAAAAAGGGGTTAAGAAGTAGTACAGTATGAATAAGAAATCGAACAGATGTTTGCTTTTTCCGGGGAGGTAAATGATTATGAGGAAAACCGAGTTCATTGTTGCTCTTGATAACGCTCTGGCTGACGCTAAGAAAACCCAATGTGGGTTAACTGCAATGACATACGATGATGCCGACTCGTATTTCAATAATTTGGTTGTTAGGGAATATAGGATCGAAGAAGATAATCTTGTAGTTATTGACCAGTTTAACAATCTGGTTTTATTTGCATTGCCAGATGAGAATAGCGAATGCGATATCTATGATGATGTAGAGCATACATTTGATTGGGTCGGTGAAGACAATATCGAACATGAAATAGGATTTCCGTGGTAATTTATCATTCCAACCTCTTGACAGATGGATATTAATATGATAATGTATGGTTCAGGAGGTAAGAATATGAGCAAAAAGGAAATTACATTAGGCAATCTTTTCTCAGGGGCTGGAACATGGGAGTTGGCTGGGAAGATGGTCGGGATAAAGCCATTATGGGAATCAGAGATTGAACCGTTCCCTGTAGCACTTGAAGCAAAACGATTTCCTGAGTGTATTCAGCTTGGAGATGTAACAAAGATTGATGGGGCAAAAATCCCGCCAGTTGATGTGTTTACGAATTCAAGCCCATGCACAAATATTTCCGTTGCAGGAAATAGGGAAGGGCTGGCCGGAAAGCAGAGTGGACTATTTTATGAATCAGTTCGAATTGCAAAAGAAATGAGGGAGGTAACAAATGGAAGATATCCGAGATTCTGGTGTTTTGAAAATGTCCCCGGGATATTCTCAAGCAACAAAGGATCAGACTTTAGAACAGTACTCGAAACAGTGGCGCAAATTAAAGAGAGATGTGCCAATGTACCTCTCCCTCCAGAAGGGAAATGGCACTACGCAGGAGTTCTGGACGGAGATGACTGGCAAATCGCTTGGCGTACCTTGGACGCTTGCCACGTCGGAGGCGGTACCGCCCAAAGAAGGCGGAGAGTGTACCTTGTCGCAGATCTTGATGGAAGAAGAGCAGCCGAAGTATTATTTAAGCCCGAAAGCGTGTCTTGGAATACTGAGGAGATCAGAAAGTCGTGGGAAGGAACTTCCAGAAGTCTTGAAGAACGCATTAATGAAACAAGCCGGATTATCAACAGAGGATGATGTAAAAAAAAATTAACAGAACCTATGTCATTCGAACCTGGGGTTATGTCAAGGTGTGGTGGCCACTACTATGAAAAAGTGAGCGGAACATTAAGGAGTAACCCCGGGGACAATCAGATGTCTGTGGTTTACGCTTTTCATAAGAAAGCGCATTCCCATTACAAAGGATAGCCACAGCTTTGGGAAGAAACAAAAGTGTCAGATACATTAAATGTATTTGATAATTCTGAGAATAGGACTCCTATAGTAATTGTTAATAAAAAGGAATCATCATGAAGCCACAATATTACGAAAGCCACCCAGGAGATTCTAGGGTTACTGGGCCATATGATATCGCATGCACAGTATCCGCTCGATATGGCACTGGGGGGAACAATACTCCACTCGTGCTTATAAAAAAAGACAGTAATAAAAAGTACTGGATGACCGACCAGGGTGGGCAGATGTGCAGATGGCGGAACATTAATGTTGCGTATACTCTTCATTGGAATGATTATAAAGATCCGCCAGCTATACTATTAAAGAAGGAAAAATGATATGCCATATATTTAGGGAGCAGATGCCTATACTCTTAAGATAAGAGGGGGGGCAAATACATATACCATGTGGAACGGAAAGACGGGGACTGCCGGGAAAGGGCTTTTGATTCAGACAGATATTTCCGCCACACTTGGGGTTTCTCAAGATCAGGTACTGATAACGAGGAAGAAAAATGATTGTGTTAGATGACCAAGGCGGGAGTCAGATGACAGTATATGAAGATGTAGTAGGCACATTGAGGGCGCAGACGCACCAACACCTTCCGATAGTATTAGAAAAGAGCAAGAGTCAAAAATTTCTTGTTTATAATATATCTTCATATTGCTCCAACTGCATGAAATCGAGTAACCCTTATAGCGGGATTCAGAAGATTGAAACATCGAGGACCCTTGATCTTAACGGTGGAAATCCTGCGTGTAATCAAGGCGGGATGATGGTGCTTCAAAGGAAATGATATGAAAATGATATCTGATGAGACTGTAGCAATTGAGGGAAATGGCTGCCGCCCATCCCATCAGGGCATAGGGTATAAAGAATCCAAAGTAATGTACACCTTAAATATTACAGAGGTACACGCAGTAGCCTATAGAGTAGAGAACAGCGATGTTGAAGATAATAAATCTAAACAGAGGGGACGTAGAAAGTAAGGCAATATTCTTGCCCGATGGAATCTGTGGGGCTTTATATAGCGGCGATTGCAGATGGGGTGGGTCGGAATGTTATGTTCTCGTAAAGAGGAACGGAAATGATATTGAACCAGTGGGAACACGAATCAAGGCAGATATGTAGCGATGATGGGTTGGCACCCTGTATTTGTGGGGGGGGGTCGAGCCATTGTCACGGACAACATTATGTAATGACAAATAATGGAAGGAATTTTGTAATGGAAGATGAATATATTGTGAGAAGATTGACCCCGACAGAATGTGCTAGGTTGCAGGGATTTCCAGATGACTGGTGTGCCGACGTGCCACACTCCGACTCAGCTGAATATAAGTTGTGGGGAAACGGCATAGCACTGAATACTCTCATTGAACCCTTGAAAAATATAAAAAGAATTTTATCCGAAGAGGGTTGACATGCGTAAATTAATGTGGTAATATCAACAATAGAAAGACCCGAACAGCAAAACCAATAATGAGCAGACTTGAAATCCGCAACCATTTAATTAGGGTCTTGCGATTATGATATTACAGAAAGGACTTATGTATGTCTAAGATTGGAAGAAATAAAGACTGGTGCAAGAAGTACGAAGCGGCTGGAACTCGTGAAAAGAATAAGGCGATTAAGCAGGAGAGAGATAAAAAAAGAATCTCCCATTTCAGAATTAGGATTGAGAATGGAAAGGGATACCAGTACAAGAAAATAAATGAGCTTGCCAGAAATTCCGATAAACGGATTGATAACGGTAAGACTCCTTTACAGAAAGAGATTTCCGTATTCAGAAAGCTTCAGAACTGGTTGGACGAGCAAGCGGAAATCAAAAAGAAAGAAGAAGAAAAACTAAATAAATAACAGTAACATATTAAGACCCACGCAGCAAATCACATGAAAATGATAAATGGATCTCCTTCTAGCGGCAATCAATGGGTTAAGGGTCTTGTTTCTATGAGGGCAGTAGCTCAATGGTAGAGCACGAAAATACGCATCTTGTATAGGTGCTAACAGCAAAACATTTTCCTCTTGAAAGGCGATGTTTGTGGTTCGAACCCACACTGCCCTCCTTACAATGAAAGGATACTGATTATGAATTTTTATGATGGAATGAAGAAAGAACTTAACAACGAGAAAACGCTTACCACGAACGGTGCCGTTGCATACAAAACATCAGGAAAGAACCTTCTTGATTTCAACTTCGCGCTTTCTTCTATGAGGAGTATGGACGAGAGTGATATCAAGGATGAATTTGCAAAGGTTTATTTCGAGAACCCACTTATTGCGGTAAAGTATCTCTTCTATGTTGGAGATATCCGTGAGGGGGTGGGAGAGCGTAAAGTCTTCCGGGCTTGTCTTGCGTGGCTGGCGGATCAGAAGCCAGACGTTGTGAAAAAGCTGATTAAGTTCGTCTCAGAATATAACAGATGGGATAGCCTTTATACACTAGAGAATACTCCAGTCTGGAAAGATACGGCAAGGCTCATGCTCAACCAGGCTCTTGAAGATGTGAGAAATGCAAAAGAAGGAAAGTCTGTATCCCTTTTGAGCAAATGGCTTCCATCAGAAAACACTTCGTCAAAGAACACAAGAAGACTTGCGAGAAAGACGATGGATGAGTGGGGGATTCAGCCCCGCCAGTACAGAAAACTTCTTACAGGGCTGAGAACGTACCTTGATGTAGTGGAGCAGAAGATGTCTTGCGGGAACTGGAGCGATATTGATTACGCAAAGGTTCCGTCCAAGGCAAATCTCAATTACAAAGATGCGTTCGCACGTCACGATCAAGCAAGAAGACAGGAATATATTGACTCTCTTGTTAAAGGCGATACAAAGATTAACGCAAAGGCTCTTCAGCCGCATGAGATTGTCAAGCAGTATATTGGTGGTCGTTGTTACTGGGAGCGCGATAATGTGAAAGAAGATCCAGTACTGGAAGAATTATGGAAGAGCCAGAAGAATATTATGCTCTCCGATGCTCTTGTCGTCAGAGATGGTAGCGGGTCAATGGAATCTAACTGTGGAAGCTACAGGCCTATTGATGTTGCCACAGCACTCGCTATTTACATGGCGGATCATAACTCTAAGGCTTGGCGGGGGAGATTCATTACATTTTCCGCCAATCCGAAGTTTATCGATCTCCGCAATTGTAAGACCCTGGCAGATAAAGTTGCTAAGACTTATGCAGAAGATGAATGTTCCAATACAGACATCTATAAGACAATGAAACTGATTCTGAACACCGCAATCGAGAATCATATGACGCAGGACGATATGCCGAAGATGATTGTGATTTGCAGTGATATGCAGTGGGATGGAAGAAGCCATTGGACAAGTTTTGGATATAACAAGACTCTATTCGAAGAAATCAGCGACGAATATCAGAGTCATGGCTATAAGCTGCCAAAGATTGTTTTCTGGAATCTGTCGCTTAACATGGATAAGACGATTCCGATGCAGGAGAATGATCTCGGCATGGTTCTCTGTTCTGGGTTCTCTGTGAATCTGCTGAAGATGTTTATGACGGCAAAGATTGATCCGTATGAAGCTCTTCTTAATGAGTTGAATACAGATAGATATAAGCCAATAGAAGATGCCGTAAAGGATATTGTGTAAGCTATAAGACTCCGTACAGCAATGATTAGCCGGGTGGCTCAAAGGTTAAAGCGCTTCGGTGGCCCCGGAGAGATTGCCAGTTCTAATCTGGCCCCAGCTCAAAGTCAAAGCCGAGTCTTGAAATTAAGGCGCATACAGCAAACAACTTTACAATCGACTTGTAACCGATCTAGTAATGAGCGCCTTGTAAATAATAATAAAAATTATTAAGACCCTAACAGCAACACAAATATGAACAGACTGTTAATCTGCAACCATTTTCGGGTCTTGAAATCTAAAAGAAAGGGGTGATTCCATTGAGATACTATAGCGATGTAACGCAGAAGTTTTACGGAACAGAAGACGAAGCGAAAGTGGCTGAAGCCGATGCTCTCACAATCAAGAGCAAGAAGAAGGAACGAGCAGAAGAACTCCGTAAGGCATATGACAGAGTTCAAGATGCGGAACGCGAGTATTTGAAGCTGAAGGAAAAGTACGAAGCAGATTATGGTGGATATAGCAGTTTAAGCATTATTCCAGCCCTTCTGACAGACTTCCTTCGTTTCTAATTTTTGTGACGCAAATATGTAACCAGTAACTGGAAATACAAATCAACTTGACACTCTGGAAAGACAGAGCGCCCGGTAGTCGAGTGGTCAAGACGAGAGGCCCTAACCCTCAAGACTGGGGTTCGAATCCCCACCGGGTGACTATATAAGGAGAATCTCATGACAAAATTCAAGAAACTGAAGATAGCTATTAAACTTGCTGGAATCGCACAGAAGAACGACAGGGCGGCAAGAGAGCGGGAAATTCTAAATCTGGCATACTTTATCGGTGGCGAAGATATGAAGGGTGAGATTATCAGTATTTTGAAAACAACAACTCCTGATGCGGGGAATGAAAATACATCTTCCGTAAAATGGAGTGACTATTCAATGAAGGATGATGAAACATGACGATTCTTGTGCGAAAAGAAAGCAGCGGAAATAAATTCAAGTATATTACCACTAATTCCATTCCACAGCTATTCGATAGATTATACTCTATGTGGGAAGATGAAAATATATCTCCATATTATGAAGTGATTGATCACAGAAAAGACAAAGATTTATCAAACTTGTGTGACATAGAAATAATTATTGAGGATGACTATTGACAAACGTATATTAAAGAGATATATTAATACTCGGAGGTGAATATATGGCAGAAACAAATTTTTTCAAAGATTTATACAGCGTTGATATGTCTGCCAAGGTGAAGCAGAAGAACGGACTATCTTATGCCCCGTGGGCTGCTTCCTGGGCTGAAGTCAAAAAGAGATTTCCAAATGCGAAGTATGAATTGCTTGAGCAAGTAATTCAGACCGATACAGAAGGAAATACGATTCGGAGCAGACCTTGGTTTGATGACGGCCGCACTGGTTGGGTAAAGGTTAAGGTCACGATTAATGATGTATCACAGACAGAATCGTTGCCTATCCTTGATTATAAGAACAAACCGATTGCGGCGGAAGCTATTACGTCAAGCGATGCAAATAAATCTTTTAAGCGTTGCCTTGCAAAAGCATGTGCATGCTGTGGTGGCATCGGGCTTTATCTTTACGAAGGCGAAGATATTCCAGAAGCGACAGCAAATGTACAGAAGTACATCCAGGAAATTGACAAAATTTATATCGCAAAGAAAAAATCAGGATTTACCGATGATGATCTTCTTAAAGTCATCGAGGAAATTATTGGTGCAGAGACAGGCGGAAATTATAGGTCATGTGATAATGAAGACCAGCTTAAATCCGTCAAGACCAAACTTATGGGGCTTAGAAAAATCCCCGCAAAGAAAGGATAATTTATGAATCGAGTAATCTTAATCGGCCGCTTAACTAGAGATCCGGAAGTTCCGCAGACGGGACAGGCAACTTGGGCAAGATATACGCTTGCCTGTGATAGACAGTTCAAGAAGGATGGTCAGCCGACCGCAGACTTCCCGAATTGTATTGTCTTTGGTAAAGGTGCAGAGTTCGCCGAAAAGTATCTTCACAAGGGAATGAAGATTGCCATTACAGGGAGAATCCAGACTGGATCTTACCAGAACAAGGAAGGAAAGACCGTCTATACTACGGATGTGGTAGTTGATTCACAGGAATTCGTGGAAAGCAAGAGCAGCAATGGTGGGGGTAGCGGAGATAACTCTTCCACAAGACCCACTACTAAGCAGAAAGCGGTCAAACCTGACCTATCCGAGTTTACTGTGCTGGATGGATCAGACGAGAACCTTCCGTTTTCTTAATAAATAACAGTTTTTTGTAACTTATCTATTTCCTCCACTAAGTATATTTTGTGTGTACTTCGTGGAGGAAATAATGCAATATGAGGAGCGTAAAGTGGGAGAAGATAGGAAAGAGCTTTCAGATAAGATTAAGGAAGCAAAGGAACTTCTTGGGGATAAAAATGCATTCGTTATTGCTGAGTTACAGAGTTTGGAAAAGTTTGATGAGAGATCTCTGAAAGCCCTTTCCCCTTACAGAACAGAAGATACACCGTCATATGTATACGACCGCAAGAGATATCGTTTTAAAGATTTTGGGGGAGATAGAGATACAGATATCATAGATGCTTATATTGAACAGGGTCATACATTCACAGACGCATGCAAATTCCTTTTTGAGAAAGCTGGTATTCCTTACGAGTTTTCCTATAGCGGGGTTAAAGATAAGACACAGTATAAGTATCCACACGACGAGAATGGTTCTATAGAGGGTATCCATAAATACTGGAATCGCAGAGGGATTTCTGACGAGACTCTTGAATATCTCGATATTGTGTCTGATGGAAGAGGGAACACTGTTTGGAAATATTACGATTTGAATGATGTCCTTTCCGTAGTGAAGTATCGCCCAGCCAGACCGATACAAAAGGGAGAAGCGAAGTGTTGGTTCCAGAAGGGGGCGGACACTTGCCATCTTCTTTTCAATATGAATCGCGTTAACCCGGAAAAACCTTTGCTTGTACAGGAGGGGGAAGGCGAGGTAATGACCGCTATCGAAGCGGGGTATTACAATGCCGTCTCGATCCCTATGGGATGCAAGGACACGAAGTGGATAGAAGAGAATTATGACTTCTTGAACGAATTCTCTGAAATCATTATCTGTTTTGATTCTGACAAACCAGGAATCGAAGCAAGGGAAAATACGATTTATAGGCTTGGCTCATGGCGGACACGTTATGTGGAAGTTCCTACAAGCGTCGTGGGGAATGACGGCAAGACTTATAAGACAAAGGATTTGAATGATATTCTCCAAGTACAGGGACCAACGGCAGTACTTAATCTTATCACGACAGCAAAGGATGTTCCTGTCAAGAGTGTACAGGATTATTCTGATATTGATGACATTGACCTTTCAAAGATGGATGGAATCAAGAGCGGGATTGCATCACTAGATAAAGTCATTCTAAAGGTGTTCTATTCGACGGTAACATTACTTACTGGCTATCCTGGATCTGGTAAATCATCTTTGCTTACGCAACTCCTGTGCAATGCCGCAGAAGAGGGAATCCAGACTTGGTGTATGTCGCAAGAGCTGCCTGTGAGATTTTTGAGTGGGTGGATCAATTATATCTTTGCGGGGCCGCGAAATGTTACGAAAAGACAGAATGCGGACGGAAATTCATATTATGTTGTACCTTCTTTTATTAAGTCACAGATCAGAGCAAAATACAAAGGTTTGATTCACCTTTACAGGGATGATGCCAGTGTTGATGCCAAAGACGTTCTTGAGAGTATGGAAGAGAGTATTCGAAAGTTTGGAGTGAAACTTCTTATTCTCGATTCTCTTATGACGATTGACCTTGGTGGAGGAGAAGATGAGAAGTACTCCAACCAAAAGAAATTCATGAACTCTCTCCGGGCTATGGCTAAAAAATATGACGTGGCTATTGTACTGGTGACTCACCCTAAAAAGCCTTTACAGGGTGATATGAGTGCTGATATCGGGATGTATGGGATATCTGGCAGTAGCGATCTCGTTAACTTGGCGCACAGGGTAATCGGGATGAGAAGAGTCACAGATGACGAGAAAGAAAAACAAACAAAATGGGCACAATACAATGTTGTTTGTGAGATTTCCAAAGACCGTTTGACAGGGGAGAGCGGATTAGACTTTGGAATTTATTATGACAAAGCATCAAGAAGGTTCTACTCAAACGAAGCGGAGTTCAATAAGAACTATTCTTGGGATACGAATCAGTATTCAGACAGATTAAAAATGCCGGAGCATAGTACCGGTACAGGGGGGAGTACACCGTTCTCATGAGAAAGATAATAGATTGGATAATTTTCTTATTTCAGATTGCTATCTTGTGGGTGTTCATAAAGTATGGAGTTAAGAAAAAGAAGAAATATTACACAGTAAGATAGTGGTGATAAGAGTGGGGAATTATCCTCACTCTTTTTTTATATTATATTGACAGGAATATATTAATATAGTATAATACAAAACAAGGAGGTGGTATAGATGCAGTATTCTTTCAGTAGTTTAAGCCAATACAGACAATGCCCATATGCCTATTATTTACATAAGGTTGAACAACAGTACGAGGAAAAGAACTTTCAGGCTGCTGTCGGGAGCTTTTGCCATAATGAATTATAGATGCTTTTTTCTGGGAAAGAAACAATAGAGCAAGCAAAACAGAATACTCTTGATAATCTCTTAGCCGAAGTCCCGGAAGATACGGATATCGAAAAAGTACTTGCGAAACAGGATCAATTTATCGATTACCTGGATACTCTTGATATCGATAAGTTTTTTGCAAATTTTAAAGTTTTAGGGACGGAGATCCCAGTTGAGTTTGAACTGAACGGAAATGAAATAATTGGGCGTGTTGATTTAATTATCGAGGATAAAAATAATGGTGAGACTATTATAGTGGATCATAAGAGTAGTGGTCATTTTCTAAAGAAAGACGGCACCCCGCTGAAGAGTAAACTTGATCAGTTTAACGATTACAAAAAGCAACTTTACATTTACGCTATGGGGGTCAAACAGAAATTCGGTATTTCTGCACAATCTCTTGCGTGGAATCATTTTCTTGATAAGGGAGCAATTACAGAGATCCCCTATAGAGAAGATGAATGCGAAGAAACCAAAAACTGGGTGCTTGAAACAATAAATCTTATCGAGAATGACCAGGAATTTGCCGCTAAGAAATCGTTCCTATGGTGTAATAGGTTGTGTTCTTTTAGAAATGATTGCCTATACAAAGAGATGGAGGACGAGGATGCAGAATTATCATAAACACAGTTGGTTTTCTAACTGCTGTGTAATTGATTGCGCTACTGCCCCTGAAAAGTACATCCAGAGAAATGTTGAGGTCGGAAGCCAAGTAGTTAGCACTGTAGAGCATGGTTTTCAATCAAACTATTATGTTTATTATGACAGCGTCGTCGATTTCAATCAAAAGCTTAAGGCTCGATTAGATATTGGCGACATTACGGAAGAACAATATAATAAACAAAAACAAAAATTTGTATTTGGAGCAGAAGCTTATTGGGTAAAAGACAGACAAAAGGAATATCCTTATACTGTTACCGATAAGAAGGGGAACACGGAAACCAAGTACCGCAAAGACAGGGCGAACTGCCACATTATCTTACTGGCCCGGAATGAACAGGGGCGGCGAGAGATAAATAGTATCCTCTCCGAAGCAAATATCACTGGATATTACGGACAGGCAAGAGTTGATCTTGAGTTGTTAGAGCAACTGAAGCCGGAAGATGTGATGGTAACCACGGCCTGTGTGAAGTACTGGCAGTACGAAGACATTGATGATATTACGATGAAGCTGTGGAAACACTTTGGGGACAGTTTCTATTTGGAAACCCAGTGCCATAATACAGACAGACAGAAAGATATTAATAAACACATAAAAGAGTTACATTATAAGTATGGAATTAAATGGATTGTCGGATTAGACAGCCACTACATATATGAATCCGATAGCGTTGAGAGAGATAATTATCTTGAGGGGCGCGGATTTACTTATGACGAGGATGAAGTCGGGTGGTACATGGATTACCCCGACCGAGAGACGGCGAAGCAGAGATTAATCGAACAGGGTGTTTTTAATGAAGCTGAGATAGATGAAATGCTTGATGCATCGGATATCATCTTAACTTTTGATGATATCACATTTGGGAAAGATATCAAGCTGCCAACTCTGTATCCAGGGAAGTCACAGGAATGGAAAGATAATAAGTTAAAGTCGATTATTTATGATGCATGGGATAAAGAAAAGCAGCACGTTGATCCATCAAGATGGAAGGAATACGAGGATGGCATTCAGTATGAGTTAAACGCTGTAATAAATACTCATATGTCAGATTATTTCTTATTGGATTATGAGTTGGTTAAGCGCGGCAAAGAATACGGCGGGGTTATTACGAAGACAGGAAGAGGAAGTGCGGTATCGTATTACATTAATTCTTTGTTAGGATTTTCTAGTGTTGACCGTTTTACATCTCCTGTAAAACTCTACCCAGATCGTTTTCTTAGCGAAGTTCGTATATTAAAAACAAGATCATTGCCCGATTAACTTATAGTCGCCTTACGGAGCGATCCGTATTGAATAACCCAGAATATCAGGGGAAGTCATTAGAGCCTCAATTACCAAACGCAAAGGAAACTGAAGCGCGGTGTGGCTAATCACCACAGTATGGTAACAAGATTGAGGATTTGATAATCCTGAGAGATAGTCCTTAAATGGAAAGCTTGCAACGACTACCAATGGGTATCTCATTGAGATAATGGTATAGTCTACTCCCCTAATAAATATCGGGAAACCGAGGGTAGCAAGGATTGATATGAACCTTGGGACAGTTGAGCCATTTGCGAAAGCGCAGGATGATATCTTAACAGAAGCTTATGGAACTCCTGGGCATTCATACCCGATGATTTCATATAAACCGTTACAGGCATCATCAGCCTTTAAGTTGTATGCGAAGTCTCAGGGGCTTGATTTTGAAACATCGAATAATGTAACAAAACAGCTTGCTAAGTATGAAAAAGCATTAAAACATGCTAGTGCGGATGATAAGGATTCAATCAGCGTCTATGATTATGTTTCTCCACAATATCATAAGATGTTGGACGAATCTAAAAAATACCAGAAGATTATCAACGCGAAGTCACAGGCCCCGTGTGGATATCTTATTTATGGCGGTGATATTAAAAGCGAAATTGGTCTTATTAGATGTTCCACCAGTGACGGAAATTATGTATTAACAACCGTTGTAGATGGAATGGTTGCCGAAAAATACAAGTATCTTAAGAACGATTTACTTAAGGTTGATGTGTGGCTAGCCATTAATGAAATATTCAAGAAAGTTGGAATTCCAACACCTTCTATTAACGAGATGAACGAACTAGTTGAGAGTGATCAAGCAACTTGGGACATCTACGCTAAAGGCTACACATGCGGCGTTAATCAATGTGAGTCGGATTTTGGCAGAAATTCCTGTATGGAGTATAAACCAAAGAATATGCGAGAGATGAGTGCCTTTGTCGCTGCACTCCGCCCTGGCTTTAAAACTCAGCTAAGTACTTTTCTTCAGAGAAAATATTACACAACTGGGGTAAAAGAATTAGATAACTTATTACAAGATTCTATGAAATTTATGATTTATCAAGAGTCAATAATGGGTTATCTTGGATGGCTTGGCATTCCACAAACTGAAACCTATGCCATTATTAAAAAGATTTCGAAAAAGAAATTCACCCTAGAGGCACTTGAAGAGCTTAAGTCCAAATTAGCAGAAGGTTGGATGAAACAAGTCGGATCTATGAGAGGATTCGAAAAGACCTGGGCGATTGTAGAAGCCTCCGCAAGGTATTCGTTTAACGCCTCACACTCTGTATCATATGCGTATGATTCTGTGTATGGGGCCTATACAAAAGCTCATTATCCGTATGAGTTTTATTGTACTATGCTTCAGATGTACACCGATAAAGGGGATAAAGATAAAGTAGTAGCCTTTAAGACAGAAATGAAAAAGGCATTTGGGATAAACGAAGGTGCTTATAAGTTCCGGCTTGATAACAGGCAGTTTACGATTGATAAAGAATCACATTGTATCAACCCCAGCCTGTCAGCAATCAAAGGACTTGGGAAAACAGTAGCTGATGAATTGTATAAGATAAAGGATTTTGATGGGGATACATTTACATCGTTAATTTTATTTATCAAGAGTAATACTGGGATCGGGCTTAAAACAATCGAGCAGCTTGTTAAGATTGATTATTTTTCAGAGTTCGGTACATCGAGGAAGCTTTTAGGAATACTGAAAGCATTTGAGCAACTTTATGATAACGCAAATAAGCGCTTCAAAAAACAAATAAAGAAAAGTAGCGTAAAAAATCTTCTGGTCGGGGAAAATATAATTAAGAAGTATTGTGGTAAAGAAACTCCCGCCACATACATGATGATGGATATGTTAGGGATGCTAACTGGTCTTGAAAAGATAAAAGTGACGGATTTCGATGCGATTCACAAGGCATCGTATCAGCAGCAGATCCTGCACAGCGTAACAGTTACGGACCCGGAAGCGGCAGGAGTTTGTGTTATCGGAGATGTTGATGATAAAAAATCAACGCCTATCATAAGTGCATATTCTCTGAAAAACTCTGGGTATTATTCATTCAAAGTCCCAAAGAAGGAATTTATTAATCATTCTCTTGTTGAAGGAGATGTGATAAAACTTGGGAACTATATGAATAAACCGAAGAGAAGAGCCAATGAAAATGGTAATTGGGTGCCGATTCCACACACTAATGAACTCTGGATACTGGATTATCAGTATCTTTACAAGTCGGACTTAAGGAAGGATAAGACGGCATGAACGTAGAGATTTTGAACTATCAAGACCATTGGCAGGAAGTGAAAAACGCCGCCATGAATACCGTGGGGAAGGAAACAGGAAAGTATCCTTCCTCTACATGGAAGAGTAAGATACTTAGAGCAGAGCATTCTCCTATAAGGTATATCGAGTTGACGATAAGAATCCATGATATTCCTTACTGGGTGGCAATGCATCTAGTGCGCCACCACATCGGGGTGACTCCATACGTCTCAACAGAGAGAACCGATAGAACTGGAATAGATAGAAATAACCTCCCACAGAACGCAAGCGTCTGTCTGACACTCCTAGCGAACGCACAGGCGCTTATTAATATAAGCAGGAAGAGGTTATGCAGTCAGGCCGCAAACGAGACGAGAGGGGCTTGGAGGGCGGTTGTAGAGGCTGTCCGCACGGTCGAGCCTGAACTTGCCGATTGTATGGTGCCGGAATGTGAATACAGAGGATTTTGCCCGGAAATGAGATGTTGCGGATTCATAGGATCTGAGAACTATAAAAATGAAACGGAGGATTATAGAAATGGTTTCAAAAACAGAGAAACATAAAATATTGTGTGACGAGTTACACAAAACATATATACAAAAAAACAAAGCATACGGTGACAGTTTTTCAAGGACTTATAAATCATTGGGGCTTATGTCCGCCGTTACAAGAATATCAGATAAATATAACAGGCTTGTAAATCTGGCAAAGAATGATTCGGTTGATTCGGGGGATGAAAGTATCCGGGATACATTGATGGACATGGCAAATTACGCATTGATGACAGTTATCGAACTGGAAGATGCACAAAGCATTAAAGGATATTGTAGTACTGGTCTTTGGGACAATATAGAAGATTATCTGACTAAATCCTGTAAGTAGAATGCGGGGTGATGTCTATGCAGAACAAAGTATATTGCCCGGAATGCGGAATTGTAATGGCTTATAGATTCGGGCATTGGGAATGCGATTATTGCGGAATCAGAGTTGATGGGGATATGGAAGATTCCGAGCAAGACATGAACCCTTGGATTGATGCGTGGGAGGACTAGCGTGAAAATAACTTTAACTGAAGACAATATTGGGCAGATCAATAGTATTTGCAGGAAGGCCCCGTTCCCTGTAGATGTGTGTAAAGGTCGCTACTGTGTGGATGGGGCTTCAATCCTGGGGCTTATGATGTTTATAGGGAGTGAAGTTGATGTAATCCCGATAAGCACAGATAACGAAGCTATCAATAATTTCAAGAACAAACTAAAGACGCATGGGGTAACAGGATGAGGGCAAGTAGGTATGGAGTTCCTTGTAAAGGAAGCAAGTCAAAATTAGCTGAAGATATTGTGAACGCTCTGCCAAATGGAAATCGCTTAGTTGATATCTGTGGCGGGGGGTTCGCAATCTCCCACTGTGCATTATTGAGTAAAAAGTGGGGGAAAGTTTTATATAACGACAGGGATAGCACTTGGCTTCCGTATTTGAATGACGTAATGGATGGAAAATATCTGCCGGATATCTATGATCCGCCATTCATCGAAAGAACAGAATTCGCCAACAAAAGAGACAAGGATGCCTTTATTAAATGGAATTGGTCTTTTAGTTGCAACGGAGAGGATTATGCTTTCAGCTACAACACAGAAGATTGGAAAAAGGCGATCCACGAGTATATTGTCAATGGACGATATGAGAGTTTTATCAAGGGAACGCTCCCCGATATCGCCGAATATGTAAAAGCAAAAGATTGGGTGTCGCGGCGGGCTGAGTTTAATAACTGCGTAACCGTTCATAAGAAAGAGTTGAAAAACTTGTCTGCTATGAGATGTGAGGGGCTTGAGAGAATCGAGTCCCTACAGAGTTTAGCTGGTATAGGTGATTTAAGAAACAATCTTGAAATGACAACAATGGACTACCGCAAATATCAATATCAGCCTGGGGATATAGTTTATTGTGACATTTCTAAGGATAATCTTGATGATTTTTTTGATTTTGTTCATTGGGCGACAGAACAGAGATTCCCCGTGTATTTTTCTATGTATGACTTTGTCATGCCGATTTGGCACCGTGATGCTTCTACCGTAAGAAGAAACGGTGGTGGGAAGATACACAGAATGGACGTTATTTACAAGGCATAATAACCGTTTTGCGGTTCATTATAGTAACTGTTGGAATACACAAGGAAGAGAGGAAGTTATGAAAGTAAAGAAACGTGACGGAAGAGTAGTTGAGTTTGATCGACAAAAAGTGAAGGACGCGATTATCAAGGCTTTTACAGAAGTTGATGGGGAAACGACGAAGTATACGAGGGATAAGGCCACTGAAATATCCAAGCTAATTTCCGATAGCGGAAAAGATATGTCTGTTGAAGATATTCAAGACATTATTGAAAATAAGTTGATGTCAAGCAACCGTAAAGATGTAGCAAAAGCATTTGTTATTTATAGAGAAAACAGAAGGCTTGCCAGAGAAAAAAACAGTCGAATGATGAGAACAATCGCAGAAAAGATTGATGCAAGCAATGTGCAGAATCAAAATGCGAATGTTGATGAAAAGAGTTTTGGGGGGAGAAGAGGCGAGGCAAGTTCTACGTTAATGAAACAGTATGCTCTTGATTATTGTATGAGTGAGATGTCTCGTAATAATCATCTGAATAATGAGATTTATATACACGATCTTGATGCTTACGCGGTGGGAATGCACAATTGTTTGACTATTCCTTTTGATGATCTCCTCGCAAAAGGATTTAACACTAGACAAACTGATGTAAGGCCAGCTCAAAGCATTAACACTGCTTTTCAGCTTGTTGCAGTTCTATTCCAGCTCCAAAGTTTGCAAGAATTCGGGGGTTGCTCGGCATCGCATATTGATTGGACTATGGTGCCATATGTTCGTAAATCGTTCTGGAAGCATTTCAAAGATGGAATACAATATATTGAACAAAGAGTTCGATTAGAAGACGCATTCTTTGATATTGATAAAAGAATAGATGATGCTTTTTATCGAAGCCATGACAAAGCGTATAAATACGCTATGGATATGACGCGAAAGGAAACATATCAGGCGGTTGAAGGGATGTACCATAATTTAAATACCCTTCAAAGTAGATCTGGAAACCAATTACCATTTACATCTGTAAATTACGGAACATGCACCTTGCCAGAAGGGAGAATGGTAACGAAAGCCCTTCTTGATGTTTCTATTGAAGGAATCGGCGCTCTTCATCGGACTCCTATTTTTCCATGCGGGATTTTTCAGTGTATGAAAGGGGTAAATCGCAAGCCGGGAGATCCGAACTATGATCTTTATAGGCTTGCACTTAAATCAACGGCAAAGCGGTTATATCCAAACTATTGTAATGTAGATTGGAGTGTTAATGCGGGGTATGACAGGAATGACCCCAGAACTTATGTATCAACGATGGGTAAGCGTAAACTACAGCTCATCTAAAACCTTTTGAACCTTGTCCAAGGGTGTCCGAAAGGGCTAACGGTTAGGTCTTTGAAATAAGATGAGACCGTGCTAAGACATATACTCAGATGTTGTGGAAAAGGAGACCACAATGAAAGAAACTAAATATCCTAATATTTATGTTGATAGCTAGTATGCATATAAAAAGCTAAAGAACGGAAGTTTCCATAAGTTAAGTAGGTGGATTGATTCCCTAGGCTATTACATGACAAGTTTTCGGATAAATAAAAAGAAAAAATACATACGATTGCATCGATTAATAGCAGAAACATTTATTCCGAATCCTGATGTTCTGCCAATGATAAATCATAAAGATGGGAATAAATTAAATAATTCAATTGAAAATTTGGAATGGTGTACTAACGCATACAATACGCAAGAAGCTTACGACATGGGATTGTACCCATAGCATAGAAAATGCCCAATTAGGGCAACTTCAAAAGATACAAATGAAATAAAAGAATTCTCTAGCATCAGAGAATGCGCGAATCAACTTGGATTAAACAGGAAAACAATTACTTCTATATTAAAGGGTGACAAAAAGACTAATCACTATAATTACAACTTTGAGTATATGTAAAGTGTATCGACTATCCCTGATGAATGTAAGGGAGTAGGGGCGGAGATGGACACCGCCCCGAAGCGGAAGGCTACTGGAAGGTAGAAGATATAGTCAGTGCCTGTGGCGACACAAGATAAAATGTGTAGGACGTACAATGGATATGACATTAATGCTGAACCTGGGGTCAACCCTCAGTTGAAAGATGGGCGAGGCAACATCTGCCCTGTAACAATCATTCTTCCAACACTCGCTATGGAAGCGAAAGAGAAGGATGGGGATATTGTAGAGAATTTCATGGAAATTCTAGATAAGAAAATTCATGAAGGAAAAGATATGCTGATTGAAAGATACAACTGGATTTGTTCCCAGTCACCTGACTCCGCAAAGTTTATGTATGAGAACGGAACGATGTATGGATATCATCCCGAAGAGGGAATTCAATCTGCATTGAAACATGGGACTCTTGCTCTTGGGCAACTTGGACTTGCAGAAACTCTTAGAATCTTGATTGGGTGTGACCAAACAACTCCTACTGGGATGGATCTTGCCAAGAGGATCGAAGAGTTGTTCAGTAAGAGATGCAAAGAATTCAAGCAGCAATATAAATTGAATTTTGGAGTTTATTACACGCCCGCAGAGAATCTGTGCCACACTGCTCTTGAAAAATTCAGAGATAAGTATGGCGTGATTAAAGATGTATCTGACCGTGAATATTTCACGAATTCGATTCATTGCAGTGTTTGGGAAGATATGAATCCTTTCGAGAAGATAGACATTGAATCACAACTTACTGGATATTCAAATGCTGGATGCATTACATATGTAGAACTGAAATCTACAGCCAAACATAACATTGATGCAATGGAGGAAATTGTAAATTATGCTATGGATCATGATATTCCATATTTTGCAATTAATCTTCCAAATGATATGTGCATGAATTGTGGATACACAGATGAAATCGGTGACGCATGTCCTGTTTGTGGAAGTACGAATATTCGGAGACTTCGTAGAGTGACAGGCTACTTAACGGGGGATTATAAAACCGCATTTAATGCCGGGAAACAACAAGAAACGGAACAAAGAGTTAAGCACTGTGAGTAATGGAGGCCGTTATGAGATATGCAAATTGGTATAAGTGCGACATCTCAAACGGTAATAATGTTGGGGTTTCCCTGTTTGTACAGGGTTGCCCCTTCCATTGCAAGGGGTGTTTTAATAGTGAGACGTGGGATTTTAACGGTGGAAAACCTTGGACAAAAGAAACAATAGAAAGATTTTTATCTCTCGCTGGGAAGGATTATATTAAAAGAGTTTCTATTCTTGGGGGAGAGCCATTAGCAGACCAGAATGTTCAAGATGTCAAAGATTTAATTAAAACTATTAAAAATGTTTACCCCGATAAAAAAGTCTGGGTGTATACAGGGTTCAATGTCGCTGATATTCTTAGCGGGGATAATCAAACCCGCAAGGATGTTCTGAATCTTGCGGATACTATCGTTGATGGGCGGTTTGAGTATGATAAGCGAGATCTTTTAATCGCTTTCCGGGGGAGCAGAAACCAACACATTTATGAACATGACGATAAAGGAAATCTTGTCTCAAAAGAATCCGCTTATGATGAAGCAATTTAACATTATGGGGTAGGACTTAGGTCTTGCCCCATTTTTTCGAGAATGATATATTGTATCTGTAACAATGCTGCGGCATTATCCGCTGTTTCGTTGGTGACGTAAAACCAGGAGAATAAATGGGAAAAGTATATAAACTAGGGGAACTATACTGCGGCCCGGGTGGGCTTGCATACGGTGCGTTACATGCTCAGAGCGATGACGGAAGCCTTCGAATCTCTCATGCTTGGGCAAATGATTACGACTCAGATACTTGCGAAACCTATAGGAACAACATTTGCCCTGATAACAGAGAGAGTGTTATCTGTGGAGATGTCAGAAACCTAGACATATCTTCGCTTGGCAAAATAGATGCTTTTGCGTATGGGTTTCCATGCAATAGCTTTTCGAATGTGGGGGAGCATAAAGGACTCGCAAACGAAAAATTCGGGCAGCTTTACTGGTATGGAGTAGAAGCCCTCAGAATCTATCAGCCAGATTGGTTCATAGCTGAAAATGTATCCGGCATAAGGTCGGCGGGAGGAAATGATTTTCAAATCATCTTGAATGATCTTCGTGAGTCGGGATACAAACTCACAACAAACCTATACAAAGCAGAAGAGTATGGGGTCCCGCAGACCCGCCACAGAGTTATAATAGTAGGCGTAAGAGATGATATAAATGTGGATTTCAAGGTGCCATCCCCTATCCAATACAAGAGAGATATCTCTGCTAGAACAGCATTATCTAGTATTCCCGCGGATGCCCCAAATAATGAGATAAAAGTATTGAGTGATAAGGTGGTTAGGCGGTTGTCTTACATAGAACCTAGTGAGAATGTGTGGCAAGCCGAGAAACGGATGCCCGAAGAACTTAGAATCAAAACAAGAACAAAAATTTCTCAGATATACAGGAAGCTAGATCCCAACAAACCGAGCTATACAATAACTGCTTCAGGTGGGGGCGGGACGTTCGGCTACCACTGGACGGACAGAGAACTAACCAACAGGGAAAGGGCAAGAATCCAAACCTTCCCAGATGACTATGAGTTTGTTGGAAAATATTCAAGTGTCCGCAGACAGATAGGAATGGCGGTCCCCTGTAGATTAAGCAATATAGTTACAACGGCGGTATTAAATAGCTTTGCGGGAATCTATTATCCCTTTGTAGAACCTAACTTATCAGAGTGAGGGCTTTTATGTTTTTGACACATGACTTTGAGCAGCAGATATTGTATGACCCGGCAATCATTGATGGAGATAACTGTGATCATCTTGAAATCGTTACAGGCTTCACGGATTGTGATATGATTAACACCCATATTCTTCAGCTACAAGGGGAACAGGGGCGCAAGGGTAAATACAATCGTCATATCTATGTCGATGTCATATTAGGTATGTATAAAGGGAGCGGACTTAACGCAAATAAACACACAAATATCATTAAGACACTTAATCAGCTGAACAGTATCAAACCGAATAATCTCCACATTAATTTACGATATGTCTATAGGAATGCAAATGTCCATTCAAAAACATATGTGTGGCTACGTGGGAATGAGCCTGTAAAGGCGTTTGTTGGATCGGCAAATTACAGCATCTATGCATTTCAAAATAGGCGAGAAGTGATGACAGACTGCCCGGCTAAAGACGTATCAGAATATTACGACTCATTATTAGAAGACACAATTGATTGTTTCGATAAAGACTTACTGAGCAAAATTAAATTCTCAAATAAGGTCATCTCAGCCGAAGAACTTGAGTTGGGGAAACTAGAGAATATTACTTATGAAGAATTAAAGAAGAGAACGCCAATAGATGTCATCGAAGTATCGTGGCTTGAAAGTAGCGGCAAGGTAGGAGAAGTATCTGGCCCCAACTGGGGGTTTAGGTCGCAAAAATATAATAGAAATCGTGATGAAGCTTATATTCCATATAATAGTAAAGATAGAAAAGATGGATTCTTCCCTGGAAGAATGCATGAATCAGATAAGAACTGTAAACTATTTAAAGCTTTCACCCCGGATATGGGGATGATGTATATGAGAGTTGCCCAACAAAACAATAAAGGCATTCAGACGGCAGAATCAAATGCCCTGCTAGGGAAGTGGATGCGTCGTAGGATGGGGGTGCCGGACAAGGCATTTGTTACTCTTGACGATTTTAAGAGATATAAGAGAAGCAAGGTCAAATTCAGCAAATATGCAGATGATTTATTTATTATGGAATTCTGAAAAGATTCCATAAGAGGGGTTGACAAGCGGAAATTAATGTGTTATTCTTTTGACAGTTAAGAAAGACAAGCACAGAAAGGCAGGAGTCAAATGAATCAAGTGAAGATTATTAAAAGAGACGGTGGAACTTATCATATTTTTCCTGATACAGGAAAAACGGTTTTTGTGACATCGAGTGGATGGAATCTCGACGTAGCGAAGTTCCATTTAGGAATGAAGATGTGCGACAGACTTGTCGCGCGAAGTATTATGCATGAACTTCAGAAGAGGTATGGGAATGATTCTTTCCCTAAAACTGTAATTGGAATTGCTCAAGTTCAGCCGGAAGATACATATTATGAAGATACTGGTATGAAGATTGCTTATAATAAAGCAATGGCAAAAAAATATCTTCAGTCTAGTCGTCTTTGGATGAAGATTGGGACATATATCTCATCTTTATCTAGCGATCTCTTTGGTAAGACACAGAAGGAAATTAATAAATCAAAACATTATTGTATGAATTATAGAAAATACTGTGGGGACGGCAAGGAGGGTTCAAATGGTTAAGCTGAATACCTACAAGGTGATGGACAATGTAACGCCAACGATTCTTTCAAGGTTTGGGTTTCAGAAAACATCTAGAGGGTATATGCACAAGTTCGACCTTGGGCATAACATCGGATGCAAGGTGTTCGTGGACGACGACATGATCCGTTCGGATGTTTATGATTCTTTCACCGAATCTCTGTACTGGGGGTTTTACAATCCTTCAATGGCTGAGACAAGCAAGGTGATCGAAGACCTGTACCGCAACTACAATCGTGAGATGAACCGATATGTCGGTAAGGTGTTCATCCGGGTGGCTGATGATACAACCCCCCCGGGAAGTGAAGTAATCAAGGTCAAGTACTTCGCCGACATTGATCCGCTTACTGTTAATCCGAAGGGCGACCTCATTGATCTCCGTTCCGCAGAGACAGTCGATATGGTTGCGGGGAACGACTATATGATTCCTCTTGGGGTCGGAATGAAGCTGCCGGAAGGTTACAAGGCCGCCGTTTATCCGAGGTCTTCGATGTTTAAGAATTATCACTGCATTCTGGTGAATTCAGTCGGGCAGATTGATGGTGCTTACTGTGGGGACGATGACCAGTGGTTCGCCCACGTTTACTGCTTCAAAGATGCGGTCATTCACAAGAACGACAGGATTTGCCAGTTTGAGATTGTCAGAAGACAGCCAACGATCAAGTTTGAGACAGTTGACTCACTTAACAACGAATCCAGGGGCGGGTTCGGCAGTACAGGAGTGGCGTGATGAAAACAGAAGAACTTCAGATTATCGGTAGTTATTATTCAGATATTCTTTCAGACATTAACAAATTAAAAGGAAATATCGATGACTTACAGATTGCCAATGCAAAAAAGAATATGCTTGAGGATCTGATGCAGGATCTTGGGGTCGTTGAAGCGGATGTCTATAAAGAAGATTACACAGATGATTATCTCGGTTTTGAACTAGTTTCGGTTGATAGCAGAGATGCAATAACATTTTCAGTCGAATAAGGAGACCATATGAACATTTACGAAGTGTTTGATCTGAAAGTTACACCACAGGATATGACAGACATGGAAAGCGTTGCTGCTTTTTGCGAGAACAAAAACAACTGTGTAACTTGCCCCTTCCGGCATAAAGACAACTGCGATTGTTTTACGATTCACGTTCTGGATAAGTGGGGCGGAAGATACAAACACATTAACTTCAGCCCGCTCACGTCGAAACAGGCGATGGCGGCGGACAAACATATTCGGTACAGGCTCAAGAAATACGCAGAGTGTGCATAATATTTGGTACTGGTGCGGGGAGTATGAGAGTTCCCAATTTGATGTAGTTCTGAGCCAGCGTCATAACAGCCAGTTAAACAGTCCTGCCGGGGCGCTCAGAGCCTTCGTAGGTCACGCCAAATTAATGCGGCGGTGTGTTGTAATAGTAGCAAAGGGGCCTTTGAAGTCCACAGACCGGGAGCATAACCTGGCACCGCTGCTACATAAATGTTAGAGGTAAGCATGAACGATTTAGTTGATAGATACTATACGTCTGATTATGGATATTACACAGTAGACCAAAACTTAAACGTTGTTTTTTATACGACAGGGTATAAATACACCTCGACGGTGCAAGTATATGATCTCACTGGGAAGCCTATGGCAGCCAAGGATTTTCTTAAATCCTATAACAAAGAGGGAAATGGGTCACAGAAATCGGAGACAGTCTGATAATAAGGAGAGAAATCATGACACTGATATTAATTTTACTGGCACTGGTAGCTGCGGCGGTCTACAGCCTCATCTACGATATACGGCATAACCCGGACGGATGGTGGAAGTAATGGGGCAAACAAGAACGTGCCCTAAATGTGGTGGGGCGATGCTATTTCACGAAGAGGTACACACGGAACTCCCAGAATGGAATTTTGGGGGAGCAAACGTCTCTGAGTATTGGTATGAATGCGAGGACTGTGGTTATTGTATATCCGGCGAATACAACATAGACGCTTGGGATGATGGTTATTGAAATTATGACGAGAATGAGGGGCAAACATGAGAGAGGATTTAGAGAAGATGGCAAGAGCATACACTATATTTATTGCGTTTTGTCTTGCGATTCTGATTGCATTTCTGGCCCGTGAATATAAAACACCGAATACTGCACAAACAGAAACAGAAATTACAGAACTTGTGGAGGAACCTGTAAATGAGAATTGAACTTCAGACAATATATGACGATGTAGAAAATTGTGTGAAAAGAACGATGTTGGCATATACAGAAAAGTCGGTTGATGAAATTAATCATTTCTGTGAATCGGTCAAGATGGTGTTCCAGAGAGCATCTCAATACATGGATGAGCATTCAGAAGAATTGATGTCTGAGGAAGACAAAGAGAAATTAAAGAAGTTTCTAAGCGAAAGTTTCAGTAAGAAACAACTTAGTACAGCTGAATGGATTCAAGCTTTCTCTACTGGGAACTTGAGAATTACATTCAAAGATTGTGAAGTTATTGTTCCAAAGGCGATTCTTTTATATCCGTCTCTTGGAAATCTTGATTGGAACAGAAACTATACTCTTGACGAGTTGGGAATTTTTGTGGAGTGACGAGGAACAGGGGAAAATTAAAATGAATAGAGAAAACGAAGTCATGTTTCGCAAGGTTATGCAGTTAGTTGCTACCGATACGGGGATAAAGACATACAGTAATATTCAGACATGGCTACTCAGAATCATCAAGGCGGCGGAAGAAAATAAAGATTATAAAAAGAGCTTACTTCTAGAAAATGATAGGATATGGATCTCACAACTTATCAACACCTACTTTTTCCCAAAATACGACATGGCTGGGATATCAACCAATGATGCCCAAATAAAGATTACTATAGATAAAAGGAGCGGTTATTCCCTGTGTATCGTGGATTCCTCAGAGTCAATGATAGAACTTAATGTGGGCTTTGACAAAGACGAGCATCCATCCGTGGCTGCCCTTGACGAATTAAAAATTTACACAATGGGAGAGCTTGATCTTCCATACAACAAGTGAAAGGCATAAGGAGGTACGTTATGACACTTTACAACGTAAAAAACATTGATAAATTATTCGAACTTATTGACAAGTGCAAAGGCGATGTATATCTGTTGTCCCCAGATATGAGCCTTAATCTGAAGAGCAAACTGGCACAGTATTTCGCTCTTGCCAAAGTGTTCAATGAGGGAGACGACCTCGTAAAGGAGATTAATATCCAGGCAAAAGAGCCGGAAGACAGAATCATGCTGATTAATGCTTTAGTAGGGGGAGCGTTCGAGTGAGTCCAACTTTTGTTTTTTTAGTACTTGTGATTGCGGTAGGCTTCTGGTTTCTGCTGAGTGAGTTCTTTCCTAAAATCGGGGCGCTGTTTCGAATCTCGATGAAAGAGACAAAAAAGAACATAGACACAGATGACAAGAGTTTCGAAGAAGATGAGACATATGAAACTGGTAGGAGAAAAGAAGGATGAGTAGTGGAAAAATTGGTGGAATTATTGCTGGAATAGTAATTGCGGTACTGGTTGTGTTTGGTTTTCTGTGTGCGGAGCGGGTCCCGGCGGGATATGTCGGGGTCGTTTATGACATGAATGGTGGCATCGAGGATGAGACGCTTGGGCAGGGTTGGCACATGATTGCACCAACAAAGAAGGTGACCCTGTACTCAATCGGAATCGAGCAGTCTTATCTGACGGCAAAGGATACCGGGGATTCCCCGAATGATGACAGTTTTGAAGTCCCCAGTAAGGACGGCAAGGGGCTGAAGGTGGATCTCACCTTTACCTATAGATACGATGCGGACAAGGTGCCCAGTACCTTTACACGATTCAGGGGCAGAAGTGGCAAGGAAATCCTTACAACATTTATTAAGCCCAACATCGTCTCCTGGACAAAAGAAATCACGGCGAAGTATTACGTGACTGAGCTTCTTGCAGACAAGAGGGCGGATATTAATACTGAGCTTACTGACTATCTTAAGAAGAAATTTGAAACATATGGAATCATCATAGAATCTGCGAGCGTCATTGATATCACGGCTGATGAATCCACACAGGAAGCGATTCAGAAGAAGATCTCTGCACAGCAGGATTATGAAACCGCCCAGGTTGAGAAGAAGACCGCTGAAGTTAATGCTGAAAAAGACAAATCTGTTGCATCTATCAATGCTGAAAAGGCAAAGGCGGAGGCACAGGGTAAGGCGGATGCGATCAAGATCGAAGCTGATGCACAGGCGGCGGCGAACAAAGAGATTGCAAAGTCCCTTACCCCAGAACTTATCGAGCATGAGAAGTACCAGAAGTGGGACGGCAAACTCCCTACAGTTTCTGGGGGAGCGACACCCATTATATCAATTGAGGAAACTGAAGGCTAATCAGCCTTCATGAACAAAAGACTAAGTCTTTTCGGGGCGGCGGCACCCGTGTTGCTGCCCTATTTTCTAGATGCGTCTGTAACTCAGATGGCTAGAGTAGTCGGCTTTTAACTGATCGGTCGTGGGTTCGAGTCCCGCTAGACGCATTAAAAGAGGGAAAGGATATGAGTGACGAATTATCTAAAATTGCTATTGGGACGGCAAAAATGCATATGAGGAATGATTTCGTTATCGTGGTTGGATGCACGGTAATTATTGCGGTCATACTTATTTTCACAATCATTTCTTATAGGGAAATGAAGAATGTGGGCGATGCTGATGTAAGTATTCTTTTAATGGCATTAGTGATTACGCTTATAGTCTGTGTTTCTGGATCAGCACTATATGCGTTTTCCGATTTTATGCAATGGGAGAATTTTCCGCTGGAAAAATACATGGAATATTCTGCTAAATACATTCGTTAATGGAGAGGAGAACAAATGAACTTTGAGAATTTAGATAAATACGGTCACCGAATAATCAATTTCACATACTATATGTCACAAACAGTGGCATTTCTAGTTGCAATGATTTTGTGGTTCTTTGTCGGAAGATACGGTGGGATGGTCTATCTAATATTGGCGGGGATTTCAGCGTTTATCATGTCTTTGTTTGGGGCAAAAATATTGGATGAGAGTTGATTGTCCTGCCGTTGGACATAAAACCTGGTGGCAGAAAGAGCCGAAGCATCAGTGCGGACGAAGATGCATAAAGGGGATGTAGCTCAACAGGTAGAGATGGACGTGAAACACTACTAGTCGTCTGAAGATAGGTGTGATCCCGGTTCGAGTCCGGGCATCCCTAATAACAAAGGAGGGGCTGATGAGCATATATAGCGGGAAATGTGATCTTGCAGACCATATTGAAATCAATAATGACAGATATTTGAAATATGATTACTACGTCGGTAAGAATGCAATCATTCCACTACGGGTAAATTCATTAAAGGATTTAGTTCCGTACTATCCGTATCTGATATCAATGTCTGGCTGGAGAGACAATCATGGTATCGTAATCCTTTCATCCGACTCTTTTGTTGACGAAGAGGAGCGGGATCATCTTACGTGGATGCTAGACAGAATGAAGAAGGCTTACAGGGCGGCGAAACGTAAGAAAATCGAATTCGTTAACCCTGATCCAGTATTTACCAATAGCGAAGAAATCTTCAAGCGGGTCAAGGAGAGCGGAGAGAATGCTACGATTGATGGAATCCACACACATTTTGCGAATATGTGTCGGGATGCGCTGATTAAAGAAATGATCAACGTGGGCTATTCAGCGGATGAATCGGTTAGATGGGTATGGAAAAACGACTGGAACCAGTGGGACAAAGAGTTTCAGAAATATAAGGGGTTGTGACATGATTTATATTACAGGCGATACACATGGTGACTGGAGCCGATTTTCAAGTGGTAATTTCTCAGACGGAAAACTAATGAATAGAGATGATTATGTAATCGTCTGCGGGGACTTTGGCATCTGGCATAACACCAATACGGAACGATGGTGGCTCAACTGGTTAGGGGAAAAGCCGTTTACTTTGTTGTTTGTGGATGGGAATCACGAGAACTACAATCGCCTGTACAGGGAATTCAAAGAGGTTGACTGGCACGGCGGGAAAGTTCATAAGATCCGTGAGAATGTGCTTCATCTAGAACGTGGATATGTTTTCGATATTGACGGCAAGAAGTTTTTCACTTTTGGCGGGGCGAGATCTCATGACATAAAGGACGGAATCCTTGATCCTGCGGACCCGGACTTTGAAAACAAATATTATCATTGGAACAAAGCGGGGTGCCAGTTCCGGGTAAAGGATATCTCTTGGTGGCCGGAGGAAATGCCTAATGAGGAAGAGTACGCCAGGGGGATAGAAAATCTAAAGAAAGTGAATTTCAATGTAGACTATGTGATAACCCATTGCGCCCCCAGCTCAGTTGTTAAAAGATTGTCAAGAGGATATGAGTCAGATGAGGAGACGAGTTACTTTGAGCGTCTTATTAGTGATTATAATCTGACTTTTACGAGATGGTATTTTGGGCATTATCATAACGACACTGTGCCATTACTTGGCAAGTTCTACGGTTTTTATCACAATATAGAAAGGATCGAATAAATGAGTTACGACATTAGTCTTGTAGATAAAGACACAAAAGAAACCCTATATCTGGATGAACCGCATGGCATTAAAGGCGGAACATATGCTCTCGGCGGCACCAGAGAGTGTTGGCTGAATATCACATACAATTATTCCGGGTATTTTAGTGAAGCTGCGGATGGTGATGAAAGATTCAGAGAACCCAATAGAGTTTATCATTACGCGGATGAAAGAGGAGATGTGGAAGACCCGACCCCAATATACGGAATCCGTGGTCTGTATGGAAAAACGGCAAGAGATTCTCTTCTTATGCTGTGTGATTTAAGAAAGAGAATTAAAGATAAATATTATGTAAATGGCAAGTGGAAGGATGGAGAAAGAACAAAGATTCATTACTTTGATTCTAAAGGGAATGAGATAGATGATATCTGGTACTGGTTGCATCTCCCAGTTGAAGAAAGAGTCAGGAAAGAAGAAAAATACACAGTAAGTGAAGGAGATACTGATAATTATTGGGAAGTTACAGCGGCAAATGCAATTAAATCCATTGATGGGTTAATTGAGTTGGCAATTCTGTGTCCAGATGGTGTTTGGGAGGGTGACTGATAATGGATACGTTATACATTGTAAAAGATGATGGGGAAACAGAGATGATTGGTGAAATCACAGAATGTGATATCAATTCAGACGAGATGAAAGAGCAAGGTTATCAATAGAAAGTTAGCCGGGGGAACGGTGAATGAGATACATTGATGAGTTTGAGTACATAGATAAGCTGACCAGCAATTTATAGGATTGCCCGACTCTTGATCATGCGATTCTTTTTGCCCAGGATATGCCCGAAGCCATTGTTAGATGTAGTAAGTGCCGATGGCGTGGAAGATCGGGGATGTGTAAAAACACTAAGATGGTAAAAGGCTTTTACCCACGGGATGACTGGTTCTGTGCGGATGGAGAGAGGAAACAGGAATGAGATTGATAGATGCGGACGCACTAGCTGAGAGGAAATACCCAACATTAACAGACGATGACCCGGCAAGGGCATATCAGGTCGGATGGAATGACGCAATGGACGAGGTCATGCAGTATGAACCGACCGTCAGCGGATGGATCCCAGTGAAGGAGAGGTTACCGGAGAATTCCCATAGAGTGATTGTGTGTCTCGAGCATGGAACGGTTTTTTCTGCAAGGTATCGCAAGTCAGACAACATTTGGGTGAATGGATTCTTCGATATGTCGCACAGTAAGGTTGTCGCCTGGATGCCGTTACCCGAAGCCTATAAGGAGGATGGCCATGACGAAGGCTAAAGCAATTGCACTGCTGAACGAGATGCACTCACATTGCATCTTGCGATCAGCAACAGATGCGTATGACGATGCTCTCCGTGACCAAAAGGGTGAAGCACTCATGATGGCAATCGAGGCACTCAGCAAGCCGACCGTCACCGAATGGATTCCAGTGGCGGAAAGGATTCCGGAGGAAAAAGACGCAGGAATCCTAAAGAAACTTGGGACGAGCAAACGGTCAGAATATGTTCTTGCCACAGTAGAAGTGAAAGGCGAAAGGATGACGGTAACTGTTTGTACATACGACGGGGAATGGGACTGGAAGATGAAGTATGCATTCCCAGATTACAAGATTATCGCATGGATGCCGTTTCCAAAGCCATACAGGGAAGAAAGGACAGAAGAATGAGCGATACAATCAGCAGACAGGCGGCGATTGATGGAAAAATATCAATACAACGTGCCAATGGAGTAGAGATATATTCCGATGACGTTGTGCCAGTTGAATATTTGAAAGCGTTGCCATCCGCACAGCCAGAACAGCAGTGGATTCCGTGCAGTGAGAGGTTGCCAGAGAATATAAGACCTGTGATTGTTACATGGAAGAATACTGACCCTGCATCTTATTATCAGTACATTGTCGGAAAACATTTTACTGGAACAGCATGCTACAAAAACGGCAAGTGGTATTGGTACTCAAGCACAACGGAAGATATGCTTGCAGAATATGGTCGGTATGATTCCGAAGAATTTGACGAAGCAATTGAGTGCATCGCATGGATTCCACTACCAGAACCGTATAAGGAGGAACAGGAATGAGTGGTGGAAGGCTGAATTATTTTTACAGCAGTCTTGAGGAGCATATTGGAGATTTCGGAGACAAGGAACTTGATGATCTTGTTAAAGACCTTGTAGAACTCTTCCATGATCGTGAATGGTATCTTTCGGGCGATACGGGCGTGGGATCATGGCGCGAGACAAGAGATAAGTTCAAGGCGAAATGGTTTACAGAACTTGGACGGAAAGACCGCATCGAAAAGTATCTTCGTCAGATGACTTCTGAGGTATTTGATTCGTTCGGCTTTGGTCATTACTGTCGAGACTGTGTGGAATGGACTCCGAAAGATAATAGCTTGTATTATGGCAAGTGCAATCTCAACAAAAACTGCCTTGTTCACAGGGGCGATTATTGCGATAAGTTTGAAGAGAGGAGGAAACAGGATGGATGATCTAATCAGCAGACAGACGGCGATTGATGAGATTAAAGAAATCTACGAATGGCATGACAACGTGACGAAAGAGCGGATTATTGAACACTTTAAGCAGTTGCCACCCGCACAGCCAGAAATCACACGGTGCAAAGATTGCGGACACTTTCACTACGATATGCCGTATGTAATACAAGGCGTTCCGTTCTCGGGCATGAGGTGTGCGACTTCTGGGGCAATGGATGCAAGACAAGCGAAAACGGATATTGCAGTTTTGCGGAAAGGCGGGAAGATGAGCGACCTGAATCATGATTTACACGCCAGAGCGGTCAATGCGTTGTCTGAAAACGAAGTGCGAAAGATGGAACACTGCGTAGGATTTGACCGGAAGAAAATCTATCATCGTGGCGGCACGGCGTATTACAAACCGTACCGAAACTATTACGATGCAGGCGGCACGG